>Ga0209550_10007590_pt1 | contig 10035 bp, 8 predicted proteins | sample LauGreSuBDMM15SN_2_FD_187567 | JGI IMG/M metagenome (GOLD analysis project Ga0209550, IMG submission 187567) | Freshwater lake microbial communities from Lake Michigan, USA - Su13.BD.MM15.SN (SPAdes) (version 5) | ecosystem: Environmental > Aquatic > Freshwater > Lake | place: Lake Michigan, USA... | reverse complement strand
GGCCGCAAAACGTTCTGGCGCAACTTTGTCGAGCATGTCAGCCGCAACCCTGCGGGACGCTTTGCTATGTCTGGTGCCTGTTTTGGCCAACCATGCCATGCTGGGAGAATCTGATCTCCAAGTTGCAATGGGTGCTAACAGTTAAGTCACCAATTCAGCTGGGGGTACAAGAAAATAAGGCAATAAGGCAATAAGGCAATAAGGCAATAAGGCAACTACGCAACCAGGCCATACTTTTGTGTCAGACGATTTTTGGCGCTTGGCAAAAAGTTGATACGCGATGCATCGCCTTGAAGTGTTTTGACCAACAGGGGGTCCATCACTCGAAACCAAAGTGGTGGCAAGTAGGCTAAGAAAAACATTCCAAAATAACCAGACGGCAACCGAGGAAGTTGAGGGAAATCTCTGAGCGATTGATAGCTTCGACCGGGATAGGCGTGGTGGTCGGAGTGACGCTGAAGTTGAAACAGCACCAAGTTAGAAACCAAGTGATTGCTGTTCCAAGAATGATGCGGTTGACAGCTTTCATAGCTGCCTTGGGCTGTTTTCAATCGTTGAATGCCATAGTGCTCGACATAGTTGGCCGACGTTAGTTGAAAGGCGCCCCACAAGACCAAGGGCACCAAAACCATGACCATCTCGATGCCATAAAAACCAATTAGGGTGCCGTGGACCAAAATGCTGAGGCAAAGAGCCTGAAGGATTTCATTTTCAAAGTGCCAACTCGATTTGTTTTGACGATGCAGTCGATCAGACTCCAGTTGCCATGCCCTGAACGCGCCACCCGGAATTTCTCTGCAAGCAAATTGATAAATGTTCTCACCCATTTTGGAAGAAGCAGGATCTTCGGGGGTGCTGACATGCCGGTGATGGCCGCGGTTGTGTTCAATGGAGAAGTGACCGTAAACGCCCAGGGCTGTATTGAACAGCGCAATTTTTCGGGGTATTTTTTGAAGTTTGTGGCCAAGTTCGTGGCTGACATTCAAACCAAATCCTAAAACGGAACCGGTGGTAATAACGGTGGCAATCCATTCCATGGCGCTCAATGAGAATGAGCATAGGAAAATGCAATTGAAAATAACTGATACCCACAAAACAGGAATGGTGGCGTACGTGATCCAACGGTAATAGGGATCGGCTTCTAATGCCGCAATACTAGACTCAGGGGGATTGCTGGTGTCTTCGCCAATTAAAAAATCCAACAGGGGTACCAAACCGTAGAAAAAAACCAATGGAAAAAATAAGATCCAGGTGCCAACACCGAACACAGAAACTGCCAGAGTGCCAACCATTGAGATGGCAGGTCCAATCACTGAAAGCAACCAGGCCCATCGCTTTCGATCGACATAAGGCTGGCTTTGCTGCGGATGATGTTGGACAGCTGGGTTCAAGAAGGTCGTACCGTGTTGCAGATTGACCCAAGTATGGCGCTTGCCCGTGAAATGAACAGGGTATTACCCCTAGGCGCTTGCATTTGATTCACTTATAAACAGCTGAAGGCGGTCTGTTTTCGCCGAGAAATGCAAGGTGATTGTGTTGAATCAGCAAGAATTTGATTATGTGATTGTGGGTGCCGGCTCAGCAGGCTGTTGTGTTGCCGGCAGACTGTCTGAAGATTTGAACACATCGGTGTGCTTGCTTGAGGCAGGTGGCCCAGACGATTCTGTGTTTGTCAAAGCCCCCCTCGGATTTGCTGCCACATCTTCTTTGAAGATCAACAGTTGGGGCTATGAGACCGTGCCTCAAACAGGCTTCAACGGCAGAAAAGGTTTTCAACCCCGCGGCAAAGTGATGGGCGGCAGCTCTTCTGTCAATGCCATGGTTTACACACGCGGCAATCCGCTTGACTACGACAACTGGTCTGCACTTGGCAACCAGGGCTGGTCCTACCAAGAGGTGTTGCCCTATTTCAAAAAATCGGAACACAACGAGTGCTTTGGTGAAAACGCTTACCGCGGCGTCAATGGGCCAGTCAATGTTTGCTATTTGAGAAGTCCCAGCCCTCTCAATCAAGCTTTTATTCAGGCTTGCAATGAGCAGGGCATTCCTTTCAATCCAGATTACAACGGCGCGCAACAATTTGGTGTTTCGCCTGCTCAAGTTACTCAAAAAAATGGAGAGCGTTGGAATGCAGCACGTGCTTACCTAGACCCGCATCGCCATCAGGCCAACTTGCATGTTATTTCGCAAGCGCATGCCTCGCAAATCATGTTTGAAGGCAAGCGCGCCATTGGCGTGAAGTACATCGTCAATGGCGTGACACACGAAGTTCGTGCGCGCAAAGAAGTTGTTGTGTCTGGGGGTGCTTTTGGTTCCCCCCAGTTGCTCATGCTGTCTGGCGTGGGGCCTGCAGACCATCTAAAAGACTTGGGCATTCCTTTGGTACATGAATTGCCAGGGGTTGGACAAAATTTACAAGACCACATCACCACGGTCTTGATTTACAAAACTTCGAAAATCAATGAGGCCATGGGCTTTTCATTGAAGGGCGCTGTGAACTTGGTCAAGTCCATCCTAGAGTGGCGATCCAAGCGCACAGGATGGATCACTTCCAACGTGTCGGAAACACAAGGCTTTGTGTCTACCGAGGGCAATACAGCGTATCCGAATATTCAATTGGCGCTTTGCACGGGCATTGTCGATGACCACGCGCGCAAAATGCATCTTGGACATGGCTATACCTTGCATGTCACACTCATGCGCCCCAAGAGCCGTGGTACTGTTACTTTGGCGAGTTGCAATCCCATGGACAAGCCCCTCATTGACCCTTCGTTTTTCAAGCACCCTGATGATATTGAGACCCTTGTGACGGCCACTCAATTAGGACTGAGGGTCATGGCATCGCCCGGTTTAAATGCCTATCGGGGTGAGATGTTGTACGAGGTTGATCACAACCAACCTGGCCAAATTCGAGATTTTTTAAAAGACCATTCGGATACGGAGTACCACCCAGTCGGCACTTGCAAAATGGGACCTGTGCAAGATCCTCTGGCCGTGGTGGACGCCGAACTTCGCGTGCATGGTTTGTCATCATTGCGAGTCATTGACGCTTCTGTAATGCCCCAGCTGGTGACAGGCAACACCAATGCGCCCACCTTCATGATTGCAGAAAAAGCGGTTGACCTTATGCGGGGCTAGAAAAGCGTGGTGTGCTTTTCAATTTGAAGAGCACGCTAGCGCACAAACTTGATGTCACAACCAAGGCCAAAAAGCCTGCTTGGTATGTGCCAAACAAGGAGGACAGCATGCCGAAAATAGGCGCGCCAATAACCGCTCCCAAAAATGTGAATGTCAAGGTGCCACCCGTGGCGACGCCAGCTTGGCCCTCAGGTGCTTGGCGAGCTACTTCCGCCAAATAAACACCATTCCATCCAATGGCAGATGCCCCAAAGACCACCAGCGTGATCCAAATTGCCCAAAGTGGCAATTGGGGCAGGAGCAGGGCTGTAACCAGCGCACTCAAGGCCATGAGGCATGCCAGCATCATGAGCGTTTTTTGCGCCCCTAGCCATCGATCCGAAATGACGCCCCATGCAATGCGACCGCCAATGCCCCCAATTTGAGTAACTGACAGCAAGAGCCCAGCGCTGACCATGCCGTAGCTGAGATCTTCGTGCAAATAAGTGACCAAGTAAGTGGTCAGTGAGAGTTGCACCATTGAAAACATGAAGGAGCAAGCGGCCATGGTGGCCAAAGTGCGATGACCCAACACCATGCGAATTGGCCTAGTCAGAGTGCCTAGTTCGAAAGGCAAGCCCGCTTGTCTTTGATCATCCAAAGATGGGCGCAAGGGCTGGGACAAAGCGGCAAAAATCAAGCAGGCCAAGGCAACTGCAATCAGACTCAGTTGCCAATTGATATTGAGCATGAGTGTGGGAATGACGGCACCCGCCATCATGGCGCCCAAGGGAACGCCAGATTGTTTGATAGAAAAAACCAAAGCCATTTGGGAAGGCTTGGTGGTTCGAGCCAGAATTTGGGAGCTGGCAGGGGTGATGGGGCCGTAACCTAAACCAATCAAAAGAGCGCCTATTGCAATCACTGGCAATGAAGGCACTGCACACAAGCTCAAACCCAGGGCACAAAACAACAAGCCCAGTTGGCTGACGCGGATGGGTCCGAGGCGGTTCACCGTTGTGCCAGAAGTGAGGCTTCCAAACATCGCACCCGCATAGGTGAGTGATATGTAAATGCCCACCAAGGTGGGTGAAACGTCCAAAGATTTGGCAGCGATGGGAGCCATCACAGGCAAACTCAGCAACGCCATTGCCACCATGGCCTGAATAAACAGCGTTGCAATAAGTGGGAGCCAGTTTGACATGGGTCAATCCTAACCGCAGGCTGTGCAGATGAATGGTTTAAAATCTGAGGCTGTTTAAAAAAATTGGAAACCTCATCATGGATTTGCTTCAAGCCCTAAATTGGCGCTATGCCACCAAAAAAATGGACCCCACCAAGGCCGTCCCTGAAGCGAAAGTACAACGCATTTTGGAAGCCATTCGCATGACCGCTACATCAAGTGGTTTGCAGCCCTACGAAATCATTCTGGTCACGAACAAAGATGTTCGCACCAAAATTCAAGCGGCGGCCAACAACCAAGCCCAAATTACAGAGGGCTCACACCTTCTGGTGTTTGCCGCTTGGAACGACTACACCGCCGAGCGCATCAACATGATGTTTGACTACAACAATGAAGTCCGTGGCTTTGTGAACGAAGGTGCAGAGGCCTATCGTCAAATGTTGCTCAAGAACTATCCTGCCAAAGGACCTGAGGTCAATTTCCAGCATGCTGCCAAGCAGTCTTACATTGCTTTGGGAACCGCGCTCATTGCAGCGGCTGAGCAAGAGGTTGATGCCACACCCATGGAAGGCTTTAATCCAAAAGCTGTCGACGAAATTTTGGATTTGGCATCACGTGGTCTGCGCAGCACTGTGTTGCTGCCACTGGGCTATCGGGAAGCCGATAAAGATTGGTTGGTCAACATGAAGAAGGTGCGCCGTACCACCGAAAACTTCATCACTGAAGTTAAATAAGACTGACTTTGAAGCAGGGCTCTGGCACTCAGTGTCAGAGCCTTTTTTATTGCTGAGCTTTATTCAACATGCACACTAATTTTGGCAGCGGCGGCGCGTGCTTTTTGCAAGGCGTGATCGCCTTGCGCCAGAGCAACAGCCATACGCCGAAATGGACGCGTGGTGGGCTTGCCAAAAATTCTGACATCAACGCCTGGTTCTTGCAAGGCGGCTGATACGCCAGAGAAGCTCGGATTTTTGCCTTCCCGGTCGGCCAACACCACAGCGCTGGCTCCTTCATGCGCTTGAATGAAGGGGATGGGAAGGCCCAAAATAGCCCTTGCATGCAAATCAAATTCACTTAAGTTTTGGCTAATCAAGGTGACCATGCCGGTGTCGTGAGGGCGCGGGCTTAGCTCACTGAAAATGACCTCTTTAGCCGTGACAAAAAATTCCACGCCGAACAAGCCAGCACCGCCTAAATCGGCTGTGACTTTCTCAGCCATTGCTTGCGCTGCTTGCAAATAATTGGGTGCCATGGCTTGAGGCTGCCAACTGTATTGATAGTCACCTCGTTCTTGCACGTGGCCGATGGGTGGGCAGAATAAAGTTGGCCCAGAGCGTTGGCGAATGGTGAGCAGGGTGATTTCAAATTCAAAGTTGATGAATTCTTCGACAATGACTTTCTTGCGGTCACCGCGCATGCCTGCGCAGGCATATTCCCAGCTGGCTTGAATGTCAGCTTCGCTTTTGGCAACGCTTTGACCCTTGCCAGAAGAGCTCATGACGGGTTTGATCACCACCGGAAAGCCGATGGCCTTGGCTTGCGACAACAAGGCTTCACTTGACTCGGCATAGTTGAACTTGGCTGTGCGAACACCAAGCCCCACCGCAACATCGCGAATGCGGTCGCGGTTCATGGTGAGGTTTGCGGCGCGGGCGCTGGGAATGACTTCAAAGCCTTCTTTTTCGACATCCAGCAAAACTTCTGTTCGGATGGCTTCAATTTCAGGAACGATCAAGTCTGGCTTGTGCTTGGCAATAGCCGCGCGCAAAGGCACTTCATCGAGCATGCTGAAAATTTCGCATTCATCGGCCACTTGCATGGCCGGTGCTTGGGCATAACTGTCACAGGCAATGACATAACAACCTAGACGCTTTGCGCTGATGACGAATTCTTTGCCAAGCTCGCCTGAGCCTAAAAGTAGTATTTTTTTCATGAAGATATTGAATTAATCAAATGACTTCAGTAATAATACGCCACATGACTAACGCAACAAGCCACAAATTCATTGCACGCCTGGTGCTGGTGTGGTTTGCGCTTTTCATAGGCGTGGCCATTGCATCCCCCATTCTGAACCCCACTGAAACCCAAATGGTTTGTTCCAGTGCGGGTGGCATGAAAATGGTGGCTGCAGGCAATGAGGATGCCAACGACACGCTGTCTTCCAACATGGACTGTCCTTTGTGCGCACCGGTGGGTGTGCCAGTGCAAACCAGCTCTGCCGGTTTTGATCACCTCAGCCCATTGGCTTTTTCTCTTCATCCCATTGCCGCTGCACTGATTGCATCGCGCACTGCGCCGCCACTGCCATCGCGCGGTCCCCCTTCCGTCTGATTTTTCACGTACTGTTTTTCTGCAGACCTGTTGGTTTGCATTGAAAACAAACAATTTCAGTGTTTATTTCATAGAGTGTGGCCCTAGACGCCAGCTCACAGACGGAGAATTCTCATGAAGCGTTTTAAATTGTCGATGTTCTTGTCCTTGACCTTGGCCACTTTTGCCGCATCAGCTCAAGTGACTGTATCTGAACCCTGGGTTCGCGCCACTGTGCCGCAGCAAAAAGCCACGGGTGCATTTATGAAGTTGCAATCTGCGCAAGATGCCAAGTTGATCAGTGCCAAGTCCCCAGCGGCTGGTATTGTCGAAGTTCACGAGATGGCCATGGAAGGCGGCGTCATGAAAATGCGTGCTGTTGATGGTTTGGCTTTGCCCATGGGCAAGGCGGTTGAACTTAAGCCTGGCGGCTATCACGTCATGTTGATGGATCTCAAGTCACAAGTGAAAGATGGCGACGCAGTGCCCCTGACGCTCACATTTGAAACCAAGGATGGCAAACGCCAGACTCTTGAAGTCAAAGCACCTGCTCGCAACATGAACGCGCCCGCTCATGCGCCGGCTCACACGCCTCACGGTGGTCACTCGGGCATGAAGCACTGAAGCCACGACCCCGGTCGTCTTCATGGTCAGGCGGGTGGTTTGCCTGCCTTAGCCATGCTTCCTCCATTTTTTTAAGTCAATTTTGGGCGGGCTTGAATTAGCGCCGTCTGGAGTTTGCTTAAGTACCTGCGAACAAATGACATGACTTTTCAATACAACAAACTTGCGTGGGCCTGCACGGCCTATCTGCTGGGCTGTACTCCTTTACTGTCCCAAGCTCAAACACAAACACAAAGCGCCAAAAACTCAACAACGGCCATCGACACCATCGTGGTGTCGGGCTCTCGATCGGCTTCCAAACTTTCTGAAACAGCCGCATCCATCGGCGTGGTCAATCGCGCCCAGTGGGATGAGGAAAAAGCAAAATCAGTCGGTGAGATCATCAATCGAATTCCAGGAGTGTTTTGGAACGACTTGGGCAATGAGCAGCACAGCATGTCCATCCGCCAGCCGATCAGCACCAATGCGGTTTATCAATACTTGGAAGACGGTATACCCATTCGTCCCTTGGGCGTTTTCAATCACAACGCTTTGAATGAAAACAACATGAACGCTGCTTCAGCCATCGAGGTGGTGAAGGGGGCTGCGTCTTCACTCTATGGCAGCAATGCCGTGGGCGGCGCTATCAATTTTTTAACCCAGCGTGCGTCGAAAACGCCTACAGGCTATTTGGGTGTGCGCATTGATGACAAGGACGGCTTTGCCCGAGTTGATTCCGGTGCTAGCAATAGCTGGGGTGATTTGGGTTTGCGTTTCTCTCACTACAGCTCGCAACGGCAAAGTCAAAACTGGCAAGAATACAGCGGCGGGAGCAAGGACTCGTTTTCATTGCGGGCAGACTACAACTTGTCTGCCACTTCTTGGATGCGTGCCTCGTTTATCAAGACAAATTTAGACACGGAAACGCCAGGCAGCTTGTTTGAATCAGACTACCGCAACAGCATCGGAAAAAGTTTGAATACCTTCACTTGGCGCAAAGACATTGCCTCACGCGCCAATGTGGCCTGGGAAGGTGAAACCATGAAAGGCGGCTTGACCACTGTGACGGCGTTTACTCGCAAAAATGACCACGGCCAGTTGCCCAATTACACCATCACGGGCTGTGCGGGAACAGTCTGCAGAGGCACCTTGAACAACAACCATGTTGAGTCATTGGGTTTGGATGTGAAACATGAGCAAAAGTTGAATTGGAGCAAAGCCAAATTGGTTTCCGGATTGACCATCGATCGCAGTCAAAACGATTATGTGTCTGACAATCTGGCCATCACGCGCGATGTTGCAACTGGTCGATACATGTCCTATATGCTCAATAGCGTGAAGAATCCATCTGGCGTTCGCAATTACAGCGCAGACATTGCCAACAATGCAGCTTTTGCGCAATTTGAATTTGCGCCCATGGAAAATTTGCGAATTGTGGGTGGTGGTCGTTACGACAGTATTTCTTACGATTTCAAAAATAACTTAACACCTGGTAGCAACTATGGTGCAGCCAACGAGGTGAGAAGCTTCAGCCGTTTCACCCCTAAGCTGGGCGGTACTTTTGCACTGAATGCGCGCAACAGTTTTTACGGCAACCTCAGCCAAGGTTTCACGCCACCCGAGGTGAGTCAGTTGTATGCCAGAACTAGCGTGCCCGATTTAAAACCCTCGGTCTACGACAACACCGAGTTGGGCTGGCGTGCTGCTTTGCTCGATGGCAGTGTGAAGCTTGACTCCGCTATTTACAGGCTGGATGGCAAAGACACCATCGTGAGCTATACCCCTGCAGTGGGTGACAGTATCAATAAAAATGCGGGTCAAACACGCAGTGAAGGCCTAGAAGTTGCATTGAGCCAAGAAGGGAAAAGATTGGATTGGCGCTTCGGTGCAACTTGGGCTCAACACACCTACCTAAGCTATAAGGTGAGTGATAGAGTGGGTGCGATAGAAGACTACTCTGGCAAAACCATGAGGCAGGCGCCATCTCATGCGATCAATGCAGCGATAGCCTACAAGTTTGCGCCTGGCTCACGCATTGCACTGAACATGATCAAGCAGGGCAGTTATTGGATGAACGATGCCAACACGGTGAAGTACGAAGGGCATACCTTGTTCAACGTCCAAGCAAGTCAGAAGTTGCAAGGCGGTTGGGAGGTCTGGGGGCAGGTTCGCAACCTGACCAACCAGCGCTACTCAGATAGCGCTTCAAGCTCTTACAGAGGCACGGGTACATACTCGCCCAATACGCAAAACACCTACCAACTGGGTGCACCGCGCAGTGTCATGCTTGGCTTGAGCAAGTCCTTTGGCGCTTGATGTGGCTTTACATATTGAATGTCTTGGTGTGTCTTTGAATTGAAAGGAATTTCAATGCGATTTTTGAACAAAACATGGGTCAATGGGATGGCCCTCGGGCTGCTGTTGCTGGGAATAGGCACAGCGCTAAATGCAAATGCGCAGAGTGCCAATGTGCATAATGCCAATTCGCATAACAAACCCATGAAACATGCCAAGCGCATTCAACTGGCTACAGGGGCTGCCTTGGCACCCGATGGCAGATTGTGGGTGGTGGGCCTGAATGATCGGGGCCAAATGTTCTTGCAGTCTTCGCCAGCGCAAGCCTTGGGGCAATGGTCAGCGCCTGTGATATTGAACACACAGCAAGATGAAATTGCTGCAGACGGCGAGTCTAGACCCAAAATGGCCTTTGGCCCTAACGGCTGGGCTGTTGTGACCTATACGCAGCCGCTGCCAAAGCCCTATACCGGTTTTGTTCGAATGCTTCGCAGTGCAGACGGCGGTCAAAGCTTCTCTGCACCTTT
>Ga0209550_10007583_pt1 | contig 10042 bp, 4 predicted proteins | sample LauGreSuBDMM15SN_2_FD_187567 | JGI IMG/M metagenome (GOLD analysis project Ga0209550, IMG submission 187567) | Freshwater lake microbial communities from Lake Michigan, USA - Su13.BD.MM15.SN (SPAdes) (version 5) | ecosystem: Environmental > Aquatic > Freshwater > Lake | place: Lake Michigan, USA... | reverse complement strand
TCCATACTTTGGGCGATCCAAAGCAAATCGTTTTCATCGGTTGGCAGCACATGGGTTTGCTTGTCGTCCAGGTATTGCACCCGGTGTTCCAAGCGACGTAAAAATTCATAGGCTTGGGCCAAGGATGCGGCGGTATCGGGCGGCATCAAGCGTGCCCGGACCAATGCGGGCAAGGCATGCAGCGTCGGGCGCATGCGCAACTCAGGGAATTGACCGCCGCGAACCACTTGCAGCATTTGCACCGTGAATTCAATTTCACGAATGCCGCCGCGACCGAGTTTGACGTCGTTCACTCTTTCAGGGCGCCCCACACTTTGGCGTTGCGCATGGGCACGAATTTGCTGGTGCAAATCACGCAATGCATCGATGACGTTGTAGTCGAGGTAGCGTCGAAACACAAACGGAGTGACGATATCGCGCAAGGCGGGCACCTGGTCCATGCAAGCAGCAGGAGCCACCACACGCGCTTTGAGCCAAGCCAAGCGCTCCCATTCGCGGCCTTGCACTTGGAAATAGGTCTCCAACGAAGCCAACGACACCACACTTGCGCCGGATTCGCCATTCGGACGCAGCGCCAAATCCATGCGAAACACCTGTCCGTGTTCGGTGGGCTCGCCAATCAGTTGAAACAGTTGCTTGACAACTTTGTCGAAAAACACATGGTTGTCTATGCGCACACAGTCGCCGTCGTCAGCACGTGTTTCACCGTCTTCGTCATACACGTACACCAGATCAATATCGCTGGAGACATTCAACTCGGCTGCGCCCAACTTGCCCATGCCAACCACCCACAATTGAGCGACTGTGCCGTCGCTGCGGCGCGGCCACCCATGGCGCAACGCAACCCGCGCCAAGGCTTCGCGCAAACCAATGTCCAAGGTGAATTCGGCCAAGCAGGTCATGGCGCGTGTCACCAGTTCTAGAGTGGCCTGTTGTTCGCAATCTTGCACCACCAGCCGCTCTAAACACAACTGCCGCAAGACCCGCAGGCCATCAGCCGGTTGCGGGTAATCAGCCTGCAGGGCCTGGAAACAAGCTGCCAATGTTTCCTGTGTGGGGGCCCCGTGCGGGAGCAAATGCAGGTGTTTGTCATAGCGGCGTCGCAAGCGCAGCACCAAGCGCGAGCCAGCGGCGCCAAGGAATGGCGGGCTATTTGCCATGCGGTTTTCCGCACGGGGCACTTGGCGGTGATAATTTCACAGTAACCCTATTACAAACTTGGTAAACATTTTGCATGTCTGAACAACCCTTGCCCCCTGCAGCAGCAAATGCCGCTTGGCGTTGGTATGTCAGACTGACCCATTGGTTGTGGTGGTTGGTGATCGGTTTCTGGTCGATCATGCTACTGGCCACCGCAGCATTGCACTGGTGGATTGTGCCGCGAATACTCGACTGGCAACCACAAATAGAGGCCATGGCATCCAAGGCCTGGGGCGTGCAGCTCACTATCGGGCAGTTGCAATCAGCGTCTGAGGGCTGGGTCCCCACTTTCATTTTGTCGGATGTCGTATTGCGCAACCAGCAACAACAAGAGGTGTTGCGTTTGCCTCAGGTGCGTGTCAGTTTGTCACCCGCTTCCTTGCTGGGTTTGACCTTGGATCGCATTGAATTCAAAGCCCCCGAGCTTGAAGTCAGGCGCGATGCGCAAGGCCGTTGGCTGGTAGCGGGCATGTTGCTGGCAGAGCAGAACAATTCAGGCGTGCTCGATTGGTTGCTGCGTCAACCGCACATCACTGTTCAAGAGGGCCGCTTGCGTTGGGTGGACGAATTGCTGCTACAGCCTGAAGTGGAGTTGTCAGCGGTCAATATCCAATGGCAAAACGGCTTGCGCAGCCACCAATGGCGACTGGATGCCAAGCCTCCCGCCGACTGGGGCCAGCCTTTTCAAATACAGGGCCAATTCAGCCAGTCATTGTTCAACAACCAACCCAGTGATGTGTCGACATGGAAGGGCCGTTTTTATGCGCAAGTGCCTGAGCTCGATATCAGCCGCATGTCGGTGTATCTTCAGTCGGCAGCAAATATTGACTCACTCACAGGCAAAGGCTGGTTGCGTGGTTGGGCTGACATAGACCGAGGCGTGTGGAACAACCAGACCTTGGACCTTGGCTTGCGTGATGTTCAGCTGCAATGGGACAAACAAAAAGACGCACTCGAATTTGAATCCCTCGCGGGACGTATCCGGCTGCAGTCTTGGATGGATGGACTCGGTTATGAGCTGTTGACCGAGCAGTTCAGCGTCAAGCCTGCCAAAGGGAAAGCCTGGGCCAGTGGCAAAACACGCTTTGCTTGGCGCAAGCCACGCCAGGACAATGAGCCGTGGGCGGCCACTGGCGAATTGCACTTGGAAGATTTCCCGATTGAAGTGTTGGCGCGTATTGCCGTGCAACTTCCCTTGGGTGAACTCACACATGCGCGCTTGGCGCAAGCCAAGCCGCTGGGCCAAGTGCATGCGCTGGATATGCAATGGTTTGATGCCGGTTCTGCAACGTTTCAATACAAAGCCCGCGGGCAGATCCAGCAGTTGCAAATCGAGGGCAGCGCCGTGGATCCGGCCCGCAAACCCGAGTCAGACTGGTGGCCCGGTTTACAAAACGCCCATGTCGAATTTGATTTCAATGAACGGTCCGGCAAAGGGCAATTGGACGTGCAAGACGGCCATGTGGCATTGGTGAATTGGTTGGATGATCCGCTGGTTCCCGTCAAATCCTTCAGCACTGCACTGAGCTGGGGCAAAAAACAGGATCGCTGGCAAATCAGGCTGCAAAACGCGCAGGTCAATAATGCGGACGGACAGGGCAGCTTTGCGCTGAATTGGGAGGAAGGTGACACCAAGTTGCCCATGGGCCGTCTGGATTTACAGGTTCAGGTCCAGCGCTTGCAAGCCGCCAGACTACACCGTTATTTGCCCACCGATCTGGAATTGTCGACCAGGCGCTATGTGCGAGATGCCTTGAGCACAGGCTGGTTTGACAATGCCACAGTACAACTGCAGGGGCCGCTCGACCATTTCCCTTTTCACAAAACCAATGACGGTGTATTCAGTATCCGCGCACCTTTTCTTCAATTGGGGGTTCAATATGCGCCGCCCATTACTGCCGCAAGAGAAGCCAAAGCAGCGCCAAATAACTGGCCTGCGGTTCAGCAAGCCAATGGGGAGTTGGTGATCAACCGCAATCAATTACAGGTCAAATCCAACAATGCGCGTATCGGTCCAATGGCGGCCATGCAGATCACGCAACTTGACGTACAAATCCCAGACTTGAACGACATCGTGGCTGACGTCAGCGCCCAGCTCAAAGGCAACCTCAGCGACGCACTGCTGACCACCAGCGCCTCACCCTTGTCTGAATCTGTGGGGCGATGGTTCAACGCTGCAGGTGTCAACGGCCAGGCAGACCACCAGTTCCGCTTGTTCTTGCCCCTCTCCAACCTGGACAACATGCGGGTTCAGGGATCGGTGAATTTGCTGGGCAATGACATACAAATGCAGGCAGCTGTTCCCAAACTTTTCAAAGCCAAGGGCATGATTTATTACACGCAGTCTGGCTTGAACATTAACAATGTGCGGTTGAATTTTTTGGGCGGCGAGGCCCGGATGGACGGCGCATTGCGCTTTAATGAAAACCTCGCCGAAGGTGCTGCGCGTGTGAATGTACAGGGGAGCATTTCGTCAGATGCCATCAAACAGGCGCCAGAGTTTTCCAGTCTGACGGCGCTGACCGCGCGTTTGAATGGCACGACCAATTACACAGCCAGTCTCAGCCTGCGCCAGGGCCAGCCCGAATTGACCGTTCTCAGCAATTTACAAGGCATGGCCATCGACCTACCAGCGCCGTTGACAAAGCCGCCAACGACCAGCATGCCACTGCGTTTTGACAGTAATGTGTTGCGCGCCGGTTCAGGCCGTGGCAGCGCCACACAAGATCAATTGCAGCTTAGTTTGGGTAACTTGCTGTCTGTTCGTTACTGGCGCGATATCAGCGGCAGCACGCCCAGCGTTTTACGCGGTCAAATCCAACTGGGTAATTCGACCGCATGGAAAGAACCCACGGACAACAGTGTGGTGTTGCAGGTCAAGCAAACCGCGTTGAGCATGGATGAATGGCAGCCAGTACTCAACAGTTGGATGGACGATGATGCAGTGGTTAAATCCAGCAACGCTTCACGCAGCGCTATGGTGTCTTACATGCCCACCAAGATCGATCTGCAAGTGCAAGAGTTGCTGTGGGCAGGACGCACTTACAACCAATTACAGGTCACCGCAGAAAAGCAACCCAAGCAGTGGCGCATTCAGGCGCGTGCCACTGAATTTCAAGGCGTGGCCGACTACCGACCCGCGCAAGACGGCACGAACTCAAAAGTCAATGCGCATTTGACGTATTTGTCGGTTCCGCCTGCGGCTCTGGAAGAGGTCGAGGCGGTCATGTCGAACTCCCCCAAAGACATGCCTGCACTTGAAATCGTCATCGACAATCTTGAGTTGCGCGGTATTGCGCTGGGGCGTGCAGACATTGAAGGCTTTGCCCGAACCAACACCACCGGCACCCGTGAATGGGTATTGAACAAGCTCAATCTGACCATGCCTGAGGCCAGTTTCCAAAGCAAGGGGCAGTGGGGCGGAGCGGCGAAAGCCGTTGCCAAACGTTCGCAATTGGAGTTCACGTTGCAAATCCAAGACTCGGGTGATTTGCTCAACCGACTCGGCTACAAAGGTGCCATGCGCAACGGCAAGGGCCGAATGGTCGGTCAAGTGGGATGGCAAGGCTCACCTTTCTCGCCCGACTACAACACCATGAGCGGCCAATTCAATGTCAACATGGAGCGCGGACAGTTTTTAAAAACCGAACCCGGTGTGGCCAGGTTGCTGGGCGTATTGACATTGCAATCATTGCCCAGACGCTTGATGCTCGACTTCAGCGACGTGTTCAGCGAAGGCTTTTTGTTTGACTTTGTGCGTGGCGATGTTGCGATTCAGCAAGGCATTGCCAGCACCAACAACTTGCAGATGAAGGGCGTGAGCGCGGCAGTGTTGATGGAAGGACGCGCTGATTTGAAAAATGAAACCCAGGACCTCAAAGTGGTGATCGTGCCCGAAATTAATGCAGGAACCGCATCCCTGGTTTACAGCGCGATCAACCCCTTGGTGGGACTGACCACGTTTTTGGCGCAGTATGTATTGCGCAAACCCTTGATGAAATCCAATACGCAAGAACTGCTTGTGCAAGGCACTTGGAAAGACCCCAAGGTCACCAAAAAAGACGGCTCGTCGCTGGAAGGCAAACCCAGCACACCCGCCAAACCTACAGATGCAAAACCATGAAAGCTGCCTTGCTGCAAATGGTGTCATCCGCCAATGTGCAAGACAACCTGGACACGGTGGCAGACTTGTTGTCACAAGCCGCACATCAACAAGCAGAACTGGCGGTGTTGCCCGAGTATTTTTGTTTGATGGGGCACAAAGACACTGACAAATTGCACATCGGTGAACCGTTTGGCGATGGCCCCATACAAACCCGCTTGTCAGCACTCGCCGCTCAGCACGCCCTGTGGCTGGTCGCTGGCAGTATGCCGCTGGCTGTGCCGGGGGACAGCCAGCGCGTAAGCAACAGTTGCTTGGTGTTCAGCCCCACGGGTGCTTGTGTCGCGCGCTACGACAAAATCCATTTGTTCCATTTCGACAATGGCACAGAGTGCTATGACGAAGCCCGTGTGCAACGCGCCGGTGACACCCCGGTGTGCTTCGATATGCCGTCACGCGACGGCCACACATGGCGCGTTGGTTTGAGCATTTGTTTCGATGTTCGTTTTCCTGCGCTTTATCAGCAATTGGCCAGCATGGGCGCCCATGTGGTGCTGGTGCCTAGCGCGTTTACGCACACCACTGGCCAAGCACATTGGGAATTGCTGGTTCGTGCGCGGGCAATAGATAACTTGGTGTGGGTAGGGGCTGCGGCACAAGCCGGTACGCACGACAACGGCAGGCGCACTTGGGGACACTCTATGTGGGTAGACCCATGGGGGCAGGTGGTGGCTTGTCAGGCGCAACAGGCAGCATGCGTGGTGGCTGAACTGAATATGCAGGGGCTGCGCGAACGCAGAGCGCAAATTCCTGCATTGAACAGCGCTTCAGTGTGAATCATTCCTGGTCATCGCGCTCGCCTTTGCGACGACCGGAGAACATGGTCCACCAAACGATCAGCACCAAGATCAGTCCGGCGCCCAAGGCTTCAAGCAAAATCAGCAACATGTGTTTATTTCCAAGTTCAGCGCTGACTGTAATCTTTATGTGCAAACCCATGGCATGTTTGTGGCGATTCGTCGGTCGTTGGAGCCTGCCATTGTTGTTGGTGGCGTGTGCCAGCAAGGTGCCCTTGTCACCCCCGGTGCCTGCACCTGTTGCCAAACCAGGCAGTGCGCCGCCTGTGGCGCTCAGCATACCAACCGTACCGGCCGTGACCGCGCCATCCCTCCCCGCTCCTGCAACCAGCGCAGACAAACGCAGCCGACTCGTGGCGGTGGAGTGGCGCGATCTGCCGGGTTGGGACAACGAGTCCATGCCAGAGGTTTGGCCGGTGCTGCTGGGCAGTTGCGAACGCCCCATGGGCCTGTTGGCGTCTTTGTGTCCACAGGTCATGCGTTTGACATTGGCCAGCGACCAAGAGCAGCGCGAATGGTTGATGCAAACCCTGCAACCCTACCGTATTGAATCTTTGGATGGCCAAGCCGGCGGTTTGCTGACCGGTTACTACGAACCGGTGCTCGAGGCCAGAAAGATTCCAGGCAACGGGTTTTCAGTGCCCGTGTACCGCCCGCCTGCGGCTTTGAAGCCGGGGCAAGCTTGGTACACACGGCAAGAGATTGAAAGCCAGCAAGTCGCTAAAGCCGCATTGCACGGGCGAGAAATTGCATGGTTAGCAGACCCGGTGGATGCGATGGTGTTGCACATACAAGGGTCGGGGCGTTTGCGTATCACCGAGGTGGATGGACGGGTTCGCACCGTACGGGTAGCGTTTGCGGCATCGAATGAACAGCCTTACCAAAGCATCGGACGTTGGTTGTTGGACAACGGCGAAACCAAGGATGCCTCTTGGCCAGGCATCAAGGCATGGCTGCAACGTAACCCGCAAAAAGCACAAGCGTTGTTGTGGGTGAACCCAAGGTATGTGTTCTTCAATGAAGAGCCGATCATCGATGCCAGCAGTGGGCCGCGCGGCGCGCAAGGCTTGCCACTGACACCTGGGCGTTCGGTGGCCATTGATCCGCTGAGTGTGTCCTATGGCACGCCATTGTGGTTGGCCACGCCCGGGCCGACACAAAGCCTGCAGCGTTTGGTGCTGGCGCAAGACACAGGCAATGCCATCGTCGGTGCTGTGCGTGCGGATTTATACATGGGCACAGGCGCAGCGGCGGGTGAACTGGCCGGACGCATGAAACAACCATTGCGCTTGTGGGCGTTGCTGCCCAAGACGCCTTAAGGTGTAGAAGGGATTCTCATGGGCTTCATCATTGTGCTGGCTGCACCCGTGTTTTTTCTGGCCATTGCGTTGGAGTGGTGGTGGGGTTGGCGCGCATCGCAGCGCGGACAGTTACATCTGCAAACCTACCGCTGGGATGACGCGATCAACAGCATCAGTCTGGGTGTCATTAGCCAGTTAAGCGCGGTGTTCACCCGCGTGTTTCGTATCGCCATTTACACGCTGGTGTATGAGCAAGTGGCGGTGCTAGACACCCCAGATTTTTGGCAAAGCGGGGTAGGCATATTGCTGGCATTGGTGTTCTATGATTTTTGTTACTACTGGTACCACCGCGCCAGCCATGAAGTGGCATTTTTTTGGGGCGGCCATGTGGTGCACCACCAAAGCCAGCACTACAACTTGTCTACCGCGTTGCGACAAACCACCTCAGGGGTGGCCATCGGTTGGGTGTTTTATTTGCCGATGGCTGTCATGGGTGTGCCACCCTTGGTATTTGGCATCGTGGCATTGATCGATTTGCTCTACCAGTTTTGGGTGCATACCGAACATGTGCGCAAGTTGGGATGGTTTGACCGCTGGTTTTGCTCGCCTTCCAACCACCGGGTACACCATGCAGTGAACGACGCTTATGTGGACCGCAACTATGGCGGCATCTGGGTGGTTTGGGACCGATTGTTTGGCAGCTTCAAAGAAGAGGACGAACGCGAGCCCTGTGTCTACGGCACGCGTGCAGCGCTCAACAGTTGGGACCCGTTGTGGGCCAACTGGCAGGTTTACAGCAGCTTGTTGCACGACAGTTGGCATGCGCAGCACTGGCGCGACAAATGGCGCGTCTGGTGGCAACGCCCCGGATGGCGTCCAGAGGATGTGGCGCGCCGTTTTCCTAAACCCGATTTTTCTATGCAAACCCACGTTCCGTTTGAGCCAGTGCAAACCAAACCTGCGCTGCAATGGGCAGTGGGTTGGTTTGTCTTGTTGCTGGCCGCAGCCATGGATCTGCTTTGGCACATGGACAGCATGCGCTGGGGCGACGCTGCTGTGAGCGTGTTGGCAGTCACAGCGGGTTTATGGGGCGTGAATGCCTTGCTGCAAAACCGCATCACGCCATTGCAGTGTGCTTATGTGCAATTTGCCGCCACGGCAACTGCAGCGTCTGCCTGCGGCTGGAGTGATGTGTATTTCCTCGCCAAACCGATCGCCCTGTTGCTCTTGATGCTGGTGGCTTGGTCGGCAGACCACATGCCAGAGAAAGCACAAACTTGGTTGGTGCGCGCCTTGGGATTGAGTTGGGTGGGTGATGTGTTGTTGCTTTATCCCGGCATGTTCATACCAGGCTTGCTGGCGTTTTTGGTCGCGCATAGTTGCTACTGGTGGCTACTGACCCGAGACGCACCTGCACGCCCTCAATTTAAGCCTGTGTTGTGTTGCGCATTGGCGGGGCTTGCCGTGTATGCCGGGCTGTTTTTCAACGGCTTGCCAGCGAACATGCGTGTGCCGGTAGCGGCGTATGTGCTGGTGTTGGTGGCCATGGCGTCACAAGCCTGGGGGCGTTACATACACCGCAACGACCCGGGCAGTGCCTGGGTCGCTGCAGGAGCCACCCTCTTCATGGTCTCCGGTGCGTTGCTGGCCATAGACCGTTTTGTCAGCCCCTTGCCTTATGCAGGTTTATGGGTGCTGTCCACTTACTATGTGGCACAGGCATTGATCGTTGCGGGTGTGTTGCGGTCCATGCAACTGCCGCCTGTGTCGACAGACAAACCACGGCCTCAATTCAGCCAGTTTAGAAACACCTGAGCCACAGCGGCGACCAGACACTGTGGCCGCACATCAGGCCGGGGATGAGGATGAGGGGTGTCGGCATGGTGATTTTTCAAGCCTAGGCAATAAACCAAGGTCCAAGATGTTTGTTGTGCCTGCGGAGTCACACTCGCAAGCTGGCAAAAATACTGGCGATGTCACTCACGGCAATCACCTCCACATCCTCGGCAAACGGCCATCGTTGCTGCACCGGTGCAACGATATAGGTTTTGTGAGGCCTTATGTCCTTGAGTGATTGCCAAAACCCTTTACTCACTTTGGGCGCAACGCTGAATTTGATTTCAAAGCCGATGATGTGTTGACCTGACTCAACCACCACATCGAGCTCCGCACCCGCTGCAGTCCTGTAAAACGACATGCTTGCCCTGGTGGGCAGGTGTGCGGCGATGTGATCAATGACAAAGCCTTCCCAAGAAGCGCCGATCATGGGATGGCCTTGCAAGTCGGCAACAGTTGTCAGGCCGAGCAAACTGTGCAGCAGGCCTCTGTCGCGCACATATACCTTGTGGGACTTGACCAAGCGCTTGCCCAAGTTGGCGTGAAACGGTTCGAGCCTTCTCACCAGCAGCGCTCCCACCATGTGGTCAAGCCAGCGGGTGACCGTAGGCGCGCTCACATCCAGCGAATTGGCAATCGCAGACGCATTGAACAGTTGGCCATGCACATGCGCAAGCATGCGCCAAAAGCGACTGAGGCTGGTCGCATCCACGTTCAAACCGAGGGCAGGCAAATCGGTGTTCAGC
>Ga0209550_10007580_pt1 | contig 10044 bp, 4 predicted proteins | sample LauGreSuBDMM15SN_2_FD_187567 | JGI IMG/M metagenome (GOLD analysis project Ga0209550, IMG submission 187567) | Freshwater lake microbial communities from Lake Michigan, USA - Su13.BD.MM15.SN (SPAdes) (version 5) | ecosystem: Environmental > Aquatic > Freshwater > Lake | place: Lake Michigan, USA... | reverse complement strand
CTCCACCTCGTCCTTGGGTCCACCGAGTCCAGAGCCGAGCATGCTAGCGAGGCGGCGCTGCGCACGATCGTGCCCCTGCGCGGCCGCGAGGCCATACAGCCGCCGCGCCTCCACCACATCCTTGGGTCCGCTGTGCCCTGTGTAGAACATGTCAGCGAGGCGGTTCTGTGCATCAGCATCACCCTGCGCGGCTTCGAGGCCATACAGCCGCCGCGCCTCCACCTCGTCCTTGGGTCCGCCGAGCCCATCGTGAAGCATGGCCCCGAGGGAGAACTGCGCTTGAACGTGCCCCTGCGCGGCCGCGAGGCCATACTGTCGCCGCTCTTCCACCTCGTCCTTGGGTCCGCCGCGCCCATCGAGGATCATGTGAGCGAGATAGCTCTGCGCGTCAGCATCCCTCTGCACGGCCGCGAGGCCAAGCAGCCGCCTCACCTCCACCTCGTCCTTGGGTCCGCCACACCCGGTGAAGAGCATGTGAGCGAGGCGGAACCGCGCTTGAGCGTGCCCCTGAGCGGCCGCGAGGCCAAGCAGCCGCCGCGCCTCCACCTCATCCTTGGGTCCGCCACGCCCATCGTAGAGCATGACACCGAGTAAGCCCTGCGCGTCAGCATGCCCCTGCTCGGCCGCGAGGCCATACAGCCGCCGCGCCTCCACCTCGTCCTTGGGTCCGCCACTCCCTGTGAAGAGCATGTCAGCGAGACCGCACTGCGCACGAGCGTGCCCCTGCGCGGCCGCGAGGCCGAGCAGCCGCCGCTCCTCCACCTCATCCTTGGGTCCGCCACGCCCTTCGAAGAGCATGTTAGCGAGGCGGTACTGCGCACCAGCGTGCCCCTGCGCGGCCGCGAGGCCATACAGCCGCCGCTCCTCCACCTCATCCTTGGGTCCTCCAAACCCTGAGTTGAGCATGGCCCCGAAATTGAATAGCGCTTCAGCGTGCCCCTGAGCGGCCGCGAGGCCAAGCAGCCGCCGCGCCTCCACCTCATCCTTGGGTCCGCCACGCCCTTCGTAGAACATGCGAGCGAGACCGCACTGCGCGTCAGCGACCCCCTGCGCGGCCAAGGGGCCAAGCAGCCGCCGCGCCTCCTCCTCGTCCTTGGGTCCGCCACTCCCGGCGAAGAGCATGTTAGCGAGGCGGCACTGCGCGTCAGCTCTCGTCTCACGATTTCTTCTGACAGAGGCGCGGTTTTCCACATTTGCGGACGCAGAAATGCATGCACGTATGAATAGAGCGTGCGACTCCTCTGGTCCTCTCCAACTAGTTCACTGCTCAGAAATATCTCATGACAAGACCGACAGACCCAGAGAATCTGACAAACACCCTCTACCTCCTCACCCAACCAAAGCCGCGAGCAGCGCGCGATCGTCCTCGGGAAGCACCTCGACGATGCTGCCGGGCGCGCTGTCGCCCTTGGCGCATTGAGTGGCCATGAGCACCGTTGCTGAGACGGGCTTCCAGTTGAGCGCAGCCTGCGCCCCCGCAAGCTCAAAGCGGAGCTCCGCGTGCGCTTCGAGTCCGATCGTCTGGCGTGCGCGCCACAGCCGCCGGCTGTCGAGCCTGCTGGGCGCCGAGTTGAGCAGCCGACGGATCTCGGGTGACTCGTCCGCGAGGCCGTCGAGGTCGGTGGCCATCTGCCGCATGTAGTTGCTCGTGACCGCGGCGCGGGGCGGCGTCGGGGTGGCGTGGCGTGCCACGTGCACGCTCCCCTCGTTAGCGCGCCCGCCGCCGGCGCCCTTGTCGCTCATCGCTGCGTTCATCGCCGTGTTCATCGCCGTCGTCATCGCCGTCGTCAACATCACCGCTCGCGGCACGTTGCTGGCGGCTGAGTCGTTTGCGGCGTGATGGGGCGTCATGCGAGCGGCGATCGCCACGGGCCAGAGGACGGGTACGGGCGTGCTCAGGCCGGCGCGCCACGTGGTCACCGCCTCCACCACCTTGACCGTGGCCTGGCGCAGCAGGGACACGCTCGACATCACCTCTGCCTCGAGGCCCTCGAGCATGCCCTTTGCCGGCGCCACGGTGCCAGTGCCTGGCACGGTGTCGAGGCGCGAGGAGCGCGCATACGCCGCATACATGGGCACGAGCCGTGCACAGGCCAGCCGCAGGTGCCGGCAGAGGCTCTCCCGCTGCGCGATCGCCGATGCGACGAGTAGGGTGCGCTCCGCGTGCAGACGCAGCGCGAGCAGCAGCGAGGCGAGCTGCGCATTCTCGGCGCCGAAGACGCGCGCAGCGCCGCGATGGGCGACGACGGGATAGGCGCCGCTCGTCGCGGCCACCTGCGCGCGCGCCTGCCACTCAACGGACGGCGCAATGGGCGCCGTACTGGGCGTGGGCGTAGACTCTGCAATGGGCGCCGTACTGGGCGTGGGCGTAGACTCTGCCGCGGCCAGCGCCGTAGTGGGCGCCGTAGTGGGCGCCGTACTGGGCGTGGTCGTAGGCTCTGCCGCGGTCAGCTTGGCTCCCAAATAAGGGTCAGCGAGGATGGCGATCTTGGCAGCCTCGAGGTCACCGCCGTACTTGAGGATCGCCTCTTCATACACCTTGACGTCGAGGTTGGGCAGCGCGGCACGCAGCTGCGTGATCGCCGTCACAATGTCTGCCGGCTTGAGCGCTGCCGAAAGGGCCGCACGCATGCCGGTGAGTGTCTCGTCTTCGGACGTGGCGACCGCCTGCCTCATCCGCTTCAGCAGCGCCTGCAGCGCTGCTGTGTCGAGCCCACACGCTTGCCAGAGCGCCACGATGCGCGCGCGCATCGCCGCCGCCGAGCGGCCGATCGCGACGTCGAGGGCCACGAAGGCGGCGCTCGTCTGACTGGCCGACTCCGCGGCAAGTGCGGGCGGCGCATGGGGCTCGTAGGCGACAGCTTCGAGCAGCCTCTGCACGAGAGGTACCCCAAAGCGTCGCAGCTCGGCACCGCGCCAGGCCGCGCCGACCGTCGCGGCGGCCGCGACCGACTCGACCTCGGCCACGCACGCAAACGCGCCAAAGTCGTCCGAGCTCAGGAAGGCGTACTCGGCCGCCCGCGCGCCGCCTGCCTGCCTGCCTGCATCTCGACCGGTAGCCCCCGAGCTACCGGTTCCATTCTCGACCAACTCGGCGCTGCCGCCCTGGCTGGCGCTGCGGGCACTGGCAGAGCCGCCGCTCCCCGAACGCGCTGTGGTGAGCACTGGCATGCAAGGCAGGTCAGCACTGGCAGAGCCGTCGCTCCGCTCGAGGCCAGCCGCCTTGAGGTTGTTGATGAGGTGCTCGAGATGGCGCGTGTTCGGCTCAAGCACCTCGGGGCCCCAGATGTAGCTCTCGGCGGCATCCTCGAAGGTTCGTCGAGCCTGCTGCTCCGCCACGTCCGCCGACGTGGCGAGGCTTTGAATCCCTTCGTCCACGTCGCCCCGAACGAGAGCCTCGATGCCGCGCGCCTCAATGTACGCGTCGGCTTCCTGATACGGCATGTCTCTCAACCGTTGGCGCTCAAACTCCAGCATCGCGATCACCTCAGCACGCGCGAGCTTCGTGGGAGGCGGTTTCGGCCCCGCCTCGGAGGACGCCTCGTGCACGAGCGTGCGCTGCATGCGCTGCAGCTCGGCGCCCGAGGGCAGCGTGTCTTCCGCAAGCACGTTGAGCGGCGGGGAGCGGAACTTGCCGATCTGCATGCGCACCTCCAGATGCTCCTTCGACCACTGCTGCACGAAATCCTCGGTGGCCACCGCTTCCTTTGAGCCCGGCGCCGTGGCCCGTCGTGCCGAGCCCAAGCCCGAGCCCGAGCCGCCACTGCTGTTGCGCGCGCTCAGCTGCCGATCGAAGAGGAAGACGAGGCGGCTCACAAAGGGGGTACCATACGGCACGCTCAGCAGCGCGGCGCCACCCGCCGCCGGTGCCGCGCTCGGAACGGCGCTCGGAGCGAGCGACGCCTTGGGAGCGCCGTTCCGAGCGCCGGGGCCGCTGGCCGCGCCGCCGTCGGTGCCACCACTGCTACCCCTGCCACCACTGCTACCACTGCCACCACTGCTACCTTGGTGGGCTACCCCGCGGCTGCTACCCTGGCGGCCCACCCCGCGGCTGCTACCTTGGTGGGCCGCCTCACGGCCCGTCGTCGTCACTGGCGATGGATGGATGAACGCGGCGGGCCCATCCATCGCCAGATCGCGGCGGCGCTGTGCCTGGACAGCCTGCCGACGCTGCGCCGCTCTCTGTGCAGCGCGTGTGGCGCGCGCGTCGGCGAGCACCCTGCTGTGGTCGTGAGTCGACGAGTCCCATCGCGGACGCTCGGTGTGGTACCGGTGCAGCGCGCCCGTCTCCCCAGCGCCATCCCCACCGTCGCCGTCGCTGCCGCTCGCGAGTACGAGCGCCGCAAACTCGCCGCGGGGCGCATGCAGCTGCATCTGCGGCTGCAGCTCCAGCTGCAGCAGCTCTTTTCGGTAGCGCTCCTCATTCTGCAGCAGCAGCTGCTGGTACTGCGACTTTGAGGGCACCAGGCCCACCTGGTCGAGCAGGCTGCTCCGGCGAGCGCTGCCGTGCCGTCCGCCGCCGCCGTCCGTTACCGTCCGTCGTGTCGTCCGTTGCCACGAGGTCAGGTCCAGATCATGACCTAATTTGGGATCATGACCTAATTTGGACGGCGGCGCTGCCGGTCCGCCCCGCCATTCCGGGATGACCTCTGGCGGCTGCGTGCGGCGCGCGGAGCCGCCGCCCCGCGCGTCCTGTGGCAACGCCTTCTTCGGCGAGCCCACGCTACCGGCCCGATCCGCTCGTAGGCTGGTGGCGTCGGGTCGCGAAAGCGTTGGCGCGACTCCCAAATTAGGTCGGAAGCCGTAGCCGGCAGGGTGGAATCCCATGGTCGAGTGGCCGAGCGTGTCGTGGTACGCCGCCTCCGCCGCATGCCGCGCGAGCGCCATCGCCTGCGAGCGCCGGTAGTACTGCTCGCGGCTCCTCTTGAGCTGAGCCATTTGCAGCCTCGCGGCACTCGCGATGGCTGCCTCGTTCGTCGGGTAACTGTCCTCTGGCGGCTCGTGGTAGCGTGTGCAGTGCGGGTCGCGCATGGCGTCGTACGTGGGGAGCGCCCGCTCGCCCTTCGGGAAGGAGGAGACGAAGGGTTGCTTTTCGGTGCCCGCGGCAGTAGCGCTGTATGTCGTAGCGCTCGACGGACGGCGTTTCGGCTTCGGCTGCGAGGGCGCGTTCGCGTTCGCGTCGATCTGCAGCACTTGACCGACTCCATCGGCCAGGATAGCTTGCGCGCTGCGTGACCGCATGGCGCCGTGGAAGGCGTCCGCAGGCTTTGCCGTGAAGGCCTTTGTGGACTGTGAGGTCGCTGCTTGGGTTGCTGCGGCCCCATCCTTGACCAGCTTGTACGTCAACGCCGTCGTTAAGTCAGGCTCGGCAAAAAAGACCGTCTTGCCCACGGCAAGCCAGTCATCATTGCCGGCGGCGGCGGTGGGCTCGTCTGCAGGGAGGGCTGCGACCTCGGCGTAGTCATCTGATGACTGCATCCGGCCTAGCTCGGCTCGCAGGTGATCAACCTCGTTCTGTTCCTGCTCCAGCCGGTTCAGCTCGGCTCGCAGGCTGTCGACCTGCCTCCGTTTGAACTCTGACACGTCCTCCGCTTGCCCTTGCCAACGCTGCATCTGCGCCATCGCCTCGGACTGAGCCATTCGCGAAGCAGACGTTGTGCGGAGAGTGACGTGAACGTGAATACGGGCGTCGTTGCAGGCGTTTCGATGTGCACACACATACGCTACGAGCGCACTCTCCCAAACGGTTACTAGGGAGGATGAGTTCCAAACTCGTTCTCTTCACGAGCGGCATGTCGGAGATCGAGGGTGCTGCGCACTCCCTGTTCGCGTCCATTGCGGCTGGGTGGCGCTCGCTGCTTCGAAACCCAATATACACCGTCCGCCTTCTGCTGGCCTGGATCTACGGATGTTGCGTTGGCCTCGCCAGCATGAGCCTCCCATCCCTTGCGAGCTTTGGCTACACTGCGGCGAGACACGGGAAGGAGGCAGCTTTCTTAGAGGCCGTGACGGAAGGGCAACTCGAGGAAGTGCAGCGGCTACTTGGCGAAGGCGTGGACGTGAACTGCTTCGACGACGAAAAGTCCACTCCGCTGCACGTGGCAGCCTTCTGCGGACACGAAAGCATCGTGGCCATCCTGCTGTCTGCTGGCGCCTCGCTCGTTTCTGAGGGCCAGCTAGGTAGCCAGCCGTTACACGTTGCGGCATACGTCGGGCACGCCACCATCGTTCGCCGCCTCCTCGCCGCAAAGGCGGATGTGGATGCTCGTGACGACGAGGAGCGCACTCCTTTGCATCTGGCATCGGCACGAGGGCGAGTTGCGGTGTGCGAGGCCTTGATTGCCGCGGGGGCGAGCACAAGTGCGTTGTCAGAGCATGGCCTCACGCCTCTCAAGGTCGCCACACGCGAGGGGCATTCTTCGGTAGTGCAGATGCTCGAAGCCGCGAGCAAGCTTAAGCCGCCTTAGGAGAGGGTGCGCCACGCGGCCGCCAGAGGCGCCATGTCTTCACGTCCCGTGGTCAGGTTGATCATAGCCTCGTGCGTTGTGTGTTGCCTCGACCTAGTCAAGTAGAATTACGTCTTACACGCACTGATACTGCCACAATGGCGTGCGGTCTACCGGTCCGAGAGCGGACAGAGGCCCCCCGGTGTTTTTGAACCGCCGAGACCCCTCGGTGACGGTGTGTGAACGTGGTCGCAACGGGCCAACGGCCGAGTCAGAACACGCGACATACAAACACACGCGACAACACATGCGACAACCGGTGTTACGGCACTGTTACAGCCCGCTCAGAATACACAAACCTTACATGACTCCATACGAGGCACGGAGCATGCGCGAGCTCGCGGCATTGAGGATGGTTTGGGCGTCGGCGGCTTGGACGGCGGTGGAGATGTTAGCAACGTGATACGTGTGAAGCGTGCTGCGTGGTGAGGAAGCTGCGGGGGGTCGCGGTGTGTGTACAAAAACACCGTTCAAAAACACCGGTGGGAGCCGGGTAGGAACCTCTGTGCCCGTGTTTCCCGTCCTTTGTGTCCCGGGACCCCCGGAGTTTTTGAATGGTTGCGGTAGAATCGGGGGGGAGTTTGAAACCGAAACTGACAACATGACCGACACCTTCCAGAGTGTCGCGTTGCGACAACCTGCGAGCGAGGGCAAGCACACTCGTTACGAAACGGTCTGTTTATGCCGCCGAAGAAGGTGGAGCCGCCGCCGCCGCCGGTGGAGCCCGAGCCCGAGGGCCCGAAGGAGCCCGACCCTGAAACCGTCGAGGCGGCCACAGAGGTCCTCAATGAGTTGATCAATGTCTCCTTTGCCGGTGCGCGCAATCGTGAGCTGGACAAAAAAAGAGTACCGTACGTCGTCAATCGATTCATGCAGCAGTTCGAGACAATCGTCCCGCTGTACTTTACGAGCAACGACGCCGGAATCAACGGCCCAGACTTCGATCCAGCCGCCGCCACTGCTGCCACCCTGAAGACGGCTTGGGACGTCGAGCCCGAGGCCTCGCAGCCGCCGCTCGACTACTGGTCTCGTGGTGCGGTGCCATGGCGTAAGCGGTCTGATCTGAAGGTAGTCATGCCATTTCAGAAGCCGGGCGCGCTGCCGCCTCCAGTGGGCATGTATGGACAGCAACCTATCACGTGCACGACTGCGAGTTTGTCAGCGGCGGCGGGCAAACCCGGCCCTGGCCGGCCGCAGAGCGCGCAGAGCGCGCAGGAGCTCGCCCGCGGGCGTTCTTTTAGCGCCGCTGGCCCGTTGCGGCCCTCGTCGGCGGCAGCGCTGCGCGCTAGCGGCTCGCTCGTGCCGTCGGCATCGCAGCCCACCATGGCGAGCGGTGACACGTCGGCATCGCAATCGGCCCTGGGGAGAGGAGATACGATCATCTTCGACAACCCGCCGCTCATCAAGTCGCCACCTCCGCCGAAAGCGGCCACAGCCACAGCAGCGGGGGGCGGAGTGTTCACAGCCACAGCAGCGGGGGGCGGAGCTCGAGCAGCGGCGCCCAAGACGGCGCCCAAGATGCGCCCTGCGCCCAAGCTGACGAGCGCAGCCTCCACTGGCTCCTTAGGCAGCAGCAGTGCAAAGGCCGTCGGCAGCCCCGGCGGTGCCGGCAGCGCAGCGGCCGCTCCAGCTCCTCCCGAGCGCTCCTTTGTGTACCGAGCAGACGATCCTGGGGCGGAGTGGACGAAGTCGAGGCAGCTCCTGTGCCGAGGGCCCGAGCACCTGCAGCCAAAGTTCCGCAAGGCGGAGCGTAGTCGGCGCCTTGCGCTCGAGTTGGAGCCCGACCCGGAGCAGCGCAAGATCAATGCGCTGCGCGTGGTGCTGCAAAAGGAGCGCGAGCTCGCGCAGGCGGAGATTGCGACGCTCGAGAAGAAGTTCGCCAAGAGCGACTTTTTCTACTCCAAAGGGGCGCTCGAGTCGAAGGCGTCGGTGAGCGACTTTTTCTACAGGGAGCTGGGTGAACCAGTCGAGAAGTCGAAGCCCAACCACGCAAAGATGCAGCCGCAGCCCAATTTCTTGAGTGTCTCGGAGCTCGAGAAGGGGTTGTTGCCTGGGCAGAAGCCCGAGCCCCCGCCGGCGCCTGCCAAGAAACGCCAGCCGCCGCAGCCGACGACGAAGAAGGAGGACGGGCCGCTCGAGCCCGAGGAGCTGGCCAAGTTGGAAGCGGCCGCCATCAAAGCGGCGCAGGAGCACCTGCTCAAAACAGTCGCAGCCGCGCGTGAGGCCGATGGCAAGGCGTCGTATACGCCCCTGGGCTCACGACAGCCACCCCTACGCGAGACGATGAAGGCCGCCAAGGGCGTGCGATTGGTGCCAGATCATGTTCTGGTCGCAGAGCTACTCGGGAACCCGAGGCCGCCCACTACGGCGCCTTCACCGAATAGGAAGCCGGTGTCGTTTGAGACAAAGACGAAGAGCGCGCCCGAACTCGTGGCCGCTTCCTTGTCAGGCTCTTGACACTGGTCAGACCTTAGATGCTGTGCCCGGTATTTTGATCGATTTTGGCGAGGGGAGAAACGGCGTCCCGTCCGATTCAAATTCACGAGCCATGCCCGCGCCATCAGAGGTCATCAGAAGCCATCAGAGGTCATCAGAGGCCATCAGAGGCTATCGTAAGCGCCCATGTACTCGCGCAGCCAACGTCGCTCCGCGGCTTCCCCCGCCAAGGATGGCTTCACCATGGAATACGGGCCGAGCTTTGCGACTTGCGGAGGACGCCGCTGCGGCCTCCTCGACCACGCTCACTGCTGGCGAGATCCAGCAGATCAGTCAGGACCTGTATGACCCGAAGCAGAATCAGCTCGAAGACAGCGTCTTCGACGTCCTGTCACAAAGCCTTTTGGCAGGCGATGTGGCAGACTCGGGTGACCTGATGCTGGACCTGAAAGATGCGATCGAGGGCGTGGAGTACCCGTCGGGCGCGGTTATCAATCATGTGGGCAATCTGACCAAGGGTGTCACCGAGGCGCAGGCCGCGCGGATTTGGGAGTTGTACGACCACGACGGTAACGGCGTAATGGACCGCAGCGAGGTGCGGCGGCTGGTGCACGACCTCGGCAATGCCATCATCCGCCGGCTCTCGAACAAGGTGGAGCGCATCTCGAAGCAGATGAGCAAGCCGAAGGACAGCGCGAAAGAGTTACTCAAGGCCCTCGATAAGAACCGCGATGGCCGTGTACAAAAAGTCGAGTTTGTGAACCTCGCCATTCGAGGGTTGGACAACATCGACGCGATGTCGCCTGACGAGCGCGGCGGGAGCAGCAGAGGCCCGCCGTCCAAGCGCACCAAGGTCCAGGACGAGGCCCGTGCGCTGAAGACGGCGCGGCGCGGCGAGCCTGGCTTCGAGATGATGCACGTGAGGCGCAGCTTAACGCGCACGCGTCTGCTGACCCGTTGCATGCCCTTGCCGCCACGCGTCTGCTGACCCGTTGCATGCCCTTGCCGCCACGCGTCCTGACCCGTTGCATGCCCTTGCCGCCACGCGTCCTGACCCGTTGCATGCCCTCGCCGCCACGCTTTCTGCTGACCGTGGCTTGCC
>Ga0209550_10007579_pt1 | contig 10044 bp, 6 predicted proteins | sample LauGreSuBDMM15SN_2_FD_187567 | JGI IMG/M metagenome (GOLD analysis project Ga0209550, IMG submission 187567) | Freshwater lake microbial communities from Lake Michigan, USA - Su13.BD.MM15.SN (SPAdes) (version 5) | ecosystem: Environmental > Aquatic > Freshwater > Lake | place: Lake Michigan, USA... | reverse complement strand
CCATCTGTGGCAGCCGGCCATGCCCGCCGCCGTGCCCGCCGCCGTGCCCGCCGCCGCCGCCTCCGTGCCCGCCGCCCAGTTGACGGGGGTCTACTTCCCTGCCGTTGACAAACATGCGCATGTTGCCGCCGCCGCCGCCGCCGCCACCGCCGAGGCCTCCACCTGCCATCATCTGGTGCATCATCCGCTCGAGAAGCTTGTGCACGCCGACGCTCATGCCGGCACCACCGCCCATGCCACCCTGAAACATGCGCGCAAAGTCGCCCATGCCGCCGCCCATGGGCATGGGCATGCCGCCGCCCATGGGCATGGGCATGCCGCCGCCCATGCCACCCGAGGACGAGCCCTTTCGAGGCTCGACGGGTGGCAACCCGATGGCCTTGCAAACTTCGTTGCACCGGTGTGACGCGAGGAACCTATCGATGCCGCCGCGGCCGAGGTTGCCGTCGCCAAAGCTGCCCGCGCGCGAGTGGATCTGCGGGTCAGTAAAGAGCGAGCCACCCACGCCCTGCAGGTCGCAGATGCACAGCTGCTCGCCGCTCTCGACCACAGTGAAGTGCGAGAAGGCCTGCGCCGTGCGCCCACCGAGTACCGCGCCTGCATTGTTGTTGAACTTGGCATACTCGCCCGAGAGCAGGGGCTCGAGGCTCGCCCACCGCTGCGGCCCGTCCGAGCGCCTCGGTAGCTCGAGCACCTGAGCGACCACGAAGGCCACCTTGTGCTCGGGCGGCGACTTCTTGTTGAACTGCTGCGCCCAGTACTCAGCGACCATCTGCATCTTTGCGTCGGCGAACGCGGCGCTTTTGGCGCTGCGCGCGTCGCGGTGGATCGTCGAGAACTTTGCAACCGACTCTATAGAGTACACGTCGCGCCCGTCCTGAACCTTCTCGACGCACTTGTGGCACTTGCGCATGCCTCCCTGAGCGAAGGAGTTGGGTGCTATTGACACCTCGCACTGCTCCGAGATCCACTCGTCCGTCTGGCACATGTAAGTGTGCTTGACAGCAGGTTCCATGGAGTCGCCCGTCATGGAGTTGCGTTGCTGCTGCTGCTGCTGCTGCTGTGCCGTCGGCATGCCGTACATGAGTGGCGGCATTGGGGGTTAGGGAAATGCCGATGGCCGGTATACTCATACGGGAAACTTTCGGAACGATAGGCCGCCTTCGAACCCTGCCTTGTCTTGCCTTGTCTTGTCCTGCGCGCCTCTCTCAAGATGGTGAAGCAGAAGGGGCCTTCAGATCTTCCATCCCAGCGCTCTGGACCAACGCCGACGCTACTCAAGCCGCCGCCTCTCAAACAGACCGCGATCAGCTTCGGCGGCGGCACCGGAAGCAGCAGCACCAGCGGCAGCAGCAGTGGCAGTACTGGCGGCAGCGGACGCTTGCGACAAGCACGCATCGGCGATCTCCGCGCTGTCGTCGACTACCGCGCCGCCGACCAACAGTCCCTGGACGTACCCTCCACGCTTTATCTAGGTGCGGACGATGTGGCCAAGCTGCGGGACAAGCTCGAGGAGAGCGCCGACGACGTGACCACGCTGCTTCGAGTGCTGCGCCGGCTGTCCGCCATGTGCGCCGCCACCACTCGCGCAACGCGCGCACGCGCGCGTGCACGCGCGCAGCCACCCACCGCCGCGCAGAGCGTTAACCGCCGTTTCATTAAGGGTAGCCAACGCAGTGCGAAGCAGCGCGCCATCGCGCGCTCCGCTCTCACCAGTGGCTTGTACCGTGCTCCGCCGAGAACGCAGGCCGTGCACGCGCAGCCTGCTCGAGACGACCAACATCGGCCTGACCGTCGGAAAGCTGAGGAAGCACGCCGACGAGGAGGTGCAGACGCTCGCGCACCGGCTCGTCGTCACGTGGAAGCGGCAGCTCGCCGAGCACCGGCAGCAGGTCAAGACTGTGGCGAGCAGCAGCATGGGCCGGCGGTGATTCTGGATGCCGTAGGCGTTTTTTGGGCGATAAAGATAGTGCGTGCAGGAGCCTGTCCACACCTTTTCCCATCGGGGAGACGTTTCATTCTTCACAGTCGAGTTCCCTTTTTCGGGTTTCGGGCTCCGATCATCCACGATATCTTGGAGTCATGCCTTTCTTTTGGCGCAAGCCGGCGACTGATGGCCTGGGACGCACGTTGTCGGCGTCCAAACGAAGCTGGGTGCGCGCGACCTTTCGCAATCCCCACACCCCAACTGGCCTCGTGCTGGGTGAGCACGAGCAGGGCACTGCGGTCATTGGCGTTCTGCCGAGCTCACTCGCCGAGCAGCAAGGCGTTCCCGTGGGCGGCCTGATCCTCACGGTGAATGGTGAGGAGGTGGTCGGCCTTCCGCCCGAGGCAGTGGAGGTACTCATCGAAACAGAGCAGTGGCCGATCACCATCAACGTCCGCAAGCCGCATGCGGAGGAGGTGGAAGCGGCCAGGGGCTTCGAAGTGGAGTTCGTCTTCCCCTCTGACTTGCTCGGAATAGCACTGGTCACGAACGCGGGTGGGACCTTCGTGGGCAGGGTATCGGGAGGGTCGCTCTCCGATACGCTGGGCGTGCCTGTGGGCGCGCTCGTCCTCGAGGTCAACGATGAGGACGTCATGGAGCTCGACTCGCACATGGTGCAGGCGATGATTGAAAGTGCCCCTCGTCCGATTACAATACGTATGCGGCTGCCGCCCGGCGTGCCGATCCCCGAACCCGCCGACCCCCCGGCCGCGGCTGCGCTGGTCCCGCCTGGTGGTCACCTGCGGCCGCGCGTCAAGGTGATCACAGCCACATTTGCAGGCCAGGGCCACTTGGGCCTAGTGCTTGGGGACAGTCCCATGGGCGGCGTGCGAGTGAATGGTGTCGCCGCGGGCTCGATGGCGGACGCGCAGATGGTGCCAGACGGCGCCCTAATCATCGGCATCAACGAGGAGGATGTACGCGCTCACGACAAGCAGATCGTGCAAGCTATGCTCAAGTCGATGCCCCGCCCGTTCACCCTGCACCTTGAGATCAACGCCGATTTGCTGCCCGTGTCGACTCCAGTGCCGCCGCCGCCGGTGCCGCCGGTGCCGCCGCCGCCTCTCTCGGCGGCGGTGGAGCGGCAGGAGCGTGAGCGCCGGCTGGCGGAGGAGGAAGAGCGCCAGCTGCAGCGGGTACTCGAGCTCAGTAAGCGCAAGAGTCAGCAACTCTCGCCTGGGGCCCTCGCAGCCAGTCTCGGGCAGCAGCAGCAGCAGCAGCAGCAGCAGCAGCAGCAGCAGCAGTCATCTCCACAGCGCGTCGCGGAGACGCACCTGGAGCGGTCCAGCGCCACAGGTGGAAGCGCGCCGCACGCCACGCCTTCGGCTGCCAAGTTGCCCTCGGGCGCGCCTAAGAGCTGGGAGATCTTGGGAGCCGAAGTCATCAACTCCAAGGCGGGCAAATCTTCTGCTGCCCCCGCCACGGCTGCCCCCGCCAAGCCTGCCCCCGCCACGCCTGCCGCCATCGGCGCCTACTCGGGTTCAGTGATGGCGGCTTTATCGCAGGCTGGAATAGCCACCTCCGCGTTTGGTGCCGAGGACGAGGACGAGCAACTGAGACGCGCGCTTGAGGCGTCTAAGCTTGAGTCCACCGGCCGGCCCATCGTCGCTGCTACCACCGCCCCCGCTACCCCCCCCGCTAAGGCCACCGCCGTTGCCAGCGCGCGGAGCAACGACGACGACGACGAGCAGTTGCGGCGCGCGCTCGCAGCATCGGCCCTCGAGGCGGCGATGCTCGCTGCCGAGGAATCGTCAAAGCCGGTGCGCGTGCGCTCGCCCGAGCCGGTGCGCGTGCGCTTCACAGAGAAGGGGTCACTCGGACTCGTTCTGGTCAACCACCCGGAGCGGCCGGGCACGATCGTCAAGCTCGTGACGCCCGCGTCGGTCGCCGCAGCACATGGAGTGCAGCCAGGCTCCGAGCTGCTGGAGCTCAATGGCGAGAACATGCGAGGCCTCGACTTTGAAATGGCCATGGTACTCATTGGTACGGCGGGTCGCCCACTCACGCTGCTCATGCAACCCCCAAGAAGTGAGGAGTGAGGCTCATCGAGTACACATCCCGACCCACCTGAACTTGGGTGTACTCCGCTGCCTCTCAAGGGGTGTGGGAAGGCATCTCAGCTCTGGCCGCACGTCACGCCAAGGCGACGCGCGTGAGGGCGGACGCGAGTCTGTGACCGGATTGAGTGTGAGTGCGCGCGGGCGGAGGCACACAACTCACAAGGAATTTGCCGCGCAGCGTGGGTCCGGCTGTCGGTATGACCGCCAACTCTTGATGTCGCTTCGCTCGCTCACTTCTTAGAAATCTTGCTGCACCGCACCGCGGCATTGTCCATTGACAGATGACATACGGATTACATACGGACGCGGCGAGCGACGGCGGTCACGCCGGCCGGACGCACGTCACCGGTTTCGCATCCGCTTGTCGTCTCCACCGCTCTCCGCTGCCCTCCCGCCACACACACGTGCTACTGCTAGCAGCCGTACCTATCCGCGGACTGCCGCCGCTCGAGAGGTGCGACACTGATCGACACACGCGGACAGGTGGGAGGACACAGCAGCCCCCAATAGTGCCGTGAGGTTTGACTCACCGTGACGCTCACCTGAGGAAGGAACCTGAGGAAGGAACCGACGCTGTGCCCGCGTGTCTCCGCGCGCGAGGCGTGGCCCCGCGCCGTATCGGGCGCGGCCCCGCGCCGACCAGCTGCGCGATAGTTGTTAGTCGATGCGAAAGTTGAGGGTGCGCTCGGGTCCCACCTGGCCCACGCCCGCGCGCGAGTGCGTCAGCGTCAGCTGCACCCAGAGCAGTCGATGGTTGAGCTTCTGACGTGCGACTTTGACGATGCCCTCGAGCATGTCGCCCACCTCGACGAGCAGGGGCGGGTGCACAAGGAAGACCTGCTGCGCCCAGTGCGTCGCGCTCTCCGGCGCCGTCGTGAGCGTCACCGGCTTGGGCGCCGGCTCGGCAGCCGAGCCGTTGAAGTCGGTGTCGAACCAGCCGCCAAAGGCATTGAGCAGTGCATCTTCGGAGATGACCGAGCGGAAGCTCGTCGAGAAACTGGCGAGCTCCTTGGTGGTCGTTGTGTGCAGGTCGAACTCGCTCACCGAGAACTCGTCGCCGATCACTTCGCTCTGGCGCAGCTGGCACCACTGTGCCGACTGCAGCAGGTACTCCTGCTGCTCGCGCGCGAAAAAGCCAGTGAGGCCGTTCACGTTGATCCCGTTACCGTCGAGCATCCACGAGCTGAACTCGCCCCACTGCGAGACCTCCTCGTCGAACTCTGCCAGGCGCGACCCGTACAGCGCCGAGCAGAGCGGCGCCATGCGCAGGAAGGCATGCGATGGGTACATGGCGCCTCCCGGCTTAAGCCACTTGTCGCGCGCCGCGAGCACCGAATCGTACATGGCCTCGCGCAGCAAGAAGTAGCCCATCCACTCGCTCACGATGAGGTCTACCTTCTCGGGCAGCTCCTGCGCCTCCATGTAGCCCTCGAGCACGACGACCACGTCCTGCACGCCGTTCTGCTGAACGAGCCGCCGCGCATGCTGCGCCATGCTCGTGGCCTCGACAGCGTAGACGCGCTTGGCGCCGGCCATTGCCGCCCAAATGCTGAGTACGCCTGAGCCAGCGCCCACATCGAGCACGACCTTGCCCTCGAAGCAGCTCGCGTTCTGCAGGATCGCGTTGCGGTAGGCGGTCATGCGGCCACGGTCCTGCAGCATATCCTTCTGGTGGTACAGGTATCCATATGAGACGAAGTAATTTGCAAAGTCGAGACCCTGCGCGCCCGGCTGCAGCTCGATGCCCGAGGGCGGCGGCATCCCTTGCAGCGTGTGTCAGCCCGGGGCCGACTGCGTCGCGACGATGCCGACGTGCCTGGGCGCATTTCGTGCGCGCCTGTGAATTCGCTTTTGTGCCGGTGTGAACGTAACACAGCAGAGAGGCAAGACGCCGAGACCGGAAGCGCGCGCGCATCACCACACACTGCGTACCAGTATTAAAGCCCCTGAACGGTCCCGCCGCCACGTGGTTGGCGGTTCTTGGGTTGTCCAGTTACAAATCTCCGAGCTGCAAATCTCTCTCACCCGCCGCTGCGCCTTACTGTTCCATCTTGGCCATACGCAATCCCCACGCCAGCCCACGCTGCGACTTACTGTGCCATCTTGGCCTGAGCATCATACGCGGCTACGATGGCATCGCTGTCGCTGCAGCGCTGGCCACGGCCAGGACCGTTGGGTGCCCCGAACAGGCGACCGTTTCCGACCGGCCACCGTGGCGTGCTGCGCTCCGATGGCTTGGCCGCGACGCCACCCCAAGCATCGACCGCCGGGGGATTGGCCGACAGCACGTCCAGCCCAGGCAGGAGCAGGTTCAGATCGTTGAGCTGCTTCGCAAACGTACGGTCGCGCTCGTCGGCGAGCCATTCCATCGCGTGTGGCTTCGCACGCGCAGGGGTCGGCCAAGTGCGCCTGAATCCAAGCACCGATGCAAACCCCTGCGTGCGCAGGAATGTCAGCAGATCGCGCTCGTTAGGCCTGCTTCCCATTTGTTGCGCGTGCTCGCCGAGCGATGCATTGATAACACGACTGTGAAAGTCGTCGGCCGCACGATCGACGAGCAACGGCGCCATCGCCAGCGTCATTCCCGAGTAGATGCCTATCGCGCCTGCGCGATCAACTGCCTCGTGCCAAAAGTAGCCGGCGCGCTTCCAGTTTGGCATGAGCAGATTCTCGTAGAGGTACGCGCGCCCGTCTGCAGCAAAGCCTACATCGGCTGAGAAGAGAGTCGACCAGCGCGAGAGAGGCGCGCCGTTGGCCTCGCGCTGGAAGCGGCGTTGCTCGACAATGAACTCTCGGATGAGCGCTTCGTCGACCGATTGCCACACCCGCTTGGGCTGCAAGCCCGCTTTCTCCGCAACGTGGTCGAGCCGGCGCAACGTGCCGCTCGTTGCAAAGCCCCTTTCATCGTGATCAATGTCGAAGACGTCCGCAACGGTCAGGCAGATGCAGCACTTTGGGTCGCGAATGACGTGTTGCTGCATGCCCGCTCCGCAAGTTCGAGCAGCCTCGTACGAGACTGCATCGCGCCAAGCTGGCGGGGTCTTGGGAGGCGTGGACTCGCATTTCGCCTCCACACCACGGTTGATGTTCCACATGGCACCATTCCTCGCATCGAAATCGACCGCAGTCGAGTAGTTGAACCACGGCGTGCCGCCGCGGAAAAAGCCGTAGCGCGACGTCCAGATGCGCAGTGGCTCCCACTGCACCAATCCGAAAATGCGCACCTCGACGCGCGTCTGAACCGGCGCACCCAGGTGCGTGCCGTGCTGCAGCAGCGGCGGATCAACATAGCGCAGCAGAAGCAACTCATGGTTGTGCAGGCTGGCGGCGACGTTGGCCTTCAGGGCAGACTGGTGGTTCATCGGGTACATGAACTGACCGGCGGCCGCAACTTTCTTGGTCGCCACCTTGCGAGTCAACCAACGGGGCATCGTCGACTGGGCGTAGTTGGCTGACTTGACGACTGATGGCGCAGATTCGATGAGGGAGCGGTACTCAGTACCCGCTGACACACCGCTGCGCGACGGGTCCTTAGTCACGCACGGCGGCGCAAACCGTTGCCAGGGGTCGCCAGTGAGATTGGCAAGTCCTTCGGACATCTTGCAGAAGATGGCCTTGCGTGGACCCTCTAAGACGTGCTTGCCGGGTGGCCCAATCAGGACCACATCTGCTGTAGCCGACGAGGCACCTCGCTCCCACTCAAGAGTGCTGTCGTGCCCATTTTCTGTCAGCGGCTGGTGATCGTTCGTCAGAGTGAGGTATGCGAATGGTTGGCCGGCTTGCTGCAGGCGCTGCGCGGCTGCCAGTCCCGTCTTTGTCAAGTCCGAAAAGCCCAGCAACGCTGTGAAGTTCTTTGCGAAGGTTACGTGGCCATGGTTCTTCGTCATGCGGTTCATAACAAATTCGGCCTTAGATTCTGCAAGCTGCTGGGGTGTCTTGATCCAGCTGAAGTAGTCAGCGGCACCGAGCGGGCTGGGCGCTGACTTGCCCATCATGCCCTGGGTCACGTGGACGCAACGAAAATCTGTCGGGGACTCGCGCCATCAAAAAACGTCAGTAATTCCTAAAATACCGGCATACCGGTGGCGTAGCGCGCCGCGCGCGCGCGCACCCGCCCTACCGAGCGCTACCGGGTACGTCCCTCACGACGCCGATGGGAACCTCCGGTTCACTGTCGTGGGAGAACTCCGCCTCTCCCCCACCTTCCGCCGATTAACGGCCTGTGTATAATGTATAGCAGGCTGTGTCCGGGGCCACACGGGGCCACCTGAATCGCCTCCGCCCTTTCGGTTCTCGGCGGTACGATGAACGATCAGTGGCAACAGCACTCAGCAGCTCGCTCTATGGCCGTACAAACCAAAGTTCAATGTGCACGCGGGTTCTAAAGATAGTGCACACTCGTACCGAGACGTGGGAATCGGCCGGGTCCGGAGCTCGTATAGGACAAATAGGTAATAGGAGCTTTTCGGGACAGCCGCTGTCCGTCAGCACGGAGCACAATTTTGCTACCGTGGCGGTGGGGCGAACTCATGGGCGAACTCTTTAGACATGCGACACTGTCTTAGCTTCATGCTTAGCTTGCACTCGCACTCGTGGGGCAGAGGGTGCGAGGACTCGGGGAGATAGCCCATGCGATAGCCTATCCGACGGCAGTTGGAGTGAGCGCAGCGGCGCATTCAGGTAGTCCAATCGCGGCTCATCTTCAAGCCCTTGTTCTCGGCTGCTTATGGCACCCTGCTGCAGTCGCTGCAGTCGCTGCTGCTGCGGCTGCTGCGGCTGCTGGGGCTGCTGGGGCTGCTGCGGCTGCTGGGCACGAACCCTCGCCCAGCTGCCAGCCCGTGCCGAAGCCGGTTGCGCCCGATCGGTCAGCAGAGCCTGCGCCGCGCCCCCGAAGGCGTTGACGACCACGGTCTGGCGCGGCGCCGACGAGATGTGCCACTCGTGCTTGCTGAGGAGCACGCGGGGTCGGCTGCGCCTATGGGGGTCCGAGGAGGTCTCGACAAGGGTGAACGCGCCTTTGGGGTGTGTGCGTGGGTCTGGCAGGCCGATTGAGGTAGCAAGCCACATTGAGTCGTGTCCGGCACGCGCCACACGCGTGTCAGTTGAGCGGGTAGGGTACATGAACCGATGCGCCGGGGCCGAGGCTAGCCGACCGAGTGGCACCGTGGGCTTCACCGTGTGCGGCATCGGCGCTTCAGGTGGCACTGGGGATGGGGCCGTCGCGCGCTTCTGGTCGCGCACTAACAAATAAGCATGATATCCCACAGTGCCCTCGTCTCGCCAATACCATTGCCACGCGTCCGTGGTACTCGAAATGTGGTGGTGCAGCGAGCGCAGGTAGATGGCGTACTCTTCGGCAACGATTGTCTCCGTGATCGCGTCCGCGATTTGGAAGAGAAAGTCTAGAAAGTCTGCGCGAGAGACGCCGCCCGCAGGGTCGGCAAGGCTCTCGTAGTCTGCAACAGACGATGCGTGGAGTGCCGGGCCGTCGACATGGTCCTTACTCATGGCCCTCGATAAGAGCATCGCACCCCGCAGAAAGCTCAAACGGTCCAGCTCCATATCGCAGCTCGTTGAGTTTTGGACCGTGCGCCACCACCGCGACAGCTGATGTACAATGGAGGGGTGTAGCCGGAGCCGCATGCGGGCACGAACCGCACTGATCGGCATGGTGGCGCTGCCACCGCCACCCCTGCGCCAAAAAGGTAAGCGCAAGAGCTCGAGATCGCCCGTGCCCACCACCAGTCCTCTGTGTGCTGGCTTGGGCACGAGCGGTGACTCGGTCAAGTCACAGAGGACTTGAGATTTGTCCTTCTCATGCTGCGTGCGCCATTTCTCCATCATCCGAAGCGCCACATCTACGCCGAGAGTTTTCTCAACGACCTGCCGCACCATCACCTGGAGCTCTCTCCTTGTAAGGCCCGGGGAGCGTCACAGGCCGGAGACGAGAACGAACAGCGTGTCCACGGCGGCCGCCTTGAGAGTGCGCGGGCCACC
>Ga0209550_10007575_pt1 | contig 10048 bp, 6 predicted proteins | sample LauGreSuBDMM15SN_2_FD_187567 | JGI IMG/M metagenome (GOLD analysis project Ga0209550, IMG submission 187567) | Freshwater lake microbial communities from Lake Michigan, USA - Su13.BD.MM15.SN (SPAdes) (version 5) | ecosystem: Environmental > Aquatic > Freshwater > Lake | place: Lake Michigan, USA... | reverse complement strand
CCACAGAAGAACGCCAGGCCGCAGCTTCTAAGCCTCGTCCACTTGCCCGCGTCACTGTTCTTCAACTCCTCTGGCGCGTGTTGTACGAGGAGAGCACCTGCGCGTTGAGCTCGTTGCCCGGGCGGATTCTCGCGAAGGGCTCTAGCGGCTTGGGGAAGTTGCTCGCGACTTTGGGCGTGGTGGACGCCACTGATGCCGACTGTCTCGACGGGTAGCGGACCACGACGCCATACCTGAAGCCGTCGTTGCTCGACGTCGAGTTAGGCGTGAAGCTCGCACGGTACTTGTCGTCGATAGGAGTGGGACGATCCACCCACTTATTGGGCAAGTCTGAGGCGGAGCGAACGAGCTCCTTGCTCGCCAGCTCGGCGGCCGAGCTCCGCTTGCGCGGGGGCGAGTCAGGCGTTGGCGACGAGGATCTGTCCCTAATTAGGACATGGTTGGTGGGCGGCTGGTACATGTGCTCGTGGCGACCCGTGAATGCAAAGTCCGCCATGCGCTGGCGCAAGTCGTACTGACGATACGCGGGCTCGCCGCCGAGCAGTCGCGGCTGGCGCGACTTGAAGGCAGTCGAGCAGGTGACTGGCGACTTCAGCACCAAATGAGCCAGATCCGGTTTGGGGTCGGGGCTATAAATAGCCGTCCCGGGGCGGCTGCCGCGCCGCCGCGCAGGCATGTGCGCCGCGTCCATGCCGCCACGACCCGCGAGCATATGCAGGCCGCCGACCGTGGATGCATGCATGACTCCCTTCCCATATTGGGGCCTCCAGTCGCTCGCGTCGAACATGTAGTCGAGATGGAATCCACTGTAGCTCGCGTCGGCGAAGAGCGCGCGTGGGTCGTATCCGCCGTACGTGCCCGTCGGCCCGCCGACGAGCAGCCGCGGCGCCACCGATTGGAAGTGCGTGCCGGAAGTGTGTGGCGAAGCGGCAGCTTTCTCTACGAAGCCGGCTGCGATTGGGTAGGGCGGCCAAGGAGCGCCGTGCGGGTCCGCCGGCGCGCTCAGCATGCGTGCGGGCAAGCGCATATAGGGGGCCAACGCGGGGCGATTGGCTACCGCATTGATGGCTAGAAGCGACGGCACAAAGTCACGTGCCTGCAGCTGCTGCTGCTCGCGCGCCACTGAGAACTCACCCTGGTGCTCCTCAGGCTTTTTCAGGTCATCGTACCCTGCTGGGTCCGACGTTTTCACCGACGTATCTTCGAAGCCAATGTTACCCGCCGAGCTTGAGCGGGCGTGCGCAGTTTTCGCTCGCGTAGCACTCACGACACTCGCAGGAGATCCCGGCGGCGTCGACCAGTTCTTACTCTTTGCGGAGGCTCCGGATAAGGCGCCTGGAGAAGCACGAAAGCTGGCCGGTCCGGAAAACGTTGGCGAGTGAAGGTGTGGGACGGACGCGGAGCTGAAGAGGCTCTGTCCTTGCTCGTCGCCCACACGATAGAGGCCCGCAGGCCCGTCGATGTTTAGTTGGGCAACCATCCGTCTCGGTCTATGGACTCTGCAGAAACAGCAAAAACCACGTTTTCAGCGATCATGTTTGCAAACAAAATTGCATGCTCAATTTCATGAAGCTTCCTCGAAACCTACATGTACTTACGCCCGATCTCCAGCCAGCGATCATCTTTGCGGCCGCGTGTTCACGCCCATTTCACGCGCTTCGTCAAAAATGATGATCGGTCTCGTGCTGCTCAGCGCTCACGTGGTGCTCGCGCTCCAGCTGCCCAGCAACGCGCGTGTGAATGTCGCGAGGCCACTGTGCACGCGCCATGCGGTGGTCACTGCTGCGGAGACTCAGAGCAATATCCAGGCAGGGCTGAAAGAGCGGATGAAAACGGCCATGAAGGCCAAGGCGGCACAGGAGCTGTCGACGGTGCGCCTCATTCTTGCGGCATTCACGAATGCACAGAAAGAGACTGGCATCGAAACGCTCGAAGACGAGCAGTGCATCAATGTGCTCACCAAACTGGCCAAGATGCGCAAGGAGTCGATCGAGATGTACACAAAAGCTGGCGCAGCCGACAAGGCCGAGAGCGAGAAATTCGAGCTCGCTCTCATCGAGGAGTACCTACCTACACTGGCCGATGAGGCCACAGTGCGTGGCTGGATACAGGCGGCGATCGCCGAGGTGTGCCCTGATGGACCTGACAAGAAGCAGATGGGCAAAGTGATGGGTGCGCTCAACAAGGCGCACAAGGGCGAGTTCGACAACAAGGAGGCCGGCGTCTGGGTAAAAGAGATGCTGGGCTAGCGCGCAAGGCCACGAGCATGATTTATCACGAGCGTAGGGCTCTTCGAGAGCGATGTGTGTACACATATCTCGATGGATGGTCCTTGGTGCATCGGTCGCATCATGTCGCATGGGGAGCATGGCTTGGTTGGTGCGAGTTGGTTTAGAAGGTCGGCATGTGCAGGGATGAACATGGCATGGTCCATGGTCTGCTCTCCGCGTTAGTAGGCGACCGAGTCCAGTTCACACTTCACACCTGCTTGGACCACCTGCTTCACACGCATACCGGAGTTCATACCGGTACCGGTAAGTGTGGCGAGGGGCTCTCCGCCCTGACCTGCATTATGGCTTCCGTCTTCGACACTGTTGGGCAGGTATGGCGCGAACCTCCTCGCTGCCGCGTGTTCGGCCTCGCGTCCGAGGCAGGGCGCGCGCTCAATGGACTCTGCGGACGCATCATCTCACCAGGTGGCGCTGATGGTGAAGCCAGCTCCCGGGTCCTGGTCTCACTCGAAGGCTTGCACGAAAAGAAGAACATCAAGCTCGGCAACCTCCAGCTCTTCCCTGACCAGCGTGTGAATTTTGGGGTGGGTGTCGGCCGCGAGGAGCTCAATGGCCATGATGGCACAGATCCGACCCGACCAGCTGCACTCTGGTTCAATGTCGTCGACGCTCAGAGCGGCCAGAGGCTCGCGGTTGAGGACCTACCCGAGGCCGCCAACTCCAAGTGTGGGCGTACCATGGGTAATGTGATGGCGGTCAACCACATGCTTGGTACACTCGTTGCGCAGTTTTCGAATGATCTGGCCCAGGCGCCTCCCGCTTGCTTCTTGCTGACAGACCTCAACGTGTCGCGCTACGTGAACTGTGTCGCCACCACGAAGACCGAACCGCCAAGTGTTGCACACGATCTACTTGCGGAGCCTATGGCTGAGCTTGTCCGGGTGGTCCGTATACTCACGGATGCAGGCGTGTGGGTGGGTGCCGCCTTTGTGCCTCACCGCTGCACCCCTGATCAGCACGAGGACATAGGGAGTGAGCGAGTCAACTCGATCGTCGAGCACACCATCACCCTCTACCCATCACCACATCCGCAGAAGGTTGGCTGCGTCGAGGTTCGCTTCGTCGGCTCTGCGGCAGACAGCACCGTGGGAGGTCCACGCACGTCTCGCCAGGAGCGCTTCATCGACTACGGACCGGACGAAGCCATCCTGTACATGCGCTTCGCCGCCAGCCTCGGCGACGCATCGCGGCTTGCGCCTCTCACGCTTGCACGCGTGGACCCACAGGCGTTCTGGGCGGCCTATCTCCGTATCGACACGGTGGCTGCCGCGCTGAGCGAGATCAGTGCACCCGCTGACGTCATGGCTGCCTGGCAGCCGTTGATGGAGGCTGCGCGTGAGTCCATGAAGACGTGCCAGCGAGTGTGCCCCAATTTCACCGCGTGGGACGCTGACGGGACGTGGTCATCGAGCCTGACGAGTGCGGAGACGCACCTACAAATTGCGCAGGAGGGCGCGCTGTGCGGATGGTTTGTCTCGGTCGCGAGCGCCGTCACGAACGCCACGAGGGGCAACCCACTCCGGTTCCACATCCTCGATGACTACCGAGGCACGGAGCTCGGCAAGCTCTTCGAGGCCCTGATGAGGAGAGGTACGGCCGATGTGGACATCAACGCCGCGCTGGAGAAGCTTGGATTTGGCGAGGATGCGCTCGGGCTTGCACACAATCCACTCAAGAGCTGTGGTGGTTGCGGAACCATCGGCGACAGCATGCGTAAATGTACGCGCTGTGGCGACCAAGTCTACTGCTCGGCCGAGTGCCAGCGCAAACACTGGCCGCAGCACAAAAAGTGCTGTTCGAAGGCGATGGCCTCGCTTCGCCGCACCATGCGGCACCTCGAGAGCCGTGGCGGTGAGATGGAAATGCGGCAGTGTCCTGGCGGCCAGACGTCGGCCGAGATCCCCGCCTGCATCATGACGGAGGTGAGCGGGCTGGGCTCCATCTCGATCATGTGGAAGCTAGCGAAGGGTAAGTCGATGGTCAGCTTCCGTGACATGAACGAGATGATGGGTGAGGTGGATAGTGCGGCGGGGTCCGCCGAAATGAAGGCCAGCTTCGCAGCGACTACGACGCCTTCGTCGAAGACTCCAATCATGTTTGCCTCCGTCTCCGAGTTGCAGCTTCCATTCCGCTTCCTCGTCTCGTGCGGCCCGCTGCAGGACCTGGCCCTCGCCAAGGCCGCCTTGGAGGAACTCCTCAGTGTCATTGCACAAGGTGGAGGAACCACAGGGTTCGACGACAACTACGGGTGGCCCCTCCACTTTGGCTCCGCACATCCTGATCCGAGGCGCGTCGTGGCTTCGATTCGCGCGCCCGCCGCGGGATTCACGGCGCTCGAATGGGCAGCCAAGAAAGGCAACCTTGGTGTGGTCGAATGGCTGTGCACCGATGAGCGAACCAAGTGTCTTGTACGTGAGGGCTCGCCAATCGGCTGGGCGTGCTACACAGGACGCATCGAGTGCGCCAGGCTGCTCTTCCGTCACGGCGCGGATCCGGCTGCAACGGATATGGTGCTCTGGGGCGGCCTACCGCCGCTGTGTGTGGCGGCGCAGAATGGGCAGCTGGAGGCGATAAGATGGCTCGTTGATGAGGTAGGGCAGGACGTGCGCCTCACCGATCGCAATGGCAGAGGGGTTGTCCAGCACGCCAAGATGGCACCCAACTGGGAGGACTGCCCTGGCCAAGTGGCTTGCGTGCAGTGGGCAAACGAGCGCTTCAAGGCGGAGCTTAGCCCACGCTACGCTCCGGCCAAGGAGGAGCAAGCAATCAAAGTGGGAGCGCGCGTGACCCTGAAAGGTCTTAAGTCCAAGCCGGAGCTGAACGGCGCATCGGCCGTGGTGCTCACTAAGGATGACGCGACGGGCCGCTTCGTCGTTCGCGTGATTGCGCTGCCAAGCGGCTCTGCGCCTGAGGTGGACACGAATGTGAAGGTCAAGCCAGAGAGCCTTGCCTTAATTGTCGCCTAGGCGTCGACGTGGGTGCAAGGCCGCGAAGCCGAAGGTCGGCAAGTGGATGTGAACAATGTGCGTGGTCCATGGTCTGCTCGAGCATGCAGTCTGCCTCTGGGCGGTCCTACCGACCGCAATCTGAGTTGTAGTTGTAAATTCATTGGGCAATTTCGATACCGGTGGACGAAACTGACTGACTGACTGACACCGGTGGTTGATAACCTGCAGTCCGCATCGCGCCATTTTTAGCAACGCAGTAATAATATTCCGTACCGGTACAGTACCGGTATCTGAGCGCTCGCTCTGGAATTTTGGACGCGGCCGACCGACCCCGATGCCGAATTCTAAAGCTCCTCCTGTGCCACCACTGTTCACTCATAAGACCCCGCGCGGCACTCCAAGCGCTGCTGCACTCAAGAAGCAGATCACTGTAGCGGCCAACGCCAAGACGAAGCCGAAGACCTACTGGCAGGAGCTCACCGAGATATTGGCCTCGCACCCAGATGATGCAAAGCCACCGTCAAAATCAGGCACGCTGCCGCAAGATCAGCTGTGGCTCGATGTAAATGCCAGGCGTGAGGGCGTCATTGTACTGCCCAATGGACTGCAGTACGAGCAGATCAGCACTGCCACACCAGCTGAGAAAAAGTCTCCGTGCGCTACGTCGACGTGTCTGTGCAACTATTGCGGTATGCTGACCGATGGCACCGAGTTTGACTCGTCCGAGGCCTACGGCGGCCCTGTCAACCTCCAGCCAAGGAAGATGATTGAAGGCTGGTGCGTCGCCATGCAACTCATGGCCGAGGGCGACCACTGGCGACTCTTTGTGCCGCCCCACCTTGGGTATGGCGATGCTGGACGCTCTGATAAGGCTCGTGGCCAATACATCCCCTCTGGCGCAGCTCTCGTCTTCGACTTGCACATCAGCTCGATCGTCAGCGGCCCAACGAAGCTTAAGCCAGTGCGGCCTCCCACGCCGGTCCCCGGCGGCGCCTTCGTGCCCTCGGCACACTTTGCGGGCCCGATGCCTGGTTACATGTTCAAGTCAGGATCGATGGGATTGGGATACTATCGCGACGCAAACAGTCTGGAGGTCCCGGAGGACCCCGAGAGGCAGATTGGCGTCTCGGAAAGGGGGGGAGCTTCGACCGCCGCAACCTCAGCTGGCAGCAGCGAAAGCAGCGGAGGAGGCAGCGCAAGTCAAGGCGGAGACAACATGCCTTCGCCGCCGAAGTCGGCCAGGTCTGGGAACCTGTTCGAGCGCGCGCCCTCTCCACGACCTGTTGCTTTGAAGCCTAAGGTGCCTCCCCTCGCAATGCCCGCCAAACATAATGCCATCAACTTCTCTGGCAAAGAAAATGGCAAGGAGAATGGCAAGGAAACTGGCAAGACGGCTGGCCCCATCGTCGTGAGCCTCGAGAAGGACGCTCTCGAGGCGGTCAACTCGATGCTCGGCAAATTGCACTTGCCCACGCTTAAGCAGGTGCTTCAGGAGCTGGGGATGCCAGTAGCGGGCGAGAAGTCGGAGCTTACTGCGCGGCTTACTGAAAGTCTCACTTCCGCCCTCATCAGCGGCCGCCGCGCGTAGCGTGAGAGGCTTCCATTACGCATCGAAAATTTTGGCACTGCGGGGCTCATCGTCACCATCTCACCAATCACTTCAGCTGACGTTCCCGTGCCCTGCTTGTTGCATCCTCACAACGGTATCTAGCAGGCCGTTGCAAAATCAGGCGATCTTTTTAGTAGTAGGGGGCGCTGACTGCGGTGGCGCTGACTGGGTGGCGCTCGGCGCTGGAGCGATGGCGCTCGGTGGGGCAGACGGCAGAGTCGGGACGGGAACGAGGCGAGGGTGGTGAATCTGGTCACGCAGGCGGTTTGGGTTTCACGCATCACGGTCGCCAGCAACCATGGGCGTCACTAGCGAGTCGTACGTTCCAGTCCGCTTCTTTTACAATTAGTACACATGTTCGGTTGTACATCGGCAGCAAGCGGGACAGGACGCGAGCGCACCGCACGGCGGCCCGTCCGGCCCGCGTCCTCGATCGGATTCCATGGGTCGATCGTACTTTCATTTTTCATTTAGCGCGGGGCGACCGGGAATCACAACGCAACGATACCGCACGCGGGCCCAGGGGACATACTACACTAGCACGCCATCGCCCATGCTCACATCCTCCTCTGCATGCAAGCCTGCACGGCCACCCTCGTCCTCATCCTCGCCATCCGTCTCCCCGTCATCCTCTTCGGCCGCGAGCTCCTCATACGCCTGCAGCGGCCAGCGTACGAGCTCCCGCCGCATGCCAACGCTCTCGAGCTTGTCGGCGAGCTTAGCCAGCCAGCACGCAGGCAGCTGCTGCAGCCACACGCAGTAGTCGTCCAGCCAAATGCGGTTGAGCAGGTACCCATGCTCCACGCCGCGCTGCACGAGCGTCCGTAGATCGAGCAGCGCGCGCAGCACGGCGAGGCGCCCAAGGCGAAGGAGCACGCCCACGTCCGCGAGGGTGGTGCGCGCGACCTCAAAGTGGCGCACCAGTGGGTAGCATAGGCTCCGCTCGACGCTCGCCACTGCCGCCTCGGCGACCGAATCAAACGAGTCCAGCCAACCCAAGGTTGCAGACACGCGCCGCACCGTCCATCCCGACTCAACCGTTGGCTCGCCTTCGGTCGTGCGGATATCGTAGGCGTATGCAAAGAGCAAGTCGATCAGGCCGCAGAGCGCGCGCCGCCGCTCGGCGCTGTCGAGCAGAAATTCCTTGCGCGGCAGCTGCAGAAGCTGTGCATTGTACTCCGTACCCAGACCGAAGAGCATGTAGGCGTCGCCCTCGCCCTCGCCCTCGCATCCGCCGCCGCCCTCACTCGCAGTACCTGCAGGCGCGGACGCAGACATGGATGCAGTACCGGCCACGGGCACAGCTTCGCGACGCGCGGCCGCCGGCGCGGCGCCGTGCGCCTCGTCGCTCCAAGCCACCGCCTCGAGTTTGTGCCACCAGGGCACAAACTCGAGCGCCGCTGTGGCCCGGTCTGCCTCCATAAAGTCAGCGATGTAGTGGTCCGCGTCGAAGCAAGCCTCCTCGGCGGCACGGCGGCCGGCCCGGCGCGTCTGCGCGCTGCTCGTCTCGGGGTTCGGCACCTGCACGATCTCATCCTCCTCTAAGCCGACGAAGATGCGAGAATACGCGCCGTTGAAGCCGTACGCTGCGCCGGTGCTGTCCGAGACGAGCGGCGGCAGCTGCTGCTCGGCCTCGGCCAAGTGGCCGAGATCGTCCTCCAGATCGTCACCATCTTCCTCGTCGGCGCTCCCCTTGTCCTCGACACACATGCGTTCCATGCCATCCGTCGTCGCATCAGCGTGGTCAGAGGAAGAGACCACCTCGATCAATGGCCGCGCCGGCGCAGCCGACGGCTTGCGGAGCAGCTCGGTGAGCAGATGGAGACCCTCGAAGTGCTCGCCTGGAGTGGCCTTGGGCAGCCAGACGGTGAGCACGCCGCTGTCCAGGTCGTGCTCCGCGCGCTCCCGTCCATCCTCCACGAGGCAGTGCCGGAAGGTGAGCCGCAGGAAGTAGGGCCGCAGATGGAATTTGAATTCGCGGTCAAGCACGTAGAACTCGCCCTCGTCGGCCTTCAGGTGCGGCAGCCGGATGCGCACGAGCACAAAGTCGGCGTTCTGCGAGAGCTCGAAGGACGGGGTCAGCATATCGGATCGACGTCGCACACGACGCTTCGCTACGCGACGAACTGTGAACGTAAAAGCTAATCCAAGAATCAAACTCAGCATTCCGTCTGCACGTGTGAAATCTGACTTCTGGTTGTAGCTGTGAACGTTCACATGTTCGAACGCGGAAGAACCTGCTGGTTCAGAAAAACTGGACTGCTCGGGCGGCCGCGATGAGCTCCAAAAAGGACAAGGGCGGAAAGGGCAAGGTTGAGCCAGTCGCGGAAGTCGCAGCCGTCAGCGGCGACGCCAATAAGGTGATTGAGCTGGAGTCGCAGGTGAAGGAGCTGAAGGTGGCGCTGCGCAAGGCAGAGGAAACTCTGGCAGCGCGGGACCACGAGATGGAGATGATGCGCGCAGAAACGGCCTCGAGCCGCGAGAAGGTGGCCGACGCTCTGCGGAACAGCGCCCGACGGATTGCGCAGGTGGCATTGCTGGAGGCGACGCTCGAGGAGCAGAGGCGGAAGGAGGAGATGCTCGAGGTCGAGCTCCACAAGCACTCACAGATGATGGACTCGGTGATGAACTACCGCGACAAGGAGACGAGCCGCGAGTATCATGAGATACTCCGTGAGAGTACGCAGCGCCGGCTGATTGAACCGGGGCAGTGCGCGTGCGTGCGTACTTGTGCTCGCCCGTGCTTGCACACAGAGCGGCTGCTCACGTGCGTGTGGCCACGGCGCTCGTCCTCGTTGCGTGCGCTCGCAGATGCGGAGCTCTCGGAAAAGTGCGCCCGATGGAAGCAGCGTGCGGAGATGCTCCAGCAAGAGCGGTGGGAATTTGTGAGAAAGTGGAAGAAGGAGCGCGTAGAAGCTATCGAAAGCAACATGGAAGCGGCGGACCTCAAGCTCAACCAGAAGCTCAACAAGGCTCTGGACAGTGACGGAGAGGAGAGGGAAGACTCGGACGAAGAGGTGGCGGAGGAGCACACAGAGGATGCAGGGGCCGATGACGACGGATGGTGACATAAGTGTGTTGGTCAGCGCGCGGCGCGTGCGGCGTGGGCCGCGCTGTCGGCGTCCTTTCGGTTCGGATCAAAAAGCAACCGCAAGGTGAGGCAGCCAGTGGGCAACCCAAAATCCGCAATTCACTCGAAC
>Ga0209550_10007573_pt1 | contig 10050 bp, 9 predicted proteins | sample LauGreSuBDMM15SN_2_FD_187567 | JGI IMG/M metagenome (GOLD analysis project Ga0209550, IMG submission 187567) | Freshwater lake microbial communities from Lake Michigan, USA - Su13.BD.MM15.SN (SPAdes) (version 5) | ecosystem: Environmental > Aquatic > Freshwater > Lake | place: Lake Michigan, USA... | reverse complement strand
GTTGTACTGCCCATCATAACGGCCACGGCATAGCGCGTGCCGTCAGGCGCCGTCATTATGCCGATATCATTATAGCCCGTTGAAACCGGAGGCAGAATTTGCCCCGTCCCTGTCTTGTGGACAAACCGCCATCCCGCAGGCACCCCTGCCCTCAATCGGTTCGGACCGCTTGATGTGCGTGACATTATCCCCAAAACAAGGCGCGTCGATGCAGGCGAGAGCAGTTCGCCTTTAGCCAATCTCGCAAGCGCACGAACAATCGCCTCAGGACTTGCCCCGTCGACGGGATCGACAAGGTAGCGATCTAACGCTGCTTTCCGCGTCGCCAAGGGAACCGCGCCACGCGCAGCATAAAAACGGCGGCCAATCGCATATTCTTGACGCCATTCCAGCCCTGCTATCCCGCTTTGCATCAAACGCTCACCCGGACCAAAACGGATGGCGCCCAGTTTTTTGCGCAGCAGGAAATTCTGCACGGCCTGTGGACCACCCGCTGTCCTCAGCAAAGAATCATTGGCGGTGTTATCACTGCTGATGATCGCTTGCTCGAGCAACGAAAGCACTGTGACTTCGATCTCGCCATTGGCGATAACGTGATCGCGAATAGGTTGATGAAAAACCGCAAGGTCATCGCGCGTTATACGTATTTTTTGGTCCAACCGGACCTTTCCTTGGTCGACCAAGTCCAAAATGGTCAGCGCCACCCATGTTTTGGATACGCTTTGCTGCGGAAATAGCTCGTCAACGCGTTTACCGGTTATCCATTCACCACCATCGATGCGCATGATAGCTACGCCCGTGCGGCCCGGAAAAATGCGCCATTGGTCGTTCAGCAGATTATCCAATCCTAACGGTGCACGGACAATCGCTGGACGAACCGGAACTGCAGGCGTCGCAGGCTTTTGCGCAGGCAGTGCCTTTTTCGCGGCTGGTGCAGGTGTTCGTGACGGCGCGCGCTCTGCAGCAACGCATGCCGACAGCACGGACAGCATCGCCAATGAGACCATGCCTTTGCGACGCGCGTCTTGAACGCGGCTTTCCCAAGCTCTTAATATATTGGCCATGCAGAAGTGATAAAGCAGGCCCTCGATCGAGAACAGCTTTTACCGATATTTTGCGACGAACGATTCCTGAGCGTCGACGAGATGAGGAATGCCAGCACCACGGAAGGTTGCGCCCTTCACATCTGCTGCCGGATTGGGTGAAAAATTCCTCATAGGCGAAATATTGGGCGGCTTGTTTAAATTGCCTAACCGCGGCCGCGATAGGGCTGAACACCTTGGTCGGGTAACCACAGACCCTTGGGTGGTTCGCCTGATTGCCAGAACACATCAATCGGTATGCCGCCACGCGGATACCAATAGCCGCCGATACGCAGCCAATGCGGTTTCATCTCCGAGAAAAGCCGCTGACCGATGCCAACGGTGCAGTCTTCATGAAAGGCGGCGTGATTGCGGAATGACCCCAGAAACAACTTTAACGATTTTGATTCGACGATTGTCGCATCTGGCGCATAATCGATGACTAAATGGGCAAAATCAGGCTGCGCCGTAACGGGGCAAAGCGAGGTAAATTCCGGGACCGCAAAGCGCGCGAGATACAGCGTACCAAAGCGCGGATTGGGAACATAATCCAGCTGCGCCTCTTCAGGTGTTTGGGGAAGCGCGCTGTGCGCACCGAGAAATTTGGGCTTTAATGTGTCAGTCATGATCGCGCATTTAGCCGTTTCGCAGCGCGAAGCAAACCAGTGATGCCAGATATTGCGAACGGTTCGGGATTAAATAGGTTGGGATCCATCCAAACAGGACGCGCCCGTCTTTCTTTAAACCCTGTATCGCCCTGCAACGCGCGCCGCGTTATGGCGCAGACATGACAATTTTGATTCCCATATTTGGTGACCAGCTCAGCCACGGCCTGTCTTCTTTGGCGGGGCAGGACAAAACAGCCTGCGTCATCTTGATGGCGGAGGTGGACGAAGAAACCGAATATGTGCCGCACCATAAATCCAAAATGGCGTATATTCTGTCCGCTATGCGCCACCATGCAGAGGATCTGCGCAGCGCAGGCTGGACCGTCGATTACGTTAAACTGATCGATGCGAACAACAGCGGCAGCTTGACCGGCGAAGTCGCGCGCGCAATTGAGCGGCACATAATCTCCGCACTGCGCGTGACCGAAGCCGGCGAATGGCGGGTAAAGGCCATGCTCGATAGCTGGTCCGACCGCTTTGATGTTCCGGTGACTATCCTGCCTGACGACCGGTTTTTGTGCACCCATGGCGAATTTGAACGCTGGGCCAAGGACCGCAAGCAGTTGCGCATGGAGTATTTTTATCGCGATATGCGCCGTAAGTCCGGCCTGCTTATGAATGGCGATACGCCCGAAGGTGGGCAATGGAATTTCGACGCAGAAAACCGCAAACCCGCTAAGCACGATCTGGCAATGCCAAAGCCCTTGCATTTTGCGCCCAATGCCGTGACGCAAGAGGTCATCCAGATGGTTGAGAGCCGTTATGGTGACAATATCGGACAGACGGCCAAATTCGGCTTTGCCGTGACCCGCGCAGATGCGTTGCAGCAGCAACAGCATTTCTTGGTCCATGCTTTGCCCAATTTTGGCGATTATCAGGACGCGATGCTGACCGGCGAACCGTTTTTATGGCACTCGATCCTCTCGCCCTACATCAATGCGGGCTTGCTGGACCCGCTTGAGCTGTGCCGCGCGGTTGAGGTGCAATATCGGGCGGGCAAGGTTCCGATTAACGCCGCTGAGGGCTTTATCCGGCAAGTCATTGGCTGGCGTGAATATGTACGCGGCATTTACTGGCATGCTGGCCCCGAATATGTGGAGAGCAACGCGCTGGCCGCGACCCGGCCACTGCCTGCCTTTTACTGGACGGGCAAAACCGACATGCTTTGCCTGTCGCAGGCCATTGGCCAGACGATCGCGCACAGCTACGCGCATCATATCCAGCGGCTGATGATCACCGGCAATTTTGCCTTGCTGGCGGGACTTGACCCAAAACAAGTGCATATATGGTATCTGGCCGTTTATGCCGATGCCTATGAATGGGTGGAATTGCCCAACAGCCTTGGCATGAGCCAGTTTGCCGATGGCGGCATGCTCGCATCAAAACCTTATGCGGCAAGCGGTGCCTATATCAATCGTATGTCCGATTATTGCACACATTGCCGTTATGACGTCAAACAACGCGTCGGACCAACAGCATGCCCTTTCAACGCGTTATACTGGGAATTCATTGCCCGGAACGAAGGCAAGTTGCGCAAAAATCCCCGTATGGCGATGCCGTATAAAAATTGGGAGCGGATGGCGGACGCAGATAAAGAAAAGCTTCGCAGCCATGCGCAGCTTTTTCTGGAAACGCTTGGATAGTTTGTAAAAACTGCTTATCCTGCGCCGATTAAGAATCATATATGCGGGCAAGGACGAAATCATGGAATTGTTAGTAAGCACCGATTGGTTGGCGAACGAAATCGGCGCGTCCGACCTTCGCGTGGTCGATGCAACTTGGTTCATGCCTGATGCAGGGCGTAACGCGCAGGCAGAATATGAAGGTGGGCATATTCCATCGGCCGTGTTCATGGATTTGGAAGAGCTTGCCGACGCCAATAGCGGCTTACCCAACACGCTACCGCCAGCTGAAAAATTCGCGAGCCGTATGCAATCGCTCGGACTTGGGGACGGCAGCCGTATCGTGGTCTATGATGACAGTCCGTTCAAGTCTGCCGCTCGCGCTTGGTGGATGCTGACCTTGTTTGGCGCACATGCTGTGGCAATTCTGGATGGCGGCATCGCCAAGTGGAAAGCCGAAGGCCGCCCGCTCGAAACTGGCAAACCCACTCTGCGCCACCGCCACTTCACCGTGTGGAAAGACGACAAGGCCGTGCGCAGCAAGGCTGACATGCTGGCAAATTTGCACAGCAAGGACGCAGATGTGGTCGATGCACGCGGCGCTGGTCGCTTTACTGGCGAAGAAGCCGAACCTCGCCCCGAAATGGCGTCGGGTCATATTCCGGGCAGCCGCAACTTACCCTTTGGTCAGTTGTTCAACGCTGACGGCACATGGAAACGCGGTGAGGATCTTGCCCAAGCTTATGCCGACGCAGGCGTTGATCTCAACAAGCCGATGATCACGACATGTGGTTCAGGCATGACCGCTGCGGCCATTCTGTTTGGCGCACGCATGACGGGCAAGACTGATGTCGCGCTTTACGACGGCAGTTGGTCCGAATGGGGCCTTGATAAAGACACCCCCAAGGCGCTGGGTGCGGCTTGAGTTCTGACAAGCCCCAAAAACCAGCCACCAAAATAGTCACTGCAGGGCGCAGCAGCGCGTTTACCGGTCCTGTCGTCAACGTGCCCGTTTGGCGTGCCAGCACGCATTTATATGAAAACGTAGCTGCGTTAGAGGCAGGGAAGACGGGCAACGCGGATGGCCGTTTTTTCTACGGTCGGCGTGGGTCACCAACACAATGGTCGCTGGCCGAGGCGCTGACCGAGATGGAGCCCGGCGCGCATGGCACGATGCTCTATCCCTCTGGTGTAGCCGCAATTGCGTGCGCGTTGCTGTCGGTTTTGAAGGCTGGCGACGTTTTGTTAATGACCGACAACGCTTATGATCCAAGCCGGTCGTTGGCCGACGGATTTCTGAATCGTTTCGGGGTTGAGACACGCTATTTTGACCCGCTGACTGCGGATTATGAAACGCTGTTTTGCGACCGCACCAAAGCAATCCTGCTCGAATCCCCCGGCAGCCTGACCTTTGAGGTGCAGGACATTCCCGCCATTTGCGCCGCTGCCAAAAAACATAATGTTGTCACTTTGCTCGACAACACTTGGGCGACATCTTATTTTCACACTGCGCTCGACAAGGGTATCGATATGACGATCTTATCGTGCACCAAATATATTGCCGGCCATAGCGACGTCATGATGGGCAGTGTCACAACGCATGATAAATATTGGACGCGATTACGCCAAACCGCGCAACAGCTTGGCCAGACAGTGTCACCCGACGATGCCTATCTTGCTAGTCGCGGCCTGCGCACCTTATCCGTCCGGATGAAGGCACATGAGGCGTCGGCGCTGCAGATCGCCAAATGGTTACAGACCCAGCCCGATGTTGCGGCGGTATTCCACCCCGCGCTGCCGGACTGTCCAGGGCATGACATTTGGAAGCGTGACTTTACCGGCGCGTCGGGCCTGTTCTCATTCATCCATAAAGGGGACTCCGCAACCGCCACCGCCTTTGTAGATTCCCTCGAACTGTTTGGCATCGGCTATAGCTGGGGCGGTTTTGAAAGCCTTGCTTTGCCCGTCCACCCCGAAAAATACCGCTCAGCTGTAGCTTGGGAAAAAGACGGTACGCTCATTCGGCTACAGATCGGCTTGGAAGACACCGATGATTTGATCGCTGATCTTGAGGCAGCCTTTATTGCGGCTAGTCCATGACCCTGACGCCGATTGGAAAGTTTCACGCACACAAATAATGCTTGAAGTTGACCCAGCGTCAAGATGCATACAGTCCAAATGACTGATTCGCTTCCAATAAACGAAGTTGTACGCCGGACTGGCCTAACGAGCCGCACTTTGCGTTTTTACGAAGCCAAGGGGCTCGTCGCACCATTGCGCACTGCTTCAGGGCGCCGGATATTCGGTGCACGCGAATTGTCGCGTTTGCATCAGATCGCCGTCCTGAAATCGGCAGGGTTGAGCCTATCGCAAATGCAGCGTCTGTTCGCGGGGCATAGCGTCGATTTGTCGGCGATGTTGACCGCTCAGCTAAAAATGCTTGATGAAGAGGCCGCGCAGATCAACAGCGCGCGCCAAATCATTCGCTTTGCAATGTCGCGCCTCGACGACGGCGAACGGATCGACGCCGCGACATTTTGTGCGCTCATCGAATCTGGAGAACGGATGACGAATCAAGAGCCCAGGGAATGGCAAGCCATAACCGACCGCTATTTTTCTCCGGAGGAGAAAGTGAAATGGGCAACGGCATGGCAATTGATCGGTGCTGACTTCGATGCGCGATCCTATGATGCGCAGTGGAAAAGTTTGGGTGACCGAATCAAGGCCGCGATGCCGATGGAGCCCGAAAGCGAAGCGGCGCAGGCATTTGTCGAAGAATGGTTCGCGCTGCTCAAGCCCTTTTCTGCGGTCAGCACGCCTGACATGTGGCAATCAACTATGAAAATGTATGACGAAATGGATCAATGGATGGGCGAGGGTGCACCCGATCCGGGTTTCGACATGTCGGTATGGGATTTCATGAAACGCGCCACGACGGCGCGCATCATGCGGGGCGGGACGCTGCCTAGTTTTGAAGCGGACACAAAGGGAGATTGAAATGAACGCGTGGATATATCTGGCAATCGCCATTGTCTTTGAAATCGCCGGAACGAGCCTGCTCAAGGCGTCGGACGGCTTTGCCCGCATCGGCCTCGGTATTGGCTCGATGGCATGTTATTGGGTATGCTTCGCGTTCCTTGCCGTGGCGATGAAGAGCATTCCGGTCGGTGTAACCTACGCGATCTGGTCCGGAATCGGAATAATGGCGATTACCATCATCGGTTGGCTGGTGTTCAAACAAAGCCTGCAACCCATCCAGATTGGGTTTATCATGCTGATCTTGGTCGGGGCAATCGGACTAAATCTAACGACAAAAGCCGATGCCACAGAGCCTCAGCGTGTCGGCACGGGTACGTCCCCAGAATAATCGTAAAATCCGCGCTTAACCTTGCGGCCATACCATCCGGCCTCAACATATTTTTGCAACAACGGCGCAGGGCGGAACTTTGGGTCGCCCGTCGATTGGAACAGCACATTGGTGATTTCAAGACAGGTATCGAGCCCGATAAAATCTGCCAAGGTCAGCGGCCCCATGGGGTGATTGAGGCCAAGCTGGCAGGCGGTATCGATATCGCGCATGTTGGCAACGCCTTCGCCAAGCGCAAAGATGGCTTCGTTGATCATCGGCATCAACACGCGATTGACGATGAAGCCCGGCGCATCATTGGCAAAGACCAATTGCTTGCCCAGCTTTTCCCCATATTGGCGCACAACGTCGACGGTGGCGTCGGTCGTCGCTAGGCCGCGGATGATTTCAATCAAGCCCATGACCGGCACGGGATTGAAGAAATGGACGCCAATAAAGCGTTTTGGGTCGGGTGATGACTGCGCCAAACGGGTAATCGGGATGGACGATGTGTTCGATGCCAGTACAGCCTGATGGCCAAGGATTTTGCCCACAGCCTCAAATATCTTGCGCTTAATGTCCTCACGCTCAGTCGCCGCTTCGATGATCAACCCCGCATCAGCCATCGGTTCATAGCTGGCGACGGGTTCAATGCGTGATAACAATGCGTCAGCTTCGACCTGCCCCATTTTCTCTTTGGCGACCAAGCGGGCCAAGGCGCCTGCAATGCTGGCCTTGCCCGCTTCGGCCTTGGCCAAATCAAGGTCGGACAGATAGACATGATAGCCAGCAGCCGCGCTCACTTGCGCGATGCCCGCACCCATTTGACCCGCTCCGATGACACCTATTGCACGCATTTCTTCACTCCGATTTCGCATTTATTTAGGCTCTAGCGAACGCCATGCCCAAACGCCAGCCCAAGGCTTGTCTTATGCCTATGGCGCGCGCACCTGCAAGGGCAGGTGCAAGCTTGGACTAGCGTTTCCATCAAATTCCACTTAAGCGCGGCAACAATCCAACAGATTCCAGGCAGAAAGTCATTTAGCCATGTCCACATCCGTTCGTCATGCACCCCTGAATGTGGGCCTCGCCGGACTTGGAACCGTGGGCAGTGGTGTCATTCGTCTGATGGAAGAAAATGCGGCGCTTATCGCGCGCAGGGCTGGCCGCGAGATCAAGATTGTGGCTATTACTGCGCGTGACCGGACGAAAGATCGCGGCGTTGACCTTTCGCCTTATCATTGGGTCGACGACATGGGGCAGCTTGCTACGGCAGACGATGTTGACGTTGTGGTTGAGCTCATCGGAGGATCCGATGGCCCCGCGCTGACCTTGGCCCGGGAGACTTTGTCCAACGGGCGCGCTTTGGTAACCGCCAACAAGGCGATGATCGCGCATCATGGTTTCGAGCTTGCGGCTTTGGCAGAAAGCAAGCAGGCCGCGCTCAAATTTGAGGCGGCTGTTGCCGGAGGTATTCCCGTCATTCAAGGTCTGCGCGATGGTGCCGCCGCCAACCGCATTGACCGCGTTTATGGCATTCTCAATGGCACCTGCAACTTCATCCTGTCCACTATGGAGCGTGACGGGCTGGATTTTGCGCAGGTTCTTAATGACGCGCAGGCTAAGGGCTTTGCCGAATCCGATCCGTCGTTCGACATTGACGGCGTTGATGCTGCCCATAAGCTTTCAATTCTTGCGTCTCTTAGCTTTGGCTCTGTCATAGACTTTGGCGGTGTCGAGGCGCGCGGCGTGCGCAAAATCTTGGCGGCGGACATCGCACAAGCCAAAACGCTGGGCTATCGTATCCGGCTTATCGGTCTTGCTGAAATTGACGGCGACAATGGATCGTCGACCATTTTCCAACGGGTTGAGCCTTGTCTTGTGCCGCTGAGCCACCCGCTCGCGCATGTCACAGGCGCAACTAATGCCGTCGTTGCAGAGGGCAATTTCTCGGGCCGCTTGCTGTTCCAAGGCGCAGGCGCGGGTGACAAGCCAACAGCATCAGCGGTCGTTGCTGATTTAGTCGATATTGCGCGCAAGGAAACCGGCCCTGCATTCTCCATGCCGTCGGCTGAGCTTGAAAAGCTGCCGCGCGCAGCCTCGGCGCACCGGATCAGCAAAACCTATTTACGCATGTTGGTCGCAGACCGGGTTGGTGTGCTCGCGGAAATCACCGCAGCCATGCGTGATGCGGGGCTGTCGATTGAAAGCCTCATTCAAACCGAGGCAAGTGACGATGGTTCGGCATTGATTGCCATGGTCACCCATGCGGGGCCAGAACAAGCCATCAACGACACCATAGATGCGCTGGCAAGCTCGGACAGCTTGCTTGGCGCGCCGATGGTGATGCACATATTGGGCGAATGATCAGGGCGGTGCGTTCTCGCCGTCGGTGACAATCATTTCGGGCTTGGGCAGCCCCTTGAGAATCTCCTCAAGCGGAATGGCCACTGGTGGGACATAGCCAACACCCATGCTCACACCTTTCATGTAAATCTTGCAATTGGTATCGCCGCGCAAACATGCCGCCGTGCGTTTGCTGGAAATCGCTTCCCCGCGCCGTATGCGGTCTTCGTCCGTTCCTTGCGTATCGCGAAATATGCGCTGGCTTTTATTGTCGGGGTTTTCGCCGCATACGACAATCTCGTCATTCTGAGGATATTTGACGCAGCCGTCTTCATCGACCGCAATCATCCGCCGGGCACGCTCAATTTGTGCGGCGGCGGAGCCATCTGCGCTTAATGCTGTTTGCGCCGCAGCCTCCGTTGGCGCCGCCATGAGAATGAAAATTGCAACAAGTAATCTCGACATTTGGCTACACCTTCCCTATCGGAACCGCAGTGCCGACTTTAATGCCCCAGATGCCGAAATTTCTTTCCCCAGAAACCCGATATTTCAAATAGATAGGAAGTTCAGATGACTGCAGCAAGCCAAATCCTTGACCGCGTCCTTGTTTTGGAAATGGTACGCGTGACGGAAGCTGCAGCCATCGCAGCGGCAAAGCTGATTGGGCGCGGCGATGAAAAGGCAGCGGATGCCGCCGCCGTCGAAGCGATGCGCGCTGCCTTGAACGAACTATATATGGATGGAACGGTCGTCATCGGCGAAGGTGAACGGGACGAGGCACCGATGCTGTTCATTGGTGAAAAGGTAGGTTCCGCGATTGGTACGGGTCCTAAAATCGACATCGCACTTGATCCGTTGGAAGGCACGACGATTACCGCAAAGGCCGGCCCGAACGCGCTGGCGGTGTTGGCTGTGGCCGAAAAAGGCAATTTGCTCAACGCACCCGATGTGTACATGGACAAAATCGCGGTTGGCCCCGGCTATTC
>Ga0209550_10007572_pt1 | contig 10051 bp, 9 predicted proteins | sample LauGreSuBDMM15SN_2_FD_187567 | JGI IMG/M metagenome (GOLD analysis project Ga0209550, IMG submission 187567) | Freshwater lake microbial communities from Lake Michigan, USA - Su13.BD.MM15.SN (SPAdes) (version 5) | ecosystem: Environmental > Aquatic > Freshwater > Lake | place: Lake Michigan, USA... | reverse complement strand
TTATTAATATTATACATAATATTAATAATTTCATTATCTAAATAAAGTTTTTTTATTAGTTAAAAACAGTAAACTATATCTAATATAATTATAGTATAAAATAATAATTAATTATCACATATCATTTCGTTTTTATTGTTTTTATAACAATTATAATTATTATAATTATTATACCATCCAAGATAATAAGGGTATCCATAATATCCATAATAAGGATACCCTCCACTATTAAATCCAACACCAAGACCTTTACTGGTTTGATTGCGACCACCACCACCTCTAATACCACCACCACCTCTAATACCACCACCACCTCTAATACCACCACCTCTAATACCACCACCACCTCTAATACCACCACCACCTCTAATACCACCACCACCTCTAATACCACCACCTCTAATACCACCACCACCTCTGGATCCACCACCACCACCTCTGGATCCACCAGATATAGAAAAATATTCTTTATCTTTTATAAAAATTATAACAATAAAGAAATAAATGATATAAATAAATAATACAATAAAAAGTAATGGGTTCATTTATTATCTTAATTATTATAATAATTAAGATAATTTTATATGTATTGAATTATATTTCACTTTTATTTTTCCAAAAATCTCTAGCGGACGGATCGGTAGCATTAGTCCATTTGGGCATCCAATAGTAATCTATGGGTTTTTTAAAATTAGGAAAATAAATATCAAAAATCTTTTTATACCATAATGCTTCTTTACTTGGAAAACTATCTTTATGTTCTAACCATTCATAATCTTTTATTTGTGTTTCTACATATTCTTGTATAATTTCATACCAAGATTTGGTGGTAGGGGAAACACCGTCTGAAAATGCTGTCTTACGTCTCCATAGTATTTCTTCGGGTAAGTAATTATTCTCAAATGCTTTTCGTAAAATATATTTTTCATAACCAAATATAGGTACTTTTTGATTTCCTGTTAGAGATATTGACAAGTCTAAAAAATCTCTGTCTAAAAATGGTACTCTTAATTCTAAACCATTTCCAGATACAGTTCTATCAGCTCTAAGAACATCATATTTATACAAATCATTGATCAATCGTAAACTTTCTTCTTCAGCTGAGGAAGGTGTGGGTGAATTATGAAAATATAAATAACCGCATAGTAATTCATCGGAACCTTCGCCTGAGAATATTACTTTGTCTTTTGTGTTATTTTTAATATATTTAGATAAAATATACATACCAACACTCGCCCTTATTGTTGTGATATCGTAAGTTTCAAGAGACTGTATAACTTCAGGTATAGCATCGATACCTTCTTGAGGAGTAAATAATACTTGTGTGTGATCAGTTTTGAGATAATCAGCTACTATTTGAGCATATTTTAAATCAGAAGAACCTTCCATTCCGATAGAATATGTTCTTACATTTCTGGGACCTAATAATTTACATAGAATGCTTGTGATTAAAGAACTATCTACACCACCTGATAGAAGACATCCTATAGGTCTATCAGATAATAATCTTTTTCTTACAGAATCTGTAAGAATATCTTTAATGTCGGAATATTGAGAATATGGTTGTATAGATTTTAAATTATATATATAATTATTAGTTATAAATTGTTTAGTTTTTCTGTTGTAGGAAACCATTGAAGGAGGAACTTGTTTGACATCATCACAAAAGGAAAGTAATGATTTAGCCAAAGAAGCGATCGCTAAGAATCCTTCTTTAGTTTTACCTGTAAAAAGAGGTCTTACACCAACTCGGTCTCTAGCGAAATGAACCATATCACCATCAGAAATTACAATAGCGAAATCTCCATCTAATATTTTAATAGTTTCAAAAAAACCCAATTTTTTATACAAATGAGAAATAACTTCGCAATCAGATGATGATTTACAAGATATTTTATATTCCTCTTCCAATTTTTTATGATTATAAATTTCACCATTACAAACAAGCGAGGTTTGTAAATCATCTGATACAATAGGTTGATTACCAAATTCCGACAAATCATTAATGGATAATCTTCTAAAGCCTATTACACTTTTATCTTTAATAATTAAATTCCCACAGTCAGGACCCCTGGACGAGAGGAATAAATATGATTTATATATTTCATTAAATGTTTCTGTGTTGATATTTTCGTCATTAAAAACAGCTATTATTCCACACATTTAAAAAATATATGTTTATTTTTTAAATGTATATTATACAACAATGTTTTGTAAATTTATTCAAAAGATAATATTAATATATTATCGTATTTATTATGTACTTGTTCTCGTACTAATCCTATTTTGTTATAATAAGATTTTATAATTTCATAATTATTAGTATTTTTGTATATAACAACTTGGTTTATATCAACGCTTTTCATTAAAGAGGTTAAGGCTAAGAAATCTATATTAGTTTTTTTACCACTTCCTGTGAATAGCAGATTATTTATATATTCTTTATTATCAATTTTGATTATAGAAGCAATTAGTATTATTTTATCATTGTTTCTATATTTACAAACATAAGATTGTTCGTCAGGATATAGAGTGTTAATAAATTGAAAGTCTTTGTCGCGAATACCGAACCATTTTCTTATTAATTGTATTAATTTTGTATTTTTTGGATTTTTATTTTCAAATATTTCAGTTTTAACTTTTTTATTTATAATTGAAGGAATAAAATTATCAAAAGTTAATTCAGGTTTGATTTTTAATGTTTCCATTTTATCTTTTTTAACAGCACCGCACTGGTTGTCTATTTCTAATAAATTATTTTTTTCAAACCAATCTTTAATTTCTTTACATAAATTTTTTGCTGTTTTAATTTCAGGAGTTGTAGACCAGTATAAAAAGTTTCTTAATTTTTGGTTTGAAAAATTATTTAAATAGTTAGATAATTTTTCATCGGTGTCTAAATCAATGTTTTTATAGATATCTATAAATATTTTTTTATTTAATTTTATTAATTTTTTTAATTCTTCTTTGGAATCTTTTCTCATATAATCATCGGGACATGGGATTTTGAGATTTTCAAGTATTATTTTTAATCTATCTTGTATTTTCCAACCTGCTTGATCACAAACTTTTCCGGTTTGTTTTTTTCTAGAATCTTTATTCTCTTCGTTTTTGAGACTGTCATCAATCAAACAAAATTGTTTATTTTCGGGATTGTATAATCCATAGATACCCGTATTATTTAAAATTCTTATATTACCCTTCTTTTTATTTCTATATTCTTTTATTTTTTCGGTATAATCTTTATTGCAATTATACCAATCATCGTAAGATATATTATCTTTATTTAATTTAAGGCATCTAATTATACCCTGGTTATCAAGAAAACATGAAATATATTTTTTTTTGGTAGGAATAATATAGTAATCATAAAAATTTAAAAACATATTTAATAGGGGTGATTCTTTTTTTTGAATTTTGTGTATTATAGAATATTCTATAATTTTTTCTTGAATATTATCAGATAAAGATTTTAATATATTATTAATATTATCAATATTGGTTATTTTGAATAATTTTTTTATTTGTATAGGAGTCATCTTATTTTCTAAATATTTAAATATGGAATCCATATCGTAAATATCTTTAATACACGGTTTTTCACTGTAATAAGAAGATAAAAGTGATGATTTGACTGATATATTGTCTACGAGATAATAGATATTGTTTGTTTCTCTTAAGTATGAGATAAATCCGTATTTATTGATAATGTTTATATTTTCGTTAATAATTTTTTTTAAAGATGTAATTATTTCAAAAATAGTATAATTATCTAATATTGTTTGTAGTTGAGAAATACTATATTTAAAATCTTTTTTAAATAAATCTCTTATTTTATATATTATTTCTTGTACAGAAGATCCTGTGTATTTTTCTATAAGATCCTGATAATATATATTATCAGGATCTTTGTCAATTAATGTTTTCAAACTATTAGATACATCCCAAGAATTGTATCCGTATTGTTTAAGATAATCTAAGATGAGATTATAGGACATACTATTATTTTTATACAGTAATTTAGAAATTTTGTTGTATATATCATTTGTTTTTCTATTTGCATAAAAAATTTGATAAGTAGAATAATCTATCTCCTTTTCTTCCAAACCATTGTGTACTTTTTTCATATCTATTCCATCGCATTTATAATCACAATTTGTATAATTACATTCCCTAGTGTTCTCTTTATTTTTATGATTTCTCAGATAATTAAGCGAACAATCAAAAGAAGATTCCATTATAAGTCGTATTATAGACATTATACTCAAATCCTTTCTTTCTGACATTTCGTATAAATATAATTCGATTGATATAATATTATCAATGGGACATATAGAAACTGTTAAATATATTTTTACTTCTGGTTTTATACCCAATTTTAAACGGTCTTTATGATAATTCAATTTTAAAAGTCTTTTATGAGAATCCAATCTTAAACCTCTTGCAATTGCTTGTGTAGTTTCAGATAAATTCCAATAAGGAGTTAAAATAACTTCTCTTTGGACATTATAGAAAGAAAAACCTTCGCTTATAACCTGACTTCCTATAATAACTTTAATATATTTCCCAGTAGCATTGTCATCATTATTATATCTATTTTGAATTTTTTTTAATTGACTAGTTGATAGGTCCCCTGCTAATATAGCATATCTATTTTTTTCGGTTGTTTCATTTCCATAAGCAGGCGAAAAATCTAATAATTGAAGCAATAGTGAAAATAAAATTATACCACTACCTCTTACAATAGATCCATATATAAACCATAATTCATTCGTTGAACTTGAAATTTCTGATAGAACATAGGCATATTTACAAGAATATTTAGATATTTTTTGTATAGTTTCATCGTTATTTTTACCTTTTAATAACTTAGCAAAATCTGGTTCTAAACTATAACTATTGTTCTTCATGTCTTTAATATATTTGTCAAATCCGGCAGAACCCCATGATCCGTCTGGGTAAACAAATAAAGATGCTTCCCTGGAATTATTTTTAAATCCTTTTATTATATCTTGTTCTTTATCCGATAATACATCTTTATTATAAGCTTTAATATAACCTTCTGTTTGATATTTAGACATTATATTCTTATAGACTACTAAATGTTCCAAATGCCCAACATTTTTATCACCAATATATATTTTATTAACATCCGATTCCATAGAAGTTAAATACGAAACTCTTCCTTTAAAATATTTTTTCAAATTATTTTTTTCATCTTCCTTTATTTTTAATATATTGTTATCTTTTGTCATATATTTTTTTATAAAATCTTCACCATCCGGTAATTGTTCTTCCGTAGGCAATATAAGATTCATTATACTAGCAATCTCGTTAGGATCATTTACCATCGGAGTTCCAGATAATAATATTATTTTACAATTTTTTACTAAATGTAAAAATCTATGAAAATTGTTATATCTAGTGCTTTCTTCCTTATTATCGTGAATACGTAAATTATGAACTTCGTCAATAACTAAAATCTTATTAGAATATCTATTTATTATTTCTTCGTCTGATAATTTCCCTATTACATTTTGAGAAAATTTTGTGAATGTATTATCTTTTATATCATAAAAATTAGATACAAGTTTATTTATCCTCGTTATAATTTCTCTTTGAGTTAAATTATCATAGTCGTTGGGTCTATATTGACCAGGGGTGCATTTTAAAGCAATCTCCATTTTAAAATTATCAAGCATTTTATCTCCAGAAGCGAATATAACAGCACCATCTATAGTACTATTTTCTTCCTTAATCTGTTCTATAACACCAATCGATGTACAAGTTTTTCCAGAACCCATTTCATGTACAATTAATATTCCATTGTATAATGTATTTGAACACATATATCTAGCTATAGTTCGCTGGTTGGACATAGATACTCCTTTCTCGTTCGGTATGTTTTCTATTTTTTCTAATTTATTTTCGTAAAATTCTTTTTTTTTAAACAATACATCGTTAAAGTCTCCTTCATATGGATTTAATAAATTATTTTCATCTACATCTATATTTGGATATGATGGTAAAAAATCTAATATGTTCATTTATTAATTATTATTATAAAAATATATTACTTTATAAAGTAATATATTTTCTATTCCTGTGTTTTTATTTTAATAATTTCTATATACACACATATCGTTTGTATAACTATCACATATAATATTATCAACTTTTCTCCATCCTGCTTCTCTTTCGATAACAACTGGTTTGTTAGATTCAGGTTTTCCTCTGTAAAATCTTCTATATGGAAAATGATCATAATCTGTAACAACACCTCTTACATTTTCCTTAGTTGAAAAATACGGTTTTGAATCTTTTTTTCTATTAATTTGTTCCTTGATATTATCAATATTAGCTGTACTATTCATTTTATAAAATACTCAAGAAATAAAATTATTATCATGTTATAATTTTATTTCTTATATATTCAGAAATAAAAATTCTTCTGTCTTTACCTCTTTTGTTATATATTTTATGAGATATTCCATCTATCTCGTGTATTACTAACAAATCTTTTCTTTTTTCAAACAAAATAGTAACATTACTATTGTTTTCTTTAGGTAATAAACCGAAAAAATATACTCCTCTCCATATATATCCTTTGTTGTTAGGCATTGTTTTTAAGTTATTATTTATATATTCAGGTAAACTGTCTATTACCTTATTATAATGATTATAACTATATCTCATTTCTTTCACACTCTGTCTTTCGTTATACCTATCTTTAGATATATTGTTGAAATATTTAGTAGATATCTTCTTATCTTCTTCCTTTATCTCTCTTTTTTGTTTTTTTATATTTTTTGTTTTCTCTTCCTTCTTATTAATTTCTTCAGTGTTTTTCTTATACATATCATTAAGTTTATCATTCATATCTCCTCTTTTAGCTAATTTTATCTCTTCTTTATATACTTCTAATTCAGCTTCCTTTTCTTCTATTGTTTCCTTTACCTTTTTTATTCGGTTATTACGATAGTCTAAACTAATTATTAACCCATTTTCTTTTTTTAGTTTTTCTATAGTTTCTATAGATAATTTTATTATATATTCACAATTTTTTATTTTCAAAATCAAATTATTTATATAACTTCGTATTCTTTCTTCAGCCATTATATTAATCATTATATTATATTTTTAAATTATATTATGTACATCATTCTATTTCTTACCATTAAATCTATTATCTAAATTTATATACATTTTTTCTAATCTTTCAACTTTCTTATACATATCGTCATAATTATTAGACTTATTTATTTGTTTCTTATAACTATCTGGTTTAGGATAATATTCAGAATCAGACGATGATTCACAACTAGTAGTTGATATATCAGAATACTCTGACTCCGACTCTGTTTCTGATTTTTTATTTATTTTTTTAAATTTTTCAGGTTTTTCACTAAATGATTTATAATAATTTATTTGTTTTTTTTCACTACTATTTTCTCTGTTTAATTCCTTCTTTTTTATTCTATCCTTTTCTTTTTCTACCTCCTTTATTCTACCCCTTTCTTTTTTTTTTTTAATCTCTTCTATTCTATCCCTTTCTTTTTGTTTTCCAATCTCTTCTATTCTATCCCTTTCTTTTTGTTTTTCCTTTTTTTTCAATAATTCTTTTTCTACTGCCTTTTCCTTTTTTTTCAATAATTCTTTTTCTATCTCTTTTTCATACAATCTATCCTTTTCCTTTTGTTCTTTAAATTTTTCAGAATCCTCTATATATTTATTTATTTGTTCTTTTTGTTTCAATAGTTCTTGTTTAGTTTCAATATCTTTTTTTTTTAATCTTATTATTTCATTGTCTCTTTCCTTTTGTTTTGCCATTTCAAATTCCTTTTGTTTTGCTATTTCAAATTCCTTTTGTTTTGCTAATTCAAATTCCTTTTGTTTTGCTATTTCAAATTCCTTTTGTTTTGCTAATTCAAATTCCTTTTGTTTTGCTAGTTCAAGTTCCTTTTGTTTTGCCATTTCAAATTCCTTTTGTTTTGCTATTTCAAATTCCTTTTGTTTTGCTAATTCAAATTCCTTTTGTTTTGCTAATTCAAGTTCCTTGACATTATTCTCTTTATCGCTATCTTCGTCCTTATCGCTATCTTCGTCCTTATCGCTATCTTCGTCCTTATCGCTATCTTCGTCCTTATCGCTATCTTCGTCCTTATCGCTATCTTCGTCCTTATCACTATCTTTGATATCATCAGTTTCTTTGTGTTGATTATCTTTGTCACTTTTTTTAATATTATATTCTTGAGTATTCATTTTTTTATTGGAATAATAAGTATTTTCTTTTTTAAGATTTTTTCCAGCATTATTAATATTATTTTGAACATATTCTAAAGTATTTAAATTATTTATATTATTTATAATAATATCTAATTGATCTTTTTTATCTTTTTTTATTAACCAACCAGCCCCTCCTTTCATCCGAGAATTCCATCTAGCATTAACAGATTTCATAATTGTTAAATATTTATCTTTTTCTATACGGAGACCAAAATTATTATTATCGTATATATCATAGTTTAAAATTTTACCATCCATTATATTTTTATAGACCGATAATAAAATTTTAAATTGTAATTTTATGATATATATAATAAATAATAAATAATAAAATGAACATACAAGATATATCTTTTGGAAAAACTGAAGAAGAATGTAAGGAAAAAGGATTTAATTATCTTTGCAAAGAGAATGGTAATTTCATAGGATCTTGTTGTAATACAGAATGTGATAAAAGAGGAGATGAATTAAACGGTTTTTGTAAAATCGAAAAAATCGAAAAAATTGAAAATATTCGTGAAAATTATGAAAACAATAATGTTAAAAAGCGTAAACAAAAAAAACAAATTAATAGTTTAAATTTAACAATATGTTTTTTAAAAATTTTAATAGTATTATTATTAATATCCACAATAATTTTTGGATTATCAAATTGTAAAAATATATAAGAAACTTTTTCTAACAATAATATAAATGATAGAAATATATATATTAATGGTAATATTTATATATATAACAATACAACTATTATCAGTAACTTCTACACTAAATTGCGAAGATAACGAATTGGAATCATTTACAAACACGGCAACTCCTTGTAAATGTAAAGGAGGATTATATATGTCACAAGGAGATAGTGAAAGAGCAAAGTTATGTAGAAAATATTTAACAACAGATGAAGGAAAACATGCTGTTATGAATTATGAATGTAATACAGGAGAAATGGGTAGAAAAAATAAATTATTCGAATTTACATCATATATTGATGATAATTGGAATCATACTTGTGGTTCTAATATAAATAATAATATATGTAAAAATATTTAAAGATATAATTATTATGAAAAATGGATAGTTTTGATAATAACTTAAACAGCAAAAACAAAAAAGATTTTTCTGTAGTTTTATATAATTTTAATAAAAACACATTGAGAAAAAAAATATATTTTCATATTTTAAAAGAAGAAGAAAAAGATTATTTCTGTATTTACACTTTTGATAAAAAATATGTAAAAAATATTGAAACAACAAGAAAAATGATTTCTGAATTAATTCCCGAACTAGAAAATATAGGTTGGAAATGTAAGCTTGCCTATGGAGATACTGGATTATTTATATATTCTACAAAAGATCCACCTGTAAACTGGTGGGGATAAATAATTAAAACGATATAATACAATATATTGTATTATATAAAACAATAATTTTATACATAACAAGGTGTGAATATAATTGTATTATTATGTAAAATATTTTTTGTAAAACATAGTAAAGCTTTTTTTGTATTTGGTTGGATATCTTTTTTAATTTCTACCGATGTATTATCATGTATATCTTTTTTAATTTCTACCGGTGTATTATCATGTATATGTGGTTGGGTTTTTGACTGTACAAGAGCTTGTGGTTTTTGTTGGATATGTGGTTGGATTTTTGTCTGGGAATGAGGATGTTGTTTTTGTTGGATATGTGTATGTTGTTTTTGTTGGATATGTGTATGTTGTTTTTGTTGGATATGTGTATGTTGTTTTTGTTGGATATGTGTATG
>Ga0209550_10007571_pt1 | contig 10051 bp, 8 predicted proteins | sample LauGreSuBDMM15SN_2_FD_187567 | JGI IMG/M metagenome (GOLD analysis project Ga0209550, IMG submission 187567) | Freshwater lake microbial communities from Lake Michigan, USA - Su13.BD.MM15.SN (SPAdes) (version 5) | ecosystem: Environmental > Aquatic > Freshwater > Lake | place: Lake Michigan, USA... | reverse complement strand
CGCTGGATACATTCCCAGCAATGTGGAATAAGCAGCATGTCCCAGTTGATGTCCGTAACGATCTGCCACTGATGTATCTGCAACATATTGATAGGCCGGCGCTAGATCTCCTGATGCACCTTGCAGGAAGACGCAGATCGCTCCATCGGTATTTGCCTCCATTACATCGCGCATACCACCAATAAAATCTGGTGAGACAAGTCGGTTATCTCCACCAAGAGTTGTGGGATGGCAGGCGTAATTAACTACTGTGGCTTTAATTGAGTTATCACTTACGCGGGTAACTCTTCCCACCATTACCGTGTCATCAGTAATCGATTTATTACTTGGGTTGTAGCCAGTTAGATAACGCGTTGGATTTGCTGGGTCAGCTAAATTTCGGTTCTTCGCAAGGTCACAGCGCCCATCTTTAAAGGTGATGATGCAATCTTCGGCGGTCTCGATCGCTTCACGAGATGCTTCCAGAATCGCGCTCTTCATCGACTCCAAATAACCTTCGATTAGATCACCGCCCGGAAAATCAACACGGCTGCGATATGGCCAAGGAGCGCCATGAGTATGTGATGAAGCGAGCATTAGATTTGAAATCGGAATTCCTAAATCTTTAACAACGCTCTCTCTAATCCACTCATCTTCCATTCCAGTTAAATCACCACTTGTGCCAAGATCCAGTGCGACGATCACTGTTGGTTTGCCTCCGGGTTGGGCAGTTATTGAAAGAGCGGTTGCGAAGAGTGGTTTGTGGGTGCCGCGCGAGCTTCCATCGTGAGTTGAAAATCCCCAGACCGGTCCGTAGATTCCAAATGGGGGAGTTATATCTCGTCTGGAAACGCCGATCTCCGCGCGAGCTTCGTGGGGTTGGTCGATCAGATTTGCATCTAAAACTCCAGCCGGAGATTCACTAAGGAGTTTGCGATCCATTGGGGCGGTTGTCATATCACTCTCACATTCTTTAGGTGCTCGATTTACTTCGGTACTTTTCTATTCTTATTAATACATCAACTGTCCGCCGGAGATGTTTAATACAGTTCCGGTCATATAACTTGAAGCATCAGATGCCAGAAATATTGCGCCACCAACCATTTCACTTGGATCAGCTAGACGACCCAGGGGGATCATCTCAACAAACTTAGCCATCGCCTCTTGGCTGGTATCACTCCACATCATCGGTGTATCAACCCCACCAGGTGAGAGAGAGTTAACTCGGACCCCATCTTTGGCAAATGAACGCGCCAGACCTTTAGTCATCGAAACAACGCCACCTTTACTTGCAGCGTAGACAACTGATCCACCAAAGCCACCGCTCCACCAACCTTGTGAAGAGAAGTTAACGATCGAACCTTTTCTCTGCTTGGCACGGAAGGCATCACGAGCGGTTCTATTTAAAAAGAAAGTTGACTTTAGATTTACATCGATCTGCAGATCCCAATCTTCTTCGGTCACCTCATCAACAGTTGCCCGGCGACGCAAAACGGCCGCGCAGTGCACCATCGCGACAAAGGGCGCAAGCGCTTCGGCTGCTTCAAAGATCAGGTGATGTTCTGCAATTTTTGTAACATCGGCTGCAAAAGTCTTATGGCCATCTCCGGCAAGTGAGGCGTGAACTTGATCTAGTGCCGGGCCAGGGCGATCAACTAAGAGAACCTTAGCTCCAGCTTCTGCAAATCCGCGGGCAATAGGTGCACCAATTCCACCGGCTGCGCCAGTTATAACAACGCAATTACCAGTTAATCCACTGCGACTATCCCAAGAACTTGCCATCTATTTATTTCTCTACTCTCGTAAAAATTTCCTTGACCTAATGAAAGAAGAATAGGAAGATAACTAATTAAAATCAATGATAATTTAACTAAAATATTAGATTGCGAGCGCAATTATGAGTACTTTCAAGATCAAGGGAAACCGTGTAGTTATCACTGGTGGCACAGGTGGTATCGGAAGCGCACTGGTTAAAGGCTTCATTGATGCTGGATCAGAAGTCCTTGTTTCAGCAAGAGATGCCGCGCAATTTGATGCGCTAAAAGAATATCTAGCCGCAAATAACTCACCGACTACAAAGATTCATCTGGTGGTTGCAGATTTTTCAGATCCTAAGCAATGCGGAGCGTTCATAGATCAAGCCAGAAAAACTCTCGGTGGAATTGATGTATTGGTCATAGCGCACGGTGGCGTAAAGCCCGGACCTGCGATTGAGACAAGCGATGAAATTTGGATGCAGCAGATCCAGGTAAACCTAAGTTCCTACTTTCAATTAGCGAAAGCGGCGGCGGGTGAGATGATTGAAAGAGGCAGCGGCAAAATAATTACCTTTGCATCGATGCTCACCTTTCAAGGTGGGTTAAATGCCTCAACCTATGCCGCGGCTAAAGGTGGCGTGGGCCAGATGACGAAAGCGCTATCTAATGAGTGGGCGAAATCTGGAGTAAATGTCAATGCCATCGCTCCTGGATATATCAAGACCAAACTCAATAAACATATCTGGACTGACCCAATTCGCAATGATCAGATACTTAGCCGTCTGACTTCTGGACGTTGGGGAGTACCAGAAGACATGGTTGGGCCAACCTTATTTCTTGCCTCAGAAGCATCCGACTATATGCACGGCGTTATCTTGCCGGTAGATGGTGGATGGCTTTCTCGATGACAGATGTGCGATTCGGTATCGATAGCTTCTCTTTCCATCGCTTCTTTGGCGAGAATTCCAAGTGGGAAGTACCGGCAACAACTGAGTGGCGCACCAAAGATTTCATCGACTTTGCCCGCGGGCACGATCTGGACCTGATCACACTTCAGACCGCCTATTTAGATTTAAGTGATAGCCAAACCCATGATGAGTTAAAGCGCTGGAAGAGTGAGGAAGGAAATTACCTCGCCTTTACTTGGGGACACCCAAATGGTTTTGATGGCGGCAAGAACCAGAACGCTTTTAAGAGCGCAGCTGAGTGGCTAGAGCGATCTGCCGATTTTGAGTTAGAACAGATGCGCATCGTCTTTGGAAATCATTTTAACTTCGATGAAGCCCCACGAATCAGGATGGAGCGAATCGGTGATCAATTAGAAGTTCTGGTCCAGCGCGCTCGCCAATTAGGGGTGCGCCTCTCAGTCGAAAATCACGCAGACTTTAAGGTGCCAGTCTTACTAGAAATGATCAATGGAATCGATGATCAATACCTAGGCCTTTGTCTAGATCTCGGCAATTCTTACCGAGTCGGTGATGATATAAATCAATTGATGGAAGATATTGATACTTCACGTATCTTTATGATTCAAGCTAAAGAAATTGATCAAATGGCAGATAACGTACAAGGCGCACCAATCGGTTGGTGGCCAACCGTTAATTTTGGAACCGGAAAGATTGATATAGCCAAGCGTGTAAATCGCCTTACCCAAAGGGGTTTTGATGGCCCAATTGCGATAGAGCTCTCAAATCTTGGCACTGGGCTAGATGAGATTGGTGTTGCAGAGCAAGCAATTAATTATTTGCGAGCGAATCTTTTACCACGTTAGATGAAGTGCGCTTATCGTATATGCGAATTATCAATGCAATTATCAAAGTCACAACCGCACCGAAGTAAATTGAACTCCTAATAGAGAAGGTATCACTAATCCATCCGAGAATTAGTCCACCCATCGCGAGACCAGCCAGCCATAGCGAAATGTAGATTCCCCAAATCCGACCGTAATGTCTTGGATCAGCATATTTACGGATCGACAAATTTCCGGAGATATTTATTCCCATCGCAAAAAAACCAGCGAAGAAGAGCGTGATCGCATAAGTAAAATAATTTGGTGCAGAAGCAATCAGTAACCAAGTGAGCCCCATGTACAACGTTTTTCTACCCAAGAATGCGATGTCGATTTCCGCGCTCGAGCGAGCCACGGCGAGTGAACCAGCGATAGCACCGAGGGCGAGTATTGAGACTAAAAGTCCGAATGAAGATGGGCTGACGTCAAAGACCTTTCTGGCCATTAGAGTAGAAGTCAGCTGCATATCTTGACCAACCATTGCAATGGCACAGACTACTGCGATTGGGATTAGAACAATTCGGTGCTCTCTCAAATATCTAAGTGAATCAAGGAAGGTAACTTTATTCTCCGATTCTGCGAGATCGTGGGGTGGAAAATATAGAGCAACATTGATCGTCATTAAAAAAATGATGGCGATTAAGTAGGTGCCGCCATTAATGATAAATCCAGGGCTGGTACCGAAATTTTCAATCAGCAATCCAGCAGTTATAGGACCGAGAAGTCGTCCAATATTGAGATTAATCTGATTCCAGCTCAGCGCATTTGGCAGATCTCTATCGCCAACCAGGAGAACGTAGTAACTCTGACGGACTGGACCTTCGAGGCCCGTGAATATTCCAAGTAAAAAGGCTGAGATCAATATAATTTCAAAATTAATATGGCCAGTTGCGACCAAGATTCCCGTTGATGATGCAATTAAAAAACCAGCAAAATTTAACCAAAAAAGGATACGTTTCTGATCATAACGATCAGCAAGGACACCTCCATAGATTGCAAAGACAACTCCTGGAAGAAATTGTGCTGTAACCACTAAACCTAAGCTCTTCGCACTCGAAGTTAGATCAAGGGTTAACCAATCTTGCGCAACTCGCTGCGTGCAAGTTCCGAAAGTTGAAATCAAAGTGCCAATATAATATTTTTTAAAGTTTTGATTCTTTAGCGCAGAGAAGAGCACTGTTTTACAAACCTGCCAATTCTGCACCTGAATCAGCTCGAAGTACGTGACCAGTAACGGTGCTCGACATTTCGCTGGATAAGAATAGAACTGCTGTGGCAACTTCTTCAGGTCGCGTCCATCTGCCGAATGCATTGATCCTCAAATGCTCCTTCATCAAATCGGCGAGCTCATCATCTTTCATTCCGCGTCGAAAGAGTGGTGTATCTAAAGTGGCGGGGGAGAGTGCGTTAACTAATACTCCATAACGTCCATTGGCTCTGGCTAAGTTCTTGGTCATTGCCACCGCGCCAGATTTTGATATTCCATAGACTATTGAGCCAGGAAGTCCGCCAGATAGCCCAGCGGTAGAGATGAAGTTAGTGATTCGCCCCCACTTTCCTTCACGCATCACCTTTGCCGCACCACGCGAGATAAAGAATTGGCTACGCAGATTGACGTTAAGCGTTGTATTCCAGTGTTCTTCATCAACGTCTTCCGGCAGAACGTTCTGCAACACCGCCGCGGTATGAACCAGAACATCTATGCGATTAAACTTTTGATAAACATCTTTAATCAGTTGATCACAGTTATCGACGGTGGAGATATCAGTATTGAAAATTGCAGTAATTGCCTTAGGATTTCCAGCAAGAACCATTGCTTGAGTAATCTCTAGCTCTTCTTGATTGCGATCAATCAGAGCAACGTTTGCACCATTTTCAGCCAGAGTCAGCGCACATTGGCGTCCATAACCACCAGCTGCGCCAACAATCATTGCTAAGCGACCTTTGATTCCTAAGAGTTGATCTACTGAATTCATAATCGCTCCTTGGCTTAGATTGCAATTCTTTCATTAAAAACCACTGATTAATGTAGTTGCAACTGATAACGTTGCCACGTGTTTGAAATAGTAGCCATCTTCGCTGCTTTTACAATGGGTCTTGGAACATTTCTCACAAAAGGTTTAACAACAAAGATCTCATTCCTTAAGACACTTGGCCCGCTCTTTCTTCTCAACTGCTTTTTCACCTTGCCCATTGCATTCGTTCAAAGAGACTGGATCGTCTTTGAACCAAAAATCTTCGCACTCCACGTAAGTGCAGCCATTGCCAGCATAATCGCGGGTTATTTCATCTTTGTAATCATCGTGCGCAGTTCGGCTTCAATATCTTCGATATCAAGTACCCTGTCGCCGGCTGTTGCTTTGGTATTTGCACCAATTTGGCTCGGAACAAGCGTGTCATCACTGCAGGTTATTGCTGTCATCGCTCTTATTGCCGCGACTCTCTACCCAATTCGATCAAGCATTCCAGGCTTGCGCTTGGGCAAGACCATCTTCTTTACTCTCTCTGCGGCCCTGACCACTGGTTACGTGTCAATCAATGTCGCGATGTTAGGAAATGAAGGCGTAAATGTCTCTGAGACATTTCTCGTAAGGCAAATTATTGCCGGTCTTTTCTACATCGCAATTTTTCCACCACGGGGTTTGACCAAGAGTGATCTATTCAAATTAATGCAGAGGGCATCGCTAATTTCAGTTGGATCAATTGCCTCCGTTTATGCGCTGCAAGGCGGGGAAATCATCTTGATGATTTCGATACTTGCAACTGTTTCGCTGTGGGTTCTGCTCTTTGAATCTATAGCATCAAGAAGTATCCCTGAGCGATCCACAATCATTGCCGCAGTGATTGCGGTCGTGGGGATCGTATCCCTTAGATTTGTAAACTAGCGCTCTCAGTTACAGAGATTTGATTGTTTTATTCATCTACCTTCCAAATTTCGGCATTCGCGCAATTGCCATCGAAACTTCATCCGTAATCAATTCAAGAGCACCGACTTCAAGGAGTGTTTGCCAAGATTGATAACGAAAGCGGGTGTAAGCATCTGGTGTTGGGATGTACACATAACCCGGTCCATTGGTGCAGTTAAGTACAAAGATCACGCGATCAGGATGTCTGCGTCGTAGCTCCATTTGGAAATATGAATAAGCCTCGCCAGGTTGCCCAACAATGATGGCATCGCCCCAAGCCCAGATCCAGACTGGGTGTTTGGCTCTCTGATTTTCTAGCACGTAACCAGTTCGCAATTTTCGTGCACGCGCTAAACGAGTCTCACGCGCACCAGCATCGATATCTTTCCAACGCTCTGCTAATTCTTCAAAGGTCGGAAGATCTTGCAACGGTACATCAATATCTAATCTGATTGCATCCGTGAAAGTAGAGCTATCAAATTTAAAATCTTCCCATTCAGCAAGGAGTGCGCCAGATTCCACTCGACGCTTAAAGCGCATCGCCTTACCTGATGGAATCATCTTCTCTAATACGGCAAGAGATGCAAAGCCGAGAATTCGTCCATTCTTATCGGCAATCTCGTGATCTCCGACATATCCATCACGTGGTGCTAGATCTCCAGATGCACCCTGGAGAAAGAGCATTGGTGCGCCAGTCTTTTGCTCAACTAATTCGCGAGTAGCGCCAATAAAATCTGGCGAGACATCTGTATTTTGCCAAGCAAGAGTTGTAGGATGGCACGCATAGTTAACGATGGTTGCGATAATTTTTCCGGAAGCATCACTTACACGACCGACAGTGAGAGTGTCATCTGCCTCTACGCCGGGATTGAAGCCGACGATATCTACTTCACCACAAGGAAGCTCGCGATTGACTGCAAGATCACACTTTCCATATGCCCAAGTAATAGTTGCGGCGATCGCCCCATCTTTAGCTTCTTTACATGCGCTAATCATCGCGTCGACTGCAAATTGATGATACGGCGCAAGCATTTCGCCACCTTCTAGATGGGCAACATCGCAAGCAGTATTTGGACCAGCATGTGTATGGGTAAGGTGTAACTGGAGTTGATCTTCTTTGATTCCCAGGCCAGCAATAACCTTGCCGCGGATATTTAAATCATCCTTAACTCCCTGCCACCAACCCCAATCAACACTTACTAGATATAGCGGAGTTGATCCGTGCAGGACTGCCAAAGCAGTTGTGGTTATATCGCGATGAAGGCCAGTTGCAACGTGTGAGGTTGCCGCACCCCAGCTGGCTGCTCTAATTCCGATAGGTGGATCGATATTGCGTTGCGCGACCCCCACTTTGAGTGATGCGCTAAATGGATAGTGGAAGAGTTTTTCAGTTGGAGGCAGATCTGTGCTGCTGGTCTTAGGTATAACCCTTTTACTCATAGCTCGTTTCCGCCTCTCATTAGATTTTCTTTAACTCTGTATCAATGTAATCAGTTACGGTTTCAATACATCCTGGTGCTAATAAGGTCTGCCAAGCTTGATAAGCAGGTGCGTTATATGCGGTGCGAATTGGTAGGTAGAAAAGTCCTGGTGCGTTGGTGAGATTTACAACAAAGATAATTCGTCCCGGGTTACGTTTGCGCAACTCTGTCTGAATAAAGGAGTAAGCCTCACCAGGTTGAGCAACAAATATCGCCTCGCCCCACTGCCAGATCCAGACCGGGTGAGTTACTTCAGCGCCAGATTCATATCCAATGCGAAGTCGCGTGGCACGAGATATACGTTCTTCAAGTGCATCGGGATCAATTCCCGCCCATTCTTCACGTAATTGCTCGATGCTCTTCCACTCTTTAACGCGCACCGGAACATCGATACGAAATTCTTTTGCTTGACTTGAGCCAGTGACCATCTCTTCATTCCATTCACCAAGAAGTGCGCCAGATTCCACGATGCCATTCCATCTCAAACCGCAGCCAGGTGATTGCATCGCCTTTAGAGTCGAGAGAATTGCGTGCCCTAAAATTGCACCATTGCGATCGGCAACTGCGGTATCACCACTGTATTGATTGCGCGGTGATAGTTCTCCCGATGCTCCCTGCAGAAATAGCATCGGAGCCTTTGTCTCAGCTTCTACAAGAATTCGCGCCATACCGATGTAATCCGGTGAGATTGCCATGTTCTCCCAAGCAAGGGTTGTTGGGTGACAGGCATAGTTTGCAATCGTTGCAATTATCTTTCCATCGCGTGTTGAGATGCGACCGACGGTGAGTGTGTCATCAGCGATTATTTCTGGATTAAATGCAACCACCTCGACCTCACCGCAAGGAAGATCTCTATTTACCGCCAGATCACAGTGGCCATATCCCCAAGTGATATCAACATCGGCAATCTTTGAAGCCGCGTCGATACAAGCTTCAACAGTCTTACTAATAATCAACTCTCTAAATTCCGGAACTAACTCAGAGCCATCTTTCTTCGCTCTGTGGATGCACGGCATCGGCACAGCGTGTGTATGGCTGGAAGCGAACAAGATTTGATCGCGACTTACACCAACACCCTTTGCAATTTGATTGAGCATATCGTCGGCACATTCGGCACAACCTAGAACGCAGAGATCAATTCCGACGATAAAGCTTCTGCGCCCATCACTACCCTCACGCGCGATCGCAGTTAAGAAGAGACCGATATGAATGCTCTCTGAGCGTGATTTCTTTGCCGCCCCCCAAATACCTGATGCGATTCCAACCTTTGGAGTGAACTCTCGCTGGGCAACACCTGCGCGCAGTGAACTCATAGCCTCGCGCCAATGTGTTACTGACGGAGCAAGGCTTGCATTAGGTGAATCAGTTGATGCCATTGAGCTCTCCTCTCCGAGATTAATACTAGGTGCTCATCTCACGCTGGCGATAGGTCCCTGAGGTGAAATATTTTCCTTTCCAGTTTGGATTTCCAGGAACTAGCAAACAAGTTGCAGCAGAAATTGCAGATACACCAATTAAGTAATTTCACACATCTATTAGATGTAGCAAGTACATTTGCACTGCAAAGGTAAGACTTAAAAAGTCACTTGATTTCTGCTAATTCTTGGGAAGGCATATTTGTGACGCAACAACATATTTACCCATTTACTTTTGGTGATATGTCACAAAAAGATTTGTTGGGTGGCAAAGGTGCCAACCTCGCCGAGATGGTGCGCATCGGTCTGCCTGTTCCACCAGGATTTACAATTGCAACAACTGCTTGTCGTGAATATTTGAAGAGCGGTCAATTCCCAGAAGGTCTGCGGAAAGAAATTAGTGATTCCCTTATCGCTTTAGAGAAAGAATTGGGCAAAACCTTTGGTGGTGTTAAGAATCCGCTACTTGTATCTGTCCGCTCTGGTGCAAAGTTTTCTATGCCCGGCATGATGGAGACAGTACTGAATGTAGGCATTACTCCTGAGGTAGCCCAATCAATGGCTGATAGTTCTGGTAACGCTCGTTTTGCTTGGGATTCATACCGTCGCTTTATAGAGATGTACGGGAAAATTGTTTGTGACGTTAATCCTGAGGAGTTTCATAAAGTTCAAGAGCGGATTTTAGAGTCCCACACAATTACAAATCTGCAAGATTTAGATGTTG
>Ga0209550_10007570_pt1 | contig 10051 bp, 16 predicted proteins | sample LauGreSuBDMM15SN_2_FD_187567 | JGI IMG/M metagenome (GOLD analysis project Ga0209550, IMG submission 187567) | Freshwater lake microbial communities from Lake Michigan, USA - Su13.BD.MM15.SN (SPAdes) (version 5) | ecosystem: Environmental > Aquatic > Freshwater > Lake | place: Lake Michigan... | reverse complement strand
CTACGAAGAAAAAATATCCACCACATGAACACCCCCGCCACCGCCCTGATTGCCGAAGACGAGCCGCTGCTGGCCCAAACCCTGCAAAACGAGCTGCAGGCCCTGTGGCCCGCGCTGCGTGTGCTGGCCACTGCGGGCGACGGCCTGAGCGCCGTGCAACTGGCGCTGCAGCACCGCCCCGACGTGCTGTTTTTTGACATCCGCATGCCAGGCCAAACCGGGCTGGAGGCTGCGGCCGAGCTGGCCGAAGAATGGCCCGAAACCCAAGCCTTTCCACTGCTGGTGTTTGTGACGGCTTATGACCAATACGCCATTGCCGCGTTTGACGCGCAGGCGGTGGACTACGTGCTCAAGCCCGTGCGCGCCGACCGTCTGGCCCAAACCGTGGCGCGGCTGCAAAACAGACTGCGCCAGCGACAGCCCGGTCCCCAAACCGGCGAACAGCTGGACCCGGTGCTTAAGCAACTGCGCGCCTTGCTGAGTGCATCCACCGAAGCCGCCAAACCCGAAGCCCCCTTGCAGCTGCTGCAAGCCAGCGTGGGCAACCAGCTGCGCATGGTGCCAGTGGCCGATGTGCTGCACCTGGAAGCGGCCGACAAATACGTGCGCGTGTTCACCACCGACGGCGCAGAAGTGCTGCTGCGCACCCCGCTCAAAGAACTCATGCAACGGCTCGATGCACAAGTGTTCTGGCAAATCCACCGGGGCTCTGTGGTGCGCGCCACCGCCATCGAATCCGTCACCCGCGACGAATCGGGGCGTCTGAGCCTGCGCCTGAAGGGCCTGCCCACACGGCTGAGCGTGAGTCGCTTGTACGCGCATTTGTTCAAGGCCATGTGAACGCAGCACCACGAAGTTCTCGGACTTTCCTCATGCCCACCACCGTCATCCCGGACTCGATCCGGGAACCATGTATTCGTCTTTTCAAACGCGAGAACACCAGAAGATGGACCCCGGGTCAAGCCCGGGGTGACAAAAGAGGGTCCGAGGTAACAACGGTAGGCCAAGGGTTACTTTATAGGGCCAAGGATGACTGAAGAAGGCTCTCAGAGCACAGCATGCCGCTGCTGGACAAGTTACCCTTGAGGCTCTTCCGTACAGCCTCACCCCGCCCATGTCCACACCCTCGATCCACAAAACCGCCCGCTTCGGAGCCTTCGCCATCGCAGCCGTGTGGCTGGCTGTGGCCGGGGTGTTGTATTTGGTGTTTGAGCGCATCGAGGAAAACCGCCAAGCCAGCCTCAAGCCCTATGCGCTCAGCTCGGGCGACTTGGTCATTCCGCGCCAGCGCGACGGGCATTTTCATGTCGAAGGCGAAGTCAACCGCCAGCCCGTCACGTTTTTGGTGGACACCGGGGCCAGCCATGTCAGCGTGAGCCAGGCGCTGGCCACGCAGGCCGGGCTGCCTGAGGGCCAGAGCATCACGTTGAGCACCGCCAACGGCCAGCGTCCCGGCCAACTGGTGCGCAGCGTGCCGGTGCGGGCGGGTCACTTGGTGCTCAACGACGCCAGCGTCACCGTGGGCCTGAGCGGCCTGCAGCCCAACCAAGCCCTGCTGGGCCAAGCCTTCCTCAAACACTTTGACGTGGAAATCCGGCGTGACCAGATGGTGCTGCGCCAGCGGCCCTGAACTGGTGGCTTAGCCCTTGCAGGACAGCATCCTCAGCCCCTGCGCCCACCTGGCCCACTGAGGACGCTCAATGCCGCCAGTGATCGCGATGCCCACGCCCATCGTGACCCCGGTCCCGCTCATCCTCGCGGTTGTGTCGGCGCTCATGACCACGGTGCCCACGGTCATGCCCGTGGCCCCAAATTTGCGCTGGGGGGTGACCCCAAGGCACATGAGCTCGGGGAACGTACACCACACGCGGCGGGGGTGGTGGGGCATAAATCACCCGCGGCGGTGGGGGCGGGGCATAAATCACACGGGGTGGCGGGCCGTAATAGACCGAACCAGGCACCCCCACCTGGCTGTAAACCGGGAAATGGCCGATGCGCGAATGCACCGACACCGACGGCTCGACCACCACAGGGTGGGCACAACCGCCTTGCACCAAGCCCAGACCCAGCATGCCGAGCAAGGCCAGGGATCTTGAAAACGACGACTTGAACTGAAAAGGCATGACAAAGTTCCTCTGTTGGCGTTGGCTTTTCTTGAAAGCATGCTCCCTGCCCCTTTAGCGCGCCAGCCCAGCATTCGGTGGACAGCCAGCGCTTTATATTGGTTTGCAGTCGTAACGTCGCTGACGCAGCCAGGCCCGCGCCAACCCCTAAAATCTAGCGCTATGACCTCCCCCACTCCAGACAACAGCACCGACCACAAAGTCAGCAACTTCCTGCGCCAAATCATCGAAAAAGACTTGGAGCAGGGCACGTATGCCAGCCGCCGCTGGGCAGGCAGCCCCGGCGACGCCGAGCACCATGCCAAGGGCGACTCCGACCCGGCCAAGATCCGCACCCGCTTTCCGCCCGAGCCCAACGGCTATTTGCATGTGGGCCACGCCAAAAGCATCTGCATCAACTTCGGGCTGGCCCAAGAGTACGGCGGCGTGTGCCACCTGCGCTTTGACGACACCAACCCCGAAAAAGAAGACCAGGAGTACGTCAACAGCATCATCGACGCCGTGAAATGGCTCGGTTTTGACTGGGCACAAATTGGCCAGGACCAAGGCGCAGCCGCATCCCAGGACTGCAGCGCAGCGCCCTACCAGGCCAGCGACTACTTCGACTTCATGTACCGAGCTGCCGAGGCGCTGATTCAAGCCGGTCACGCCTATGTGGACGAGCAAAGTGCCGAAGACATGCGTGCCAACCGAGGCGACTTTGGCAAGCCCGGCGTGGACAGCCCCTTCCGTAGCCGCACGGTGGAACAGAACCTAACGCGCTTTCGCGAGATGCGTGATGGCCAACTGGCCGACGGCGCCGCTGTGTTGCGCGCCAAGATCGACATGGCTTCGCCCAACATCAACCTGCGCGACCCGGCCATCTACCGCATCCGCCGCGCCACCCACCACCACACGGGCGACGCCTGGTGCATCTACCCGATGTACACCTTTGCCCACCCCATCGAAGACGCGCTGGAGCAGATCACCCACAGCCTGTGCACGCTGGAGTTTGAAGACCAGCGCCCGTTTTACGACTGGCTGATGGAGCGCCTGTGCGAGTGCAAATTGCTGGCAGCGCCCAGCCCCAAGCAATATGAATTTGCCCGCCTGAACCTCACCTATGTGATCACCAGCAAACGCAAACTGGCGCAACTGGTTCAGGAGGGCAAAGTCAGCGGCTGGGACGACCCGCGCATGCCCACCATCGTGGGCCTGCGCCGCCGGGGCTACACGCCTGAGAGCCTGCGCCTGTTTGCCGACCGCATTGGCGTGACCAAGAGCGACAGCTGGATCGACTACAGCACGCTCGAAGGGTGCCTCCGCGAAGACCTGGAAAACAAAGCCCACCGCGGCATGGCCGTGCTCGACCCCGTCAAGCTGGTGCTGACCAACTGGGCCGAGGCCTTTGGCTCAGATGCCTACACCGAGGACTGCACCCAACCCGCCCTGCCCCACAGCGCGATCGCCGAAGGCCAAACATCCCCGGCCGACCGCGTGTTCAAGATCGGCAAAGAAGTGTGGATCGAGCGCGAAGACTTCGAAGAAGTGCCGCCCAAGGGCTACAAAAGATTGTTCCCGGGCAACGTGGTGCGCCTGAAGGGCGGCTACGTGATCGAATGCACCGGCTGCGCACGCGACGCGGCGGGCCATGTGACCGAGGTGCACGCCAAAGTCATCCCCGGCACCAAGAGCGGCACCCCCGGCGCCGACAGCGTCAAAGCCAAAGCCGCCATCACTTGGGTGGCCGTGACCGACGGCGTGCAGGCCGAGGTGCGCCTGTACGACCGCCTGTTTGCTGACGCGCACCCCGATGCGGGCGGCAAAGACTTCTTGCAGTCGCTCAACCCGGACAGCTTGAAAGTGGTGACGGCCTATGTGGAGCCGTCATTGGCCGCCGCGCAGCAGGACCAGAAGTTCCAGTTTGAGCGGTTTGGGTACTTTGTGGCTGACCGTGCGGATCATGTGGCGGGAGCTAAGCCGGTGTTTAACCGGGTGACGGGGTTGAAGGACAGCTGGGGTAAATGAATGACAACCCCACTCGCCAACCCTCGCGTCGTGGTTTTTGCAGGCCCCAATGGGGCTGGAAAATCAACCCATGCCGACGCGATATTGGCCGAGTTGCGCATTTCCACCTTCGTCAACGCGGACTACATTGCGCGTGGGCTGGCTGGCCAACATGCGCAGAGCGTTGCATTTGCTGCTGGTCGCATCATGCTGAACCGCTTGCGGGAATTGAGCGAGGCACGCGCCGACTTTGCTTTTGAATCAACGCTCTCTAGCAGAAGCTTTTACCCCTTTTTATTGCAGCTCAAAGCGCAGGGTTACCATGTCGCTGTTTATTACTTTGCCCTGAGCAGCAGCAGCCTGGCCATTCGCCGTGTCAAACATCGTGTGGCTCTTGGTGGCCATGATGTGCCAACCGAAGTGGTCAAACGCAGATTCGGGCGCAGCCTGCACAACTTTTTCCAGCTCTATGCCGATGTGGCCCAAGAGTGGATGTTGTTCAATAATTCCAGCGGTCACACCGCTCAGACGGTGGCTTATCAAACCGGCGGTCAATCCGTCATTGAGGACAAGACAACATGGCGCAAACTGCACACACTGGCCCGCAGCTGACCCCCAGCCCACGCGCACTGCAAAAAGCATTGCTGCAATCGGCAGACCGGGCACAACGACTGGCGCAAGCCTTTGGCAAAGTTGTACCCGCTGAAAAGAGCAAAAAAGCAGCGCTCAGCCTGAACACAACTGACCGCGCCGCGCAACCAGCCCACTGACTTCAGCGCCTTGGTTTTGAAAATGCAAGCCCTTATGACCATGAGCACCAAAAGCGGCACACCCGGCGCCGACAGCGTCAAAGCCAAAGCCGCCATCACCTGGGTGGGCGTGGCCGACGGCGTGCCAGCCGAAGTGCGCCTTTACGACCGCTTGTTTGCCGACGCACACCCGGACGCGGGCGGCAAAGACTTCTTGCAGTCACTCTACCCGGACAGCCTGAAAGTGGTCACCGCCCATGTGGAGCAGTCATTGGCCCGGGCGCAGCCCGACCAGAAGTTTAAGTTTGAGCGGTTTGGGTACTTTGTGGCGGATCGGGTGGATCATGTGGCTGGGAGTAAGCCGGTGTTCAACCGGGTGACGGGGTTGAAGGACAGCTGGGGGAAGTGATCTATGCTGACCACCGACTATTTTCGCAACGACGTATTGGTCAAACGACCGTATTTGCGGGAAGAATGGCTCTTACTGGCTCTTGCTGGCTCTTGAAAAACCTTACCGCAAGGAGGTTCAACCCGATGATGGCCGCGTTCGGCACTGGGTACGGATCACAGAACTTGAGCGCTACCTGCGCGTCGTCACACTCGATGACGGTAAAACCGTTCACAAGGCATTTCCAGACAGGAGATTCAAACCATGAAAATCAGCTACGACCAAGCCACAGTCTCTCTTTCTACATTCATCTGGCTGACCGTACGTCCGTCGAATCTGATGAAGTCCAAGACGGCGTGGTGCTGGACTTCGACACCAACGGCGCACTCGTCGGCATCGATCTGCAACACGCCAGCCAACGTTTAGACCTCAACAACCTGTCTGTATCCAAGCTGCCACTGGGCCATCTGCAAGCGGCTTGAAGGATTTCAAAAGTCATCCCTTTGAAACCACGCCCACAAACCATCCAAATCTTCCTCCCATCCGGCGACCCTCGCGGCATACGTGTGGCCGAGATCACAACGCGTATTGTTCGCGTGATCGAGGTGCCACGCAGCCAATTGGCCGACTTCCTCAAAATGCCTGAGGCTCAACAAGTTGGCGTGTACTTTTTGATGGGTGAGTTGTCCGAGGCTGGCTTGCCACGCACCTACATCGGGCAGTCAGGCAGTGTGGGCAAGCGCTTGGAACAGCACCACCAGAACAAAGATTTCTGGAATCGGGCTTTCGTGGTTATTTCCCTTACAAACAGTTTGACGCAAACGCATGCTCTGTTTCTGGAATGGCCATTGCAGAAGCGACAAAAGCGGGACGCTTCAGCTTGGAGAACGGCAATGCGGGCTCACAGCCCTACACGCCCGCGCCGCTGCAAGCCGATTGCCACGAAATTCACGAAACCGCCGCCACGCTGCTGGCGACGCTGGGCTAGCCCATCTTCGAACCATGCGCAGCACTTGGTCAATCGTTTATTTTTGAAATACATGCATCATCATAAATTATCAAAACGAATATAAAATGAAACGCATCCAGTGGCTAGGCACCAATCTCAATGCGGTCAGGGCATTCCCCGACGAGGCTCGGGCCTTGGTGGGTACGGAGCTGCGGCAGGTTCAAAACGGCTTGATGCCCAGCGACTTCAAACCCATGACGACCGTGGGCGCTGGCGTTTTCGAGATCCGGGTGCGAGCAGGCAACCAGTAAGAGTGATTTACGTGGCCAAATTTTCAGAGGCGATTTATGTGCTACATGCTTTCGTCAAGAAGACACAGAAAACCGCAGCCCCCGATTTGGAGTTGGCACACAACCGTTACAACGAATTGCTGAACACAAGAAAGGCAGGCAAACAGTCATGAGCAACAAACTGAACATGGTCGTTGGCAGCGACAACGTCTTCCACGACCTCGGCTTTGCCGAGCCTGAAGCACAAAACCTGTTGCTGCGTGCCGATTTGGTCTCGCACATCCGCAAGGTCATCCTCAAACTCGACATCACCCAAGCCGAGGCCGCACAACGCGCAGGCATCAGCCAGCCGCGTATGAACGATCTGGTCAAAGGCCGCACCCACAAATTCACGCTCGACGCACTCGTCAACGTGGCGGCGCAGTTGGGTTACACCGTCACGCTGTCTTTGAAGGGGGCGGCTTGAATTTCCTTGTGTGCTGAACTTAGCTAAACTGACTTGTCCCTGCCCTTTGGAGTCCCACATGCCCACCGCCAAACAACTCTGCGATCAAGCATCACAACTGCCCCCCGACGAGCGCATGGCTTTGGTCGATCAAATATTGGACACGCTGGATGAGCGGGACGAGTCTCTGGATGCGCAATGGTCACAAGAGGCTGAGTCCCGGTTGGCGGCTTACCGCCAGGGTGAGGTTCAAGCCATTCCCTTGAACGAGGTCATTGCCAAATACCAAGTCAAAACGGCATGAGCGTGCGCCTCTTGCCCGCAGCTCAATCCGAGCTGGACGAGGCGATCCATTGGTACGCCCAACAAGCCCTAGGTTTGGGCGATTCGTTTTTGGTGGAATTTCTTCGCACCATCCAACTCATTGAACGGCATCCACTTGGCTGGCACCCGCTTTCAAGCCAGACGCGTCGCTGCCGCCTGCGCAGATTTCCATACGGCGTCATTTACAACATCGATCAGGACGACATTTTGGTCGTTGCAGTTGCGCATTTGCACCGTCGCCCTGCATATTGGCAAGGCCGGGTGAACTGAGTCATGCAACCCCAACCCATCCTCAACTTCTGGTTCACCGAACTCACCCCCAAGCACCACTTCGCCAAAGACGCTGCCTTGGACGAAGCCATCCGCACCCGTTTCGGTGCCACGCTGGAGGCGGCGGCGCGGTGTGAGTTGTTTGCCTGGCGCGCCACGCCCGAGGGGCGCTTGGCCGAGGTCTTGGTGCTCGACCAGTTCTCGCGCAATGTGTACCGCGACACACCCCGCGCCTTTGCGCAAGACGCGCTGGCCTTGGCGCTGGCGCAAGAGCTGGTGGCCAGCGGGCAGGACCGCAGCCTGCCCTTGGCGCAGCGCAGCTTTGCCTACATGCCCTACATGCACAGCGAGTCCGCCCCGGTGCACGCGCAAGCGGTGATCCTGTTTGATCAGCCGGGCATGGAAGACACCCTGCGCTTCGAGCAGCGCCACCAAGCCATCATCGAACGCTTTGGCCGCTACCCCCACCGCCACGCCATCTTGGGCTGTGGATCCACTCCCAAAGATCTGGCGTGCTCTGATCATCTAAAAATACCCAAATAAGGTATGATCAAACCCATTATGGGTATGAAATACGCTTCAATCACCTCTTCCATCGCCGACGCACTGTTTTCAAAGGTGCGCCAACGCGTGCTGGCTGTGCTGTTTGTCTCGCCGGACCGCAGCTTCTACACCAACGAAGTCATTGGTTTGGCTCAGTCGGGCGCAGGAGCTGTGCAGCGTGAGTTGGCCGATCTGGCCGCAGCGGGTTTGCTCACGGTGCGCAAACAGGGCAACCAAAAGCATTTTCAGGCCAACGCGGGTTCACCCGTGTTTAGCGAGCTGCGCGCACTGGTGCTCAAAACCATGGGGCTGGCCGATGTGCTGCGCACGGCGCTCTTGCCCATTGCGCCGCAGATCGCGCTTGCGTTTGTGTTTGGCTCCATGGCCAAGCAACAAGACACCGCCGCCAGCGATATCGACGTGCTGCTGGTCAGCGACACCCTGGGCTATGGCGATGTGTTCGCGACACTGGAGCCCGCCAGCCAAACACTGGGGCGCCCCATCAACCCAGCCCTTTACACAGCGACCGACTTCAAAGCTCGCCAGCTGGGTGACAATGCCTTCATCAACCGTGTGATGCAACAGCCAAAGATATGGCTGATCGGCCAGGAGGAGTCACCAAAACATGAGCCCACCCACCCCACTTGAAAACCTGAGCGGCCCCAGCGGCTCGCTCAAAGCAAAGCCGCCCGATGCCGCCGAAATTGCGGGCTTGCTGCGCACAGGAAGCACCCGCCTGACCGATGCCACCAACGCCACACTGGCTCTGGAAAGCCGCTTTGATCTGGCCTACAACGCCGTGCACGCCTTGTGTCTGGCAGCACTGCGCAAACAAGGCTTTCGGCCCAGCAACCGTTATATCGTCTTTCAGGCATTACCCCACACACTGGGGCTGGGGCCAGAGGTTTGGCGCGTGCTCGACCTGTGCCACAACAGGCGCAACCTGGGAGAGTACGAAGGCATGATGGATGTCGATGAACGCTTGGTCGCCGACCTGATCAAAGCCACGCAGCAGGTTTGGCACGCGTTACAGAAACCCTGAGGTCCAACCTCGCTCACTGAATGCAAGCATCCCTCCGATGACTACCACACACATCACCACCCTCACTGCCCTGCGCCAGCTCTACGGCTGCGCCCGTGAGCGTTCGCTCAAAAAAGAAATCCCGGCACTCGATGTGCATGCCGTGCAGTTCATTGGCCTGTCGCCCTTTGTGGTGCTGGCCAGCAGCGACGCGGATGGGCACATGGACGCATCACCTCGAGGGGGTGAGCCGGGGTTCGTCAAGGTGATCGACTCGCACACGATCTTGTTGCCCGATGCGCCGGGCAACAACCGGCTGGACACGCTGGAGAACATCATCACCACCGGGCGGCTGGGTTTGCTTTTTTTGGTGCCGGGTTTTGACGAGACTTTGCGCGTCAATGGCCGCGCTGTGCTGTCCATCGACCCAGTCGATCTGGCGCTGTGCGTTGATGCACGGCGAACGCCCGCGCTGGTGATCCGCGTCGCGGTGGAGTCGGTGTATCTGCACTGCGGCAAGTCGCTGATGCGCTCCAAGCTGTGGGACGCCTCACGCCACACCGACCGGGCGCAACTGCCCAGCATGGGCGAGATGCTGCGCGATCAAATTCGCGCCTTCAAGGGCGAAGAGATTGAAGCTGAAACCCAGGCCCAGATGTTGGAGCGCTACCGGCAGACGCTGTGAGCCCAAGTTCCGTTTTGGGAGCCCTTGTGGGAGCCCTTGTGGGAGTCCACCCCTGTGGACGATTTTCTTGGCGCGTCAAAGCCAAGCCGCATCCCAGTGCGGATAAGAGCCCACCGAATAGCTCAAACCCGCACGGACAGGGTTGGCAATGACGTAGCGTGCCATCGCCTTGATGTCCTCTGGTATGGATTGACCTGTCAATAGGTGCCGGTTGTTTTGCAGCTTTCTGTCTGTTTCTTTTGTCTTCTCGGTCAGTGACTGTGGATCAGGGACTACGA
>Ga0209550_10007569_pt1 | contig 10052 bp, 8 predicted proteins | sample LauGreSuBDMM15SN_2_FD_187567 | JGI IMG/M metagenome (GOLD analysis project Ga0209550, IMG submission 187567) | Freshwater lake microbial communities from Lake Michigan, USA - Su13.BD.MM15.SN (SPAdes) (version 5) | ecosystem: Environmental > Aquatic > Freshwater > Lake | place: Lake Michigan, USA... | reverse complement strand
ATATGTTGCCTCCCATGATCAAATTTCAGATGTAGTTAATCGAATTGGATCTCAAATAGGAACTGCCTTTGTTGATGGCGGAATTCATCCGAAGTTTGGTACTAGAAATTTCACCGCTCCATTACTTAATGGGCAGTATGTTGAAATTGTTTGCGCCCTTGATCATCCTGCCACAGATACAACTCCTTTCGGCAGAGCCGTAAAACAAAAATCTGAAGATGGTGGGGGTTGGATGGCATGGGTTTTAGCAACAGACAATATTGCAAAAATTGAGAGTGAGATAGGTCGTAAAGCAATTGAAGGTCAAAGGCAGAAACCAAATGGAACTTTGTTAAAATGGAAGCAATTAGGCGTATTAGATGTTTTGGAAAACTCCAAATATCCATTTTATGTCGAGTGGATTAGCAAAGAGCATCCATCAAATGATGGCACAGCTCATTCAAAGCTGTCGGGGATAATGATTGAATCTGAAGACGACTCAAGCCTAAAGTCCTTAACAGAGTTGAAAACTCAATTATCTAATAATTTTGATTTGACATTCATCAAATCCGATTCCAAATTTTCGGGAATTAAAGAAATTTCATTTCAAGTTGAGCAAAAATTAGTTAAAATAAACTAATTTTAAAACAATTAATATCAATCTTAACTAATTATCCACGGAGCTTGACCGCTGTTCCACAAATCTTCAAGTTCATTTTTCTCCCGCAAAGTATCTACTGGAGACCAAAAACCAAAGTGTTCATAGGCCATTAGTTGCCGGTCAATTGTTAAATTCCTCAGAGGCTGAGCCTCAAAAGCAGTTAAGTCATTCAGAATATAACTTGATACTTCCCGTTCTAGAATGAAAAACCCACCATTAACCCAACCCTCCTCCAGTTGTAATTTTTCTCCAAACTTTGTAACTTTATTATCTTCTATTGTCAAACGCCCAAATCTAGCTTGAGGGTGAACTGCAGTAACAGTGGCTAACTTCCCGTGTCGATTATGAAACTTTATGCTTTCTTTGATATTGACATTACCAAGCCCATCTCCATATGTAGCACAGAATCTATCATCTGGAAATTGTTCCAAAATTTTTTTGAGCCGTCCCCCGGTTTGTGTCTTCTCCCCCGTAAAAACCGGCGTGACCTTGTATTTAGTAAATTTTTCAAAGTATTTATCGATAGATTCATGCAAATAACCTGTAGCTATGACAAATTCTTTAATTCCCGCAGCCGAGTAGACTTCCATAATATGCTCGAGCAATGTCATATTGCCAATTTTTATCATTGGCTTAGGTTTGTTATGCGTTTCTTCAGAGATTCGTGTCCCTAATCCCCCAGCAAGTATGACGGCCTTCATTGCTTAGGTTTAAAACAATTGTGCAGTTGATCAATTACATAATCCAGCATTTGTTTGTTTAATCCCGGCCAAACGCCAATCCAAAAAGTATCATTCATAGCAATGTCAGAATTTTTCAGGTCACCAATAACTCTTCTCGGAGTTCCAATGAATGCTGGTTGTCGCAACAGATTTCCACCAAACAGAAGGCGAGTGCCGATTTTACTTTCATTTAACTTTCTTACAATATCATTTCTAGAAATAGGCGCATCTTGCTTTACTGTTAAAGCGAAACCAAACCATGATGGATCTGAGTGTTCAGTAGGTTTAGGTAAAATTAAGAACTCCTGCAAGTCACTTAAATTATTCAACAAATAATTCCAATTTTTTTTCCTAATACTGATAAAATTTTCTAGTCTATCTAACTGCGCTAGACCAATTGCGGCTTGGATGTCGCCAGATTTCAAGTTATATCCAAGATGTGAATATGTATATTTATGATCATAACCCTCAGGCAGTTCACCCAATTGCCAATCAAATCTTTTTAAACAAGTGTTATCACAACCTGGCTGACACCAACAATCGCGGCCCCAGTCTCGTATTGATTCGACAATCACTTTGTAGGCAGCTTTTTTTACAAGCACTGCTCCACCTTCACCCGTTGTTATGTGATGGGCAGGATAGAAGCTGAAAGTTGAAAAATCTCCGAAAGATCCTAATTTTTCACCCCGGTATGTTCCTCCAAGACCATCGCAAGAATCCTCAATTATCCACAGATTATGTTTTTGGGCTAACTTTTTAACCAGATCTAAATTGAAGGGGTTTCCTAGAGTGTGGGCCATCATTATCGCTCGAGTTTTTGGTGAAATTGCTTCTTCGATTTGCACGTCATTTGCAACATAAGTTTCCAGGTCTATGTCAACGTAAACAGGAATAAGCCCATTTTGAATTATGGGCGTCACTGTTGTTGGGAAACCAGCAGCCACAGTTATGACTTCATCACCTGGTTGCACTTGCTTCTCACCCATTCTCGGGCTACGCAATGAACTTAGAGCAATCAAATTTGCAGAGGAGCCAGAATTAACCATAAACGCATGACGCATTCCAATTTTTTTTGCAAATTCAGACTCAAATTTTTCTGCATATGGTCCAGATGTGAGCCAAAAATCTAAACTAGCCTGGACTGCGGCTGTGATTTCTTCTACACCAAAAACCTTTCCAGTCACAGGTATAGCACTGACGCCAGGGTCAAATACTAAAGCAGGGTGTCTGGAGGCATACTCGCCCGCAATGAAATCGGATATTTTTGAAACCTCCTCTTTCACATCTCTCCAAACTCAATAAATTCTCGTTGGCAACATTAAATCCTGTATTGTTTCATTATGATTTCGAGTCAATTCTCTCATATTAGAAGTATTAACGGGCCTATTTTAATAACAGGTCACACAGGTTTTAAAGGGACGTGGATGACATTGTTATTGGAACATCTGGGTCTGGAGGTTGTTGGTCTTTCACTTAAACCCGAGTCAGGATCATTATACGAGAGGCTTGGGCGCCAAGCAGCCATAAATGAGAAATTTATTGATATTAGAAACTCAGCAATCGTTTCTAGTTTTATACATCAAACAAAACCTGCTTTAATCTTACATTTTGCCGCTCAATCCCTGGTATTAGAATCATACAAAGACCCACGCTATACCTTCGAAGTAAACGTCAATGGCACCATAAATGTTCTCGAAAGTGCGTTTATTGGAGGTTTTACAAAGATGGTGCTGACCACTACAACAGATAAAGTGTATGCAAATACCGGTTCTCAAAACAAATTTCAAGAATCAGATTCGTTGGCCGGGGGCGATCCCTATAGTGCCAGTAAAGTCGCTGTAGAAAACGTCATTGGTGCATGGCGAAAAATTAGCGCTGCTAAAGGTGGACCAAAACTACTTACAGCCCGATCAGGCAATGTAATTGGAGGTGGCGATTATTCAAAAAATAGATTACTACCAGATATTATTCGCGCTCTTGAGTCAAATTCCGAGTTAATTATTCGAAGTCCATCAAGCACTCGACCCTGGCAGCATGTACTGGACTCGCTACACGGCTATTTAATGATGATAAACAAATCACTTAATAACGATGTGCCAGAAATACTAAATTTTGGTCCTGTAGATGAGAGTTTAACCGTGAAGCAGGTAGTTGAAATAGCAACTTCAGCATGGGGTGATGACATATCAATAAGCTTTGTTGAAGTCACAAATAATTTTGAATCCAATTTTTTGGGAATAAACTCAGAGCTAGCAAAAAAAAGTTTAGGGTGGCAGCCTGAATATACACAAAAAAATGCGATAACAAGAACCATCAACTGGTGGAGACAAGTTTTAAAAGAATCAAGCTCACCAAAGCTAGCCTGCGATAAGGAAATAAATGATTTTATATACAGTGACAACCAATTAAATGAAATTAAAAAGCATGAAAAATAACCCCGTAATTGAGATTTATTCAAATCATATTGTCAGTCGATCATTTTCTATACTCTCAAAGATCGATAGAATTAAAATAATTATTCTTATATTTATTCAAATAAGTTTGAACTTTTTGGATTTGGCTGGGGTTGCAATTATAGGAATGATTGGCGCTCTTACTATAAATGGAAGCGCATCTAGGGAACCTGGAAATAGAGTGGGAAGAGTCCTAGAGTTTCTAAACCTTGAGAATTTAGAATTATCTGAACAAGTAGCAATATTGGGTTTCGCAGCAGCAGCTTTGTTAATAACTAAAACATTATTGACAATCTATTTAACCCGCAAAACAATGTTTTTTCTTGGTAATAGAGCCGCTCTAATCACAAAAAATCTAATATACAGATTACTAAATCAATCGTTACAAGAAATCCGTCGAAGATCAGTTCAAGAGAACGTATATCTAATCACAGGCGGAGTGCATCAGATTACAAATGGAATAATATCAGCAGTAATTTCATTGTCAGCAGATGTTATTTTACTTTTGGTCCTATTCTCAGGTCTTTTCTATATTGATACAGTAGTTGCGCTACTCACAACTTTTATTTTTACTGGGATTGCTCTCACACTTTATTTATTGATGCATAAGCGCGCAAAGAAATTAGGAGAGAGGCAAGCTTCACTTACCGTTCGGGGGATTGAAATGATTCAAGAAATTTTGGGCTCATTTCGCGAGGCAGTTGTTGGTGGCAGGCGGTCTTACTACTCCGAATCTATTGGAAGAAAACAACATCAGCTTGCTAGAAATCAAGCTGAAATGGCATTCTTGCCAACTATAAGTAAATATGTTTTAGAAATTACTATTATTCTAGGATTCCTTGTGATTAGCGCAGTTACTTTTAATAATAATGATGCAGCACGATCAGTCGCAATTATATCTGTCTTTTTGGCGAGCAGTACTCGTATTGGCCCCGCAATCTTACGCATTCAGCAAATATCAATTTCTATCAAATCAGCAGCAGGAGCAGCGGTTCCAACCTTAGACTTAATCGAAAAATTGTCTAAGCAACAAATAAATAGAGATAAGGTAAACAAATTTAATAACGTACACCTTAATTTTGAAGGCACAGTAATTGTAGAACACGTTAATTTCACTTACGATGAAAATAGAGAGCCAACCCTTACAGGAATTAATTTAAATATAAAACCCGGAAATACGGTGGCCTTGGTTGGGCGTTCTGGTTCAGGTAAAACAACTCTAGCCGATGTGATTCTTGGAATATTACTACCAAGTGATGGGGAAGTTAAAATTTCGGGCTTAAAGCCAACACAGATATATCAAATACACCCTGGCGCAATAGGCTATGTTCCTCAAGAAATTTTTATTGCAAATGGATCAGTCAGAGTCAATGTGTGTCTAGGGTTTGATGTTGATGAAATTTCAGACGACTTGATCTGGGAGGCTCTAGATATCGCGCAGTTAAGAGAGGTAGTTGAAAAATTACCACAACAGCTAGACACTTTAATTGGAGATAGAGGTTCAAAATTAAGTGGGGGTCAGCGTCAAAGATTAGGTATTGCCAGGTCGCTAATAACGAGGCCTAAACTATTGGTTTTGGATGAAGCGACGAGCGCATTGGATAGCCAAACAGAGTTGAACTTAACAGATTCGATTTTCAATTCCAAAGGGAAATCAACACTGCTAATAATTGCCCATCGGTTAAGCACTGTGAAGAAGTCTGATTTAGTTGTGTATATGGATAATGGGAGGGTCATTTCCTCTGGAACATTTGAACAAGTAAGAACTCAAGTCCCAGATTTCGATTCACAAGCCAAGTTACTCGGTTTCTAACCCGATACATTAGATAGGATTTTGTAATGAGAATATTAGTAACTGGTGGTGCTGGTTTTTTAGGTTCACACTTAACAAAAAAATTATTAATGGACGGGCATGAAGTCACTGTTGTTGACAATCTCATCACTGGTAGTGAAAAGAATATTGCCGAATTCCAAGACAATAGTAAGTTCAAATTTATTAAACACAACATTACCGAGTATCAAGATTTTGATGTTGAGGGTATTTTCAACCTTGCTTGTCCTGCATCTCCCATTATGTATCAAAAAGATCCTATAGAAACTGTAAGAACTAATGTTCTTGGCAGTTTGAATTTATTGCAACTGGCCACTAAAAGAAAAATAAGAATCCTTCAGGCTTCAACCTCTGAAATTTACGGTGACCCAAAAGTATCGCCTCAAAAGGAAGAATACTGGGGAAACGTCAACCCAGTAGGAGTTAGATCATGTTATGACGAAGGCAAGCGAGCAGCTGAAACACTTTTTATGGACCATCACCGTCAAAACGGATTGGATATTCGCATTGCAAGAATTTTTAATACATACGGTCCCAAAATGTCTACACAAGATGGCAGAGTTGTAAGCAATTTTATCGTCCAAGCTTTGTCAAATAAAGATATAACTGTTTATGGAGATGGTAAACAAATAAGAAGCTTTTGCTATGTTGATGACTTGATTAATGGATTAGTAACTTTGTATTTCAAGGAAAAATGTGTGCACCCCATAAACTTAGGTAATCCGCAGCCTATAACAATGAAAGATTTGGCCTTGGAAATTATAAAAATCACTAATTCAAGCAGCAAGCTAAAATATTTGCCCCTACCCTCTGATGATCCACTTACTAGGATTCCAGATATCACAAAAGCCAAACTTTTAATTAATTGGGAGCCAGCAATAAATAGAGAAAATGGGTTAACAAAAACAATCCAATACTTTAACGATGTATTAAATTATAAAAATTAATTATGCTGACAGTAGTAATCCCAACTCGTAATCGAGAACCTGAACTTTTAAGACTAGTGAATAATTTATTGAGTTTGAAAGACACATTTGAAGTTATTATTGTGGATTCTTCTAATGCTCAAAGCCACGAGAAGATCATTACAGAGCATAAACGTGTTAGATATATTTATACTGACATAAAATCAGCAGCTATTCAACGAAATATCGGTCTTTCAAAGATATCTCAGAGTTGCAAGTATGTTGCTTTTTTAGATGATGACGTGATGCCAAACTCTGAATACTTTGGCAAGTTAGTAAGTTTACTCAGAAAAAAAAATGCGGTGGGTGTGTCTGGATTGGCAAGAAATTCAAAACGACAAAGTTCTAATAAGCTGAACCCCTTTGGCGACAGGTTAAGAAAGTTATTTTTTTTATCTTCTGCCAATGAGGGTTCAGTAACAAAAAGTGGCGTAAATATTCCAGCTAGAATTCGAAATGGTCCCGATTATGTAGTGAAAGTGAATTGGTTGATTGGATGCTCGGTATGGAACTTCCAAAAAATTCAAGGACTACGGTTTAATTCAAATTTTTTTGGACAATCTTTAGGAGAGGATGTTCTATTCTCTCTAGAAGCATCTCGCAGAGGCTCATTATATGTTGATACAAGCGTAATTCTAGATCATTCTGAATCTAAACTCGGACGACCTAGCGAGTTTGATTTTTATCGCATGTGGGTAGGTAATAGGTACGTAATTGTTACAGAGTTAAATGGCAGAAGATTTCAATTAGAGTTTCATTGGTCCAATTTGGGTAAATTTATAGCCCTAGCTCTCACTGTTTATGTTCACCCGATCCGAAGGGTGCAATCTATGGCAGGGATATTTGCTGGTTACTATCAGATTTTTGAGTTACACAATGCGAGTTAGATTAGTTGGCCATTCAGGAGAACCTCTCATGAAGATTGGCAAAGAAGGAGCTTGGCACTCCTTTACTAAAGTGTTGGAGAGTAATGGCTTTGAAGTTGTAACGAAACCCTTTGGAGCCCCAATTGATGCTTTGATAGCAAATACTCATTCAAGGAAAGCTATAAAAGAATGCAAAAGCAATAACGTAGATAAAAAAAAGAGAGTATTAATCCTTTGGGAGCCAGAGCCAACTAATTATAAGCTTCATAAATCAGCTGTTCTAGATCAATATTCGAATATTTATTCACCAACTAAAGAATGGGGGCATAATTATAAGGTGCGCTTATTTAAGTGGCCCGTGCTTAAATTAAAAAGTCAATCCTTTGCGATAAATCAATGGAGTCAAAGACAAAATAAAGCAGTAATGATCTTGGCAAACAAATCATCACCGATTAGGGGCCAGCTTTATTCTGTTAGAAGAAAAGTAGCTGTTTTAACTTCCCAATCTCAAACAATGGATTTATATGGGTTATCTTGGAGTGAAAAAAGTTTGGTTAATTATTTTAAGTACCTGGTTAGATTAGTAAGCACACCTTTACCCTTGATAGATTTTGGATCGTGGAAGAACTTAAATAGTAAGTTAGATAATTTCTGCGGAATATGTGAGAATAAAAAAAGAATTAGTGAGCGTTATAGAATTGTAGTAGTAATTGAAAATTCAAAAACCTATATTAGTGAAAAGTTTTTCGATGCCCACGATGCTGGTGCAATTGTAATTTATTCTGGTGCTCAGTTGAGTAAGTTTGGAATTCCTAATACGGCTGCTGTTCAAGTAGAACCAAATTCATTTAAGATTTCAGAAGCAATAGAACATATTCAATCTCTTTCCACAAAAAAACAATATGACTTAATGAAGCGCCAGCAAAAAGCCATACTCTCGGTGTCGAAAGAATGGTTTGGCGACAAAGCAATGACTCAATTAGCCGAAGATATTTCGAAACAACTAAAAAAAGGAAACAAATAATCATCTGTATTGTTACAATTTAACATGTCTGAAAATCTCACTATTCTCCTTCCTATAAAAAATGGAGCAGAATTTGCTCAAGCATCCGTTTCCTCAATACTTGAATCATGCAGAGAGGGTGACGAAATCTTAGTTATAGATAATTTTTCTGAGGACAAGACATCACAAATAATTGGAAACATAATGAAGGCAGACTCCAGGGTTAGGTTAATAAAAAGTGCAAATCAAGGTTTGGTATCAGCCTTAAATCAAGGTGTTTTAGAATCTACTAATCGATGGATTGCTCGATTTGATGTAGATGACACTTATGAAAAGGACCGCTTAGAAATACAGCGTAAACGTGTTGGTAAATCCGTAGTGGGCATTTTTACAGATTATGATTTTTATTCAGAACACGGCCAATATTTGGGTATGATTCCCTCAGCCATAGACAGTCGAGCAGTAACAATTTCGCTAATCTCTAGCAGTCGAACAGCCCACCCTTCAGTGCTCTTTGATAAACAAGCAGTTTTAGATGTGGGAGGATATCGAGAAATAGATTTTCCAGCCGAAGATCTCTCTTTATGGTTAAGACTAAGCCGCCGAGGAAAATTGATATCAATTCCAAAAGTGCTTTTACACTACAGACTAAGTGGTAACTCCATAACAGGACAAAAGAGAAGTGAAGCCATTGAAAAGAAGCAGCAATTGTATAAAGAGATAGGAATAGCACCTTCCAACATTAATGAATTTTTTGAAGGATTGCCTGAAATTCAGAGAACATACACAGAAAACACCCATGAGCAGGAAAGAATTATTTTACTGATTCGTGATTTAATTTTGTTATCTAAATACAATTCAATAGGTCGAACACGAAACTCGGAAATTATAAAAAATGTACTTAAGTTATCTCTCAAGTCCTTGCATAGCTATCGGAGCTTAAAAGCAACTACAAATCTAGTACGTGAACAAAATATGCGCAACAAATTTAGAAATAACCGATTTAGTGTAGATAAAAGTGGCAGGGTAATTTAAGTGAATAAAATCAATTCCATAAATGTACAATTACTAGGAGGTTTAGGAAACCAACTATTTGGTTTGCATTTTGGTGTCGCTGTGAGCTCGCAACTGAAGAGCGAGTTACAGATTAGCGATTCAATGATTAAATTAGGCAGTAATAAATCAAGAGTATTACAAATTTTACAATTTGAATTTAACAGTTCAGATGTCTTTTATTATATTCACAAAAAAAAATATTTTAGCGCTCTAGGTAGTAATCCACTGCTGAGAAAAATACAATGGAAGCTACAATTGAGGAGAACAAGATTTATAGATGAAGAAAAGATGAGAGCTGCACATTTTAAATTTAGACTTGGGCAGTCATTTTCTGGATATTTTCAAGACTGGGTGTTTGCAGATTACTTGTTTGAAAATGGTAAAAGACTTATGCCCAGGAATATATCAAGTTATGCGCAAGAACTAGTAAATCTCCTGAAACAACAAAGGATAATTTGTATTCATTTAAGACTCGGTGATTATTTAGATTTTCCTGATATTTTTACAATTCTGCCT
>Ga0209550_10007567_pt1 | contig 10053 bp, 8 predicted proteins | sample LauGreSuBDMM15SN_2_FD_187567 | JGI IMG/M metagenome (GOLD analysis project Ga0209550, IMG submission 187567) | Freshwater lake microbial communities from Lake Michigan, USA - Su13.BD.MM15.SN (SPAdes) (version 5) | ecosystem: Environmental > Aquatic > Freshwater > Lake | place: Lake Michigan, USA... | reverse complement strand
ATCATCAGGCCAATACCAGGTGACAGAACCACCTTATCAAAGCGCATGGATTTACCGGAAGCCAATTGTACGGTTTGCTTGGCGGCATCAATATTAACCACGCTGTCTTTAATAATCTTGATGCCATGGCGCTTGCTCAGGCCATCATAGGAAACCATGAGCTCCGATAATTTACGCGAACCCCCAACCACCAGGTTAGACATCGGGCAGGAATAAAATTCAGAGTTGGGCTCAATGATGGTCACACGGGCCGTGTTATTGGAAAGCAGACGTATGTATTTTGCAGCAGTAGCTCCGCCATAGCCGCCACCAATCACGATCACTTCGGCTTTTTGCAAATTGGCTGCACGGGCAGGGCCTGAAAGGCCAGTTAATAAACCCAGGGCCGCAGCACTTTGGCCCATAAAAATTCGACGATTCATAGTCATCTCCTTATTTCTTACCAAGTTGGTTGGCAATGATTTGCAATTGTTCGTCGCTATAGCCTTTGGCTAGCTGATGCATGATGGTGCCCTCGCGTGCGCCGGATTTATACGCTTTTAAGCTGGCAAGTATTTGCTCGCTGGATTGGTTATTAATCAGCGGCATACCGGCTTCTGGAACGCCTTTACCGTCAGTACCATGGCAGTTCGCGCAGGTGGCTGCAAGGCTGCGATGGTAAAGCTTGGTGGCGTCGGCATTTTGGGCGGCAGCGAACGTGCTGACCTGCGATAAGCCTAAAAAGACTGCGAGTCCTAAGCCTATTTTGCGTAGGGTGATGTGCATTTGAATGCTCTCCATTATGAATAAATTAAAACAAGCGCTGTTTACATCTAATTACTATCTTAGTAGTAATTGAGTCGAAAAAACGCTCCGTATAGACTGTTTTTTTATATTGTTGCAACTTATTAATCTAAGCGCCTGCAGGTTTACCCTAATTTGTTGGGAATTTTCCTAAGCCTTATAAAATAAAGTGATGCGTAGCCAGACCCCCCTTCGTTTTCTTCTTCTGATTCTGGCCTTAGCAATCCTGACCTACTGTTTTGCCCTCGATAGCCGCTTTGCGCCAAAAAATGGCGATGAGTACGTTTATATGCACATTGCCCGCATTACGGCAGACTTTGGCCAGTGGCTGCCTTTGCAGTCAGAGATGGAGGCCATGCGTAATACCAAGCCGCCGCTGGTCTTTTGGCAGGGGATTGCCAGTACAGACTGGGCTGCAAATTGGGGCTTGCTCGAGTTGCGCTGGCCCAGCGTTCTATACACCGGCTTAACGGCACTGCTTCTATTCTTGGCAGTGGCGCGCTTTTCTGGAAAAGCCCAGACTGGATTGCTGGCCGCTGTCGTGTGGCTATCTTTCTTTGCAACCTACCGCTATGGGCGTCCTTACCTCACCGATCCACCCGAAGTCTTTTTCCTGAGCCTGCCATTTTTTGCATTGCTGTATTGGGGTCGTGCTGCGTTTGACTCGCGGGTCCTCTTCCCACTGTTTGCTGCAATCAGTATCGGCTTGGGACTTTTATATAAATCCTTTGCTTATGTATTGCCCGCCTGCTTTGCATTACTGCTCTGGTATGGGTGCTGGCGTGAGTGGCGCCTCATCGATGTGCTTAAGCGCGATCTGTATAAGCTCATCGTGATTGGCCTGATATCGCTGGGTATTTTTGGCTTGTGGTTTGCGCTAGACCCTAACCCTGAAGCGATTTGGCGTGAGTTTGTTTTAGGTGAGAACGCGGGAAAGTTTGGCGCGCGTACGAGCAATTACTTTTTAGATTTTATTCGCGGCGGCGATAGCATCTGGTTGCTACTCCTGACAACCATCGCCAATGCCGGCCTTTTTGCTTTTGTCTTGATATCGCTGGGTTGGCAATCCTGGCGTGAACGTGCCGTTACCGATATCGAAGAGCGCCTATTGTGGCTTTTAGTCCTTGCCTTTTTGATTATGTTTAGCCTGCCGAGCCAGCGTTCGGGTCGCTATCTACTGCCGGTGATGCCAGCCCTTGCTGCATTAATCGCGCTGCATTGGCAGCGCCTACCCTTGTGGGGATTTCGGATTGCTTTAGCCCTTCAGTTTGTTATCTTGGCAGCCCTTGCTTGGATCAGTCTTAATCTTGAGGGTGGAAACTGGGCTAGTCCACTGCTATGGCAATACTCGCTTTGGCATTGGCTCTTGCTTGGCTCCGGTATTACGCTGGCGGCGTGGGGCTTTATTAAACCCAGTGCTGCGAAGTTGACGGCATTGGCTACTTGCTTTATTTGCTACTTGGCTCTGAATACTGGACTTGCTCCACTCGAAGGGCAAATTGGCCGTTACGACGCACAGGCGATTGCTCGCGTGCAAGATAAGCTGGTTGCGGTACCCTGCGATTTCCGCTCTAAGGATGAGGAATACCGCTTGTTGTTGCCAGGCGCACGCTTACAGGGTTATCCAACTAGCGAGGCCGCAAATGGCACTGAATTAGCAAAACGGTATCCGTATTTTGCAGCCTATGCACCACACGGCGCACCGCCGGTATTCTGCGATGACTGCCAAGTCTTGGGCAAGCGCATGGAGATGCGCGCACGCCATAGCCAAGAGGAGATTGTGGCTATTATTCGCGGCGAGATGGGACAATACCTCTTCGTGAACGAATACCTTATCTACTCTCCATCGGCTATAGCAAGCGCCTTACTGGATGCTTGCCGATGATGCGCATTGCGAGTTTATGCATCTTGGCTTTGGCCGCTGTTGCTGGCTACATTCAGATAGATAGTCGGCCGCCCTGGACTTCATTTCCAATGCCAGCAGCACTGGAATCCGAATTACTAGTGCCCGAAGCTGCTACTCCAGTGGCAGGAAAAAAGCCGCAAGTCAGTGCACAAGTCAGCATTCCTGAGCCGCGCGCCCAGTTTATTCCAGAGACTGCAGCGCCTTCGGTTCATGCGGGCTCTGCAATCCTCTTAAATGACGGCAATCTGCGTGCATTTTGGTTTGCTGGATCCAGAGAGGGCGCCACCGACGTCGTGATTCAAACGGCCGTGTTTGATGCCAAGGCCGGCAACTGGGGTAAGTCTGAAGTGGTGATTGATCGGGTTGCCGCTGAAAAGGGCTTATCGCGCTACATTAAAAAACTGGGTAATCCATTGCCAGTGCGTTCAAGCCAAGGCAAATTGCAACTGTACTTTGTCACGGTTTCAGTGGGTGGCTGGGCCGGCAGTTCCATCAGCTGGATGGAGTCAAGCGATGAGGGTGTCACCTGGTCCCGTCCGCAGCGCCTCATCACCTCGCCCGCACTCAATTTAAGTACCTTGATCAAAGCGCCCGGATTTGACTTTACAGACGGCACCCTGGGTTTGCCGGTGTATCACGAGTGGATGGGTAAGTTTGGTGAGCTGATTCGGATTGATGGTGGTCGCGTGATCGATAAGCGCCGCATGAGTTCCGGCCGCGCTTTATTGCAACCCATCGTCTTCATTGATGCCCCTGAAAAAGCCGTAGCCTACTTTAGGCAGGCAAGGTCCGAAGGTCCAGCCCGTATTGCCAGTGCGCAGACCGAAAACGCAGGTCAATCATGGGCCAGTGGAATTGATTTAGATTTAGCCAATCCCAATGCAGCGATTGCAGGCTTACAGCTATCAAACGGTGATCGCCTCATCGCATTAAATGACTTAGAGTCTGCGCGCTATCGCCTCGTCTTGGCAATAGCACCTGCCGGAACCAGCAATTGGAATGTCATCGCAGAGCTAGAGAGTGATCAAACTCGTATCAATGGGCTCTACCGCGAATTTTCCTACCCCTCTTTATTGCTTGGCGCGAATGGGGAAGTGCATCTAATTTATACCTACGATCGTAAAAAGATGAAGCACATTCAGTTTGACCGTCGCTGGATTGAAAGTAAAAAGAATCAGAAAGGGAGTTCGTAATGCTTTCGAACTCGGTGATGCAAATCGTTGCGCTAATGGAGATTGCCATCAGTTCTGCAATCCTATTGGCATTGTTGATGCAGGAACTTTTTTTTAAAGCTGAAGGTGCTGTGCGGATGGTGGCACTGCGGGCGCTCGTTTGTTTTGTGCTGGCTAACCTCTTGTTCTGGCCAGTATTCACCTTAATCTCGCCACTGGAGTTGCCCCTGGCCGCTTACGTGCGGGGCTTTACAGGTGAGCTGAGCATCACCGCGATGCTGCTCTTGTGGACGGCTTACATTTCGCCAAAAGAAATCCACGTGCCTGCAGGGGTGAAAGTTTGGATTGCGCTGGTTGCGATTGTTTTTTATCCGCTTGCTTTGGGTGTGAGCATGCTCGATCCCTACGCTTGGGGCTTCGGTTCATTCACCTTATTGGCGGCGGTGATTGCTACGGCTTTGTTTGCATGGCTCGCTGGATTCAATCGCATTGCGATTATTTTGGCCCTGTCCATTTTGGCGTGGGCAGTAGGATGGCATGAGTCTGCCAATCTGTGGGACTATATCCTGGATCCATTTTTAGGATTATGGGCGATTGGTTCACTGATTTGGTCTGCCTGGCGGGGACGTGCTGCACAGGCACAAACGGGATATCTCTTTCGCAAGGGTTAATTAAAGTAATCGATGGGCATAAAAAAACCAGCGACGTATCGCTGGATTTTTTGCTTTAACTCCGCGGAAAAAAATCCGCTGACTAAGGAAATACTTAGTCTGGAATATTGGCTTTACGAATTACAGGACCCCATTTATTAATCTCGTTGTCGAGGTGGGTCTTTAGTCCGTTCGCACTGATTTTATCCGCTGACACAATATCAATATTCGAGTCTGCTAAACGCTTCTTCACGTCCGGATCGTTCAAGGCCGCTTTGAGAGCAGTATTGAGTCTGGTTTGAATGGCTTGTGGAACATTCTTTGGTGTGTAAAGACCATGCCATACCTTCACCTCAAAGCCTTTTAAGCCTTCTTGGTCCAAAGTAGGAACGTTAGGCAATGCAGACAAACGTTTTGGTGTGGTGGTGCCGTATACCTTGACGCGATTGTCTTTCACAACGTTGATCGTTTGGGTAGTTTGGTCACACAACATGTCAACTTGGCCGCCCATCAAATCGGTCAATGCTGGGCCAGTACCTTTGTAGGGTACATTGGTTAAGCGAACACCTAAACGGCTCTGAAACAAGAGGCCGCACAACTGCGATACGGCGCCAGGACCGGCATTGGCCATGGTTATTTTATTGCCGTTGGCTTTGATGTAAGCCTCGAGCTCTTTATAGTTGTTGGGTGGGAAATTCTTGCGAGCCAAAAGCAGCATAGGCACATCAACCACCTGACCGATGTATTCAAAATCAACCAGCGGATCGTATGGCAACTTGTCGTACAGCGCTTGTGCTGTAGCCATACCCATGTGGTGCAAATAAATGGTGTGACCATCTGGCGTAGCGCGTGCAACTTTTGCAGAAGCAACCGTACCGCCGGCGCCAGGCGCATTCTCAACCACAACCGTGGTGCCTAAGGATTTACCCATTGGAACAGCAAGCAAACGGGCTACGATGTCAGTAGGGCCGCCAGCTGCGAAGGGAACAATCAGGCTAATCGGCTTGTTATCTGGCCACTTACTTTGAGCAGTAGCAACATTGCTACCAATTAAGGCGCTGGCGCTGACGATGGCAGCAAATCCAGCCAATACGGTTTTCTTCAATTTCATTAGGGTCTCCAGTTTTTTAATGCCCAGTGATTTTGCCATTTTTGCTGTCTACCGGGGCATTAGTGTTTACCAGCAAGCACCAATAGACGTTTAGCCAAAAGAACGACGGGACGATCGATCATACGGCCGTTTAGCTTGACTACCCCACCTTTCGAGGCTTTATCGGCTTCAATCACTTGATTTGACCAGCGTAATTCTTCCTCAGTGGGTGTAAATGCCTTAGAAACGACAGGGACTTGCGCCGGATGAATGCAGAGCTTTGCACCAAAGCCGAGCCTTTTTCCCCGCAGTGCATCGGCCGTAATGCGGTCAATGTCGTCGGTTGCAGTAGTCACTCCGTCCACGGGCGGGGCTATTTCAGCGAGGCGCGAGGCCAAGACCAGCTGAAAGCGCGCTACTTGCAATTCAGTCTCTTGTGCATCGCACACCATACCCAGGTCGGCTACCAAATCAAGATTACCTAACGCCAGGCGAATCACTTGTTGCGTATTAGCGATCGCGTCAATCTGTTGCAATCCGCGTGCGGTTTCAATCATGGGGATGATGGCCGTAGTGGGTAAGACCTCTGCCGCGCCATTGATCTGGTCAATCGATTCACTTTTGGGAATAAGCAAGCAAGCAATGCCCAGTTCTTCGGCCAGCATTAAGTCTTCGCCATAAAAGCGCGTGCCAGGGGCATTCGAGCGAATCACAATACGCTGGCACTCCTTAGATGAAAATCCAGGCCATGCATTTTTAATAGCTAAGCGAGCCGCTGCTTTATCTTCTTCCGCTACGGCATCTTCTAAATCAATGATGATGGCGTGGGCGCCACTACTCAGGGCTTTTGCAAATCGTTCAGGCCGATTGCCAGGAACAAATAAGAAGGTGCTGGCATAGGCAATGGGATTGTCAATTGGGTTCATGGCATTTATGTTTGTGATCTAAGAAAAAAACTAACCTTCGTTTGATTGCGGATATTCCACAGTGCATCGATGGCGCTAGTCATTTCCGCTGGGGTAGCGCCGCCACTGAAGGCCGCTAAGCGCAGTGCCTTATTAGTAATCTCAGCGCGCGATAGCGTATTGCCAGGATCACCCTTGGGCTCATCCACACGTCCATGCAATTCGCGTCCGTCTTTCAGAATCACGGTTACCTTACCAATCCAACGCTTGGGGTAGGCTGCATCAATCTCCGGATCCAGTTCCATCGTGACCCGATCGCGCAAAGCGCAGATCTCGGGATCGCTAAAGTGATCGGCAAATTCTTGAAGGCCCGCAAATTGATAATGCGCAATGATCGCCAGCACCGTACCCATCGAAAACTTCGATTGGTGTACGGTGGCCGGATGGGTGACAGGACCTAAGACATCAATCGCCCCTTGGTGGACATGCGTAATGATGCGATCAATGTCCTGCGCTTGAATGCGATTCGATTGCATTGTATGCAAGAGCGCATCGGCAGCAGGATGCGTATGGCGGCAAGAAGCATGGTACTTAAAACTGGTTTCCGCGCTAGCCCAGCGGGTGCCCAGGCGATCCACTAAGCAATTCGGATCAGCATCACTCGACATTCCGGCGGCCAAACCCTGTTTACCTTCCAGAATGTGCTGCGCTCCAGTAAATCCACCCTGCGCCAAGTAGGCAGCCATCAATCCGGTTCCGGCAGCATGCGCAGTATGCAGTTGCTTCGAGTCTGCAGCGTCGCGCAAGAATTCCCAAAGGCCAGCCGATTGGGTGCCTGCAGAACCAAAGGCATGCAGCATTTGCTCTGGGCTGAGTTTTAACAGGTGACCCACGGCAGCAGCAGATGCCAACGAGCCTGCAGTGCCTGTCGTGTGAAATGTTTTGTAGTGTGAACGGCCTAAAAACTCACCCACACGAATACCGACTTCATAGCCCGCTATTGCCGCCGTCAAAAATTCAGTGCCCGAGCGACCCAGCGCTTGAGCACAGGCTAGTGCTGGAGAGAACACGACGGTCGCTGGATGAAACACCGAACTATTGTGTAAATCGTCTTGCTCAACTACGTGCGATGCCGCCGCGTTGGACATCGCTGCTAAATAGGGACTACTGCTACTACGGTGAACCAGGATTTCCGAAGGACCGCTGCTTGGTCCCATTTGCTCTACAAAGCGGGTCAGGATTTCGACTGGGGCAGCGCCTTTGCCGGCAACGGCAGAGCCAAACCAGTCCACCAGCAAGTCCTCGCCGCGGCGCATAACCTCTTCTGGAATATCGGCTGGCTTGAGTGTTGCTGCAAAGTCGGCCAATACCTTGGAGTAATGAATCGCGCTCATATTAATTCAGCACCGCTGTCGCTTGCATCGTTAACCACCCTTCGTGATCCTGCGCCCAGACACGAATGGTCTTGCCACTCGGATCAAGCGCCAAGTCCGGAGTGGCTGAAACAGAGAAGGGATTGATATCAAAGGTTGGCCGGATTGCACGAAACTCAAAGCGTTTCAATGTAGACCCCGGAATGGATTGGCGTACTAAATCAACCAAGAGGGTTGCAATCAACGGACCATGGACGATGAGGCCTGGATAGCCTTCCACCTCCGTAACGTAACGCCGATCGTAATGAATGCGATGACCATTAAAGGTGAGGGCAGAGTAACGGAATAGCAAGACATCATCGGGATTGATGGTCTTAGTCCAAGTGGCATCCGTTGGCGCTGGAGTGGGTGCAGCCGGTTTGTCTTCTAGCGCAGGCGCATCACGGAAGACAATGTCATGATCTTCTGTCAATGCAATACCGGATCCATTGCTAATTTCATGATGGACTAGAACAAAGATGAGGTCGCCTGTACGCCCCGATTTATGGGTAACCGACTGGATTGTGGAGGTACGCTTAATTTCATCGCCGACTACTAGCGGCTTAATCCACTCAAGACGCCCACCAGCCCACATGCGGCGGGGGAGGGGTACGGGTGGTAAAAAGCCACCGCGCTTGGGGTGACCATCAGGACCAATTTCCGATTGGCGGGCATGGAGTAAAAAATAAAGCCAGTGCCACAGTTCAGGTAAGAAAGTCCCCATCGTTGGCATTGGGTCGGGTCGATCCAATGTGGCTGAGAGCGCTCTGACTGGTGCAGCAGTTACGGTATCCAGGATGGATTCGGATTTACCAATCCACTCCTGCAGGTGTTTGATGGTTTGATCTTCGATTCGCATCACCCTATTATGCAATGGCCGATGCAGTGGTGATGCGCTTTTATCCCAGCCAGCCTAAGAAAAGCCCAGCCAATGCGGCACCAGTTAAGACCGTCATAATGCCCAGCTGAAAGCGTATCAGGGCAATGGCCGCCGCTGCGCAAATCAGGATCGACGGTATTGATACCGCTCCCGCTAAGCCATTCGGAAAGAATACGTGGTACGCAAAAAATAGACCTAAGTTCACAATCACGCCGACCACAGCAGCGGTGATCGCGGTCAGGGGCGCAGTAAAGCCTAACTTGCCGTGCGTGGACTCAATCAATGGTCCGCCAATCAAGATGAACAAAAAGGACGGTAAAAAAGTAAACCAGGTGGCAATGCACGCTGCAACAGCGCCACTCCAAAAAGCCATATCTGGCCCGAGTGTTGCTTGTACGTGCCCTGCAATGTAAGCAACAAACGCAAGTACCATAATGAGCGGCCCTGGCGTGGCTTCCCCTAAAGCTAGGCCATCGATCATTTGGCTGGCGGTGACCCACTGGTAGTGTTCGACTGCACCCTGATAGACATAAGGCAATACTGCATAGGCTCCACCGAATGTAAGTAAAGCGGCTTTGGTGAAAAACCAAGCCAGCTGCGGGTAGAGCGCCTTCCAACCAAAAAAGACGATCAGCGCGGCAATCGGCAGAGCCCATAACAGCGCACCCACAATGCCCTTTTTAAGTGAGCTTTGAGCACTAAAAATAGCATGCTCTGGAGTGGGCATGCTATCGCCAATGATGGCATCGCTACCTCCTTGCGTACTGACCGTGTCGATGGTGTGCGCCTTCGGGCTAAAAATAGTGGGGTATTTTTTCCCGCCCCAAACGCCAATTAAGGCAGCGCAGATCACAATGATTGGAAAGGGCGCATTAAAAACAAAGATGGCAATAAACGAGAGGCCGCTAATGAACCACAGGGCGCGGTGCGCAAGTGCCCGCCGACCAATCTTGAGGGCGGCGTACAAGACGATTGCAGTCACTGCAGGCTTGATGCCAAAAAAGAGGGCGGCGATCCAGGGGGTCTGACCATAGGTCAGATAGACCCAGCCCAGGCCAATGAGGATCAATAAGGAAGGTAGTACGAAGAGGACCCCAGCCAAGATGCCGCCAATACTGCGATGCATTAACCAGCCGATGTAGGTCACCAATTGCTGCGCCTCTGGTCCGGGCAGCAGCATGCAATAGTTCAGCGCATGTAAAAAGCGCCGTTCGGAAATCCAGCGGCGCTTTTCAACTAACTCGGTATGTAAAAC
>Ga0209550_10007564_pt1 | contig 10059 bp, 8 predicted proteins | sample LauGreSuBDMM15SN_2_FD_187567 | JGI IMG/M metagenome (GOLD analysis project Ga0209550, IMG submission 187567) | Freshwater lake microbial communities from Lake Michigan, USA - Su13.BD.MM15.SN (SPAdes) (version 5) | ecosystem: Environmental > Aquatic > Freshwater > Lake | place: Lake Michigan, USA... | reverse complement strand
AACATCGTCTAATACTCCAACTATTACACTTGGTGGATCACCTACATCAACACCATCAAAAACATCTTCAGTGACACCATCTAGAACAAGAACTTCAAGTGTATCACCAAGTGGAACAGCTTCTAGATCACCAAGTAGAACACGTTCAGTGACACCTTCAAGGTCTAGAACACCTAGTGTAACACCTTCTAGAACAAGAACACCTTCAGTGACACCTTCAGTGACACCTTCAAGGTCTCGAACACCTAGTGTAACAACTTCTAGAACAAGAACACCTTCAGTTACTCCTTCTATATCATTATCTAGAACAAGAACACGATCTGTTACAACTTCAAGAACTAAAACGCGTTCACCAACACGAAGCAGAACAAGAACTAGACTTTAATGTAACAGTATCTGCTTTAGCCTAGATACCAACCCCGTAAAATTTAATGGAATAATCTCATTGGATCCTGTACAATATGGCCGACCAACTTGTGAAGCAGCTGAAGGATGCCGCCGACGCCTATTACAACGGCGGAACGTTAAAGATGGACGACGAGACGTATGACAGACTCGTCGAGCATCTCAGAGAGCTGGATCCCGAGAATCCCTTTCTCACGGAAGTCGGTGCCCCTACCCAAGGCGCTGTCCAACTCCCTTTCGCCATGCCCTCACTTGACAAGATAAAACCCGGTGAAGATTCACTCGGCCGCTTCCTGTCCAATACCGGCTTCGTGATCAGTGAAAAGCTCGACGGTCTCTCTGCAGCTTGGATCGGCGGGAAACTCTATCTCCGTGGCAACGGTATCATGGGCCAAGACATCTCCCATCTCGTACCTCTCAAGATCCAGGGGCTCGTGAAGTGTAAGGAAGCCGTTCGTGGAGAGCTCATTATTCCACGCACAGAGGGAATCCCTATAGGGCGCAGCTGGGTCAACGGACAGGTTCACCAGAAGACTCCTACAAAAGAGAATGTGAGCAAGATCCACTTCATCGCCTATGAGGTGGTGGGGAACATGACTCGCCAGAACCAGTTCGAGTGGCTCGCAAAGGCAAAGTTCGAGGTCCCATGGTATATCTGCGTGGACAACATTACACAGGTGGATCTCGAAGAGAAGCTCGTGGAGCGGCGCGAGGTGAGTCAATATGATACCGATGGATTGGTGGTGGGGCTCAATAGGGTGGCTGTGTCCGAATCAACAGCAGCCAAGGCAAAGAATCCAAAGGATTGCGTGGCTTTCAAGATGTCTCTCGCGGATCAGTCTGCAGAGACGGTGGTGAAAGAAATCATCTGGGCCCCCTCGGCACAAGGCTACATGATTCCGCGCATCCACTTCGAGCCTGTCGTCATCGGATCAGCTTCTATAGAGTACTGTACAGGCCACAATGCACGCACGATTCTTCAACACAAGCTGGGCCCCGGTGCAAAGATTGTGATTCGCAGGAGCGGAGATGTTATTCCAAAGTTGGACAAGGTTATTGCGGCAACAGAGGCCAGTTTCCCTCCCGAAGGCACATGGGCCTGGGATGGAGAGGCCCATATCAAGCTCGTGGGTGGTGGCCCCGAGTTTGTAACAGCGAAACTTCATTACTTTATGAAAACGCTGGAGATTCCCGGTGCGGGCCCTTCCACCGCGGCAAGTCTTGTAGAAGCCGGTATTCAAAGTCCCGCGACCCTATGGGCTGCTACACCTGAAACACTGAGTAAGATTCTCGGCCCCAAGACTGGCGCGAATCTTCATGCGAATCTGCGAGCCATTCTGTCCAAGGCAAGCGAGTTGGAGCTTATGCATGCCTCTTCTGCCATGCCGCGAGGAGTCGGTACGACCAAGCTGACGAGTCTATTCTCGGTAGAGCCTGATCCCCGCAAATGGGCCGGCCTGAGTGCCCCCGATGGCTGGACGGCGGAATCCTTCCAGAACTTTCTTGGCGAGTTTCCCAAGTATGAGGCCTGGAGGAAGGAAATCGACTGGATCCCTTATCCTGTTCTAACTACTTCTGTGGCTACAACGACTCCGTCTGCAACTATGGTGGTATGTATGTCTGGATTCCGTGACAAGGACCTCGAGGAAAAGGCCGCTACAAAAGGCTATTCACTTGTTTCGGTCTTCTCGTCGAAGGTTAGCCTTCTACTTGTTCCCGATGGGGAACTGAAGGAATCTGAAAAGGTGAAGACTGCAAGGGCAAAGGGAATAAAAATTCTACGCCGTTCCGAGTTTACTCAATATCTATCATGACAATAGTATGCTGAGCTTTCTAAAAAGTGCAGGATCAAAGTTATCAACAACTGCAAAATCAGTCGGATCAAAGATATCAACAGCTGCAAAATCAGTCGGATCAAAGGTATCAACAGCTGCAAAATCAGTCGGATCAAAGCTACCTGGACAGGGCACAGCCGCCAAGGCCATCGCAGGTATATCAAATCCCGCCGGCGCTATAGACGCCGCAAAAAAGGCCGCAGCAGACACAGCGGCTGCTGCGGCTATAAGTGCTGCCGCAAAACAGACTGGTCTAACTGTCGCCCAACAAACGGCTGCACAGAGTTTAACAAAAGGCCTCGGTGGTGCAACAAGTACGTTATCAACTGTAAGCGGCTTTTTCACAAATACGAAACTCTGGTTCGTAGGAATCTTTGCCGCTTTTTACGCCGGATTAAAGAGGGCTCCTGGGACTTCGAGTACCGTGGTTATTTTGTCATGGCTCATTGTTATTATACCCTGTGCGATCCTACTCGGCTGGACCGCCTATAACTACTGGCAGAAAACACGCCCTGTCGACACGGCCAAAGCAGCAAACGCCTTGAGCGCTGCGACTAGCGGGGCGCCAAAACCTATCAAAGAAGGGTTCGCAACGGATGCGACAGCTCTGAACACCGATGATTATACTCTAAATAATATTCAGCCTCTCACGATTAAACAGGCCGCCTTTACCGCTCCTATTGGTCAAGGAAAGTTCGAGGAGACAGAAAGTATTGTAAATGCTCTCCGCGCAGGATTCCGCAGTTTCATCCTCCAAGTAGACTATCTTGATGCAGCGAAAGATCCCAATCTATTTGCCGTGCCCAACGTTCCTACACTCCTGTATCGAGGAGATGACGGTTCGCTCCTTAGCGGCAACTCTGGAAATATTGAAAAGGTGGCCCAGACGTTAGCGAATGCAGCCTTCTCATCTGAGATGCCGAATAACACGGAGCCACTCATTATCTATATACATTTACTTCGTGCCCCCAGCTCGGTGCGTGATCCTAGAGCCTATAAAGATTTCCTCAGCAAGATTGCTGCCGCCTTGAATCCTCTCGCACCCAATCATCTCGGTGTAACCCCTCTCGGTATCTTCCACCGACAGAAGAATGAATCGACACTCTTAACATCACCTCTCAAGACGTTTGGAGGAAAGGTTATTATTCTGTCTAATGCAAACACCGACATTTTCCGAGCCTCTAAAACCGATATAAATCCAGCCAGCGACCTCGACTTCTGGGTGAATATGCGCGTCTATTTGAACAACGCCGCGGATAAGATAGGCATGACAGAGGCCGCACCATCCGGTACAACTCCATCGGCGGTCATCGTGACCGCGGAAAGCATTCTCGCCCTATCTGACGAGAAGACCGATACGTTTGCCCTAGCAGGAAGATCGCGGTTCGTTATTGCTATGCCCTCCCAGATGGCCAATCCCACTGTAAAGGATGTTGATACACTGGTGAACAGGCTGGGTGTGAATATGATGCCCCTCGATATTTTCAGTGACAGCATTGATAACGTGAAGGCTCTTGTGGCTGAATACAATAACATACCCTTTCACCCGAAATCCCCAGGACTAATAAATAGCAGTTCAAAGTAGGCATGGAAGAAGATATTCAATATCATAAAACCGCGACGATCGGTAAAACTGGCGAAAGGATCGAGAAGAGACTTCATGATGCTATTGACAAGGCAACGGAACGCGGCAAATACAAGATCGCCCATGACGAGCAGCTTCTCAAGGCGCTCTCTATCGTTGAGGACTTCATTAAGAGGAAGAAGCGTGTATGTTATGGTGGGACGGCAATGAATGCGCTTCTTCCAGCAAACAAGAAGTTTTATAACCCCGATAAGGATCTCCCCGACTATGACTTTTATACACCGGATGCCGATGAGGATGTCGATGAACTCGTGAAGGAGTTGAAGTTAAATGGGTTCAAAGAGGTTCATCATAGGTTGGGGATCCACGAAGGAACGAAGAAGGTGCTCGTTAACTATATCGCGGTGGCGGATGTTTCCTCCATCGACGAAGAGCTCTTCAATGTACTACTGCGCCGTTCTATTCTGAAGGATGGGGTCCGCTACACGGATCCCGACATTCTCCGAATGATGATGTATCTCGAGCTCAGTCGGCCAAATGGAATGGTGTCACGCTGGGAGAAGGTGTTCGAGCGTCTGGAACTCTTGAACAAGGAGTTGCCGATGAAGATGATCTGTAAGGGCCGACAGCAGTATGAGGTGATACCTCTGGAGTTTCGTGAAAAAATTCTCGAGTACGGAATCGAGAAGAAGCGAATCCTCTGCAATGGGCCGTTGGCGCAACTCTATAGGAAGGGGATTAGGCAAGGAAAGGCGAAATACGAGATCCGTGGTGGAGGACCGCTCCTATTTACGAGCCCAGATCCCAAAGAGGATGCGAAAGCCGTGAAGAAGTTGCTGGATGATGACCAGCTCGCCATGTTTTTACACCAGGAGAGAGGTGAGCTTGTACCACTCCGCATTGAACTCCGTATGGGAGATACTCCTATCTGTATGTTTATCCAGGAAACCGCATGTCATTCATATAACATCATGAAACTCCCCGACAGGCGTTCCATTCGTGTGGCGAGCCTGGCGTTCCTCATCACCCTGTATCTGAGCATAGAGATATTCACGAGCAACAGTACCGATTATCTGGGTGACCGGATCATGTGTCAGGTGAAAGAGTTTATAGCGCTGGCGAAAGAGAACTACGGGTCGAAGCGATCCCAGTTCCCAGCTTTCAGTCTCAAATGCGAGGGGCATCAAGTAGGATATGCATCTCTTTTGAGGGCAAAGGTGGAGCGCGTGAAGGAGGAAGTAGTGGAACAGAAGCGGCGCACACGGCGCGAGAAACGAAAGGCCGCGAAAGCGAAGAAGAATGCTACCAAGAAAAAGGGCAGCGCAGAGTAAGATATGCCTGCATGTTCTAGTTCAGTATGTTCTAGTTCAATCGGCAATCCCGATCGCACTATGACAGAGAGTTCGCGGGTATCACGTCTTTTGAGAGATTCTAGGGAATGTATGGCGAACGAGGCCCTGGCGAAAGCGAGAGCGCTGGCGTCTGGGAAGGCGTGTGGGGCCTTGTGCGGCTATACTCCTGTTCTTGGCCCCCAGGTGCCCGCGTCCAGTGCTCTACTGGCTGCGAATGCAAACTGTTTCTCCAAATACCAGAGCCTGGAAGGCTGTGTGCCCGAATCTATCAGGATCCAGCGGCTTCAACAGAAAACCCTGGATATGTCCGTGGATCCCACGGATCCTAATACGCGCTTTTCTGCCTATGCAAGGAACTTTCCTGCGGCTTGCCCCCCAATTCCTGCCTCGTACATAAATGCTGGCCAACCCATTCTACAGGGAAAGAACTGCCCATTACCGAATAAGCCCGATAACCCGGTTCTTCCAGGTTAATGTCGTAGTACTGTATAGAAAAATGCCTACTGGTGTATACGATGCCTCCTACATCACATTCCGTAAGCGCGCGGCAACCTTGTACGGATACAGCAACAACTTGAAGAATGCAGCTGCAGCGAACTACAATGTGGTTCGCAGGGAGCAGCCCACTTTCCAGAGTGGCGAGATCATCACCACTCGTAGGCAGGGTGGCTGCATCTGCTCCCAGGATGCCTCTGGTGTTTCTTTTAATCGCCCTTCTCCCGGCCCTTGTGGTTGCTAAACTTTTTTACTTGCGTAGAGATTCCCTACCACAGTAAAAAATGCCCTTCAAAGGGTCTTATGTTTTATATTTGTATAGCCTCTGTTTATACTTGTATAGCGTATATTTTATAGGATCTGTACTCACTTCTTTACGGCAGCCTTGGCCACGATCTTCTTCGCGGTCACGGTCTTGGCCTTTGCAGGGACAGGCACGGGGAGCTCGTCATCCTCCTCCTCCTCAGGTGGCTGGGTTGTCTCCTTAGGAGCAAGTGCCTCGTCGTCATCCACCTCATCATCGTCATGGAGAGAGGCGAAGGACTCTTGAGCTTTGGGAGGAGCTGCAGCTGCAGGAGCAGAAGCAGAAGCAGAAGCAGAATCACCATCCTCGCCCAGGAAGGCGTAGTCAGACAGCTTCTGGGGAACCTTGTCGGCGCGGATCTGGATGGCCTTCCAGCTGATGCCGAACTTGCCACCAGCGAACCAGACACCAGTACACTGGATAAGTGCTGTCATGACAGTGCCCTTCACCAGGACGTCCTCAAGAGGCACATCGGTCAGTGGGCGCTTCTTGTCATCGTAGACCACCGTCTCGAACTTGCCGTTGCGCTGCTTCAGCTGGAGCTTGAGAGTAGGAGGATAGGGCTTCACGTTGCCCTGCTGGTCCCTCGCGAACTTCACCGTTGGCGAGTAGAGCTCTGAGAGCACATCACGAGGCTTAGTACCCTTGAACCAGGCCACGGAGTTCTTCACGCCCTGGTCGAGCATGAACTCATCCAGAGAGTGGAGTGCGTTGTAGATCTCGGCATTCACTGGGTGATTTGCAGGGTCATCGTAGCCACGGAGCTTGAGATCCACGGAATACTTGGGAGGCCCACCCTTGTCGAAGACAGACATGCCGAAAGGAGTCTCGAGGGGACCAACCTGCATCACGAGAGGTCCACCATTGTAGTTCAGGTAGGCTTGCTTGCCACCAGACTCAAGGGACTTCACGGCGGAGAAGGTAACGTTGGAAACACGGAAAGAGGCAGGAGTTACAACAGATGACATCACTGGCTATGCTTACAACAGGTTGAGGTGGGCGAGTCAATTTTAGGGACGTGATTTTTTTTGCGGTGGGGGGCATCGGCTTATTTCGGCACAACACAGAGGTTATGTTGTAGGCCATAAGAAGTGCCCTCCCAAGGGCACTTATTTCGGCACAACACAGTAGAATGGTCCTATCACAATCAGAACTCCTACGCTACCAACAAGAGCAGGCAACGAAATACATTAGTCGCAACAAATGCGTAGATGCCTCTTTGCTGACCATGGTGAACCAGGCGAAGGCCTCTGCAATCTACACCCCACAAAGGGTTGCGCAGACATCTAGCTGTACTGGGGTTGCCACTGGAAAGGGTACGAATGGAGAGTACATCAACATCTTACAAGCGGCACAGGCGGCAGCTTTCAAGGCTCCCTGTTCCACAAATCTCCCTGCAGATACTGGCGTGGTCCCACAGATCATTCTGCCTGTACCATGTATCAACTATAACGCACCCCCTTTCACGCAACAGAACCTTTCAACTATGTATGTCGCTCCATGCGTAGATCCCGGTAAGCGTGATTACTTTCCTACGATACCTTCGAATGGACCTGGATGTACGACGAACATTAATAGGACGCCTAGCGGCTAAGCTTTCTAGCGTCTGTTAGCCCCCCATTAAAACGACACAAACATTAGATGCCCCCCCGCGGTAGTTCGAGAAAAAATAAGCAAAGAGGCGGTGCGCCTCACAAGCCACCACACCATGTCAAGCTGCGATTCCATGTTCTGGCTGTTCCCCACACTGTCACAAGGAAAGACTATAGCGCGTGTGCCTTCACTCAGAAGGCCCTGAAGTTCTGTAAGATGATGTTCAGACGCGGACACACTATCATCCACTATGGGCACAATGAATCCGAGACTGAATGTACCGAGCAAGTATCTATCACCGACAATCAACTCTATCAAGACACCTATGGTCACTACGACTGGAAGAAGGAGCTCTTCAGGCACAGCGTCTCTGATAACTGTAATCAGACATTCAATCGTCGCGCGATCGAGGAGATCGGAAAGAGGAAGAAGCATCTCGACTTCCTCCTGCTTTTCTGGGGTATCGGCCATGCAGATATTGCAAAGGCCCATCCTGATATGATCTGTGTGGAACCCGGTATCGGATGTTTCAACACCCCCTGTACTCCCTTCAGTATCTACGAATCCTATGCTGTCATGAACTACGTCTACGGTCAGGAGAAGTGGCAGCCCAAGTGGACAGATGCAGTGATTTCCAACTATTTTGATCTGGAAGATTTCGATTTCAGCCCTAAGCCCGGTTCCTATTTTATGTATCTTGGGCGCATTATTGAGTCAAAGGGTATCGGCATCGCGGTAGAGATTGCAAAGAGGACTGGGATCAAGTTGAAGGTGGCCGGTCAGGGAGACTTCAAGGCTCATCTCGGCTTTGATCCTCCTCCTGAGGTGGAAATCGTCGGATATCTGGAACCACATCAGCGTAATGAGATGTTGAAGGGGGCACTTGCGCTTCTGGCACCCACGCACTACAATGAGCCTTTCGGTGGAGTTACGGTCGAATCACTCATGTGCGGAACTCCTATCATTACATCCGATTGGGGCGCGTTTCCCGAGAACAATATTCACGGAGTGACCGGCTACAGATGCCGCAATATGGATCAGTTCGTCTGGGCCGCGAAGAACGTTCACAAGATAAATCGTCGTGCCTGTCGCGAATGGGCCGAGAAGAACTTTTCTCTGGAACACATCGCCCCCATGTACGAAGAATATTTCGTGTCTCTGCTCCCAATCTTTACTGGGAAGGGGTTCTACGAAGTCGATAAGGATCGTAAGGATCTGGATTGGATGATAAGGCACTATCCTTGTGAGAAGTGATGTGATCAATAAATATTTTAAGAATCCTCCAAAGAATGATTCTTAAAATAACAAAGCACTTTTGTTCAGTGTTATAGGCCATTATAAATACCCTCTGATCGAGGGTATTTAAATTTGGCACAACACTTTTTGGTCAGTGTTATAGGCCATTATAAATACCCTCTGATCGAGGGTATTTAAATTTGGCACAACACTTTAGAGATGGGCGCCACCAGAAAGCGGGTGACCAAGGTATTCCCAAAAGAAAATCCAGAAAAACCCTGGACTGAAAAGAAAAAATACAAGAAATGGGTCGGCATACTTACGCGTAAAAAGAACCCCCGACACACAAAAGAGGAGGACTTATGTGTCGGCGAAGAGAGTATCTGCAAGGGAGATCTCGGAATTGCACGAAAGTACATGCCCCAGTTCAGTACTTTGGGTGAGTTGAAACGCTTCAGGAAGTTCATCAAGAAGGCATATACTATCAAGAGTTTCAAATCAACTCGAAAGGCCCGTGACTTACGTCCCTCCCAGAGTGAGATCAGTCGCAAGAGGATCAATGATCTCGTTCGTGAGCCTGATTCCATCTTTACAAAGGTGATGGTGCCTCTGGTAGTTTCCAAAGACAACTACATTGTAGACGGACATCACCGATGGGCCGCCTATCGCACGAAACGGCCTGAGAAGCCGTTGCCTGTGATTGTTATGGACGCGCCGATAAAAGATGTTCTGGGGATTGCCGTGGCTTGGGGGGCGAAACACGAGGAGTTTTAGATGAGTATTTCCTTATATCTTTTTAGAATGGACACGTTTACTTCATTATTCTGGTTGTTTACGGTTATGTTTTTTATCTTATCCGTATATTTACTATGCTGTACAAAAAAAAGCCCCATTTTTTATGCGCAGATTGCCTCAGGCTTCGGTATTTTTGCAACAAGTAAGATCGGGCGTAAGTTTTTGGGGTTAGAATGAGGTGTTTAGCAGCCCAACTTCCTCTGTTATTGATCTATTCTTAATGCTCAAGAACAAGCACGTGGGTGAATTGAGCGCCGTTGAATGTATCACCGACATTATACGAACCAAGGACTTGCTTAGCGTAATGGTACTGAGTAATGTGTACAATAGTAGCGTTTATAAAGACTGTACCGTTGTGCATACGCACTCGTACCTTGACTTTCTCTCCCACTCTATATCCGTTCTCAAACTGACGCTCGGTGAGTGGGTGATAGGTACGACTATGCTGGCGCCAATGTT
>Ga0209550_10007563_pt1 | contig 10060 bp, 4 predicted proteins | sample LauGreSuBDMM15SN_2_FD_187567 | JGI IMG/M metagenome (GOLD analysis project Ga0209550, IMG submission 187567) | Freshwater lake microbial communities from Lake Michigan, USA - Su13.BD.MM15.SN (SPAdes) (version 5) | ecosystem: Environmental > Aquatic > Freshwater > Lake | place: Lake Michigan, USA... | reverse complement strand
ATGTAACCGTAGCAGTCTCAACGTTTGTTGTGTTGAGGTTCCGATTGAAACCACCAACTGTGACTGCAATGGTGTCAGTTCCCGAACCACCGTCAAAACTGTCACTGTTGGTAAGAGTTGTACCCAAACGCAATGTATCGTTACCTGCGCCGCCTTTAACAACTGCTTCAGAGACACCAGACAAAGTTACTTCAAGATTACCTTGTGCTGCAGACGCATCAAAACTTGTGATCGTGTCGTTTGTGGAGATGAAAGCATTACCTGTACCAGTAATTGTGTAGGTTTTAACATTGCTACCTGCTTCGATATTCACCAAGTTCTTGGTGCCAGAAATATCAACGCTGATAGCTGTCATTAATCCTAAGCCCGTACCAGCAGTGCCGTAATCCAAATCAATATTGGCAGTAGCAGCAGCTGAGGCAGAACCCATTGTGGTAGCTGTTGCATCAAGACCAACACTGGTCAAGGAAACGGACATTGCAGCTGCGGCTGTAGTTGTATTGGCAAATGCGACATTTACATCTGTATTGCCATAAACTGCGATTTGCGTCGTAGTCGTCAAACCAGTCACATTCAGCGTAGAACCAGCCATCGAGCTTGCGTTCCCAACCTTAGTCACGCCATTCCAATCATTAGCGTTAACGATTGTTGTTCCTGCAGTCAGCATACGCACGTTGACAGTCTCCACGCCAGTCAAAGACACCAGCGGGGCAGATGTTGCAGAACCAGCATCAATCAGGTTCAAAGTATCTGTACCTGAGCCACCGTTGATGTTGTCACCGACCGTGTAAGAACCGCTTGCACCGATCAAACCAGAGATGGTGTCGTCACCAGCACCGCCTGAAAACGAATCCACACTAGTAGTGAGCGTGAAAGTTTGGCCAATCGTATCTGACGAAGTAGCACTGACGGAAGCGGTGATAGCAGTTATAGCAGCCGAAGTGGTAGATGATGTGAGGCTGGCATCGGTTGTCACGCCGCTCAGCCAAGCTTTTACAGCAGCCAAGCTGCTGGTGCTGATAGCAGAATAAGCAACGGCCTCAGCTGTTGTGTCGATAGCAGCTGTGAATGCAGTTGCTGCAGTTGTCTTGTTAAGAACAGCTGTTGCGTCAGTGCCTTGGGCGCCTTTGTTGATAGCGTCAGCAATGTTGCCGATTCTCAGATTGCCAGCGGTGAGCTGACCAACCCAGTAGTTCAAACCGGCCAAGTCAGCATCGTGGCCGAACAAGTTGTTATAGACAGTGTTGACGATTTGGGTGTTGTTCAGGCCTGAGTAAAGGGCGGTGTATTCGGAAGAAACAGCAAACGTATTCAGCAGGTCAGTTGCGGAACCTGCGTAGCTTGACCAGTAATTCAGGCCAGCAGTGTCGGCTGGACGGTTAAAGAAGGCAACGTATGCATTTTGGATCTGGGATACGGTTAAAGACATTGGAAACTCCTAGTTAAGAAAAAATAAAAGGCTTTTGCATTTGTGTGCATTCACAACCCTCAGCACTTTTAGCTAAGACATTGTCACATCTGCCGAACGCCTAGCCATGTGATGTAGATCACATTTACTCATGGCTATGTAGCTTTTTGGCGATTTTCATTTTGTCCACGACGTAATGCCGGTGGCCAGCTGCCCAGCAAGAGGCCCAGTGCTCTGCCCATTGTCCAGCCTGGACTGAAAAAGGTAAGCACCGCTTAAGCCCGGATTTTGAGCCAACACACCTTGCACCTGCATGCTGTTATTGCCCCAAAACTGGCTAACGTTGCCAAAGGTACCGTCCTTAGAGACCGCACCCTCAGCTTGGCGAGCTATGCGTTGGCCCTGAGTGAGCAGGTCAAACTGGGTGGTGAAGCTGCTGTTAGTAAAGTTTACCGCAAGCTTGCCGTTCTCAAGCGTTGCCGGAAAAACCGCGCCCACACCGTTGGCCTGCACAACCACCTGCGAGCTTTGCAGAGTGAAGCTCACCGCACCCTCGGCAGGAGAAACCCACTGTTTGTCTTTGTTTCGAAAAAGGGCAAAGTAGGTGTTGGTGCCGACCAACTGGTTGGTGGTGCTGAGTGAGCTGAAACTGATCTCTGCCGGGTTGTCCAGCAGCGGCTGCCAGCGACCCCAGACAATGGCTGGCGGTGCAGGATTCAATTGCTGGTCAAGCGCTGTCAACTTTAGAGGGGCCAAGTTGGGTTCTTGGTTAAAACTGGCTGCGCCGGGAGACGCTGCAGCCCTGGTAGTCGTGCTGTTGGCACTGGTATTTGCAGGCTCATCGGCACGCGGGGGGGCACTCACGTCGGGAAGCAGTGAACCACCGCGCAAAAGCTGCGGCACAGCTTGACCGCGGCTGACCTGAAGAACTTGCGACTCTTGGCCCGCAAAGAGTTCGCGCTTAGCACTTACCTCGCAGGGACCCATGCCTTGCGCTGTGCAACCGGCACCAAAACCACTCACTACGACACCACCAGATACCACGGCTACGCGGGTAGTCTGCGCGTCAGTGAACACGGTGAAGTCAGTGCCCCGCACGCCAATGGCAGCCACCGGGGTGTTGAAACGAAAGTTCTGCCGCGATTGCTTAACCGCCTCGCCAGAGATACTGCGGGCTACGCCCTTGTTGAGTTCAAACTTGATGCGGTTGTTGGCGGGCTGGGCGGCGTCTACGGTGTAGGCCAGCACTCGGGCCTCGCTGCTTGGGCGCAATATGAGGAAACCGCTGTCGATGGTCTTGATGTAAAGGTAGCCGTCAGCGTCGGTGGACAGCGCGTCCCCGGCTTGCACTCTGTCACCCACTTTTGCAGGGGTGCCAGCCAAGCGTACACCGCCAATTGCTTGCACTACTTGACCCGCCTCTTGGCTATAAGCGGCGCCTGAAAAAGCAAATAGAAAAAAGGCAGCTACGGTCGCCAGTGCATCGCGCCAAAGAAGTTTGTGGCTCATGAAAAGCTTTTTGACAACCGGAGAATCCCGGGAATTGTGCATTTTATACTCAGTCCTTTGTTTAAAGCAATGCGCAGCCAAGGTGCCGCACTGCGTGGAGATGATTTGACGTTGAATGGTTTTTTGGCAAAGGGGGTCTTGTGTGTTGGTCTTGGCTGTGGCTGGCCAGCCTATGCTGAAGTGCCTGTGGCCCCAGGTAAAGCCGATACCTACCAAGATGCAATGCAAGCCATCGCCGAGGGAAGATACACCAAGGCACGCACTTTACTGGACCAATTGGCGAGCCAAGAGCCGGAACATGCCGGGGCTTGGCTTGACATTGCCACCTTGCATTGCAGCATAGGCAATAAGGCAGAGGCCGAGGCGCTTTTCACAGAAATTGAAAAGCGCTTTGCGCCGCCTGCCACCATTCGGGAGGTGATGGCCCAACAGCGTGAGACCGACTGCAAGCCCCCCAAGCTAGCCAACTTTACTCGTTTAAGGCTGGGACGCGGCGAGGACACCAACGCCAACCAGGGCGCTAGCAACCCAAACTTCAGCATTGGCAGCGGAAGCAATCTGGCAAGAATGATTCTTTCACCGGAATTTACACCGAAGCGGGACACTTTCACGGCCCTGTCGACTGAGTTCTCCCAAGTTTTGTCTCGTGAAGAAACCCTTGGCTTTGTTCATTTGCAAGCGAGGCAGTATGACAGTTTGTCGCAGTTCGATGTGACTTCGCTGGTGGTTGGCGTAGAGCAACCTTGGTACGTGGGCTCTTGGTGGCTGAGGGGCACAGGCACATTGAGCCTCATGACTTTGGGCAGCCAAACCTACCAGCGCCAGAGTCAATTGCAGCTGCAGTTGACCCCACCGCTAACCTTGCCCGCGGGCTTGACCTTCGGCCTCCTGAATAGCTGGACCAATGTGTCTTACCCAACATTGACGGGTTTTGATTCGCAGTTATGGGAGTCGCGCGGGCAGTTGACTTACAAAACGGCAAGGGCCATGGTGCAGGCCAATGCCGGATATGCATTTGACATGGGAACAAACCTGCGCCCAGGTAACGATCGCCGTGGCGCCGTGGCGGGTATTTCAGGCCAAATGCTGCTGGGTAGCCATTTGCTGGGTGAGTTGGGCTGGAGCTACCAGCAGTCGAACGGAAGCCGGGCCTATTCGCCAAGCCTGATAGACACGCAGCGACAGCAGGCAACACTGTTGTGGAGGCTGGCGCTGACCTATCCGGTAGCACCCCAACATGCCTTGCATCTGGAATACCGAGATGTGCGCAACAAGGAGAACATTTCGCTCTTTGCCTACCAAGGAAAAATGCTGCAGCTAAGCTGGGAGTGGCGACAGTGAATTACCCCTTAGGGGGCAGTTAAGATGTATATTTTCGGGATTTTTCAGTGACCCTTTTACGCGCCCTCTGGAGCTTCAGGGGGTTTATCTTGAGCAGCGTGCAGCGGGAGTTTCAGTCTAAGTACCGGAACTCTTTGCTTGGGGCGACCTGGATGGTCCTTAACCCGTTGGCGATGATCTTCGTCTACACGGTGATCTTTTCTCAAATCATGCGCTCTAGGCTGCCTGGCATTGAAGGCCTGTTTACTTACAGCATTTATTTGTGTGCGGGTGTGCTGACTTGGGGGTTTTTTGCCGAGATTGTGGGGCGGGCCCAAAACGTTTTTATTGACAACGCTAATCTCATTAAGAAATTGAGCTTTCCGCGTTTGTGCCTGCCACTGATTGTGGTTTTGAACGCGAGCTTGAACTTCAGCATTGTTTTTGCTTTGTTCTTGGTGTTCTTGCTGGCGACGGGTACTTTCCCGGGTTGGGCATTTTTGGCTGTGCTGCCGGTGCTGCTGATTCAGGTGATGTTCTCAATTGGACTGGGGATGACGCTGGGGGTGCTGAATGTTTTTTTCAGGGACGTGGGGCAGCTCTTTGGCATCGTGCTGCAATTTTGGTTTTGGCTGACGCCGATTGTTTACCCCATCAACGTACTGCCCGAGCGGCTGGTGGGCTACTTTGCTTACAACCCGATGGCAGTGCTGATTGGGGCTTACCAGCAAATTTTTGTCTATTCGCTGTGGCCAGATTGGTCCGCCTTGCTCCCCATTTTAGGGCTATCTCTGATGCTTTGCATGCTAGGTGCGCACCTGTTTCGCAAACATGCGGCTGACATGGTGGACGAACTCTGATGGGCTCTATTCGCGTTAGTAACCTAGGTAAGGCCTACCGCCAATACAGCTCGCGCTGGGGCCGGTTGGCGGAGTGGTTGGGCCTTTCGATCAAGCCCCGCCATCGCCTGAAATGGGTGCTGCAAGGTATTTCTTTCGAGGTCTCGCCTGGTGAGGCCGTTGGCATTATTGGGGTCAATGGGGCGGGCAAAAGCACGCTGCTAAAGCTGATCACCGGCACCAGCCAGCCAACGACTGGTAAGGTGCATGTCAACGGGCGCGTGGCAGCGTTGCTGGAGCTGGGAATGGGCTTTCACCCGGACTTTACCGGGCGACAAAATGCGCACATGGCCGGGCAATTGATTGGACTAACAGCGGCAGAAATTAGCTCTCTGATGCCGGAGATTGAGGCGTTTGCAGAAATTGGCGACTACATCGACATGCCGGTGCGGGTTTACTCGAGCGGTATGCAGATGCGGCTGGCTTTCAGCATTGCTACCTGCAAACGGCCCGATATTTTGATTGTGGACGAGGCGTTGTCGGTGGGAGACTCGTACTTTCAGCACAAGAGCTTTAACCGTATTCGCAGTTTTGGCCAGCAGGGGACCACGCTCCTGATCGTGTCTCACGACAAGTCGGCTATTCAGGCCATTTGTAGCCGCGCCATCTTGCTTAAAGACGGGGCAGTGGCAATGCAGGGTGACCCTGAGACGGTGATGGACTTCTACAACGCACTGATTGCTGACGTTGAAAACAGCAAGGTCAAACAAGTCCCCGTGCAAGACGGCAGAATACAGACGGTCTCTGGCACAGGAGAAGCCGTGGTGTCCGAGATTGGCCTGTACAACGCGGCAGGTGAAAAAGTTGAGCTGATAAGGGTTGGAGAACCGCTTGAACTGCGCGTGGTAGTTCGCGTGAACCGCGACATCGGTAGTCTGGTACTTGGCTATGGCGTCAAGGACCGTTTGGGGCAGGTGCTGTATGGCACCAATACTTGGCATACGGCACAAGTCATTCAAGCGGCCAAGGCCGGGGAAATGTATGCTTTCTCTGTTGCCTTCCCCGCCAACTATGGGGTGGGGAGTTATTCAATTCAAACCGCGCTAGTGGACAAGGAGACTCACCTGTCTTCAAATTATGAGTGGCGCGACTTGGCCGTGGTCTTCAACGTTGTTAACGTCGACAAGTTCTTGTTTGTCGGCTCGCACTGGAACGAGCCAATGATCACGATTGAAAAACGATGAGCTTCATTTCTTATGCTCAGAACCATGAGGATGTGATGCTGTGGCGTGCCTTGAAGCATGTCCAAAACGGTTTTTACGTTGACGTCGGTGCCAACCATCCATCAGACGACTCGGTAACTCGGGCATTTTATGAGCGGGGCTGGTCGGGCATCAATATCGAACCCTTGAGCCTGCACATGGCCCAGTTAAAGGCAGATCGGCCGCGCGACATCAATCTTCAGGTGGCGGTGGGTTTGGAAGATGGCGAGATTGAGCTGTTTGATACATCGGTCAGGGGCTTGGCCACTGCATCATCCGAGGTGGCAAGGCTACATCAGTCCGCGGGTTTGAGTGTTTCAAGCTCCAAGGTGGCGCTGCGCCGGCTAGATGGAATTTTTTCGGAATTTGCGCCGGCCGATGTTCATTTTTTGAAAATAGATGTAGAGGGTTTTGAGCGCAGTGTGCTGCTAGGCATGGACTTTGTGCGCTTTCGGCCCTGGGTGGTGGTGGTTGAAGCGACGATCCCGAACTCGCAAGAAATAAATGCCGACTGGGAGCCGATGCTGCTGGAAGCCAGTTACCGGTGCGTGTTTTTTGACGGCCTGAACCGCTATTACGTCGCGACTGAAAGAGAGTCTTTGGCGGGCGCCTTTGCAGCACCGCCGAATGTGTTTGATAACTTTACCAGTGCCGAGACGCACCGACTGCAGCAATGCCTTGACGAGGCTAAAGCACAAGCTGAGACACAAGCAATAGCAATCAACCTTGCCCAGGTGCAGCTGCAGGTGTTGCAAACGCAACTGGCGGCGGTATATGCCAGCACATCCTGGAAATTGACCAAGCCCCTCCGACGAGTGATGACCCTGACACAGCAATTAAGTCAGCGCAGGGCAGGTGGCGTGGCGCTTGAAGCGTCGGCCAAGCAACTCCACATGGGCGGGGCTGCCGTTAGTGCAGAGGTCGAGGCCAGGCAACGGTTTCAGGCGACGCTACTGCCAGGTCGGTCCATGCCGCCAGAGGCGATGTTTCTGGCGCAGACTAGAGTTGCTGACTTGAAAAAGTGTTGGGTTCGTTGGGTGGGGCATGTGGAGGGGCATTACAGCTTGGCCATAGTGAACCGGGGACTGGCTGTGGCGCTGGATGAGCTGATGCTTAGGCAGGTGGTTTTCCAGCCTTGGCACGGTAAGCCGTACGACCATCCGGCGGATCTGCCCCCAAGCCAGCAGGCGCCCTTGGCCGCCATGTTTGAGCGCCAGTGGCCGGCCTCTGCAGATGTGCAGGGAGTGTCCATTGTTCACCATTACCCTTTGATCGTTGACGCTGAACCAGCACGCCACCGCTTGGCCCTGTTTTTTTGGGAAGAAACGGCGGTTCCGGCGGACACCATTAATCACCTCAATACCCATTTTGATGCAGTGTTGGTAGCCACGTCGTTTGTGAAACGGGTGCTGCGCAACTCGGGTTGCCGGCTGCCAGTGTTTGTGATTCCAATTGGCATTGATCACTTGGTGGGGCCGGACGTAGCGCCGATCAAAGATATCAAGCCCACACAGGGCAGTGCCTTTCGATTTCTGCATGTCTCGTCGACCTTCGAGCGCAAGGGTGTGGATGCGTTGTTGAGCGCTTTTTTTGAGCAGTATTCGGCCACTGACGCGGTAGAGCTTTATATCAAAACGTTTCCGAATCCGCACAACCATGTGCGCTTGCAATTGGCCGCGCTACAAGCGGGGCGAACCGACGCGCCAATGGTGGTGATTGATGAAGCCCCGCTGGACGATGCGGACATGTTGGCGCTGTACCGCAGCGCACAGGCTTTGGTGTTGCCAACGCGCGGCGAGGGCTTCAACTTGCCTGCAGCAGAAGCCCTGGCGATGGGCTTGCCGGTGATTGTGACGGGCTATGGCGCGCACCTCGACTTTTGCACACGCACCACGGCTTTGCTGGTGCCGTATCACTTCTCTCAGTCTTTGAGCCATGTGAAGTCAGCCGATGCGTGCTGGGTAGAGCCCGACATTCTGGCCTTGGGCGCGCAGATGCGCCAACTGCAAACCGAAGTTATGGCCGATTCCGAAGGGCTGGCCAGGCGCCGGCAGGCAGGTATTGACCATGTGCGGCCCACCTACACCTGGCAGCAAAGTGCCCGTGCGGTGATGCAAGGCGTGCATTGGCTGGAAGCTCACCGCACAACGGCCGCACGCCCAGCGCTTCGGCGAATGGCTTTACTGAGCCCTTGGAAGACCCGTTGCGGTATTGCCGAATACAGCCACAAGCTGTTAGCCGACATCGAGGCCTCATTCAATTTACGTATTTTTTGCGACACGCGGACCGCTCCGGATGCAACTCAGTCCGTCTACCAAACGTCATGGAAAACCGGGAGCAGCGAGTCAGTGTGCGCCACGCTTGACGCTATCGCCAGGGAACCATTTGACGTGCTACTGGTGCAACACCAGCCCAGCTTGTTCAGCTTGACCGATGCCTTGTGTGAACGCCTGCTGGCCATACACGATCAAGGAACTGTGGTTCTTTTGGAGTTGCATTCAACCCTGCCTTTGCTGCATGAGTGCCGCCTGTCGGCTAAGGCCTTGGCTTCCTTGCGAAATCTTGATCGAATTCTGGTGCACAAGCGGGAAGACCTGAATCACCAGCTGGCCTTGGGGCTTGCCAACAATGTTTTGCTGCTGCCGCATGGCGTGGTTCAACCTGCACAAAAAACACAGCCGGGCGCAACGCGTAGCGCCTGGGGCATTGGCGAGGATGAACTGGTTTTAGCGAGCTTCGGCTTCTTGCTGCCGCACAAGGGGGTTGACACGCTGATTGACAGCATCAAGCCGCTGGCGCGCGCCAGCAAACGACGTGTGCGCTTGCTGGGCTTACATTCAACCCTTGATTCACGAAGCGAGGAGATGCTCGCCAAGTGCATGAAGCAGGCCCGCGAGCTGGGCGTTGATCAGCAGATCACTTGGGTCACAGACTTCAGGCCCATCGACGAGTGCGTGAAACTGCTGGCCATGGCCGACTACATTATTTTTCCCTACCGGAAAACCAGTGAAAGCGCCAGCGGTGCGGTAACGATTGGGCTGGCGGCACTGAAACCCGTGCTGGTAAGTCCCTTGCCTATTTTTTCAGACCTGTCGGATTGCACCTACCGAATGAATGGCGAAGGCGTTAAAGATATTGTCGAAGCGGTCTGCCATCTGGATAAATCACTGGATCGCAGCCAGCAATTGATCACTACCCAAGGTGCTTGGTTGGCAGAACGCAATTGGTCCCGGGTATCCTCGCGTCTGGACGCGGTGATGCACGGTCTGCTGCTAGACCGCCAGCTAGAAGCATCAGTGGCAGCGCGTCGTGAACGGTTCATGGCCGACCACGCAAATGTTCGCGTCGCCCAGTTATTGGTGGATGTGTCAGAGTTGTACTTTCGCGACGCTAAAACCGGAATTCAACGTGTGGTGCGCAGCATTTTGAGTGAACTGCTTGCGACGCCTCCGCAAGGTTTCGAGGTGTGTCCCGTGTATGGCAGTGTGGACCAAGGCTATCGTTACACCGAAAAATTTACAATAAACCGACTCGCTAGCCGCCCAAGCAGGGATGAACAGGCTGTTGAGGTCGAAGACGGTGATGTGTATTTAGGGCTGGATCTGAGCGCCCATTTGTTTCCGAAGGCCACGGCAGAGTTGAAAAAATTCCGACTGGCTGGGGCGCGGGTTTATTTTGTCGTCTACGACATTATTCCTTTGCTGTACCCGCAGTTCACGGTG
>Ga0209550_10007560_pt1 | contig 10064 bp, 10 predicted proteins | sample LauGreSuBDMM15SN_2_FD_187567 | JGI IMG/M metagenome (GOLD analysis project Ga0209550, IMG submission 187567) | Freshwater lake microbial communities from Lake Michigan, USA - Su13.BD.MM15.SN (SPAdes) (version 5) | ecosystem: Environmental > Aquatic > Freshwater > Lake | place: Lake Michigan... | reverse complement strand
ATGGTGGGTTATTACAAACGGCCCGATTTGGATGCTGAAGCTTTTACAGAAGATGGCTTTTTCAAGACAGGCGATCAAGGTCAACAGCGCGCGGATGGCCTGTTGAAAATTACCGGACGGTTGAAGGAGATTTTTAAAACCTCCAAGGGTAAATATGTGGCGCCTGCACCCATTGAAAACAAACTCAATGTGCATCCCATGATTGAGATGAGTATTGTCTCAGGCGTCTCCCAGTCGGCTCCCTACGCCATGGTGGTGCTGGCGGAAGACATTCGTCCGAAAGTCAAAGACGCTGAAGTCAGGGCTCAAGTTGAACAAGCGCTTAGCGATTGGCTGGTTAAGGTGAATGCAGATTTGGCAGACTACGAAAAGCTTCGCATGCTGGTGATTGCCAATGAGGCTTGGTCTATCGAGAACGGCTACCTCACTCCCACTATGAAAATCAAACGCAGCCGCATTGAATCGTCTGTTGAAAGCCAAGTGCCCAGCTGGTACGAAAAGTCCGGCAGTGTGTTTTGGGCTTGATGGATGAATCACTCAATTTCAAACACCAACCGAGTCTTGGCACACACAGGTGCCAAGTACCCCATCTTGCAAGCGCCCATGGGTTGGATTGCGCGCACTCAATTGGCTTCCGCTGTCTCTAGAGCGGGAGGGCTTGGCATCATTGAAACTTCTTCAGGCGAAACAGAAAATTGCCAAGCTGAAATTCTAAAAATGCGCGCATTGAATTTGCCATTTGGTGTCAATTTGCCCATTCGGTTTTTAAAAGACGATGCCATGCTGAAATTTGTGTGTGCATCGGGTGTGAAATTTGTCACCACTTCCGCTGGCAGCCCAGCCAAATTCATTCAACCTTTGAAGGATGCAGGCATCACGGTTTACCATGCAGTGCCCACCGTGGATGCTGCCATGAAGTGCGTCGATGCCGGGATTGATGGCCTCGTGGTTGAAGGCTCCGAAGGCGGCGGTTTTAAAAACCCCGAAGACGTTTCAACGCTGGTTTTGTTGCAAGCCATTCGGGCCAAGGTTGACGTGCCCTTGATTGCAGCTGGCGGCATCTGTGATGGCAGAGGCATGGCCGCTGCTTTTGCATTGGGCGCTGAAGCAATTCAAATGGGAACACGCTTTGTCAGTTGCGCGGAGAGTCCTGTCCATGACAATTTCAAAAATGCCATTGTCAATTCAAAAGAAACAGGCACTTGGATGCTCAACACCAAATCGACTCCGTGCATACGGGCCCTCAAATCGGAACGAACACTGGCCATCCATGAACAAGGGATCATGTCGTTTGACGACATGAAAGGTATCTTGAATGTTTATTTCAAAGGCGACATGGAAGCAGCGCCAGCATTGGCTGGGCAGTCTGCGGGCCTTATTGATTCGGTGAAAACTGCCAAGGCAATCATCGACGATACCGTGGCAGAGTTTATGGCTATTTCAAGCCAGATGGGCCGAATGGCTCACAACAACCATTTCGCTTTCACCTGATTTTCAAAATCTCAAACATCGTCCTTGATGGTGTTGCGCAAGATACCCACTGCATCAACTTCAATTTCGACAACATCACCTGGCTTCATGAAGAGCTGGGGGGTTCTCTTATTTCCCACACCGCCAGGCGTACCACTCACAATCACATCGCCGGGTTCTAGTGGAATGAATGTTGAGATGTAAGCGATTTGACGCGGAATACTGTGAATCATCATGTCGGTCGTGGCACGCTGCAATTCAACCCCATTCAGTCGAGTGCTGAGTGTCATTGTTTGACCGGGTTTGATCTCATCGGCAGTGACCATCCAAGGACCAAAGCCTCCCGTACGCCAGAAATTTTTACCTGCAGTCCACTGGGTGGTGAAATTTTGCCAATCGCGCACTGAACCATCGTTGTAGCAAGAATAGCCAGCAATGTGATTCCATGCGTCAGCCTCGGAAATACGGCGTCCGCCTTCACCAATGATGATGGCAATCTCGCCTTCATAGTCAAGGCGATGTGATTCTGGCGGGCGCATGATGTCTTGGCCATGGCCTACTTGCGAAGAATTAACGCGCGAGAAAATAGCGGGTTTTTCGGTGAGATCGCGGCCAGTTTCTTTGACATGATCGTGATAGTTCAAACCCACGCACATGATTTTTTCTGGATTCGGAATGACCGGCAACAAGGACAGATCTTCAAAAATCAAATCAGGTGTGTGTTGACGCAATGCCTCTGCTGCTTTGTCTAGCATTTTTTTTGCAATCAATGTTTTTAGATCGGGCGCTTCAGCACCCAAAATGGGCGTGAGGTTTAAAACTTTGTTGCCGTGAACTGCGCCATAGCATGCGGTGTGATTGAGCAAGAAGCTAATAAGTCTCATGGAACAATTTCCTGGTTGGGGATAAAACCGATATTGTGCTTGTTTTGAAGCTCACGGTGGCGGCAATCGGAGTTTCATTCGCGGCCTTATGAAAACCACTCATACTGCAAAGTGCTAACCCCGCGCCAAGCGATGCCGTATAAAATCAAGGACAAGAATGATCATGCTGGATTTCAGGTGAAGTCACTTTGAAGGAGATGGGATGTTTCTCAAAAATGAATGGTACGTAGCCTGCCGAGCTGAAGAAATTACCGACAAGCCTTTGGGCAGAAAAATATGCAATGAGTCCATGGTTTTTTTCAGAGGACTCGAAAATCGTGTGTCGGCGGTCGAAGATTTTTGCCCGCACCGCGGTGCCCCTTTGTCATTAGGCCGTGTTTGCAATGGGAACTTGGTCTGTGGCTATCACGGCCTCACCATGGGATGCGATGGTCATACCGTCAGCATGCCTGGGCACAATGTCCGCGGATTTGAACCGGTCAAAAGTTTCCCTGTCATTGAGCGGTATGGCTTTGTATGGGTTTGGCCCGGAGACCCTGCCAAAGCCAACATCGACAAATTGCCAGTCTTTGAATGGTTTGAAAATCCAGCTTGGGCATACGGGGGAGGGCACTATCACATCGCCTGCGACTATCGCCTGATGATCGACAACTTGATGGACCTCACACACGAAACCTATGTGCATGCCACCAGCATTGGGCAAACTGAAATTGACGAAACCCCCAGCCGCACCATCACGGAAGGCAACACAGTGGTTACCAGTCGATTCATGGAGGGTATCAAAGCGCCTCCTTTTTGGCAGATGGCCATGCGGGCCAATGACTTGCCTGACGATGCCAAAGTAGACCGCTGGCAAATTTGCCGTTTTTCGCCTCCCAGTCATGTGATGATTGAAGTGGGCGTGGCACTGGCGGGCAAGGGTGGCTACGACGCCGATCCCAAAGACAAAGCCTATAGCGTGGTGGTTGACTTCATCACACCTGAGACAGATACCAGCATCCATTATTTTTGGGGAATGGTTAGACAATTCAAACCTCAAGATCAAGCGCTCACAGCGCGCATTCAAGAAGGTCAGGGAAAAATTTTCAGCGAAGACCTGGAAATGCTGGAGCGCCAACAGAAAAATATTTTGGCAAACCCTGAACGGAAACTCAAAGTATTGTCAATCGACGCTGGGGGTGTGATGTCGCGTCGGGTGATTGATCGGTTATTGGCATTGGAAAAGGAAGCGTGAAATGAAACAACCATCTTTGTGGCTCAAATGGGTATGGGCAACGTTACTGCTTGTGGGGTCATGCAGTGCATTCAGCCAAGCTGCTTATCCCAACAAACCCATCAAAATTGTGGTGCCCTTTGGAGCGGGCGGAGTGGCCGACCTCACTGCGCGCACAGTTGGGCAAAAACTGGGTGAAAATTTAGGTCAAAGCATTGTCATTGAAAACAAGCCTGGCGCAGGCGGTGTCGTGGCCACGGATGCTGTGGCCAAATCTGCCCCCGATGGTTACACCTTGCTTTTGATGTCGAATGCCACCGCTGTGAGTGCGGGGCTTTTCAAAACGCTGCCCTACGACGCTGAAAAAGATTTAACACCCTTGTCGGTGCTGGGTACTTTTGACATTGCCATTGTGGTACCGCAAGAATCTAAGTTCACCAGTTTGCAAGACCTGCTTAACTTTGCCAAAGCCAATCCTGGCAAGTTGAATATTGGCAGTATCAATGTTGGCAGTACACAGCACCTGACTGCTGAACTGTTCAAAGCCACGGCTGGAATCGATGCGCAGGTGGTGCCGTTCAACGGCACACCCGCTGTGCTCACCGCTTTGCGCGGTGGTCAGGTTGATTTGGCTGTTGAAATCTTGGCGCCAGTGTTGCCACAAATCAGAGGTCAAGCATTGCGTGCTTTGGCTGTCACAGGCGATAAGCGCGCAGCATCATTGCCGCAAGTACCCACAGCCAAAGAAGCAGGCATTAGAAATCTGTATGCCGCTTCTTGGAATGCACTTGCGGTGCCCTCCAAAACGCCGCGCGATGTTGTCCAAAAATTAAATCAGGAAATTCAAAATGTTTTGAATTCGGCAGATGTTCGCAAGAAACTATTGGACATGAATGTCGACCCTCAGCCTGGTAGCCTTCAGCAGGCTGCCGATTTGTTAAGCAGTGAGACCAAGCGTTGGGGTGAAGTCATTCAGCGTGCAGGCATTCCCAAACAGTGAGTCAGAGGTTTTAGGTCTGGCTTCAAGCCTACACAGACTCTAACAAACGCATTGCAGTTTCGCGTATTAAGTGAAGCGTTGCTTGCTGAGTGAGTGTGCTGGGTCTTTGTGAACTCACCACACAACTCAACTCAATACTGAGTTGCGGGTGTGAAATGGGTCGCGTTGAAAAGGCGGATGGGTTGATCGAGCGCATCACCGCATTGCGCGACAAAATGGCGCAACCTGCACCATCTGCTACCAAATCTAGGATGGCCGTTACCCCATCAATTTCCAAGGCAATGCGTGGTCGGGTGCCTAGGGCGGCCATTTCTGATTCCACGTGCATCCGGATGGCATTGGGTCGGCTTGGAATGACCAAGGGCAGTTTGGCAACATCTTTTAAATGGACGGGTGGTGGCGGTGGGTCTTCTTGAAGACCGGGCGGCCGTCTTTGAACCAGCCACAACTCTTCTCGCACCAGATGCGAAATCTCCAATCCTGCAGTGGCTTTCATGTTGTAGAGCAGGGCAATGTCAAGCCTGCCGTTCAACAGGCTTTCTTGCATGGCCGTGGTCAAGCCTTCGCTGATAGACAACTGTGCTTCAGGCATTTTTTCTCTAAACGCGCGTGTCAGTGGCACTGTCAAAACCCTTGCCACGCTGGGCGGAAGTCCCAGTGCAACTCGGCCGCTTAAGCCGCTGCGAGCTCGGGCTAGGTCTTCGTGGGCACGTTCAACTTGATGCAAGATGCCTCGGCCATGCTCTAAAAGCAGCAAGCCCGCTTCGGTGGGGCTGGCGCCGCGTCCATTGCGTTTGAGTAAATTTTGTCGCAACTCAACTTCCAGCAATCTAATTTGGCGACTCAAAGCAGGTTGTGCCACATTGAGCGCAATGGCTGCTCGGGTAAAGCTTCCCATTTCGGCCACGCGCACAAAATATTCAATTTGCTTGAGATCCATCCTTTAATTTTGCCATAACAGGGCTTTGCTTATGCATAATTGTTATATCTGGTAGTGGCTGTAGCACCTAGTTCAAAGTAGCACTCAATTAGAAAATAAGCCAGCCTCAAAACTTTATTCATTTGATTCAGACCATGAAACCTTCTTCTCAAACTGCGGTTCCATGCATGTTAATGCGGGGTGGCACGTCTAAGGGCCCGTTTTACAAAGCAGACGATTTGCCATCAGACACCGCTCTGAGAGACAAAGTGTTGTTGGCGGCCATGGGGTCGCCAGACAAAAGGCAAATCGATGGTTTGGGCGGCGCACACCCGCTCACCAGCAAAGTGGGCATCGTGAGCCGAAGTTCTGTGCCTGGCGTTGCACTTGATTTTTTGTTTGCTCAGCTCCAGCCCGACAAAGACACGGTCGATACCACGCCCAACTGCGGCAATATGTTGGCGGCTGTGGTGCCATTTGCGCTTGAAACGGGCATGGTCAAAGCGCAGGGAGATCAATCGACCTTTCGAGTGTTGACTTTGAACACCAACATGCAGTGCGACATTACCGTCGATACCAGGGGCGGTTTGGTGCAATACGAAGGCAATGCTCGCATTGATGGTGCACCGGGCACTTCAGCGCCAGTTGTCATTAATTTTTTGGACACTGCAGGGTCGGTTTGTTCTGGACTGTTGCCAACGGGCAAGGTCAAAGACACCTTGACCGTGACTGGCCAAGGTTTCACTCCCTTCACTTTGGATGTCACCTGCATTGACAACGGCATGCCCTTGGTCATTTTCAAAGCTTCTGATGTTGGCCGAACCGGCTATGAGTCGGTTGCCGAGATGAATGCCGATACAGAGTTGAAAAGCAAGATTGAAGCATTGCGAATTCAGGTGTCATTGATCATGGGCTTGGGCGATGTGAGCCAAAAGAACTATCCCAAAATGACGCTCATTGCGCCGCCGCAAAACGGTGGCGCCTTGAGCACACGCAGCTTCATTCCGCATGTGTGTCACGACGCCATTGGTGTTCTGGCTGCCGTCACGGTAGGTACTGCATGCGTGCTCGAGGGTTCTGTGTGCGATGGCATAGCCGTCATGCCAGAAGGCGCCACCAAAAACGTTTCGGTGGAACACCCCACTGGCGAGTTCAGTGTTGCTTTGCAAACAGAGCCTGCGCCTCATTTACCCGGCGGTCAGCATGTCAAACAGGCAGCGCTCTTGAGAACAGCTCGATTGCTCATGCGAGGCGAGGCCATGGTGCCTGCGTCCTTGTGGACTCAAGCAGTTGCATAAATTTATCAATTCATTTTTCCATTGGATATCTTCATGAGTCAGCAAAACCCCTTGATCATTGATTGTCATGGCCACTTCACCACAGCCCCTAAGGCTCTAGAAAGCTGGCGACTTGCGCAGATTGCCAACTTGAATACGCCTGAGCTGGGTCCTAAAGTGGCCGACCTCAAAATCAGTGACGACGAGTTGCGCGAGTCGATTGAGACCAACCAATTGCGTTTGATGAAGGAGCGCGGATCTGATTTGACCTTGTTCAGTCCGCGTGCAAGTTTCATGGCGCATCACATTGGCGATTTCAATACATCCTCAACATGGGCTGCCATTTGCAATGAACTTTGCTACCGAGTGAACCAGCTGTTTCCAGACCACTTTGTACCGGTCGCCATGTTGCCGCAATCGCCTGGGGTTGACCCAGCCACCTGTATTCCAGAGTTGGAGCGCTGCGTGAAGGACTATGGCAATGTGGGCATCAATCTCAACCCAGACCCCTCTGGCGGCCATTGGACATCGCCACCTTTGAGTGACAAACACTGGTACCCCATTTACGAAAAAATGGTGGAATACAACATTCCAGCCATGATTCACGTGAGTACCAGCTGCAACAGCTGTTTTCACACCACCGGCGCACACTATTTGAACGCAGACACCACCGCTTTTATGCAGTGCTTGACGTCTGACTTGTTCAAAGAATTTCCCACCCTTAAATTTCTGATTCCCCATGGCGGCGGTGCGGTGCCATACCACTGGGGTCGCTTTCGCGGTTTGGCGCAAGAATTGAAAAAACCGCTATTGCAAGAACATTTGCTCAACAACATTTACTTTGATACCTGTGTCTATCACCAGCCAGGCATTGACCTCTTGACCAAGGTGATACCTGTTGAGAACATTTTGTTTGCGTCTGAAATGATTGGTGCTGTGCGAGGCATTGATCCAGAAACTGGCCACTACTATGACGACACCAAGCGCTACATTGAATCTTCGAGCATCCTGAATGCAGAACAGCGTTACAAAATTTATGAAGGCAACACACGTCATGTGTTCCCAAGACTGGATGCACATTTGAAGGCCAAGGGACTTTGAGCACCTAACAGCCAAAGACATTTCTCTCACTATTTAGAAATTGGAATGAACATGACAGAACTCGGAATTGTGAAACGCAACATCACTCGCGCAGACAAAACTGCAGTAGATAAGCTCGGCCGCTTTGGCTCGGCCACAGTGCATGAAGCCATGGGGCGTGTGGGCCTGATGCAGAGGTACATGCGTCCCATTTACAGCGGGGCCCCCGTCTCTGGCACGGCCGTAACAGTGCTTTTGCACCCCGGCGACAATTGGATGTTGCACGTTGTTGCTGAGCAAATTCAACCCGGCGATATCGTGGTGGCTGCTCTCAGTGCAGACAATTGCGACGGCTTTTTTGGCGATTTATTGGCAACCTCTTTCATGGCGCGTGGTGCCAAAGCCTTGGTGATTGACGCAGGCGTTCGCGATGTGCGTGAACTCACTGCAATGGGCTTTCCAGTATGGAGCAAGGGCATCAGTGCCAAAGGCACTATCAAAGCAACACTCGGTTCAGTGAATATTCCAGTGGTGTGTGCAGGTGTCCAGGTGAACCCTGGCGATGCCATTGTGGCTGACGACGATGGTGTGGTGGTGGTGCCTGCAACATGGGCACAAAAGGTGGCCGACGCGGCTGAAGCCCGCGAAGCCAATGAAGGTGAGAAGCGCGCCAAATTGGCTGCAGGCATTTTGGGACTCGACATGTACAACATGCGCGAGCCATTGGCCAAAGCGGGCTTGAAGTACATCGATTGATGGCTTCGCTATATTTTTACAAATAAACAGAGTCAAAGATGGAATTTCAAAAAACCCCTGGCTGGCTTGATTGGTACGCCAACCCCAGCAAACCCAAGTTCAAACTTCCCGCAGGCGCGGTAGATGCACATTGCCACGTGTTTGGCCCTGGTGCAGAGTTTCCTTATGCGGCTGAACGCAAGTACACGCCTTGCGATGCATCCAAGCAACAACTCTATGCACTGCGCGATCACTTGGGTTTTTCGCGCAACATTGTGGTGGGCGCTACTTGCCACGGCACAGACAACAGCGCCACAGTGGACGCATTGCGCCATTCAAACGGCAAGGCTCGTGGCATTGCAACGGTTAAGCGCAGTGTCACAGATGAAGAATTGCAAGCCATGCATGAGGCCGGTATTCGCGGCGTACGCTTTAATTTCATCAAGCGCCTGGTTGACTTCACGCCCAAAGAAGAACTCATGGAAATTGCGAGCCGCATTGGCAAGTTAGGCTGGCATGTGGTCATTTATTTCGAAGCTGTCGATTTGCCTGAACTGTGGGACTTCTTCACAGGTCTTCCCACCGTGGTGGTGGTCGATCACATGGGCACGCCCGATGTGAAACTGCCTGTCGATGGGCCTCAATTTCAATTGTTTTTAAAGTTCATGCGCGAGCACCCCCATGTTTGGTGCAAAGTGACATGCCCAGAGCGCTTGTCTGCCACGGGTGCACCTGCCTTGAATGGTGAGCAAAATGCTTACCAAGATGTGGTGCCATTTGCCAAAGCCATTGTGGAAGAATTTCCAGACCGTGTGCTTTGGGGAACCGACTGGCCGCATCCCAATTTGAAAAAGCACATGCCCGACGATGGTCTCTTGGTTGACTTTATTCCGCACATTGCCACCACGCCAGCGTTGCAGCAAAAATTATTGGTCGACAATCCCATGCGCCTTTACTGGCCAGAGGAGAAAATTTAATGGCCCTGGACAAACCTTACCTTGATGTACCTGGCACCATCATTTTCGATGCTGATCAAAGTCGAAAAGGATATTGGCTTAACCAGTTTTGCATGTCACTCATGAAAGCTGATAATCGTGAGCGATTCAAAGCCAACGAACGTGCCTATTTGGACGAGTGGGACATGACCGAAGAGCAAAAACTGGCCGTGTTGGCCCGTGATCTGAACTGGTGCATGCGCACTGGGGGCAACATTTACTTCTTGGCCAAAATTGGTGCAACAGATGGCAAGAGTTTTCAACAAATGGCGGGCTCTATGACCGGAATGACAGAGGAGGAGTATCGCAACATGATGATCAATGGCGGGCGCTCTGTCGAAGGCAACCGCTTTGTGGGAGAGAACGGTGATGCTCAAGCACAAAATCAACCTCAAGGCGCTGCCGGTAAGAAAGTCAACTGATCATGGCCAAAATCACAGCCTCCGTCTTCACATCGCATGTTCCGGCCATTGGCGCCGCATTGGATTTGG
>Ga0209550_10007553_pt1 | contig 10069 bp, 14 predicted proteins | sample LauGreSuBDMM15SN_2_FD_187567 | JGI IMG/M metagenome (GOLD analysis project Ga0209550, IMG submission 187567) | Freshwater lake microbial communities from Lake Michigan, USA - Su13.BD.MM15.SN (SPAdes) (version 5) | ecosystem: Environmental > Aquatic > Freshwater > Lake | place: Lake Michigan... | reverse complement strand
CCCTACTGCCCGCGCTTTCGCCTTTGTTTCTGGTGCCGACTTCGAAGCTGCCAAGCGAAATGTTGCTCGCGCTCCTAAGCCCCGCGCTATCACTGGCATGTCGGATGCGGAAATTCGCAGGACTACTGCAAGCATGAACGCTGACGCCGACCGTAGTATTGCTGCGCGCAAGATGGCATCCCGAAACAATGTGGCGGCTGTTGACGCTGCGCTTCGTCGCCAAATGCAAGGTCAAGGCCCGCTTGCCGTTCGCTCCCGCGCGCCGATGGCGTTCAGGGATGGCGGCTCTGTAAAAACGGGTTGCCGTGGCAAGTCCAACATGGCCATGATGGCCAAGGCCTTGAAGGGTAAATAAGATGACCTACGGCATGAAAAATATGAAGACCGGCGGATCGGCTAAGATTTCTAAGGTCATGAAAGAATTCAAGGCTGGCAAGCTGAGCAGCGGGATCGATCCGAAGGGGCCGAAGAAGGCTCCTATCGTGAAAAACCCAAAGCAGGCCATTGCTATCGCGCTTTCCCAAGCGAACGCAAAGCGCAAGAAATAACGTGCCTGTCAAGAAATCCACTGTAAACTCGGCGGGCAACTACACAAAGCCGACAATGCGTAAGGCTCTCTTCGAGTCAATCAAGGCTGGTGGCAAAGGCGCTTCTCCGGGCAAATGGTCAGCCCGGAAGGCGCAACTGCTGGCACAGAAGTATAAGGCCAAGGGCGGCGGGTATCGTGATTAAGAAGCCTCAGCAGAGCCTGAAGGCGTGGGGCAGTCAAGACTGGGGAACCAAGTCTGGCAAGCCCTCGACGCAGGGGCCGAAGGCTACAGGGGAGCGCTATCTTCCCAAGAAGGCGCGTGAGGCTCTCTCGCCTGCCGAGTATGCAGCCACTACCAAGGCAAAGCGCATCGGCTCTGCGGCCGGCAAGCAATTCGTCCCGCAGCCGAAGAAGATTGCGAAGAAGACTGCGGGGTTCCGGTGATCCGCAAGCGACCCACGTCGAAGAAGCGCGGTGCCATCAAGGCCCCCAAGCCGACAATCCCTAAAATGAAAATAACCATTGCTAAGCCGGGGAAGCCTCGATTTAGCTTTTGATTTAGCAGTAGGAGAATGTAGTTGATTCTTGACAAATACCACAGAGGTGTTCAGGGTGCGCTAAAGCAGTTAGTCGAAAGAACGAACGAGCAGCAGACAAACCTTGCATTCAGAAAATCTTCTGGATTTGGCGCGTCCTTTACCCCATCTGCCACCTGTGAAGAAGTTGCGATGAACGCGGTTGAGCTTTCGAGTCGAGCGCGCACATTGAAGGAGGTTCAGGAGTTGTTAAACGAGTCGTACCGCAGTTTGTTTGAGAAGGATAACAATGATGAGCAAGATTGAGGCGCATGAAGAGGCGGAAGCTCGCGGTCTTATCGACGAGCAGTTCGTTCAGATGACTGGCAAGCCGATGGATATGACCCCGGCCGGCTATTACCTGTCTCTTCGGCTCTGGGTTCCTCCGGAAAAGATCATCACTGAAAGCGGCATGGAACTCTTCATGCCCGACAGCTTCCGTGACGAGCGCAAGTACACTAGCGCGGTTGCACTGGTGTGCGCCATTGGTGCCGACGCCTACAAGGGCGAGCGTTTCAAGGAAACAGGCCCGTGGTGCAAGGTCGGCGATTGGGTGATCTTCCCGCGATACGAAGGCAATGCCATGTCGTATCGGAACGTGCCGATGGTTCTCTTGCCGGATGATCGCATCCTTGCTGTCATCAGCGACCCGACCGAAATTGAAAGCATCAATAACGCGAGGACGTAAATATGGCTATTGAGCCTGAATACGAAGAGCAGGACGAACGCGAGTTCGACATCGGCGAGGACGATGAGGCAATAGAGGTTCCTCAAGAAGCCGCTGATGATCTCGTTGTAGAGGAAGCTGATGAGTCGCAAGACAAGGCCGCCCCCGAACCTGAACCGGAACCTGAACCGGAACAGGAAGAAGAGAGGCCTAAACGCGCAGGACGACTCCAGCAGCGACTTGAAAACCTTGCCCGTCGAGCAGCCGACGCAGAGGCGGCCCTCGAACGAGAACGCCATCAGCGAGTGCAGTACGAAACCCAGTTGGCAGCAGAGCGAGTCGCTCAAGTCGGTCAAATGGAGAATTCTCTAAAAACGGAACTGGCTTCCGCGAAGCGAGATTTTATCGATGCAAAGACGATTGGCGATTACAACGCAGAAGCTGAGGCAACCACTCGCATTGCGAAGCTGAGTGCTGACATTTCTGCAGTTGAGGCGTACCGGGCGCAGAACTCTCAGGCGCGTCAACAAGAAGGACGCCAACAGCAGCCTCCGCAGCAGGCGCAGATCGCTCCGGAAACTGCGGCTTGGGTTGCGGCTAACTCATGGTTCGTCCCGAACACCCCGGAGTACGATGAGGAGCTTGCGGCGGAAGCTCAACACTTTGCGCGGAAGATGGAGATTCGTTTAAAGCGCGAAGGCAAGGCGGATCAGATCGGTAGCCGTGAATATTTCGCGATCATCGATGAACATATTCGCGGCGAGTTCCCGGATGCGTTCGAAGACGCCCCCAAGCCCAATGCAAGGGCGAAGACGCCGCCGATGAAGTCGGACAGCAGCGTTGCTCCCGTGGCCCGTCAGAACGCTCCTCTTCAGCCGAAACCGAAAGCCGGGAAACTTGTGAAGCTCACCCGTGAGCAACGAGAGTTTGCCGAACAAATGCGCCCCAATATGCCCCGCGAAAAAGCGTGGGCCGAATATGCGAGGTATCTGTAATGGCCCGTCGTCCCACTCGTGTCAGTGAAAGCCGCTCAAATGAAGAGCGCGCTATCCTAGACCAACTCAGCACGTCACCGCTGCACATCCCTGAGCATGAAGTTCCAGATGGCATGGAATATTCTTGGGTTCGTGAAACTGTCGTCGGGCAGTATGACGAAGGGAACGTGACAGACAAGACGCGCCTTGGTTGGCGTCCTGTCCCCTGTGAGCGCCATCCGAATGCTGCTAACGGAGCGCACTTCCCCGGCATGAGGCCAGCGACGGAGCAGGCCGGGATCATCCGCTATCGCGGTCTCGTTCTGTGCGAACGCCCAGCCTACATCGGCGAGGCGATCCGCAATGCTCGCATGCGTGAGCAAATGGAGATCATGCAGTCCACTCCGGGGATGGAGAACCTTTCCACTGGATATGTTCGAGAAAACCGGATTAGCGGCAGTCTCGGACGCCCGGTAGAGTTCCCAGAGTAACGAAGTTGGGCCGCTGGAAACAGCGGCCCTTACTTTATTGACAGAATGAAATCTTCGGTTTATTATACCAGCCAACTCGATGGTGGTCACGTATCCACCAGTCCGTCGATTGCGGTAACGTATCCGCCAAACCAAGCAATCTTTCAAGGGAAATCAAAATGGCTTACGGCACCAACGCGCCGAATGGCCTGCGCCCCGTAAAGAAGCTGGATGGCTCCGCATGGACGGGTCAGACTACTTCGTATCCGGTGGCCTCGGGCTACGGCACCTCGCTCTTCAAGGGCGACCCTGTCACTGTTCTCACTGACGGTACTCTCGGCATCGGGGTCGCTGGCTCCTCAGTTGTCGGCGTGTTTTTCGGCATTCAGTACACGGACGCTGCTGGCAACATCGTCAACAGCCCGAACTGGGTTGCTTCAAGCACCACGCGCGGCAGCGTTACTGCGACCGCTTTCGTCGTTGACGATCCGAACGTCGTGTTTACCATTCAGGAAAGCAACGGTTCTGGCGCTGCTGGCACCCCGCTTGCTCTGACTGATGTTGGCCTGAACGCCAACTTCGCAGTTGGTACTGGCAGCACCGCAACCGGCAATTCCGGCGCGACGCTGAACAACACCACTGAAGCCGACACTTCGACGTTGAACCTGAAGATTCTCAGCCTCGACCCGTATCCGGGTAACGTGATTGGCAACTTCGCTAACTGGCTCGTCGTCATCAACAACCATCGCTATCGCGGTGGCGTAACTGGCGCTTAATAGCGGCGAGGGAGATATAACATGGCTGTTAATACCGCAGCAATTAAGAGCTTGCTTCGTCCGGGTCTGAACTCTGTTTTCGGTGACTACCCGATGTATCCGGGTCAGTGGTCGGAAGTCTTCACCCGCAACCGCTCTGACAAGCAGGCTGAAATCGATGTCGAAACCCGCTTCTTGGGTCTTGCGTCGCTGAAGACTGAGGGTGCGAGCATCACCTATGACAACAACATGGGCGAACGCTACACCACGACCTACCTGAACCAGACCATCGGTCTCGGCTTCATCATCACCAAGGAAGCGATGGAGGACAACCTCTACAAGTCGGCCTTCCCGAAGCAGGCTCAGTCCCTGCGTCGTTCGATGGAGCAGACCAAGGAAATCCGTGGCGCTGCCGTTCTTAACAACGGCTTCTCCAGTTCCTTCCCGGTCGGTGACGGTCAGGCGCTGTTCAGTGCCTCCCACCCGATTGACAACGGTGTGGTGGCCAACACCTTTACGGTGCAGGCCGATCTGAACGAAGCCTCGCTTGAGCAGGCTGTCATTGGCACCCAGCAGTTCCGCGACATTGCGGGCCTGCGTGTCATGGTCAAGCCCACCAAGCTGGTCGTTCCTCCGCAGCTTCAGTTCACCGCTGAGCGTCTGTTGAAGACCGAACTGCGTACCAGCACGGCTAACAACGACATCAACGCGATGTACTCGTTGTCAACTGTGCCGCAGGGTTATCGCGTCAACCAGTACCTGACCGATCCGAACGGTTGGTTCCTGATGACGAACGCTGACAACGGCTTCAACTACTTCGAGCGCACAACCCTCGAAACCGACATGACGACCGACTTCGACACCAAGAGCATCAAGGTGTCGTCTGTCGAGCGTTACTCGTTCGGTGTTTCGAACTTCCGCGCTGCTTGGGGTTCGCAAGGCGCTTCGTAAAAATAGCATGAGTGGGGCGGCGGGAAGTAGTCGCCCCACTCTTAGCTATGGAGAAAAATAATGACTCATTTTTCTGATGGCGTCCGTGCGGGTTTGAACTTTGCCAACAACGGCACAGCCAGCCAACCGGGCGTTTTCATGTCGCCTATCAACGTCTATGACGTTGTTCCGGTAGCGTTGGACGCTGACGGCATCTGCGCTCAGCAGACGCTGGCTGCGGCCGGTAATGCCGTGTTGGACGGCGCTCTGGCTTCGGGCGGCACTGTTGTTCTTGACGTTCCTCGCAACGTTATCATTGACGCTGCCGGTGCTGCTACGGCTGTGCTGACCATTACGGGTACTGACACCTACGGCATCCCGATGTCGGAAGCGATCACCCTGAACGGCACGACTGCTGTTGTTGGCAAGAAGGCTTTTAAGACGATCACGCGCGTCGCGGCTTCTGCTGCTGCCACCGACTTCTTCGTTGGCACTGGTGATACGTTTGGCCTTCCGATCCGCGTAAACACTCGTGGCTACATGTTGACCGCGTGGGACGGTGCATTCGTGACGACCGGCACGTTCGCGGCGGCTGTTACGACCAGTCCGGCTACGACTACGACTGGCGACGTTCGTGGCACCTATCTGGTTCCGAGTGCTTCTGATGGTACGAAACGCCTGACCTTGTGGGTCTTCGTCTTTGACAATGACACTCAGGTTGGTTTGTACGGCGTTGCTCAAGCCTAATGATTGGGGCGGCCTTCGGGTCGCCCCGATTACATGGAAACTGGAATGGCTACGAAAAAAGATTTCCAGTTCAAGGCTGCTCATAAGTCCCCGAAGGGTGGCCTTACAGAAGCAGGACGCAAGGCCTATAACAAGGCCACAGGAAGCAAGTTGAAGCCGCCTCAACCTGAAGGTGGTTCGCGCAAGAAGTCTTTCTGCGCTCGCTCTGCCGGTCAGATGAAAATGTTCCCTGAGGCGGCAAAGAACCCAACCAGCCGTCTGCGACTAGCGCGTAAACGCTGGGAGTGCTAAGGTGGTGGCATGAGTACCAGCGGCACATATCTTTTTGACAACACCGATCAGATCGACGTTATCACCGAAGCCTTTGAGCGCATCGGTCGAAACCCGTCATCTCTAACCAGCAATGACATTGATAGTGCGCGTCGAAGCCTGAACTTTATGTTCAGTGAGTGGGCAAATAATGGCCCCAACCTTTGGGCGGTTGAACTTGTTTCCCTGCCTCTGGTGATTGGGCAGCAGTCATACACGCTCGAAAATTCCACGATCTATATCACGCAGGCCGCCATTCGCACTGTGCAGGGCGGGATCAACACAGACCTTGTGATCAATCCGATCAGCCGCGCCGAGTATCTTGCGCTGCCTAACAAGGCTCAGGTGGCTCAACGGCCGACGCAATATTACCTTGAGCGGACGAACCCTCCGACGCTGAAGATATGGCCGGTGCCTGACGTTCCAAACGTCACCTTGCTGTACTACCGCATGCGTACACAGCAGGATGCCGGCGGGTTCACCAACAACCTCGACGCTCCGGGCCGTTTGCTTGAAGCTATTGCCGCAGGCCTTGCCGCTAAACTGGCTATTAAGTTTTCCCCAGAACGGGCGTCCATGCTGACAGAGATGGCTGTGAACTCCTATAACGTCGCCATCCGTGAAGATCGTGAACGTGTGTCGATGAGCTTTCTTCCGTCTCTGAGATTTCGGTGAGCCGTCGCCGTAAATATAAGTTTAGTGGGACGAATACCCCTCCGCGCGCGATTTGTGATCAATGCGGCCTGCTGACATATCATACTGATCTTGTCGAGCAGAGGGACTACAGGGGTGGCGATGCTCCGGTGGGAATTGGAATCCTCGTATGCCCAGAATGCAACGATGTTCCGCAGCCTTTTTACGCACGGCCTCTTGTAAAGAGTGACCCGACTCCAGTACGGAATCCAAGGCCACCGGGGTCTTCAGGCGAGTTGAACGATATTGAGTTGCGCGAAGACCTCGGGTCGGAATTGCGCGAAGATGGCGGTTTTGAATTAAGGGAATAACAAATGGCGTCACTTACAACCACGCAGGAGCAATCCGCAGGCCCGCTGACCGGCGCAGAACTGGTGCGGATTGTTCAGAGCGGTAGCAGTCGCAAAACGACCGTTGCGGATATCGCTAATTACGACGGCGTAATTAACGTCAAGTCTGCGCCGTACAACACCCCTAGCGATGGGATTGGAGACGCCACTGCTGGCTTGGCGGCAGCGTTCACGGCGGGCGGCGACATTTACGTCCCCGCTGGAACTTATCGCATTGCAGGCACGGGGCCTGATAGTGGCGGCGTATCTATCAACCTAGTTCGCTCGCTTAGGGTGCGCTGCCATCCCGATGCTGTCTTTGTCGCGGATAACCTTGATAATGACATGATTCGCATGACCGTTCCCGCAGATGGAACGGGTTTGCCTGCCGGCGGCGTAGCTGTTATTTGGGACGGTGGCACATTCGACCAGACCAACCAGAAGGTTTCGACTTCTGTTCCGTTCATTGGCAACTATCCGCCTCCGGCTGGTAAAGTTGGCGCATCTGCAACGTGTGACGGGCTGTCAATTAGAGGCATCTACACAATTGCAGGCGTGAACTATAACGGCATCTCTTTGTGTTTGATTTCAAATATGAAGGCAAATGGCGGCGCGCATTGGCAGGTGGCAGGTGGAGACTCTGGTATTTTTGCCAGTGGCGCTGTCATGATGGACATTCACGATTGCATTTTCACCGGCAATCGCGACCTCGGCATTTATGCGTCTGCGGGCGGGCCATTGCGGCTCGATTGCAAGACAACGATTTATAACAACCAGTTCATCAATTGCTTCTTTGGCGCGGCGATGAAACGTTCTGGCAATTATACGTCATTCTATGGGAACCACGCCGAGAATTGCGTTATCGGCTTTACCATGAGCCTCGTAAGCGGCCCCGGCTTCTTAGGCGCGGCTATTACCAACAACACAGCCAACAAGTGCGGAACCTTTTTGCGATCTGGCTTCTGCACCAATCTTGTCGTTCAGGGCAACCGCGTTAGCAGCTTGGGGGCGGTACTTGCAGATGGTGTAACGATTGAGCCGATTGTCGGATGCAATGGAATTTTGCTTCGCGGCGATACGCGCTGCCTCGTTGCTGACAATGTTTTTGACGGCGAGACAGCGGGCGCTGCGGCGGCATATCCATCAAACCGCGCCATGCTGGTTGCCGAAGAATTGGAAGGTGTGCCAACGACTTATACAACCTTTTCGCAGAACATCGGCAACGGGCTTCGAATCGCCGGTACTGACGGCGGCGTTGGCAATGTCGGCAATCGTTTCATTGAAAACGTTGTGTATAATCCGGGGTCTTCATCTGGAGTTCCAACGCTAGCCGCTGATACCTATGTTGTTGCCATTGACCCCGCTACGAACACCAATGTGTTTCGCTCCGCAACAGCCTTCAGAGATGGCACAACGGCGTCACCGATAATCTATCGCTTCGGACAAACCAATGTCGGTATTGGCTTTGATACGAACGCGGTATTTTTGGCGTCGAACAGTACGCAACGAGTTGCCGTCAACAATCTGGGAGTCGGCTTTAACGGCGCAACGGCTGTCGCGCGTCCGACTTATGCCGCGCCGACTGGTACGGCGACGCGAACAACCTTTGACACGGCAACTGTGACGACGGCGCAGCTTGCAGAACGTGTTAAGGCAATGATCGACGACTTGCGTGTCTATGGTCTGTTTGGATAACATCGCCAAAACCTTCTTCCCCCGCTGAGTAACAATGTGTTATAAGCACTCCATATCCGGAGATTGAAATGCGCCAACAGGTCATCACTCGCGTAGGCAACGGTAACAGCAATACCGCCGTTATGGATTATTTCGCCGATGCGCTTGTCGGAATTCAGGTCGATGTGATCAGCGGATCGCCGAACTGGACTGTGCAGCAAACGCTACAGAATCCAAATGATGCGGATGTAACCCCTGTTTTTTACAACCACTCAGACCCGAACATGGTTGCTCAGACCGTTGGTCGCCAGTCAAACTATGGCTTCTGCCCAGCGGGTGTACGCATTGTTATCAATAGCGGTGACGGCACTGTGCGAATGACCCTGTTGCAAAATGGCGCTCCGGGCAGTCGCTGATGTCTGGCCTCTGGTCTAACATCCCCGGCCTATGGTCTGGACTTTCCGGGCTTGGCAATAGCTCGGGGTTTTCTAGCGGGAGTGGGCTATCTCCATACGGGGCCTCTCTTAGTCTAGATTTCCTGTCTAGCACGACTTTGGACAGCATTATCACGTTCACGCGCTCCACCACCGCAACATTTGTAGGCAGCAATGGCCTGATCCAGTCGGCGGCGATCAACGGCCCACGTTTTGATTACGATCCCGTCACGCTTGCGCCAAGGGGCCTTTTGATAGAGGAGCAGCGGGTCAACTTGCTGACGTACAGCGATCAGTTTGACTTTTCGCCTAATTGGCTAAAGACTAACACCATAGTAACGGCCGACGCCACAGCTTCACCTGACGGCACAACAAACGCTGACAAACTCATTGGCACTAGTACGGCTGCTGGACACCAGTGCCAGCAAACTGCTGTAGTAACGGCTACGCTTGGCACAACATATACCTTTTCTGTTTACCTTAAGGCGGCAGAATACGAGTTTGCCTTTATTGGTATTAACGGAACTGCGTTTGTCGCCCAACCTTATATTTCTGTAAATCTTTCAAGTGGAGCCGTTGCTACTACAAACGGCTCCCCGGTTTCGTCGTCGGCGGTGTCAGCTGGAAACGGTTGGTTTCGAGTTACCATTACCGGCACAACCGACGTGGCCGCAGGCACTGTATCGCCTGATGTTCGTCCGTCTCCTGACGGCGTATGGGCCAACCGCAACACCGCGCAGGACGGCGTTAGCGGCATCTTCCTCTGGGGCGCGCAGGCCGAAGTCGGCGTGTTTGCTACCAGCTACATTCCGACTGTAGCCGCCACGGTTACGCGCGCGGTTGACAGCGCGTCGATAACAGGTACAAACTTCTCTAGCTGGTATAACGCCAGCGAGGGGACAATTGTCTTTAGCGGTGATAGCTCTCGAACTGGCTCCCCGGTCACACGTACTTTTCAATTTGATGACGGCACATCCAACGAA
>Ga0209550_10007551_pt1 | contig 10069 bp, 12 predicted proteins | sample LauGreSuBDMM15SN_2_FD_187567 | JGI IMG/M metagenome (GOLD analysis project Ga0209550, IMG submission 187567) | Freshwater lake microbial communities from Lake Michigan, USA - Su13.BD.MM15.SN (SPAdes) (version 5) | ecosystem: Environmental > Aquatic > Freshwater > Lake | place: Lake Michigan... | reverse complement strand
TTTTGGGTTTTGAAAATTGGACAAAAAAAATGTCCAAAAATGGATTTCCCAAAAAAGTCTTCCCCAAATTTATTCATCGATACTACACGTGAAGGGACCAAAAATCCATCAAAAAATGCGAAGTCTCCTACATTTTGTAGAAAAACGCATCTAAACTGACTTATCCACCACCACATTTTTCAGAATATTTCGCACAATCTTATCCTCTTTTTCCGCGTCGTTATCACCTGAACCACCCATGGATTCTATAATAAGTTTATTGTATTTGTCGGAAACCTTCGAATATGATTTGTTATACTCTGGGTTTTGTTCCTTGAATTTGGGTATTAACCGTTGATTCTTTGATACGACCTTTTTAATCATCTGTCGCATTTTGCCTTGCGATTCGTCTTTTTCCCAAATATTGTCATCTTTAATGTAAATGATTTCTCTCTTTTTGTCGGTGCAATGAATAGGACGTTTGGTGACATCGAGTGCATTCAAATTCTTCACAATAATATTCGAAATACCTTCTACAAAACCCACTTCGCCGACGTTTTCCAGATCGCTCACTTGTAATTTGATAGATTCTACAAAATCATTAATATTCATGGCATCTTTGCAGGTCTCGTTTAAGAAAAGGTTTAGGTTAAATGCTTTGTTGTGAGAATTGGTAGTATTGATAGTATTATGAGTGCCGTTTTCTATAACCTTCATCATCATACTTTGTTGTTCCATCATCATTGTTTTTAATTCACTATTTTCCTTTATAAGCATCATAATTAAATTTTTGTCAGTAAGGTTATTGGTAATAATTGTATTTTCATGTTCAGATACACATGTCTCTTGTATGATACAATTCTTTTTGTGTCTCCATAATCCTTGTCTATGAATGTATTCTTTTCCACAAAAACACGTAAATATTTCTCCGATATGTTGATTTTTTTCAATTTTTGGCTGTTTTTTTGCTGATTTTTGTCCCTCAATGTAACCATTTGTAACCTTTTTATGTTTAGCACTTTCAATGTGCGATTCGTAATTACTTTTTTTACACGTACCATAGTCACAATTTTCGCAAAAATATTTCGTGGCTGATTTTTGGCTTAATTTTGGCTTAATATTGTCCCCTAATGTCCCCATTTTATTAAACCAAGAAAAAATAGTTTAAAATAAAAAATATTATCGTAACAAAATAAAAAAATATTTTTCAGTGTCCAGACCATAAAATTCAATTATGGTCTCAGAAAAATTTTTGGTATAAAGTATTTTAGGTTTTGAAAATTGGACAAAAAAAATGTCCAAAAATGGATTTCCCAAAAAAGTCTTCCCCAGATTTCTCCACCGAACCTACATGTGAAGGGACCAAAAACAGTGAATAAAACCATAAATCCACTACAAAATGTAGAGAAATTCTAATAAAATTGATATAAATTTGGCCTAAGAAATGATGGTATATTTCATTAAATATGGTGCATATATGCTCTACCAATAATTATCCAACTGAAAATGAAGCTAAATACCAATCTCACTTTGAAAAATTCAGTTATCCTTTACACATCTTTCAAAAATGGGCCATTGAAGGAATTGTGGAAGGACATCATGTATTGGCCTGTTGTCCCACAGGCAGTGGTAAATCATTGCCAGCCGAATTTGCTCTCGACTATTTTCATTCAAAAGGTAAAAAAACGATTTATTGCTCACCCATCAAAAGTTTAAGTAATCAAAAATTCAGTGATTTCACCCAGAAATACCCCCATGTTAGCGTTGGTATTATCACAGGTGACATACGTTGCAATCCAGATGCCGACGTTTTGGTCATGACCACCGAAATACTTTTAAATAAATTATATCAAATAAAGAGTAAAGATAATAATATTGCAAATATCGCATATTCTTCCATATCCTTTGAAATGGACATTGAGAATGAATTAGGTTGCGTGGTGTTCGATGAAATTCATTACATCGCCAATGAAGATAGAGGTCACGTTTGGGAAAATTCAATCATGATGTTACCAAAACACGTACAAATGATAGGCTTATCCGCCACTCTAGATGACCCAGTGAAATTCTCGTATTGGCTGGAAAACCGCGGAGAAGTAAATACCAGTGATAAAATCGTTTATTTAACTGCGAAACACATAAGAGCCGTTCCATTGATACACTATTCGTTTATCACAGTGCCGCAAGGAATATTCAAGGCGGTAAAAGACAAATCAGTTCAAGCAGAAATAAAAAATATCATTAACAAACCATTTGTGATTCAAGATGCCAAAAATACTTTTAACGACGAACATTATTTAAAAATGCATAAAATGTTGAAATTATTCGAGTCGAAAGAGATTCGCGTAAAAAAATCACACGCTTTAAATGAAGTCGCCAAATATTTAACCGAAAATGAAATGACTCCTGCCATATGTTATATATTTTCCATAAAACAAATCGAAACCTATTCGAAAGAAATAACAACAAATTTGTTGGAGTTTGATTCGAAAGTTCCCTATATAGCAAAAAGAGAATGTGATAAAATTTTAAGAGAAAAATTACCGAATTTTGAAGAATACTTTCATTTGCCAGAATATATAAATTTGGTGGCTCTTTTGGAAAAAGGCGTCGCTACACATCATTCAAAAATGTTGCCCATATTCAGAGAAATCGTAGAAATATTCTTTGCGCGCGGTTATATAAAATTATTGTTTGCCACCGAATCTGTAGCCATTGGTTTAAATTTACCAGTAAAAACTTGTATATTCACAGATATTCATAAACACGATGGAACCAATTTGAGACTATTGTATGCTCACGAGTACACTCAAAGTGCAGGTCGAGCAGGTCGTCTCGGTTTAGATACAGTAGGACACGTAATCCACATGAATAACCTTTTCAGAAATGTCGATTCGGTGTCATATAAAACCATGATGAATGGCAAGCCTCAAACACTTACGTCTAAATTTAAAATCTCGCACAATTTGTTATTAAATTTAATTGATATTGGTGACAATAAATTAGTCGATTTTGCCAAACGTAGTATGGTAACAGGTGATTTAGACCAGCAGCTACAACAATTATATTATAGAATCACCGCATTAAATGTCGAACTAGATAATATGAAAACATGTGCCGCCGCCAATTTAAGAACCCCTAGCGAAGTCATACAACAATTTATAGATTTGCAAAAAGTGCTTTCCACTGCGGTAAATAAAAAACGCAAAGATACTGAAAGACAACTGACCCAGCTACGCGATAATTATAAATATATTGAACCTGATAAAATAACGTTTCAGAAAAGGAGTGTAAAAGAAAACGAAATAAATGAATTACAAAGGCAATTTGACGGCGTAAACTCCTATATCAAGTCAGGAGTAGCTTCCGTATTAAACCTATTGAAAGACGAATCATATATAGAAGGTGCTGCTAACCCAGACAATGGCGAATACGATGAATCCAGTTTGAAACTCACCATGAAAGGTAAATTTGCCAGTCAATTACGAGAAGTGCATTGTTTAGCTTTTGCCAAATTATTAGAAGATAAATCGATGGAACATTTAACATCCAAACAGTTAGTATCATTGTTCAGCATATTCACCAATATTAATGTTCAAGAAGAGTGTAAAAGTATTTGTCCAGGTTCGCGTGATGAAGAAATACAACAAGCCGTCCGTTTATTAACCGTTATGTACAACGATTATCAAAATAAAGAATTCAAATATGGAATAAACACTGGTTTTGATTACACTATTCATTATGATTTGTTGAATTATGTGGAGGAATGGTGTGATTGCGAAAATGTCGAATCTTGTAAAGCGGTTCTGCAAAAATTAGGGAGCGAAAAGGGAATATTCTTAGGAGAATTCGTAAAGGCTCTGTTGAAGATTAATAATATATCGTGTGAAATGGAAAAAATCGCGGAAATGACTGGAAATATAGCCTTTCTCAGTAAATTAAAGGAAATACCCAATATGACATTGAAATATGTAGTTACCAATCAATCGTTGTATGTATAAAAATAAGGTGTTCTTGATATAAATTTTAGTAATTATGTAATAAAATGTAAATATATTTTTTTCTGTAAATAATATAACATGAGTTATGCAGATATAGGAGCACTTTGTTTAACTGAAATTATAGGTGATTTTGGTTATAAAGAATTCGCAAACAAAGGTGGTATTAAAAATTTTGCAGTCGGCTCGGTAGGTTATCTAGGTGTAATATATTTTTTAATCAGGTCCTTACAGGGGTCGCAAGTTTTATTAGTAAACGCCGCATGGGATGGGTTGAGCGCGTTGATTGAATCTTTGGCCGCCATAATTGTATTGGGTGAAAAATTCAATGACCCTTGGAAATATGTTGGCATCTTTTTCATTGTTTTAGGGTTGTTCTTTTTGCGTCTTCCAGTAGTAAATGAACATAAATTTATCATTCCAAAATTTTTCGTTTCTTAATAAACTAAACAACTCAATAATCATTTAAACGTTATTTCTTTTTATCTATAACATCAATAATGGAGATTATCAATAAAATTATCAACAACAAATATAAAATACTCGAGAGAATAGGAGAAGGTGCCTTTGGCTCTATCTATAAAGGTCAAAATATTAGAACATTGGAACTCGTGGCGATAAAAATAGAGCCCATAGGCAATGAAACCAAGCTTTTAAAAAATGAATCAACTGCATACCAATACTTAAACAATATCGACGGCATACCGTCGGTAAAATGGTTTGGAAAGGACGAAGACAATTATTACATGGTGATTCATTTATTGGGCGACTCTTTGCAAACTATAAAAAACAAGCGAGATTGTTTCTCTCTCAAACTGGTTTTGCAAATAGGTATTCACATCGTAGAATTGTTAAAGACAATACATGAAAAGGGGTTGGTTCATAGAGACATTAAACCAGATAATTTTCTATTAGGCTTAAATAGTGACAGCAAACGTATTTTCATCATTGATTTTGGGTTTTGTAAATCGTATTTATTTGACGGAAAACATGTGCCGCAAAAAAGGACGCATAATTTAATAGGAAGTCGAACATATGCCAGCATAAACGCGCACAATTGTATAGAGCTAAGTAGACGTGATGATTTGGAATCTTTAGGTTATATGTTGATTTATTTTTATACAGGGTTTTTGCCCTGGCAGTTGGTTAATTCAAATGAACGCATGAATACCAATAAAACCATTATAAGGAGTAAGCAGTCTATTACTGACGATATAAAGCTACCCAAGATACTCGTCAATTATATAAAGTATGTTAGGAACCTGGGTTTTTCGGAGAAGCCCAATTACGCGTCGATTATAGACGGTTTCAAGAGAGAAATAAGTATGTAATAGAAATATATCCAAATAAAAACAATTAAAAAGAAATCGTGAATATATTATATTACAATGACCGAAGTCACATCACTCCGTATATATGACAAAATGCCAGAATTTATTGAATCTGTCTTTAGTGTTTTTCAAATGGTAAACAAAAAGGCGGAAACCCAACAAGACAAGAGATTAAAAATAATTGCCCTCGTGATTTTCAATTACGTTAGAAAAACCGCATCAGATTTTAAAGTAAATTTAAAGGCGCTTGAAACAAAGGAAATAGAATCAATCAATTTGATTCCTATTTTCGAGTATATTGCTTACAATAACATAGAGCTTTACGATTTCGATAAAATAGACGTAAATGATGTCGACACTAGTAAAAAATCCGATTTAGAACGCTTTGTTTTAACACATGTATACTATATTACGCAACCAAGAGCTTAAATGTATTGTTCTATGATATAATACATTTAGGGTTTTATATGAATACTTCCAGTATAACTGTAAATATAGGCGGTTTCAAGGAAATTATAGATACTTATTTACTCGCCCATTCTTCGTATGAAAATGGTAAGATTTCGTTTGAATGCGAATACGGTGAACTCATTTTTTTAAAAACGCGCACGAATGTACTTACTGTGTTTGGTATATATATATTTCCAGAATATAGAGAGAAGGGAATTTGTCGCGCTGTATTACAATATTTAATCGACGTTTCGGGGGTACATTTTAAAATTTTGTGTATTCAATCCGTTTTATCGAATATATTGTATGATTATTTGTTGAGGTTTGAGTATAAAAAGAAGCGTTTTACTATACAAAAAAACGGATTTTTTTATAAATTGTAGTTTTCGAATACTGTGTGTACATGTAGAACCTATATGTATTATGAAAATAATATTTGTCGGTAAACTATATAAAGATAACGCGCGAATATAGTTTATACTATGTCATCTAACAAAGACGATGTTACACCTTCAGAGCAGTTAATCGGCCGTGTTAAGTGGTTTAACAACAAAGCTGGTTACGGATTTATTACAGTAACCGACGGAGAACGTTCAGGAACCGATGTTTTCGTGCATCATAGTTCCATTAACGTTGAAAATCAGCAATACAAATATTTAGTCCAAGGGGAATACGTAGAATTTAGTTTAAGTAAGACAACTTCTGGTGCCCATGAATGGCAAGCCGCAAATGTAATTGGTATTAAGGGTGGTAAATTAATGTGCGAAACTAGGCGTGATTTTAAAATGTCCAGAAGCACCTATAAGACAGAAAGGGGTGATGAAACCGAACCAAGAGACACCAGACCAAGAGACACTAGACCAAGAGTTCGCGGAGAAGGACCTAGAGAAAGTGGGGATAGGAAGACTTGGACTTTAGTAAATAATGCAGCTGATAGTAAACCACGTGGTAGACCTCCTCGTCAAGGCGCCACTGTGAATACTGAAAATAAATAAGAATTTAGACAAAATATACTATGCGAATAATTTCAAAAATAACTTTATTATTTAACTATTTTTGAAAAACTTAAATTATTACATTATTATATAATGAGTGATGATAACTATAAATCAAGTTCTCCAGAAGCTCAATTAGGAGGCGCACGAAGAAAAAATGGGCATAAGACGAGTTGTTCGTGCCATATTTGCGACAATATGAAAAATAAAGCCAAAAGAGGAGGCTATCAAGAAGACGCTGAAAAAGAAATTGTAAAACGAATGGGTGGTTCTAATAAAAAAAATGGTCATAAGCCTAATTGCGGTTGCCCTATTTGTAAAAATATGAAAAATGCCAAGAAAAAGGGTGGCGCAGATAAAGATGCATCTGATGTAAAAGAAGGCGGTCGTAAAAAGAAAAGTAACGGACATAAATCGGATTGTAAATGCCCAATTTGTAAGAATATGGCAAAAAACAAGAAAGGAGGTAGCGAAGAACCAGATGTAGAAAATGGGCTTAGAGGAGATATTGAAGAAGGAGGTATTCCTGCTGAGAAAAAGGAAGAAGTTGCTAAGACTAGTGGCAACGAAATTGTCGCAAAAGATGACGAATACGATTTGTTAGATGCTGCCGAAAAAGGGGAAGCCGGACCAAATATGGTAGGAGGCACACGCAAAAGACGCGGCTCTAGAAAATCGAATGGACACAAGGCTAATTGCGGATGTCCTATTTGTAGAAATATGAAACATGGTAGAAAGACGCGCCGTCATAGAAAACGCAGTCACAGACGTCGTTAAGCAGGACACACCTCTATACAAGTAGTGCCTCTATACCTATCTATTTGTATAAATAATATTTATAAAAATCGATTTAAAGTTTACTTGACAAATGTAGATATAGAATGACTAACGCACCAAGTGTTGAACAACCAAGCAACGAATTATGTGAACAATTTGAAGGCATTGTAAACGGATTAAACAATGTTAAAACACAAATATCCGCACTGCAACAAAACCTTAAATTATTAGAAAAATCCGTGAAAAAACAAATGAAGGGATTAAAAAAAGAAGTTATTAAAAACAAGAAAAGTGGAAATAGAAAACCATCTGGGTTCGCCAAACCAAGTAAGGTGACAAAAGAATTATGTCAATTTATGAACAAAGAAGAAGGCACTGAAATTGCGAGAACTGAGGTCACGAAGGCAATATGCTCTTATATAAAACAACATCATTTGGAAAATTCTTCGAACAGTAAGATTATTACACCTGATGACAAATTAAAGGGCCTTTTGGGTATTGAAGAGGGTCAAGAGTTGACTTATTTTAACATTCAAAAATATATGAATAAACATTTTGTAAAAGACATCGTTTTAGCATAGATAAAGTGTTACTCAATTATAAATTTAATTTTTACGAGTTGTAGAAATTAAATACTTATTATGCGCCATTTATGGGTTGATTTGACGGTATTCAACAATTTTAAGTTCGTCATCGTCTTCTTCGCACGACGCTTCTTTAAATTGGTTTTTAATGTCGAAATCAAAAAATAAATCGCATGAATAATCGCATTTGATAGTCGTAAGCCACATCGTTTTACATAAGGGGATATACGCATCGTATATTTGTTTGCCACCAATTATATATATTTTGAATTGACTACTTAAAGACGGATATTGCTCGTTATATTTCTCTCTATTCGCCATTATTGTTTCGTGTATAGTATTGTCGTCTGTAAATAATATAGTACTGTGTTTCTCAGTTATAGCTATCAATATAGGGTTTTTCGGTTCTCTTGTTAGCACAATATTTAGACGGTTTTTTAGCGGTCTATTTTCTTCTGGTATAGAGAAATATGTGTTTTTACCCATAATAACTACGTTGTTTTTTGTCTTTTGGTAAAAAAAATGCATATCCTTTTTAGATTTCCATGGAATCATTCCGTTTTTTGATAATCCGTTTTTTACATCAATGGCCAGGATTGCTTCCATAATAAATATAATAAATACATTTAATTTTATATTTTAAATTACTCATATTACTATATATTTATGTCAAATAAAAATGAAATTATTGCGCAAATTGTGAATAAATTATTTAAAAACGAGAACAATAATTATATTTTTATTTATACGCCTCCAAAAGTAGGCTCTACAACATTAGTGTCTTCTTTGCGAATATCTTTAGGTAAAAGTTACAACATCATTCATATTCATGATGAAGTAATGCTTGAAGTATTAACTGGTATAACCAATGTAACTATAAATGATATATTGAATTATTTGTCGAATGCAAGGAAAAATGTCTACGTTATCGATGTATATCGGACACCTATAGAGAGAAAGATGTCGGCATTCTTTGAGAAAATCGCGCCTTACCACTTTAACAATCTAGAGGAAAATATTAAAAACTATTCTATACAACGCGTGTCGAATCGGTTTAATAAAGTGTTTCCTTTTTTAGAAAGTGGAGACCATTATTTCGATAAATATAACATATCCGACCCTGTGCCGTTTGATTTTACAAAAAAATATACAGTTCAAGAAGTTAATAAAATAAAATATATAAAGTTACGCTTATGTGATACGCATGTATGGGATACTGTTCTCTCTGAAATATTTCATTCCGATATTGTTTTAATTAGCGACTATAAAACAGAAAATAAAACCATAGGGGAACTGTATAATAAATTTAAAAATCAGTATAGATTGCCTTTGAATTTTTTGGAAGACATCAAAAGTTGTAAATATTTAAATTTTTATTATAATGAAGAAGAGAAAGACACGTATTTAAATTTTTGGAAGCGAAGGGTTTGTAATGATGTTGTACCGTATACATCAGACGAATTTAAATTTTATATGACAATATGCTTAGAGAACCAGTATATAAATGATATTCAAGGGGAGCATTATATAGATAACGGTTGTTTTTGTAAATATTGCATTAATAAACGTAGAGATATTTTTTTTCGAGCGAAAAATGGAGAGAAACACTTCGATAAAATTATACATTCCGACGTGGTGCATGAAGTAAAACAAAAAACTAAAAAAAAAGTATTGGATGCAGTGAATCATAAAATAATGAATACAAAATTTAAACCGAAGCAATTTAAAATTAAAATTGGAAATGCATAATTTTTTGAAAAGAGAATGGGTCATAGGGAACCTGGGGAACCCAGGAAATGCATCATTTTTTGAAAAGAGAATGGGTCATAGGGGAACCTGGGTTCCCTGGGAATTGGGAATGCATCATTTTTTGAAAAGAGAATGGGTCATAGGGGAACCTGGGTTCCCTGGGAATTGGGAATGCATCATTTTTTGAAAAGAGGAGGGGTCATAGG
>Ga0209550_10007550_pt1 | contig 10070 bp, 11 predicted proteins | sample LauGreSuBDMM15SN_2_FD_187567 | JGI IMG/M metagenome (GOLD analysis project Ga0209550, IMG submission 187567) | Freshwater lake microbial communities from Lake Michigan, USA - Su13.BD.MM15.SN (SPAdes) (version 5) | ecosystem: Environmental > Aquatic > Freshwater > Lake | place: Lake Michigan... | reverse complement strand
ATGGTCAGTCGTTCAAAGCTATGGCTTTTCGTCAGGGCGAGACCGTTCTTGGCCAAACCATGCTTCACGCCGATCGCGGTCGCCGCTACTGGTTTGCAGGCCGCGCGAAGACTGATGACTGGGGCACAACGCCAAAAGCCGAGCTGCACGTCGACGACATTGCCTTTGCGGACTGAATTTGCGCGAACTTGGCCTTGACGAGTGCAAAACGAACCCGTAAAGGCGCGGCTCGCCAAACGATTGGCCCCTTCGTCTAGCGGTTAGGACGCGGCCCTTTCACGGCTGAAACACGGGTTCGATTCCCGTAGGGGTCACCAAATTTTTGCCTGCGGTGTGGTGTGCGGGTTTGGCTTTCCAGACAATTTGACGGGTAATGCGGTGTGGGCGCTTTGCGCCCTGATGTCCGGCGTTATCGGGAGTTTAGATGCGCGGCATTTCCCTGTTCTTGGGTCATTAACAGGGAAATTCAGGCGAAGTCGGGTGTTTGACGCCTTTGGCAGTTCTGTAACCTACTTCGTTACCTGATATTTTATCCGCAATTCCCTGTTCCGCGACTTCAGGGAATTTGGCCGCGCGTTTCAGGGAATATTTACTGCCGCGCGTGACACTTGCGGCGGGCTGTTGTGGGGTCTGTCAAATTCTGCTATAATGGTGTCAGTCTGCGAGACTTGCGCGGCCGCCTTCCGGCGGGATTGTTCGAAAGCCCCTGACCCTCCTACCACACCACTGTCTCGGAAGGCCTCGCCATGCCCAAATCTTCACGCCAGAGATCCACCAACCCTGACTATGAGGTCGGCTACGGCCGGCCGCCAGTAACTGGGCAATTTGCGCCCAACACGTCGGGCAACCCAAACGGCCGTCCGCCCAAGGCTAAGGCCAAGGGCCATCAAAAACCCGCCGCAGCCAGTGGGCTCAGTGCCATCCACAGGGCCGTGCTCGACGTCGGCGCGGCCAAGGTTGAGGTCCGCCGTGGAGGGCGCATCGTTAAGATGACGCAACTTGAAGCTTCCGTGGAGGGGCTTGCGGAGGCGGCGAGGAACGGCAATGTCCGCGCGGCGCAGGTCTACATCGGAATGTACAGTGAGGCCGACGCCGAGGATAGGGCCGTGCGGCACGGCGTAGAGGATGTCGGGCACAGAGATCTGGCATTGCGCATTGCGGCCGGCCTGCGCGCCGCAAAGCGTGACGGGCCCGATTGTGCGGAGCTAGAGCCGCCGGCATCGGGCATCGAGAGCGTTGGCGCGGAGGTGGAGGATCAGACGCGCCCCAGTGAGGTGCCACAGGCGCCGGGTGACTGGTCCGATGGGCAACGCGACGCGCACCCCGACGGCGCGTGTCTTAACTTAGCGGCGCACGACAATCTGCCCGAGCCGCCTAAAGACGCACCGGTATGCGCCAGGGCATCCAGTCTCCCGGCACCCGCGGTGCAGGTTGAGCCGATTTCGCGAAACTCGCCCGCAACCAAAGTTATTCCGCGCCGCAGTGGTGACCCACTCATCCCCGATCGCCGGCCAATTAAGGCGGGCGGGTGGGGTGTCAGCGGCTAGCGGGGGGGGCGCATCCGGATGCCAGGGCCGTCGTGGGGAGTGCCAATAAACTCGATCCCGGCGGCCTCGAGGGCACTCTGAATTTTTGTTAACGTCGAGGCATTAGCCGAAGGCACTCCATCCTCTTGCTCGATCGATACAATAGTCCTGCGCGCGACGCCCGATTGAATGGCCAAGTTCTCTGCCGACCAACCCACAGCGTGCCTTGCGGCTCGAATTTGACTACTAACAAGCACTTGACATCGTCCCAATATTGCGCATAATGAGCACTTATATGCACATTGAGCGAATATATATGCCTGACTGGCGCAGGGAATTCAAGCGCCTTGAGGGGGCGTACGCGCCGGCGACATTGCGCGCCTACTACACAGACGTACAAAAATTTACCGACTACTGCAGTGCACAGGAGCTTCAGCCGTTTCCCGCCAGTGCAAATATAGTGTGCGATTTCATTGCCGCGCAGGGCGTGGGCCTGCGCCCCGGCTCCGTCCGCCGTTGCCTGTGCGCGATACGTAAAATTCACAGCCTCCTTCGTCTGCCCGACCCGACGGCCGACGAGGATGTCAACTTGGCCATGCGGAGGCTGCGGCGCGCGAAGCTCGGTCGCCCGCGGCAAGCCAAGGGCATGACGCGCGCGCATCTCGATCAATGCCTCGCCGTCCAGCCCGACAGTCCATGGGGATTGCGCAATCGCGCGCTGCTATCGCTGGGCTATGACCTGCTCACCCGCCGCTCGGAGCTCGTGGCGCTCATGACGGACGACATTGAATTTAGAGGCGACGGCACGCTGCGGGCGATTATCCGCCGCGGCAAGACTGACCCGTTCGGCATGGGGCGCATTGGGTTCACGTCACGCCGCTCAGCAGAGTTTGTGGGAGAGTGGCTTGCGTGGCGCGGAGGCGACATCGCGCCTTTGTTCTGTGGCATCTACCGAGGCAGGGCAATCAATCGCTCGCTGGAGACGACGATGGTGAAGCTCATCGTCAAGGAGGCGGTCTTGGCCGCGGGCCTGCCACCCGAACAAGTGGCGGCGTTCTCCAGCCACTCGCTCAGGGTCGGAGCGGCGCAGGAGTTGCTGCGCGCAGGCTTCGACACGGCAGCCATCATGCGCGCCGGCGGGTGGAGGTCGACCAACGTGCTGGCGCGGTATCTGGAGTATGCCGAACACAATGTTTGGGAGGCCAACGGCACCTAACACCTGCCAAAGGCTCACTCGGCTTGCAGTTGATATTACGTATGTCGACTATGCCCCGACCACGTAGGCTGAATGGTGACGGCCAGACCCGATATGCAAATACTCTCCAGCGGGAGTTACATGCCCAATTATACCAATTCCTCTCGTTGTTGGCTCAGTTAGGGGATTCCCATTCTACTAGTTTTCTGATTGTGCTCTGAACGCCTTCGGCTCCAGTGTCGCAAGCTGAAGGAGGTTTGCGATGGCTGGAGCGATCGGGATGAGGGGAAACTATACTGAGGCAGCTTGGCCCCTTTTGGCGCGACGATGCAGCGATGCGGATCAGGGTCGGCGTTTGCTGTCGCTGGCGGTGATCCTCGATGGCGGTAGGCGGAGCGATGCGGCCAGGGTCGGCGGTGTTACCTTGCAGATTGTGCGTAATTGGGTGCTGCGCTTTAACGCCGAAGGGCCCGATGGACTGATCTCCCGCAAAGCACCGGGCAAGGCTTCGATACTGAATGACGAACAGTGCCGTGCACTGATCGAGACGATAGAAGCTGGACCGATACCGACGTCGCACGGGGTCGTTCGTTGGCGGCTGATCGATCTGGCACAGTCGGCGCACGATGAGTTTGGCCTTTCGATCACCAAGCAGACTTTGAGCCGCGAGATGCGCGCTCTTGGTTATCGCAAGCTGTCGGCTAGGCCACGTCATCGGGGGCAGCGCTCCGAGGATATTGCCGCTTTTAAAAAAACTTCCCTGCCCGAGTGGCGCAAATCCGCAAATGCCTTTCCCCAGGCACACCGATAGAGTTGTGGTGGCAGGATGAGGCGCGGATCACTCAGCAGACCAAACTCACGCGGCGTTGGGCCAAGCAGGGTACGCAGCCCTCAGTGCCCAAAGATCAGCGCAGAGCTTCAGCCTGGATCTTTCGTGCAACAGCGAAGCGATGAGCCTGCATCTTGAGGAGATCGCCTTCCACATCGCGCCGGGTGCGCATGCTGTTCTGATACTCGATCAGGCAGGGTGGCATGGCTCTGCCGAACTGGTCGCGCCAGCCAATATCACCCTCATGCCGCTACCACCCCGATGTCCTGAACTGAACCCTGTCGAGAATGTCTGGCAGTTCATGCGCGGCAACTGGCTCTCCAACCGCATATTCAAATCCCACGACGATATCGTCGATCACTGCTGCTTCGCCTGGAACAAACTCGTCGATCAACCCTGGAAAATCATGTCTATTGGTCTACGTGAATGGGCCCATAAGTTCTAATCAATGAGACTTGGAATGACTTTGACCTACTCCTGTCAAATTGGTCCAGACCTATTATCGATGGCGCAACAAATATGGCGGCTTTCCGCTATAATGGCGAAGACGCTCGCGATGATGTACGTGCACCAAAAAAGACATTAATCGGCATTTAAAGCATTTTTCTTTCAATCAAGATTTACAATCTTTCGAATATTTCAAAATCATCTGCATAAATATTTTCAATAATCGCAATTTCTTTTTTTGAAATTTCAAAATTTATATTTGTATTATTTAAAATTGGAATTTTATACCCTAAATATGATTCAAGATCATTATATTTTTTAGATTCAATACTAAATAAAAAGTCTACTGCTATTTTTTCATCCACGTTTACATATGAAGACTGCTTATTAAAGGGTAAGCAGGTGCCAATAAGGTCAGGATCTCTTGATAGGCGGTCCAAAAAATCCTTTGGTGTAGCGCACGATCTAAATTTGTGCATAGTCCACCGGTCGACAAGCATAACGTCAGTTTTTCCAGACAAAATAAATTTGCACGCAGATAAAAATCTATCAACGGGGTTTCTGATAACTGAAAATGATTCAACGGAATTTACGACATCAGGAGCAATTTTTTGGTAAAATTCCATAGTAAAATGAGGAAGGTTTCGTCCATATATTACTTTACTTACAGAAGTTCCCGCATTTTTTGGTATATGTATGAAAAGTTTTTTGGCTTTCATTATCGTTTTGTTTACATTTTGTTGAACTATTTTACTTATCAATGGCCTAGTAAATTTATAATTTGCGGAAAGCATGAATAAATCGACAATATTTTTTCTAGTATAGTCTTTTATTAAAAGTACCGGTTCTGGAAGAAATTCCCAATTTATGCGATAAGGATTGTATATTTCCTTATGTTCATGATTTTTTTTCACTTTTTTACTTACCTTTTCTATTTTAAAATTTTCTAACAAATTATAATAGGATCTGGCACTTAAAGCTCATTTAACAGCCGCATCATATTAATCGAAGTAAGGCCTACTCCCGTTGCAATTTAATTATGTAACTACCAGTGATAAACACAACTTGATAGGTGATTATCCCCTTAGCATACGGAGATTGCACAATGAATAATCAACTCCTACTTTGTAACCAACGAAACGGGAGGAAATATGGACAACACGGATACAACGGCAGGCATTGCAGAGGTAACAAACGAAGCCGCAATCAATTTGCCGGAATTTTTAACCAATTCGTGGGACGCTCCGACTATTACTGTGGACGGACTAGCTGGAATGGCGACTTCTACTCATCAAACAAAAATCGTCTTTGCCGAACATTTTCCAACTCCTGGTCGTTTAGTAGGGAAATGCGTTCTAAATGTTGTGATGCCCAACGATCAGTTTTTAAAAATTGCGGATGCGCTGACGGATTTAGCCAAAAGCATAAGGCAAGCCGACGAGCAAGGCAGTTAACATGGCGGGGCTTAATGTCGTTCCTATTCGTTCTACGGGCGGAACAAACAATTCGTCAGCGTTTTTGGCAAGTGATGGTGCTCAGTGGGTTAAAGTTCCGATTGGCGAACAGCCTCCTACCAGTGCCAGTGGCGGCGGCAGCGCAAACCCACCGCATAGCAATGGTGGCGATGACATGAGAACGCCCTTTGAAAGTCTTAAGTTAAACGTCAAGTTTTTAAACTGGGCGCTTGGCGGGATGTTTTTTGGCGGAGTTGCCCTCATTGGGGCACTACATGTAATGCTGGATGATAAAATCGAAGTCGTTCGAAAGGACGTTGTAGAAGTTCAAAAATCACTCTCTGGTCAAGATGCGACATTGAACGCAATTGATGCTAATGTTTCAAGACTGATCAGCGCAAATGGGGAAGTTTCAAATGCCTCTAAGTCTCAACCAAGCACGCAAGGAAAATAAACTAGCACAATTTGCGAAGGAGCATAGGCGCGACTCCAAGGGAGACGCCGCAGTCTTTAACGCGACTTTGGAGGCAATGGCTGGAAAGTCGAAAGCAGTTCCGGCAGCATCAAAGAAGCGCAATCCCGACGATTGAAGCGGTATTCTGCTTCCTTTGCATATTTCCAAAGGTGCTTTGGCGATACATGGATATGAGTGCCATTGATTGACCGCTTCAACTGCGACCAAAAGCCCTCCACGCCGTTTGTTGTAACGCGACCGCGTACATATTCACCTGCGCTGTGATTGATGACGTGGTGATCATATTTGTGGCCGGTCAACTCAATGCCAGCATATGAAACAAAATCGTCGGTATGTAGCGTTGTGTAAGGCTTCACATTATCGACAATCGCCGTTTGCAGCGTTGTTTTGCGGCGGTTTGGAATAACCTTGGTTATTACGTTGCCGTTGCGCTCCAACATACCAACAATCGCAGTCTTGTTGCCCTTGTAGCCCATACCCATGCCCTTGGCGGCACCGCCGATGTATGTTTCGTCCACTTCCACGGTGCGCAGGAAGCCACCTAAGGGCGCGTCACCGTCAACCGTCGCCATATGCTCCCGAATGAGGCCAGCCATACGCCACGCGGTCTTATATGTGACGCCAAGCTGACGCTCCAATTCCTTGGCAGATACGCCGTTGCGAGTCGTGGTGAACAAATAGATCGCATAGAACCAAAGCTGCAACGGAGTGCGGGTTGCTTCAAATGGCGTTCCAACCGTTGGGTGCAAATGGTGCCCGCAAAACTGGCATGAATATGCGCGTTCGGCTTTGATACGAAACCACTTGGTCGCACGTTCGCATGACGGACATTCAAAACCCTGCCCAAAACGGACATTAAAGAGATGTTGCAAGCATGTTTCGTCGTCAGGAAACTGTTTGAAAAACTGGGCGATGTTTTGTGGTTTCGTTGTCATACGAGGTATTTACCTCATATGTTCTACGTATGTCAAGGGGATAATTACCAACTTGATAATAACTAAGAAGGGCAGGAATTGGCGAAAAGAAATGACGACCCGACTGTTTTGCTTCCATGAGCCTGCATTGCCGATCGATGGCAAGAGGCTTGCCGTTGCCTACCGTTTGATTTAGTTAAAGGACAGGAGCTTCGCGGATTCAACGCCTCTGTCGCTATGGTGTGTCGGCGGCCTTCGAACCACTTTCTCCTCAGGGGTGAACCCTGAACCCTGCGCTCCATAGATTTTAGAAGGTCTTTATGAAAAAAATCCTCATCTTCGATCTTGACGGCACGCTGATCGACAGTAACGCCGAATGCGTCGCCATCCTGCAGGAAATGCTGGATGAGCGGAGGATCAAGCGGAGGATCGATCCTGCCAGTAGCGCCCCTTACATGAGCCTCGGCGGCGGCAAGATGGTGACTGCCTTGCTGGGGGACGCCTGCATCGCCCCCGATGAGGATCTCAACGAATTCCGCCTTCGCTATGCGCAGCGAATAACACCCGCGGATTCCCTGTTCGACGGCGTCGCTATCGGCCTTAAACATCTGAAAGATAAAGGTTTTCGTCTTGCAATCTGCTCGAACAAGCCAGCAAATCTGTGCCGCAAGGTGTTGGGCGATACGGGCCTTGCCGACTACTTCTGCAGCATCGTCGGTACGTCGCCCGGTGTGCGGCCGAAGCCGGCTCCGGACCTGCTCCACCTGTTGCTTGCCGAGATGGGTGCAGAACCGCACGACTGCTTGTTCATCGGGGACAGCGAGCTGGATGAGGCGATCGCGGCGGTGGAGAATATTCCGTTCTTGCTGATGCGCTATGGGTATGGCAGCGCGGACTGGGTTCCCGGAGATTGCGTTTCCTTCGAATGCTTCGCCGAACTGGTCGATCATATTGTCACCGGCCAAGAGCGGCAAGTCCCGCAGGAGCCGGTCACACACCGCGTGAGCATCTCGGACGTCTGAGATAACGCGGGGCAAGGACGCCTATGTGGCAGCCTATCGTTCCAACTTCCGGCGCAGCACGCGAACGATCCGGGTGCTCTGGCTGCTCGTGACCGGCTCGAACACGGCGACCTCCTCGTAATCGTTGATCAAAGCTTTGTAATGCCCGACCTGTTCAGGAAATCTATGTTGCTCCCGAATATACCGGTCATAGTGCGTGAGGATGATATAATCAGCGCGACAGGTGGCGAGCTTCTCCATCGAAACAGAACCGATATCGACATTACTGTTTCCGCCTCGGAGATACTCGGTTTGCTGCAGCGACACCTGACCGCTCAGGATAGGCCGGGGGTCGATGCATCCGGATACGGGGACAGGCCACAGCAGGAGTAAGTCGGTCGGAAGGAGATCGAAGCCGAAATGCTCGATCAGCACGCTATCTCCTGGCTTTGCCAGCTTCATGACCAGTTGGCTGGCGCGCTGCCGTGTGTCGTTTAGCCGTTCGGTCGACTCGGCGCGGGCCCGGATAGCCATTGGAACCGTCGTGACAATGGTCACGGCCAACCCTGTAACGATCGCCCACTTGGTACCCTGTCGCCGAGCAAAGTCTACAATCGCAACCGTCGCATAGGCGATGCCGATGGCGAGGAATGGCAGCATCGGCAAGGCCCATCTTTCCCACACGAGATGCTGTGAGGCCAGAAGCAACATTTGCGACGCAAGGAAGGGAAGCAATATGAACCGCCCGATGGGATAGCGCGTCAGAAGGACGATCCCGATAAAACCGAGCGCGGTTCCGATTACGCCAAACGATCGGAACAGGGGAATTCGCACATACCAGCCAACGTTGTAAAGAACGCTGCCGCCGGTGGCGCCGAGATGCGCATGACGGGCCTCGGCAGTAAGGTTGACCACCACCGTCTGCCAATCGAGCACGAGGAACGGTGACACCAACACGAGGGTCGCCACTGCCGCAGCCGCTCCCACAAGACAACGCTTAAGCAGCAGGCGCAAACCCCGATCGCCGCTGCGCCACTGCATAAATGCCGCACCAAAGACGCAGGCCAGCACAAGCACCGATGGCCACTTCGTGGCGACTGCCACGCCCGCCCAGGCACCAGCTCGGATGTAGGGCTTGAGGTCCCCGGGACGGTCAGGCGTTCGCACCGCAGCAAGTATTGACAAAAGCACGAAACACACGGCCATCATGTCGCTGCGAGTGATCTGCGAAAGCTCGATGTGAAGCGGTGCGATCGCCAGCAGGGCAGCAGCGCCAAGCCCTACGTTCCGGCCTGCCGCCTTTTCGCCCAGACGCGCGGTCAGGACGATCGAAAGACAGCCGAACACCAGCATAATGAGCCGGCCGAGCAGCATCAGCCAAGTCGGGTCTGCATAGGCGGCTTTGATGAAACCCCCAACAGAATTCCAGAGCCCGGCGACGAGGCCGGTGAGGAACGCCAGGACATCGCTGATTGCCAACGCGTACATGGTTGTGGTGGCCGGATGGCCGAACCAGTGCGGGTTGAGTGTCGGCTCTGAAAGCATCCGCACCGCGCCGAGCTGGAAAATCAACTCGTCCTGATCGTTGACCGCTGGCAGGCCGAAAGCTAGGGAGTGGAGCCTAATCGCAGAGGCGATCAAGAGAATGACTAAAATTGCGCGACGGGCACGAATTTCACAATCATCTCTGGCTGTATGGCCTTGTTTCATTTCATGGTCTTAAGGCCTCCTCGCAATGGAATGCAATCTTTTTGAAAGTGATCTGGTGGAAAAAGCGCTAAGAGCATTCGTTTCCCTCGTGCTTTGCTGCTCGTCCGCAGAGCTTGCCGCGGCTGCTAGCCCCGGTGATCGCCTGCCGACCGGCGAAGATGCAGCTGGCGCGGCCACCAGCGAGCGGCCTCGTATTGCCAATGCCGGTGCGGCCCCGTTCCCGCAGATTTCCTTGGAGGCCGAGATTAGATCGCCCGGCTCGCCGGCGAGTTCGTTCGGCGGTGTCTTCAATATTCCCCGAACCGCACAAGTTTCCTCGCGCTACGGCATGCGCAAGGACCCGCTCAACGGTGATTTACGCATGCACGCGGGCATAGATCTGCCCAAACCCCATGGATCGCCGGTGATGTCCAGCGCGGCGGGACGTGTCGTGTTCGCCGGGCGTAACGGTGGATACGGGAACATGGTCGAAATCAACCATGGCGGCGGGATGAGCACGCGCTATGGTCACCTCTCCAG
>Ga0209550_10007549_pt1 | contig 10071 bp, 9 predicted proteins | sample LauGreSuBDMM15SN_2_FD_187567 | JGI IMG/M metagenome (GOLD analysis project Ga0209550, IMG submission 187567) | Freshwater lake microbial communities from Lake Michigan, USA - Su13.BD.MM15.SN (SPAdes) (version 5) | ecosystem: Environmental > Aquatic > Freshwater > Lake | place: Lake Michigan, USA... | reverse complement strand
TTTAAACTAGGTTTTTTATTTGGGCATTTCCCCACTTCCACTAGCGTTCCAGTGCTGTCGGGCTGTTCGCTTCAATCCACACCAAAAAGTGTGGGATTTTCACTGCCATCCCTAATGCGATACATCAATCCTCATTATTTTTTATACAGATTATTGCGCTCAATATAGTCCCAAACTTTTTTAGTTAAAAGCGGCTGAATATTCTTTTTATTCTTAATGGAATTTCTGATAAAGGTAGCGGAAATTTCCACAATTGGAGCGGCAATAAAATGCACTTTAGGATGATTATTGAAACCATATTTTCCCCCATCATTATGGGATTGCCCTTTTTCATCTACTCTTGGATACACATAAATAGCGTGATTTTCAAGAATTACTTCGTGGTTTTTCCATTTGTGAAAAGACTTCAAATTGTCTTCTCCCATAATTAATGAAAACTCATTTTTAGGATATTTATCTTGTAAATGCGCTAAAGTATTTACTGTATAATTGGGCTGAGGTAATTGGAATTCGATGTCGCAGGGTTTAATCTTTGGATAATCTTCAGTAGCAAGAAAAACCAATTCTAATCGGGTGGAATCTTTGAGTAAAGTATCTTTATTTTTTAACGGATTGTGCGGGGTAACCACCATCCAAATCTGATTTAAATCGGTATTCTCTACAAAATGATTGGCGATAATTAGGTGCCCAACATGAATGGGGTTGAAGGTTCCAAAATAGAGTCCAATTTTCATAGTTTTTTTGTTTCACTAAGATTCACGAAGTTTTTCACGAAGATAAGAAAAGAATTTTTGTGTGTCTTTGAGTTTTTTTAGTGAACCTTAGTGTAATACTATTAACCTTTCACAAATGATTTCACTAATTGATACGCATCCTCTTTGGCTACATCTAAATCGTAATTTTTAATTATCGTGTCAAATTGAGGTGCCGTTGCCAATTCCACCGAAGCTTTTGCAATTCTCATGTTGATCTTATCGTCACTTTCTGTAGAACGCTTTTTAAGGCGAATTTTAAGTTCGTCGATACTTGGCGGCTTTACAAAAACAGCTAAGGTTTGTTCTGGAAATTTATTTTTAATTCTTAAACCACCAGCGACATCTATATCAAAGATTACATTTTTTCCCATTGCCCAAATGCGCTCCACTTCACTTTTTAAAGTACCATAAAAATTATCGCGATATACTTCTTCCCATTCGATAAAATCTTCGCTTTTTATGTGTTTTTTAAATTCTTCCGTAGATATAAAATAGTAATCTTTGCCATTTACTTCTTCGCTTCGAGGTGCTCTTGAAGCTGCCGAAATTGAAAATTCCAAATTCAAATCTTCTAATCCAAGTAAATGTCTTACTATCGTAGTTTTCCCTGATCCTGAAGGGGCCGAAAAAACTATTAATTTTCCTTTATTCATTTTTTATTTGCTTTATGCTTATAGCCTAATGCTTAAAGCTTTTTACAAAACATTCAGTACTTGTTCCTTGATTTTCTCTAATTCATCCTTCATCATCACCACTAATTTTTGCATTTGTGCGTGATTGGATTTAGAACCCATCGTATTAATTTCACGACCCATTTCCTGAGTGATAAATCCTAATTTTCTACCATTAGCTTCTTTTCCATTTATAGTTTCAAGGAAGTAATCCAAGTGGTTGGTTAATCGCACTTTTTCTTCAGTAATATCTAATTTTTCCAAATAATAAATTAATTCTTGTTCAAAACGATTCTCATCAACATTCACTTTTAATTCTGAAATTGCAGTTTGTAATCGGTCTTTAATTGCTTGAACTCTTTCAGGGTCGAGCGCCAAAGCTTTGTTCATATAACTTCGAATGTTGCCAATTCTCAATTGAAATTCATTTTCCAACGAAATCCCTTCTGCTTGACGGAAATTCAAAATATTTGAAATCGCATCTTTAATTACTTTTTGAATTTCAAGCCAATCATTTTCATCAATTTCTTCCCGCTCTATTTTCATTGTATCTGGCATTCTAACTGCCATTTTCATCAATTCTGTATCGTCGGCATCGACATAAACTTCGCGAAGTTGCGCCATATAGGCTTTTACGATGGGAACATTTACCTTGGTTGAGGTTTGTTCTGCAGTACTTTCAATAAAAATGGAGAAATCAATTTTCCCTCGTTCTAATGCCAATGAAATTTCGTTGCGTAAACCCAATTCCATCTCGCGATAAACAGAAGGCATTCTCACACTTAAATCCAAACCTTTACTATTCAAAGATTTCACTTCAACGGTTATTTTTTTTGTGGGTAATTGCAAAGTTGCTTTCCCAAAACCAGTCATCGATTGTATCATAATGCTTTTAAAATGTGTGTAAATATAATGAAAAAGTTTTCAGTGGTTATTTTGCGTCGTCCCGTAGTTGCTCACTTTTTTTATCGGTTACTAAATAGACTCCGGTAAAGATTAAAACTGCCGAGCTTATTTTCACCCAAGACAATTCATCTTTGCCTAAACCAATAGCGAAAACAGTTGCAAAAAGCGGTTGTAAATAAATAAATACCGCCACTAATGTGGGCTTTAATTCCCGCATGGAAAGCAGGTTCAATAAATAAGTAAAAAAGGTTGAAAACACGACTACAAATCCAATTTTCCATACAATATCTGAGGGTAAAACAGCCCAATTAACCGAATGAAATTGGCTCCAGCCAAAGGGAATTACCATTAAAAATCCAAACAAATAAATCCACTTTATAAAGGTAAATGCGTTGTATTTATCCATCAATTTTTTTACAATGACCAAGTAATAGCCATAGGAAACGGCGTTTACCAAAACCAAGAAATTTCCCCAACTTGAATTGGAATTATTCCCAACCGCCTTTCCATATAATATTAAAAATGAAGTTCCAAACAACCCGAGTAAAATTCCTAGAATTTTCCTTTTTCGCATTTTTTCTTTGATGATAATTGCCGATAATATCAAAACAATTAATGGTGTACAAACCATAATTACAGCCGCAGAAATTGGCGAAGTCATACTCAAACCTTTAAAAAACGTCAGCATATTTAAAGCGACTCCAAAAAATGCACAAGCAATAATTCTAGGAAAATCAGTAATAGCGATTTTTTCATTTGGACCCGTTTTAAACAACTTCATAATCAACCAAACGCTCCAAAATAAAAGTGCTGAACCACCAATTCGTAGGAATATAAAGCCATACGCATCTATATATTGTGGCATTACATCTTTAGCAATTGTGAAGGTTACACCGTAAATTAAGGATACTAAAGTGGCGCCAATTAACGCAATATTTCTTTTAGACATTATTCAAAACGGAATTAACTTTAAGAATATTCTGTTGGCTGTTGCCAATATAAATTCCGTCATTAATAATAAAAACGGGTCTGCTTAAAAAAGTATAATTCTCTAAAATCAAATTTTTGTAATCAGATTCTGATAAATGTTTGTTTTTCAAATCCATCGTTTTATACAAAATCGCTTTCTTACTAAATAATGATTCGTAGCTACCCGAGAGTTGGTGCATTTCCTCCAATTCTTCAGTAGTAATTCTATCTTGCTTGATGTCGTGAAAAACCAAATCAACTCCTTTAGGCAGTGATTTTATTATTTTGCGACAGGTATCGCAAGTTCCAAGGTAATAAATTTTGTTAATCATAAGTAACTTATTTCTTTCTGCAAAGAAAATTCATTTGAAGGAAAAAAGGGCGTTTTTAATAAAAAATAAAGAGGTGCAATTTTATATCTTTACAAAAAAATAGCGTTTATGAAATTCAATACTAAAACCATTCACGGCGGACAACACCATGATCCTACAACTGGAGCGGTAATGCCTCCGGTTTATCAAACATCAACATTTGTTCAAACCAGTCCCGGACAGCCTTTGAATCCAGATTACGAATACAGTCGTGCTGCAAATCCAACCCGTTCAGCATTAGAAAACGCATTGGCAAGTATTGAAAATGGAGCTCGTGGATTGGCATTTTCATCTGGTTTAGCAGCAACAGATTGCCTATTACGGTCATTTAAATCAGGTGATGAAATTATTGCAATGGACGATTTATATGGCGGAACGTATAGATTGTTCACTCGTATTTATAAAGATTCTGGTATTAAATTTCATTTTGTTGACATGAATGATATGGAGAAATTCAAATCGTTAATCAATGAAAACACCAAATTAGTTTGGGTTGAAACTCCAACAAACCCTTTGATGAAATTAGCAGATATTCAAGAAATTGCTAAAATAACTAAACATCATAAAATCCTCTTTGCGGTGGACAATACTTTTGCAACTCCTTATTTACAAAAACCATTAGATTTAGGTGCCGATATTGTGATGCATTCCGCAACAAAATACCTTGGTGGACATTCTGATGTAATTGCAGGAGCATTAATAATTAAAGACGAAGAATTGGGAAATCAATTGCACTTCCAGCAATTTGCAACCGGTGGAACATTAGGACCAATGGATAGTTTTTTAGTTTTAAGAGGAATAAAAACATTGCATTTAAGAGTGCAAAGACATTGTGAAAATGGCGAAAAAGTCGCTGATTTCTTAAACAATCACCCAAAAATAAAAACCGTTTTTTATCCTGGTTTACCAAGTCATCCGTATCATGAAATTGCCAAAAAGCAAATGAGTGGTTTTGGCGGAATGGTTTCATTTACCTTTGTTTCAGGGAAAAAAGAAGATTCAATTCATTTTCTTGAAAAGCTAAAAGTCTTCACTTTGGCTGAATCTTTAGGTGGGGTGGAATCATTAGCCAATCATCCGGCATTAATGACACACGCTTCAATTCCTGAGGATAAACGAAAAGAAATAGGAATTTCTGACGATTTAGTTCGTTTAAGTGTTGGAATTGAAGACATTGAAGATCTTTTAGAAGACTTAAATCAGGCATTAGAATAAACAAGATAGTACAATAGTAAAATGGCATTAAAATTCTATTTTACTTAATGATTAACTGACTTTTCAATATAAATACATGAATAAAATTCAACTTTTTTAAATTTTTCATAGAATAAAGATAATTGTATTGTCAAATTGAAAAATATTTCAGTTATTATTGATTAAAATGTATATTTGTATCCATTACGAAAACGTTTTCTTAAACCGTTAAATAAAAATAATAGTATGTCAGAAAGTATTAAATCTTTTGTTGAAGCTGTAGCTAAAAGAAATCCGAACGAGCCCGAATTTATGCAAGCCGTTCATGAAGTTGCTGAAACAGTAATTCCATTTATTGAAGAAAATAAAAAGTACCAAAACAAAATGCTTTTGGAAAGAATGGTCGAATCGGAACGAATCATTACTTTTCGTGTAGTTTGGACTGATGACAAAGGCGATATTCAAGTAAACAGAGGATATAGAATTCAAATGAATTCTGCAATTGGACCCTATAAAGGAGGAATTCGTTTCCATCCTTCGGTGAATTTAAGTATTTTGAAGTTTTTAGCTTTCGAGCAAACTTTCAAAAACAGTTTAACGACATTGCCAATGGGTGGTGGTAAAGGAGGAGCTGATTTTGATCCTAAAGGAAAATCGGATAATGAAGTAATGCGTTTTTGTCAGGCTTTTATGACTGAATTATCAAAACACATTGGTGGTAACACTGACGTACCAGCCGGAGATATTGGTGTTGGAGGACGTGAAGTTGGTTATATGTTTGGTCAATACAAAAGATTAAGAAACGAGTTTACAGGAGTATTAACAGGAAAAGGAATTTCTTTTGGAGGTTCTTTAATTCGTCCTGAAGCTACTGGATATGGCGATGTTTACTTTGCGCAAAGTATGTTGAACACCAAAGGGGACAGTTTTACAGGAAAAACAGTGGTAATATCTGGATCCGGAAACGTGGCACAATATGCAGCTGAAAAAGCAACTCAATTAGGAGGTAAAGTAGTAACTTTATCAGATTCTTCAGGATACATCTATGATGCTGATGGAATTGACACTGCTAAATTAGCGCATGTAATGGAAATCAAAAATGAATTGCGTGGAAGAATCAGCGATTATTTAACAAAGTATCCAAATGCTAAATTTGTTGCTGGGAAACGTCCTTGGGAAGTTAAATGTGATGTTGCTTTACCTTGTGCAACTCAAAATGAATTGAACGAAGAAGAAGCGAAACTGCTTGTAGCCAATGGTTGTATATGTGTTGCTGAAGGGGCTAATATGCCTTCGACTCCAGAAGCAGTTATTGTTTTCCATAAAGCAAAAATATTATTTGCACCTGGAAAAGCATCAAATGCGGGCGGAGTAGCCACTTCAGGATTAGAAATGTCTCAAAACTCATTGCGATTAAGTTGGACAGCAGAAGAAGTGGACGAGCGCTTGAAAAAAATTATGCTTGACATTCACGCTTCATGTGTACAATACGGTAAAGATGCAACAGGTTACGTAGATTACGTTAAAGGTGCAAATATTGCTGGATTTGTTAAAGTTGCTGACGCGATGTTGGCACAAGGAGCAGTATAAAACCGAACTCAATATTTATTAAATGCCTCGCAATTTGTGGGGCATTTTTTTGTAGGTGTATGAAAACGATACTAATTTCGTTTTATAGTATATTTGTACTTGTAACAAAATTAAAATGAAACACCCAATAGCGTTACTTATTACTTTATTTTCAATCCAAATTGGTTTTTCTCAAAACAGTCAGTTTTGGAAGGGCTATTTCTCTTATAAAGAAATAAAAGACATTTCTCAATCACCGACTGTTTTTTTTGCAGCAGCACAAAATGCATTATTTTCTAAGAATCTTTCAACCAATTCATTAAAAACTACCAATACCATTGACGGACTTTCAGGACAAACCATTACGTCTATTTACCATAGTGTCGCCTTTAATAAAACTATAATTGGATATGAAAATGGTTTATTAGTAATTGTGAACGATACCGATGGAACAATGTTTAATGTAGTGGATATTATCACTAATGGGGTCAATCAAAATTTGAAAAAAATCAACCATTTTATGGAGTACAATGGAATTCTATTTATATCCTGTGATTTTGGAATTGTACAGTACAATTTAGCGACTTCAGGATTTGGTGACACTTATAGAATTGGGGATTTAGGGGCAGAAATAAAAGTAGCACAAACCGCCATTAGCAATGGAATTATATACGCCGCAACCTCATTTGGGGTTAGAAGCGCTAGTATTTCAAATCCTAATTTAAACGATTATAATCAATGGACACAAGTTGTTTCTGGAGGGTTTTCAGGAATAGAAACTTTTGATTCTCAGGTAATCGCATCTTCAAATTGGGGGCAACAATTTAAATTAAACGGTTCGACATTTACTCCATTTACTTCACTTCCTTTGGCATCAAATGATTTAAGAGCGAGTGGTAATTACTTATTAATTACTACACTAACTTCAGTATATGTTTACAACCAAAATTTGAGTTTGCTTTTTCAAATAAATAGTAATCAAATACCTACTATTTCAGCTAAATTCACTTGCGCTACCATTATAGATAATGTGGTTTACATGGGGACATCAGAAGATGGAATTATTACTACAACTATTGAAAATCCAACTACTTTTACATTTTTGAGCCCCGATGGCCCTTCTCGAAATGCGCTATTTGCCATTAATGCTTCTACCAATAATTTATGGGCTGTTTATGGAGGTTATTCCTCAGATTATAATCCGTATACCTATGATTACAATGGATTAAACACTTATGGGTTTAGTAAATATACTGAAAACGGATGGCAAAATACTCCCTACTCAGCTGTTTTAGGAGCCAAGGCACTTTCTAAAATTACAGTTAATCCAAATAATAGCAATCAGGTATACATAAGTTCTTTTTTCTCCGGATTATTGAAAGTTGAAAATGATGTTCCTACCGTTTTGTTCAACCAAAGTAACAGTTCGCTAGAATCGTTAGTATTAACTCCCCCAAATCCAAATTACAAAGACATACGAATCAATGGCGCTGCATTTGATAAGTCAGGCAATTTATGGATTGGAAATGGCTGGTCTAAAAATGGTTTGAAGAGACTTTCCACTCAAGGCGCCTGGTCAAGTGTGAGTATTGAACCCATTTCTCAGCGGTATTATGAAAACAGTTATGGCGAAGTAGTGGTAGATAAAAATGGAACTAAATGGATGGCTTCAAGTTATGACGGGGTTATTGCTTATAATGAAAACGGGAATATTTTTAAAAAAATATCACTTGGTGCGGAATTAGGAAATTTGCCTGTAGTAGATGCTAGAGTCGTTGCTATAGATAATAGAAACCAGCTTTGGATAGGAACTACTAGTGGATTAAGAGTGCTTTCTAGTGTGGATCGTTTTGTAACTGACCAACAATTAACCTCCAATTCTATTATTATTTTAGAAAATGGATTGGCACAAGAATTATTATACGAACAATTTATCACTGATATTGTAGTGGATGGAGCCAATAATAAATGGATAGGCACCGCAGATTCTGGAGTTTTTCAATTTTCATCTGACGGACAGCAAACGCTTCGCCGATTTACAACTATTAATTCTCCACTGCCAAGCAATGCGATTAATGATATCGATATCAATCCAACTACAGGGGAAGTTTTTTTTGCTACCGACAAAGGAATGGTTTCCTATAAAGGAACTTCAACTGCAGCAAGTACCGATTTAAATAGCGTAAATGTATATCCAAATCCGGTTCGACCAGAATTTGAAGGTACTGTTAAGGTTAGTGGATTATCCAATAAATGCAATGTTAAAATTACTGATATTGAGGGAAATTTGGTTTATGAAACCATCTCACAAGGCGGTACAATTGAATGGGATACAACAGCTTTTGGTAACTATAAGGTGGCATCAGGCGTTTATATTATATTTATTTCTTCTCAAGAAGGGACGGATACTACAGTCAAAAAAGTGATGATAATTAGGTAATTAATTTTAAGTTTGATTTATCTGCCTCTCATACTAAAAAAATCAATAAAATAATGGTAGTTAAAACCAAGGCGATTGTAATTTCATCCATAAAATATCAAGAGAAAAGTTTAATTGTAAAGTGCTTTACCCTTTCTGATGGTCTTAAATCCTATTTTGTACGTGATGCTTTTTCGTCAAGAAAATCCAATCAGAAAATCGCTTACTTCCAACCTTTTTCATTATTAGAAATAGAAGCCGTTCACAAAAATAAAGGGACACTTGAAAATTTTAAAGAAATTAAACTCGCATTTCCTTTTCAAACCATTCATAGTGATGTAGTAAAAAGTACTATTGTACTCTTTTTATCAGAAATGATGCATTATTCCATTCATGAAGAGGAAGAAAACGAAGCCCTTTTCACCTACCTAGAAACTTCTTTATTGTGGCTTGATGCACATGATGATATGGTTAATTTCCATCTTATTTTTTTATTAGAAGCATCAAAATACTTGGGATTTTATCCCGATATTTCAGATATCGACATGCCTTTTTTTGAAATGAAAGAAGGTAATTTTTCACCATTCAGCGCGGTAAGTGCATTATCCGAACAGGAAACTTTGCTTTTTAAAAAATTAATCAATCTGAAATTGGAAAGTGATAATAAAACGTTTCATGTCATTGAGAGACAGCACTTATTAAAAATTCTAATTGATTATTACAGTTACCATTTGGAAGGATTCAGAAAACCAAAATCGGTAGAAGTTTTGAAAGAAGTTTTTTCTTAATAAAAATTACGGTTTTACGATCAATACCGAAGGAATATCACTCAACCAATCACTTTGAGAATCGACTAGTTTTTTCCAACTTTCTAAACTGATAATCATTAAATCTTTTTGGATTAAAAACTCTTTTTCAATGACTTTATTAGTTAACAAACTTATGTTACTAGGATATTTATTTTCTAATGAATCAACCGCATTTTCAATAATAAAATTATTTTTTATTTGGCCATTACAATCTAAAACTGCAATTTTTGAATCGTTATTATAGATTAATTTTTGCGCATAATCCAATAAAAATCCATCCTCAGCGCTAAATATTGGTATAAAAATCTGATTTACAGTTTGAAGGTCTTTATTGATTAAAATCCCTAAAGGCATTTTTGTTTTTGAGATAATTTGTCTGGTTCTTTCATCAAAAGGGGAGTTTTCAAA
>Ga0209550_10007543_pt1 | contig 10073 bp, 10 predicted proteins | sample LauGreSuBDMM15SN_2_FD_187567 | JGI IMG/M metagenome (GOLD analysis project Ga0209550, IMG submission 187567) | Freshwater lake microbial communities from Lake Michigan, USA - Su13.BD.MM15.SN (SPAdes) (version 5) | ecosystem: Environmental > Aquatic > Freshwater > Lake | place: Lake Michigan... | reverse complement strand
AACTTATGGATTGGCAAAAGTTTTACCTTATTCACAGTCACAAAATCAAGCCTGACGGTCGTTGGGCTACGCCCCTGAACGTTTGCGTCGTCGCACGTCAAAATGGCAAAAGTTTTTTGCAGCAGATCAGGATTTTGGGCGGTCTTTTCCTATGGAATGAACCGTTACAAATTGCGTCTGCCCATACCCTTGCAACCAGCCTTGAACAATTCCGATCGCTGGTTTCACTGATCGAATCCAACGACATTTTGGCAAAACAGGTCAAGCGCATACGGTGGGCGCACGGTGCTGAGGAAATCGAAACCCTGCACGGGACGCGGTTTATTGTGAAGGCAGGCGGGTCGTCGGCGCGTGGCGTGTCGCGACCTGAAACAGTCCACTTGGACGAATTGCGCGAAATGAAGGAACTAGAAACGTTTGCCTCATTGAGATACACCCTCATGGCGGCAAAAAATCCGCTAGTCATGGCGTACACAAACGCGGGCGATTCCAGCAGCGTAGTGCTTAACGCTTTTCGGGAACGTGCATTGGCAAAAATTGCAGGGGCAGACGACGAAATTGGGTACTTTGAATGGTCAGCACCAACGGACGAAATCAGCGTGGAGAACGCAAGACATTCCAACCCAGCAATGGGCAGAACGATCCACGCGGACAACGTACGAAGCGTTTTGAAAGACCCGCCCGACGTTGTAATGACTGAAGTGTTATGCCGTTGGGTTGTGGCGATCAACAGCGCGGTTGATTCTGCCTCATGGGGCAATTGCCTTGACAAAACCGTCAACCTTGACCCTGAAAAAACAACCTGGTTGGCAATTGACTTGTCACCCGATCGCCGTCATGCCAGTTTGGTTGGTGCGCAAAAACTAGGCGACGAAAATTTTGTGGTGAAATTGTTGCACAGTTGGTCAAACGAATTGCAGCTGGACGACAAGGCAATTGCAAACGAACTAGCAGATTACGCCCGAAAGTACCCGACCGAATACGTGCTTTACAGCAGAAAAACAAGCGGGGCAGTAGCCGCCCGCCTAGCACCCGCAGGAATTCCAGTGTTCGACATGGACGCTTCCTATCCGCAAGCGTGTGACGAATTGTTGTCCAGTATAAATTCAAATCGTTTGCGGCACAGGGGGCAACAACAATTGACTGAGGAAATTCTTGCGGCGGTGCAATTGCGTCGTGGGGACGGCGGGTGGGTCATAGGACGCAGGGCGTCAAAATCGGTCGTTTGCGGGGCAGTGGCAGTTAGCCTCGCAACACACTTCGCGACACGCCCAGACAATGATCTTGACATCATGGTTGGTTGATCGTATAAGCCTGCAAGAATTCGCGCATGGCATTTTCTGATCTATTTACCCGCAAGGCTGATACTGCCGTCACGGTCGAAGCCGCGCACGTTGACGCAGCTGCTATCGCGCCGTATTACAGTGAAGTAGGAAATCTATTTCTATTCGGCGGGATAGTAACTGCCTCACGTGCTGAAGCAATGTCAGTGCCGACGGTTGCCCGCGCATTGGGAATCATTCAGACAATTGGTTCACTACCAATGCACACACGCAATGAGGCAACGGGCGAAAAGGTCACACAACCGCGCGTTATCAACCAACCTGATCCACGTATCCCAGGGGCAACGTTTTGGGGCTGGATTATTTCCGATTTATTCTTTCACCCTGCTGCATACGCTTACGTCATGGAACGTTATGCAGACACGGGCAAGATTCGCGCAATGGAACGCATTGCCCCTGAGCGCGTAACGATTACAACAAACGGCATGGGTTACGAAATTGCGTCCTATGCAATTGACGGCGCATTTGTTGACCCTGCAAATCTTGTAGTTTGGAATAACACGCAGGAAGGTTTGCTTAGTCGTGCAGGTCGTACGATTAAGGCAGCTGCCTCATTGGAACGTGCTGCAATGAATTTCGCAAATGAACCAATCCCACAAATGGTTTTGAAATCAAACGGCACATCACTGCCAGCCGATCGCGTTTCCAAATTGCTAAGTGCCTGGAAAACCGCACGTGCTTCACGCAGTACGGCATTTTTGAACGCTGACGTAACACTTGAAACAATTGGTTACGATCCGCGCAATTTGCAGCTGAATGAAGCCCGCAATTACGTTTCACTTGAACTAAGTCGTGCGTGTGGACTACCTGCCTACTTTACTGATTCGCAACAATCTAGTTTTACGTATTCCAACGCGTTAGACAAAAGGCGCGACCTTGTAGATTTTGCTTTCAGGAATTACATGTCAATTATTGAACAACGGTTATCTTTTCCAGATTTTACCCCAGCAGGTAACAAAGTTTTGTTTGACTTAGACGATTTCCTACGCGGCAACCCATTTGAGCGCGCGCAGGTTTATGAAATTTTGAATCGCATTGGCGCAATGTCAATCGAGGAAATCCGCGAGGAGGAGGACATGCTGTTATGAAAAAAGTAATCACACCAATGAAAATAACTGCCGCTGATTCAAACAGTCGCACCATTGCCGGTCGCATTGTGACATTTGAGGAAACTGGCATTGCGTCAATTGGCAAGGTGCAATTTGCTGCTGGTTCAATTGAACCAACACCCGTTTTGCTTAACTTGGAACACGATCGCACACGCAGAATTGGAAAAACTTTAATGACGGAAATTTCAGCAGACAAAACAGGAATTGACGCAACATTCAAGATCGCTGAAACAACAGCAGGCAACGACGCACTGGTTGAAGCAATGGAAGGTTTGCGCGACGGATTTAGTGTGGAAGTTTCGTTTGACGAATACGAAACACTGAAAGACGGAACAGTCAGAATTCTTGCAGGTGAATTAACAGCCGTCGCATTGACCAGCGAACCAGCAATTAGATCAGCCCGCGTGGAAACAGTCGCGGCAACTGAGGACGAAAACGAAGTTTCAGATTCAACAATTGAACCTGAAGTTACACCAACAAACGAAGGAGACGAAGTGGACAACACCGTCACACAAGCGGAAGCCGTTGAGACGGTCGAAGCCGCACAGTCAGTTACAGCAACATCAAACAAAGTGGGCGGTTGGAAATCAACGCCACGCATTGAAATCACTGCTGCTAAGTACCTAGAAAATAAAGTGCTTGCTGCAACAGGCGACGAATCAGCGCGTCAGTACGTTTTGGCAGCTGACAACACAACTGACAATGCTGGTCTTGTACCAACACGTCAATTGACCGAAGTTATCAACGGGCTTGCAAACACAATCCGTCCAAGCATTGACGCCATTTCAAAGGGTGCATTGCCTGACGCGGGAATGACATTTGAAATTCCTAAGATCACTGCAATGCCAACAGTGGCGGTTGCCAATGAGGACGCAGCGTTTTCAGATACCGACCAAAATTCCGCGTTCTTGAGCGTGGACGTCAAAAAATTTGCGGGACAACAAAAATTCAGCGTTGAGCTTCTGACAAGAACTTCACCATTGTTCTACGACGAATTGCTCAAAAACATGGTTGCAGCAATGGCAAAAGCACAAAATGCTTATGTCAACGGAATCCTGGTTGCAAATGCAACAGTGGACGGCACAACACTTTCAGCCGTTCCAACAGCAGCTGAATTGCTTGCATACGTTTCACGCGGTGCAGCAAGCGTTTACACAAACACACAACGTTTTGCAACCAACATCATCATGGGGGCAACCCAATGGGCAAACGCCATGTCTTTAAACGACGCAGGGCGTCCAATCTACAACGCTTCACAACCACAAAACGCGGCAGGCAACGTTTCGCCAACATCACTTCGCGGAAACATTGCGGGGCTTGACCTGTACGCTGATTTTTCAGCACCAGCAGGTTCTGATGACGGTTCAATGATTATCGTTGATCCAAATGCTTACACATGGTACGAGGGAACTTCATACCAACTACGCGCTGAATCAACAGCAGACGGTTCAATCACCGTTGGCGTTTATTCATTCGGCGCATGCGCAACAAAAATCGCAGCGGGCGCGTTCCGTAACAATAAGTAAACCCTAATCATGCGGCGGGTTCTCCCGATCTCGCCGCAGCAGATCGAAAGGAACGCTCATGCCTAGTATCGTCACAGCAGATCAATTGCGAACCGTGCTAGGCGTGAGCGTGTCCCTTTACTCAAACGACTATCTGAACGAAATAATTAACACGGCTGAGGCGGTAATTTTGCCAATGCTGGTTGCAAATACTTCAGCAGTCCAGTCCTACAAACTTGAATCAAACGTTGCAACTTACTACACACAGCGCGAACACCATTTTGTTGCGGGTCAGTCAGTCATTGTAACTGGTCTGCCAGCACCGTTTTCTGCAACAATCACCGTCGTCACGGTTGGCGAATACTATTTTACCGCTGCATTGACTTCAACAAATCTCACATTGCGCGACATCATTCCAACAGGCACGGCAACACTTTCAGGTTATTCCGCAGCTGACATTTACGCAACCAGCGCACCAATTGAATCGGCAATTCTTGCAGTCAGCGTTGAGGTATTTCAATCACGCGTTGCAGCAGGTGGTCAGATCGAAGGCGTGGACTTTACTAGTACGCCGTACAGAATGGGGCGCAGTCTCACCAACAGGGTTTCCACATTGCTCATGCCATTTTTAGACGTCGAAACGGTTTGCCAATAATGCCTGCCAATTCAATCGCCGAAACCCGCGCTGCCTTATCCACGGCATTTTCAGCACTATCGGCAACCTGCTATTCAAGCGTTCCCGAAACACCAATCCCACCTGCCATTGCAATTTTGCCTGATTCACCTTACATGGAAATTGTGCTAATTGGTAAGACCGCGACAAAGGTCAAATTAAATTTTAAGATCACTGCCATTGTTGCTGCAAACAGCAACGCTGGTTCACTGGACAATCTGGAAAAACTGATAATAGGAATTCTTGCGGCAATGCCCGCAGGATACGTTGTGGGCGTTGTTGAAAAGCCGACAGTGTTGGAAGTAGGACAAAGCCCAATGCTGGTTGCTGACATAAACGTTTCGACGTACTACACCCAAACAAACTAAGGAGATAACGTGCCAACAACGATCATCACGGGTCGCGATTTAGTGTTGACGATCGCGACCGTTAACTACGACGCACAGGCGACCAGTGCAATACTTAGCAATTCGCCGACAGTTACCACATACCAAACACTTGACGGCAAGGCTTACAAGCACATTGACGACCAATGGACATTTGACGTTGAAATGCTTGCAGATTGGGGCGCGGCTTCATCACTATGCGAAGCATTGTGGACAGCCTGGGAAGGCGCACCAAATACAGTTTTAGCTGTATCACTGACCGCCGTGACAGGGGCAGTCTTTACCTTTAACGTCATGCCAGTCGTGCCGTCAATCGGCGGTGCAGCACCTGACGCACAGACAGTTTCGCTATCATTTGTGGTGGTCAACAACCCAAGCGAAACCTTTAGTTAAAAACTACTAATCGGGAGACAAAATGAAACTAGCAATTACAATCGAATACAACGGCGGTCTTTCAGAAACTTACGTGGCACAACCACCTGAGTGGGCAAAATGGGAGACTAAGACAGGCTTCACGATCCAACAGGTTCAAGAAAAACTTGGGATCGCTGACTTATTGTTTTTGGCGTATCACGCCATGAAACGCAATGAGGCAGGGAAGCCTGTCAAACCGTTCGAAGTGTGGATTGAAACCGTGTCAGACGTGACAACGGGGGACAACGACCCAAAAGTCATAAGCGCGGAAGCCTGAACCGTCTCATTGTGGAACTTGCAATTGCAACGCAAATTCCCATGAGTGAGTGGTCAAGCGCGGAGGACATTTTAACGGCACTTGAGATTTTGGAGAAACGCAATGGCGGACATTGAAATTGCTTACGACAAAAGCGACTTGCGCAAAATCTATGCCGCATTTAAAGCAATGGACGACGAAGCGGTTGCAGCTGCAAAAAAGGAATCAAATGCGCTTGCAACTTATTTGAAGGGCAAGATTGAAAGCGCGGCAAGCGCGACAAGAAATAAACTAGACGATCGCGTCGCAGCAGGTTCAAAGGTTTCGAAATCGTCCAAAACGGGAGAAATTTCATTTGGTTATGCAGGGCAAAAACTAAGCGGCGGCGGTACAACGCAGCAATTATGGGGCGGCGCAGAATTTGGATCAAACAAAAAAAAGCAATTTCCAGTGTGGTCAGGTCGTGAGGGTCGCGGGTCACGCGGTTGGTTTATTTACCCAACCCTGCGCGCCGAACAACCGTACATCATCAATGAGTGGGAAAATGCTTTTAGCAAAATTTTGAGGGAGTGGTAATGGCAGGCATGGGATCGCGTACCTTAAAACTAACAATCCTGGGTGACGTTGATAACCTTAAAAAATCTTTAGGTCAAGCCGACGACGACGTTAAGAAATCGTCCAGCGGGCTGGGAGATTTTGGTAAGAAGGCAGCCGCGGCGTTTGCTGTTGCGGGCATTGCTGCTGCTGCTTACGCTGGCAAATTATTGATTGACGGCGTGAAATCTGCCATTGAGGACGAAGCCGCACAATCAAAATTGGCAACAACGCTGAAAAATGTCACAGGCGCAACCAATGAACAAATTAAAGCAACTGAGGATTACATAACAAAAACAGCCTTAGCGAACGGCGTGACTGACGACCTTTTAAGACCAAGCCTGGACAGGTTGGTGAGAAGCACTGGCAACGTTGCTGAGGCACAAAAACTGCAACAACTTGCATTGGACATTTCGGCGAGCGGGGCGGTTAGTTTGGAGGCGGCGACTAATGCGCTCGCCAAGGCAAATGACGGAAATTTTACGGCACTGAAAAAACTGGGTGTGCCAATTGATGAAAACATAATTAAGACAAAAGATTTTGACGCGGCTACGGCTGCATTGGCGGCAACATTTGGTGGTCAAGCAGCTGCACAAGCCGAAACTTTTCAGGGTAAAATGGCACGTCTCAACATTGCATTTGATGAAGCAAAGGAAACGGTCGGGGCTTATGTTTTAGACGCGATCACGCCATTGTTGACGACTTTCGTGGACAAAGGAATTCCGGCAATTTCTAATTTTGCAACCACATTGGGCGAAAAACTTGCCCCAGCGTTTGCACAAATTTTTAAATTTGTTCGTGACGAACTTTTGCCAGTCTTGGTCAAATGGTGGAAGTTTTTGTATAACGAAGTTATTCCAGCAATCGGCAGCGTTGTCAAACCAATCCTAGAAGGTTTGCGCGACGCGTTTTTTCAGATTAAAAAAGTCATTGCAGACAATTCTGAGGAATTGCAACCGTTTTTTGATTTACTAAAAAAGATTTGGGAATTTACAAAAACCTACCTTGCGCCATTCTTGGGCACAGTCTTTAAAGCCTCACTTCAGGGTATTGCCACTGCGGTCACAATTTTGGTCACAGGGTTTTCAAGCCTAGTAAGTTTCATAACGACTGCCTATAACATGATGAAAAAACTGGTTGATTTTATAGCAAGCAATCCGATCCTTAAGGGAATTGGAAACCTGTTTGAGGGTGCGTTTGGCGGCGGTAAGGCAGCAGGGGGGCAGGTTTCCAGCGGCACTTCATACCTGGTTGGCGAACGTGGGGCAGAATTGTTCACACCCAATGCCAATGGCATGATTACACCAAACAATCGTTTGGGTGGATCAGGTGGCAATACTTTTAACATCACAGTCAACGGTGCAATAGATCGTGAAGGAACTGCCCGTTCAATTATTGACGTTTTGAATAATAGTTTCTATCGCGGCACAGGTGGCGCAAATAACCTGCAATTGACATGACGCAATGGCAACCAGTTTGGAAGGTTGAAATTGACGGTGTTGCTTACACAACGGCAGTTTTGGCAAACCTTTCCATTTCAAGCGGTCGGACAAACATTTATGAACAGGCGCAGGCAGGTTACGTCAACATTCAGCTGCTGGACACTTCACAAAGTATTGTGCCAGTTTCGATCAATTCAACGCTTAGCGTTTCAGTCAAAGATACGTCAGGGGCTTACGTTGCCATTTTTGGCGGTAACGTCGTGGACATTGGTCTTGAAGTCCTTGACGTTGGTTCAACAGCGTTCACGCAAACCTATTCGATCACGGCACTTGGGGCATTGGCGCGCCTACCAAAAGCACTGACCGACGGCGTACTGGCAAAAGATTTTGACGGCACACAAATTGAAACGATTTTGCGTGAGGTTTTGTATGCAACATGGGCTGAGGTTGCTGGCGCGGTTACGTGGGGCACATACACACCCGCAACGACAACGTGGGCAGACGCTGAAAACAACGGACTTGGCGAAATAGATCAACCAGGAAACTATGAACTGGCAGCTAGATCGTCCAGCCGCACTGACGTCTATTCGTTAGTTTCAGCCTTGGCGACTTCGGGACTTGGGTATTTATACGAGGACGCACTTGGACGGATCGGGTATGCCGATAGTACACACCGCACTTCCTACCTTGCGGCAAACGGATACGTTGACCTTGACGCTAATCAGGCGCGGGCAGCAGGTTTGAGGATTATTACGCGCGTTGGCGACGTTAGAAATTCGCTCACAATTAAATACGGGGCAACTAGCAGCAGTGAGGAATCGGCAATTGACGCAGCCTCAATTTCTACATACGGCGTTTTAGGTCAGATTATTTCAACAACCTTGCACAATGCAGCCGACGCAACGGCGCAGGCAAATTTCTATTTATCACTGCGCGCCCAACCGCAACCAATTTTCAGCGAAATAACATTTGACCTGACCAACCCTGAATTAGACAACGCAGACCGCGACAACCTTATTGGCGTTTTTATGGGTGAGGCTATTGCCCTAGTCAATCTGCCGTTAAACATGTCGTCAGGCACATTCCAGGGTTTTGTCGAAGGCTGGTCGTTCAAGGCTTCATACAATCAACTTTCGGTCACATTGCTACTTTCACCGCTTGCCTATTCATTGCAGGCAATGCGCTGGAATGACGTACCAATAACCGAAACATGGTCAAGCGTGTCGCCGACCCTAGAATGGCAGTATGCGACAATTGTCGCCTAAGGAAAGGAAACTACAATGGCAAACCCAACAACTAATTATGGTTTTGTTTTACCCACGGCGAGCGATCTAGTCACGGACTTGCCAGCAGATTTTGACGTTGCGTTGCAAGGCGTTGACACAAGACTGAAAGCATTGCAACCAGGCACAACCCTTGGCGATTTAACTTTTGCGTCAGCAACTGCAAACACAAACACACGTTTGGGCATTGGTACGAATGGACAGGTTTTAGCCGTTGTCGGTGGCGTCCCAGCATGGTCAAGCGAAGCGGGTGACATTGAAAGCGTTACAGCAGGCACAGGACTTTCAGGCGGTGGTACTTCAGGCGCAGTTACCCTTTCAATAAACACGGCGGTTACTGCCGATCTAACTACGGCACAAACGTTGACAAACAAAACATTGACAGCACCCGTCATTTCATCACCAAAAATTTCATCAACCTATTCTGCAAAAACAGCTGCATACACGTTTGCGTCAGGCGACGAAGGCAACATTTTTAGCATGAACAATGCTGCAACGCAACAATTCAACATTCCAACTGACGCAACATTTAATTTTGCGGTTGGTACTGAGATCAACGTTTTTTGGATCACTGGTGCAGGTCAGCCAACAATCGGTGCAGTGACACCAGGCACGACAACGGTAATTTCAACAGGTGCAACCAGCGCAACACCAAAATTGCGTGTGGCAAACAGCGGGGCAACTTGCAAAAAACTAGCTGCTAATTCTTGGATTGTGTTTGGGGACATTTCATAATGACGCCAATGCTGGGGATCATGTCTAGTGCTGGCAAAAATCTTGCCGTACCTGTTACTTATTTAGTCGTTGCAGGCGGCGGCGGTGGTGGGTTTTCGGGCGGCTTTATGACGACGATTCAATGCGGCGGCGGCGGTGGTGCAGGTGGTTATAGAACTAGTACGTTAAATTGTTCAAAAGGTGTCAGCACAACCGTCACAGTGGGCGGCGGTGGATCAACAGGCGGGGCTGCCTTGCAATCCCTTAACGGTAGCGATTCAGTTTTTTCTAGTATTACATCAACAGGCGGCGGTTGTGGCGGTTCAGCGAATCCTGGTTCGGGCGGTTCTGGGA
>Ga0209550_10007541_pt1 | contig 10074 bp, 8 predicted proteins | sample LauGreSuBDMM15SN_2_FD_187567 | JGI IMG/M metagenome (GOLD analysis project Ga0209550, IMG submission 187567) | Freshwater lake microbial communities from Lake Michigan, USA - Su13.BD.MM15.SN (SPAdes) (version 5) | ecosystem: Environmental > Aquatic > Freshwater > Lake | place: Lake Michigan, USA... | reverse complement strand
GTAATCTGACGTTACTGGGTTCCATCCAGAAATCGATTAGCAGCCAAGAGCTTCCTGACCAGTCATCTCCTGACCAGTCATCTCCTGACCAGTCATACCGTGACCAGTCACACCCAGATGCGCCGGAAAGAAACCTGAGGGTGGAATAGAGCTTATCTGGCACAATCCAAGCGTGAACTTAAGAAATCTACGTCGAGGGCTAGTGAATCAGCTAAGGCAGAGGAAACGAAAGCAACTTGAAAGAAGAGATAAAATAGTACTGACAGACCTATCAGAGCTAACCGGCTGGTATATGAGTCTACCAACTTACACCGTAGAAGAGATGATCGAGCTCTCGGACGTTGTGGAACAGTTCAACGAAAGCCAAGTTGTAAGAGGTGCCTGGGATGAACAGTTCGGGAGACTGGAACTAGAGACCAGGGAAGGTAATGTATTTTGGTTCACCTCGTCTAGTCGCCAGTGCCAAATGCTCGCAGACCTTGCCGTCTATAATGGTTCAACCTACCGTGCGAAGTTGCAGCACGACGGACGAGTCTCCTTAACAGGTTGGTGCGAGCAATGGTACTATAGCGCCATGACAAATTCACTCAGACTGGTGAGCTAGCAAATAAGGCGCAACTACAGCGTTTCGATGAAATAGGTGGCGACCTACCCATACTGGCAATCTCAGGCCACATTCGGCAATTCGAATTGATCATGCAACCGCCTGAGAGTGAAAAAACTAGATAGATCCTAGAGATCGTTCACAGGCAACGGCGAGACACGTGAAACGGGCAAAACGGACAGGGGTCCGCGGTGCGTATTGCCAAAATCCCCTTCTCTACTAGAACGCCACGTCAGCTGTGCGGTACCAAGGACGATAAGCCAGGATCGCAGCTAGCCGCTCGTGGTAAGAAAAAATTTCCTTTCCAAAAGACTCCCATCAGCCCACACCGACGCACACCGCGCAAAAGACACCTTGGAATCAAGATGCTAGGGTGTAACGTATGGAACAACGCAGCACAACAACTTTGGAGCAAGTGTGTAGACGACCCTATGCCGTGTAGCACGGTCCACGAGATGCTCAGGTCACAGAGGGTGCGTGCTGTACATCGTGGCGTCCTGCTAGCCTTGATCGGCTTGCTCCTTCTGGCGGGATGCGGCAAACCGATAGACGATGACATCGCCGCCACCTCACTCCAGGCGTTGCGTGATACAGGTAGCTGGAAGGCAAGCGCAACGTGGAAATTCCAGAGCGTGGACAAGCCTGTGATCATGACCGGCTCGGGTTCGTGGTGGGACTCGGGTGAGCAGATGAACTGGCAGGAATCCTGGGGGAGCACAAAGGTTTCACTGAAGACGGTTGGTGACAGCATCGTACTCGAGGACAAAAGCAAGCTGAAGATCGCGAGCGAGGCAGGCACAAAGCGGATCGCCAACGATCTCTTCAACGCCCTCGAGCCACTCAAACTACTTGCCGAAAGTGGGATCAAGCTCATCCCTGTGGAGGGAAAGGAGGGCCGATTCGTCGGTGAGGGCACTTGTCTCGGGACAAGATGCGATGTGGATCTTTTCCTAGTACGGGAAAACGACCTGCCGGTGCGTGCGGTCTTATTCGTTCAGCAGCCCAAGAATTGGATCAACATCGAGTTCAACTACTCGAGTCGGCTCCATTAACTACTGAATCTTGGCTGGGAGGAATAGTAGCGTAGACCGAGACGTTTCCAATTACCGACGGTGACCCAATAGACCTACTTCGTGTTGGGCTGAGCCTTGCAATAGTCACAAGTACATCCACCCGCTTCGCACTTGTAGCAGTCGCAGTGCGAGTCGCCTTGATCAGGCGTCTCCATTTCGGTCTTGTGGTTAATACTCATTATAATCCTTTGGGGTTGATGCATACTCAAGGTTTGAGCCGCCAAGTACGATTGTTTCCTTATCAACCCTCACGGCATACGACCGTTCCCACCCTCCCCGTGGCGTGCTATCAGTCAGCAAGTAGTCCTACGGCAATGACCTCGGTAAACTCAAGACCTAACCAGCCGCAGGCAACAAACTCCTCAACGCACTGTTGCAAGACTCCCTAGTGGGATCCAAAGCGTTGAACAACACCCCTGTCCAATTTGTCGGTATTCGACAAAAGCTTGCTATTCGCCGGCTTGGGACGCCCTCGGAACAGAAGCGACCCTTCAGCATCGCGTTCACGCATCGGAATACTGGCGTCCGCTATCTATGTGCCCTCCTTGCGCTCTGAGCTGCGACGACAAATCCTCCGTAACTCACTGCTGAAACGACCCCGCTTCACCTAGGTCGCATCATTTGGTGCAAGTGCTTGGCGAAGCCACTACTAATGATCTTCCCTGCCTAGCAAGACAGCACACAACCGCCAGAGGGTACTGCGGAGTAACGGTCACAGAATGGTGCGCGAACATGCGAGAATTATGTGAGAGGCAATAAAAGTCCCCGACGATTCACAGCCTGACCAACAGGCAGGCAGGTACTCTCTGGCGCACGGTACATTGCACGGATGACCACCTGGCCATCCCTTTTAACAAGGAGTATCGCCATGCATCAGTCCCTTACCCGAGCCGCCACCGTCTTAGCACTTACCGTCGGACTCTCCACCGTTCCTGCCTACGCATTCGCCGATGGCGAAACGATCACCAAACCCGCCTCACCGGTTGCAAAGGAACGGGACCGAGTGAAGACCGAAGCGGAGCGCATCAAGAACGAAGCTGCCCGCCTGAAAGAAGAAGCGCAACGTCTCAAGCAGGATCGTTCGACATTGAAAACAGAAGCCGAGAAGGCTAAGCTTGACCGTGAAACGGCCAAGGCAGCTCAGGCAAAGTTCAAAGCAGACATGGCGACTTTCACCGCCGCTGCCAAGGCTCGAGCAGAGGCGATCAAGCCGATCAACGCCGCCTTCAAGGCTGCCGTCGACAAGGCTCGCCTGGATGCGAAGACTGCACTCGCAGCAACCAAAGTTCCTGCGGAGAAGCTCGCCGCAAAGTCTGCACTTACCACAGCGATTGCTACAGCAGCAGCAACACGTGATGCTGCGATCGCCGGCCTTGCACCGCTTCCGACCAAGCCGGTCAAGCCGCGCAGCTAGTACCGACCGTCACCCAGCTGCTAGCGCCAGACCCCGTTTGCCATCAAGGCAGGCGGGGTCTTGTCGTATCCGACCAGGTCGAGGTAAACCCCGGCAATGTCGTGGAGCTTACTGGTGGCACTCTCTGTAAATGTACAGCGCATTGCGAATGTGATGAGCTGACAGCAGATCTAACTCCCGTGATCTGTTCAACAGCTCCGGATCTAAGTTGCTTGGGTTCCGGATCTGTTTTCACCGCCCTAGCCGGGTCGGCGCAGCCAGCTCCGACCGGGCCGCTCACCCCTGCCTGAAAACTGGGATGGGTGCTACTCACGTTTCACGGCTCCAGCCCCGGTATGGGCGCACAGCCACTAGTCGACCCTGGGCTCGTGGCTAGCTGTCAACAACAGCTAAGCGAACTCCCAGGGAACGTTACACCTTTAGGGAAACTGGTCCTCAAGCGCGTGCCAAATCCGTGGCCCCTGTCACTCTCACTCGTAGAAAGAACCAGCGAAGGGGAGTCAAAGATGAACATAGAGATCACAAGCACCACAACGGGCGCTTGCTGCCAAGATGGTCCGGCAATCACGCAGCTCCACGACATCAACGCCAACTCCTTCGCCTCGGACAACTACGCCGGCGCTCACCCGTCCGTCATCGACGCCATCGGGCGAGTAAACGGCGGGCACGTGCGATCCTATGGAAACGACCCCTACACCGCCACTCTCAACGACAAGATAAAGGTTCTCTTCGGTGACCAAGCCGAGTTCTTCCCGGTCCTGACCGGTACCGGCGCCAACGTGATAGCTCTGCAGGCGCTCGCCGCTCGACACGAATCGATCATCTGCGCGAAAACAGCACACATCCACGTCGATGAGGGTGGTGCTCCTGAGCGTCTCGGCCTCAAGCTTCTCACGATCCCGACCATTGACGGAAAGCTCACCCCAGATCTACTCGACACCGAAGCGTGGGGATGGGGGGATCAACACCGCGGGCAACCAGGTGTCATCTCGATCACACAGACAACCGAGCTCGGAACGCTCTACACCCCAGAGGAGATCGCCATCATCGCCGAGTACGCTCATGCGCGAGGTATGAAGCTCCATCTCGATGGTGCCCGTCTCGCCAACGCCGCAGCAGCGCTCGGAGTGCCTGTTCGTGCCTTCACAACCGACGCTGGGGTAGACATCGTCACCTTCGGTACCTCTAAGAACGGAGCCGTCCTGGCGGAAGGCATCGTGGTCCTTACGCCCGAGGCGGAAAAAGCGATCCCTTACCTACGAAAAGGCTCTTCCCAGCTCGCATCCAAGATGCGCTTCATCTCAGCGCAGTACCTCGCCCTTCTCGAGGGAGATCTCTGGCTCCAGCTGGCTGGCCACGCCAACGAGATGGCCTCCGACCTCGCCAAGCAAGTTGAGGGCATACCAGGAGTCAAACTCGCCCAGCCCGTCCAGGCAAACGCAGTCTTCGCCTACATCGACCCGGCCAAGGCTGATGCGCTAGCTGAAGAGCTCGGCTTCTACGTATGGGACGGCGCCTCTGGCCTCGTGCGTTGGATGACCTCCTGGGATACCACACCCGAGGCTGTGGACAACTTTGTAGACAAGCTAAAAGAAAGTCTATCCCAATAGGAGCAACAAAAGGTCTCGGTAATGGAATAATTTGGAGAGAGTAACGGTTACACTTAATGAAACCTATTTAGCTAAACTCATAAATGAGGATAGCGAAGTAGGAGGCAAACACTCGGCCAGACACGGAACGAGCAAGATTACGAAACAAAGGAGCAATAAATGTCAAGAGCGGTTGGAATTGACCTAGGAACAACCAATAGCTGCATCTCGGTACTAGAGGGCGGGGAGCCTACAGTTATCGCAAACGCGGAAGGTGCTAGAACCACCCCTTCTATAGTTGCATTTGCAAAGAACGGCGAAGTCCTCGTCGGCGAGATAGCAAAACGCCAATCAGTGACCAACGTAGATCGAACAATTCGATCCGTTAAGCGACACATGGGCACCAACTGGACCATTGACATCGACGGGGATAAGTACACACCACAAGAGATATCAGCACGTGTATTACAGAAATTAAAGCGTGACGCAGAAAGCTACCTTGGTGAGCCTGTAACAGATGCGGTTATCACAGTTCCGGCGTATTTCAACGATGCCCAGCGTCAAGCAACAAAAGAGGCCGGCGAAATCGCAGGACTCAACGTTCTCCGAATTATCAACGAGCCAACGGCGGCAGCACTTGCCTACGGCTTAGATAAGGCTGAAAAGGAGCAGACAATTCTGGTATTCGACCTCGGTGGAGGAACCTTCGACGTCTCCCTCCTAGAGATCGGAGACGGTGTTGTGGAGGTCAAGGCTACCAACGGAGACAACAACCTCGGTGGCGACGACTGGGATCAAGCTCTAGTAGATTACCTTGTAAAGACATTCGCTTCTGCAAACGGCATCGATCTGACAAAAGACAAGATGGCCATGCAGCGAATTAGAGAAGCTGCTGAGAAGGCCAAGATCGAACTATCCTCTTCGCAATCAGCGACAATTAACCTCCCTTACATCACCGTCGATGCCGAGAAGAACCCGCTCTTCCTGGATGAAACAATCTCGCGGGCACAATTCCAATCGCTTACTATCGACCTACTTGAGCGCTGCAAGAAGCCTTTCCAGGCCGTGTTGAAGGACGCAGGAATCCCTATCTCTCAAATTCAATCAGTAGTACTCGTTGGTGGATCAACACGCATGCCTGCAGTTGTCGAGCTCGTCCGAGAGCTAACCGGCGGGAAAGAACCCAATAAGGGCGTAAACCCTGATGAGGTAGTTGCCGTAGGAGCAACGTTGCAAGCCGGTGTTCTGAAAGGAGAAGTTAAGGATGTGCTACTTCTCGATGTAACCCCGTTATCTCTTGGGATAGAGACAAAGGGCGGAGTTATGACTAAGCTGATCGAACGCAACACTACAATCCCGACCAAGAGAAGCGAAATCTTCACAACAGCTGATGACAATCAACCAGCAGTGCAGATTCAAGCCTATCAAGGGGAACGCGAAATTGCGGCTTATAACAAAAAACTCGGCGTATTCGAGCTAACAGGGATAGCGCCAGCTTCTCGCGGGATACCGCAGATCGAAGTCACCTTCGACATCGATGCAAACGGAATCGTTCACGTATCAGCTAAAGACCTAGCAACAGGCAAAGAGCAAGGTATGACCATCTCAGGCGGATCGGCTCTCTCGAAAGATGACATCAATCGTATGATGCGCGATGCAGAAGCTCACGCCGAAGAAGATAAGCTTCGACGGGAAGAGGCAGAGATTCGAAACTCAGGAGAATCCCTCGTCTACCAGACAGAGAAGTTCCTATCCGAGAATTCCAGCAAGCTGACAATGGGTGCAATTGCACCCAAGAAAACGGAGCTAGATCAAGCTCTTAGTGAACTGAAGAAATCTCTCGGTGGAGCGAACTTCGAGTCGATCAAATCAAACACTGAAAAAGTCTCATCATGCGCACAGGAGCTCGGCGCACTTCTCTACGCAAACGCAGAAAAACAAGCCAGCGAGCAATCAACAGATACGGACGTTGACGTTGAAGATGCTGAGATTGTGGAAGAAGCGACGATTAACTGATGTCAATGAGCGCAGACCTTCCGGATGAAAAAGACCTTAACGCCAACCACCTGGCCGAGGTGAAGGCTGCGTCGGATCTGATCTTAGATCCGGTTGCAGCCCTCACTGCAGATCTACAGAGATTGCAAGCAGAATATGTAAATTATCGAAAGCGCGTGGAACGCGACCGAGCGTTAGCACATGATCTGGCAATTGCTTCCCTTCTGCAAGAACTCATCTCAACGCTAGACGACATAGATCGAGCCTCGAGCCACAATGAACTCACCGGCAGCTTCAAAGCAGTAGCCGACCAACTGAACGCCACTACCAAGAAATTCGGACTTGAAAAGTATGGAGCCGAAGGTGACTCTTTCGATCCAAATTTACACGAAGCTGTGATCCTAGAAACCTCTGTTGAAGTGTCTTACGCGACCGCGTCCAAGATTTTACAACAGGGATTTAGGCACAAATCGCGCATCTTACGCCCGGCGAGAGTAGTCGTAACCGAGCCAATAGGCTGACCTTACAATCGTCATGGGTGATCGGTAACTCCTTCTCAATTCAGAGATTTATGCTTGTCTTTGTGATCTGTGAGCACTTACAGGCCACCCGCAAAGTGCGCACAATACAAATGGGCGGCTTCTCCGAGGAGCACTGGAAGAGTAACATATGGCCATCCGCGCCCGCCGGGTGTTCAGAGAGCACATTCCATGACACGTAAGTTACTTGCCTCAGCGCAGCGAAAAGCCTTCACACTCATCGAACTCATCGCTGTTGTGGTTGTACTTGGCATACTGGCCGCTCTCGCGGTACCAACCTTCAATGCAGTAAAGGGCTCCTCAGCAGAGCAGACAATCGAGCGTTCAGCTCAATCCGTAGTCAATGAGGCCAAAGCTCTCGCAGCCTTCGACGGTGAGCCGATCAGCAACACCTACATCGACGCCGCTCTCAATGACTACGCAGGCACCAAGGATACAAACCCAGCAGGTGGGTCAGCTGCGACGATAACCTTGTCGCGTTCCGGTATCAACGCTACCGCGACGATAGATGCCTCGGGAGCAATCTCGGTTGACTCAACAACCACGACATCAAACGGTGGTAGCGGGGGTGGAGGTGGAGGAGCATTCACTCCTACCTACAGCTTCGACCAGGCAACCGACTACTTTGGAGGATCTTGCAACTCAACAGGTGTAGAGTTCTCCGGTGGACCAAACTCACTTAAGATGTGGTGCGCTAGCGGAGCACTCAAGACAGCCCTGGGAACTCTAGAGGCTGGTGACGCCCTCCGTCTAACATACGCAGACGGTGTAGAGAACTTTACCATAGCTGAGATCATCATGGGAACCTCTATACAGATCGTAATGACCAAGACTATGCGAGCTGAGTACGGGGCGACCTTCACGAAGATGGAGTTCTAAGCCGCCGCTGATCGCACCTGGACAGGGGCCTCTATCCCTTCTCGGGCAAGAGAAGCAGCTAGCCCTGTCCGTGGGGACCCCACGATAGAGCTCAAAAGCTTCAACCTGGCCCAGGTCGCCGCGTTGACCCAAGGCTCAGCGGTGCTCGTCGAAGATAGACGTATCCGGCAGTGATAAGCCCGGGAGCTGCACAAGGCTATAGCTGCCGCATCCCCCCTCAGAGCGCCTCTCTACATTGACATCCCGAACGTCGAGGGGACCTTCCAACCTATGGAGTCGACCAGGGCATCAGCGAACGCACGCGCAAGATCGGCGTTCCTCAGAGTCGCTACCTCCTCCCTGCTGGTACTCGCACTCTCAGCCTGTGGAACGGTCAGCCCGCCTGGTGCGAAGGTGGTGGCGAACGGTATGCCCGTCCTCGCCGTGGGCTTGTCGACCACACTCACGAGTGTAGTATCCCAACAGCGCCTCTCAGCTCTTACGGCAGCAAGACTCTACGGTTACAGCTTCTACGCTGCTCAGGAAGCCTTCCTCGGTGAGCTCAAGCTGGATGAGAGAGCAGAAGATCTTGCAGTGATCGCCGCTGTGCATGCCGCAACAAAGGTCGCTCGCGAAATCCTTTCCAACGCCAAGGCCCCAGGTCGAGAACTCGACACACTCGAGCGCCGATATGCCTCAAACCCCAGCGAAGAGGGTCTCCAAGCAGCTACACGCGGTGACGTCGTAGCAGAAGAGTTAATCCAGCGCTCAAGACTCGATGGGTATAGCCAAGCCGGTGAGGCCGAGCAGCCCGAGCCAGTGAGCGACGATTGGGTTTGGGAACCAACCGGGACGATGCGCATGCCCTTCATCGAGCCTGGCTACGGCACAATCAAGCCTCTGATCGATGGGACCTCGAGCTGCTCACTGCCGGCCCCTTCGATCGATGTCATCAAAGCTGAGTCAATGGAGCTCTTCAAGAATTTCGATCCGGCGGCTGCGGCTGGTGAGGAAGTTCTACTTTTCCTCGCGGGCAACGGAACCCCTACACCAGCAGGACAGATGCTCATCATCGCCGCAAACGCAGCGCGATCAAACAAGCTGGATCAGAGTTCGGCTATGGCCCTACTCAGCGCTGTTGCGATAGCCGGGAACGACGCCGGTATAGCTGTATGGCGAGAGAAGGCAAAGCACATGATCGCGCGTCCTGAAACGATCTACAGTAGAGCAACCGGCAACCAAGCCTTACTACCTCGCGAGACGCCTGCACACCCTTCCTACCCGTCGGGTCACTCTGGATTCAGTGGAAGCGCAGTAGAGATCATGATCTCGCTCCTAGGTGAGCAAACAAAGATGAAGCTTGTTGCGCCAGAGGACCTAGCTGCGCCACGAGTAGTCTTTGAGTTCTCGTCACCACGAACACTCCTCCGAGCGGTCAGCGCCTCCCGCGTCTCAGCAGGCTTCCACACACCAACCGATGTGAGCGCTGGTGAAGCATTAGGGGCGTGCGTTGGCCAAGCGGTTTTGGTTGCGCTCTCATCATCAGCCTCTGAGAAGGGTTCGCAAAGGTGACAAAGAAGCAGGAGAGAACGATAGAAGATCCGCACGCTCCGCTGATCGAGCGTGCGCGGGGTTTCTACCTTCGCAAACCAGTCGTGGCATTCAGCGCAATGATCGCCATCATCGGAGTGGCAGCCGGCGCCTTCACCGGTACGAGGGTTGACAAGGTGGCCACCAGTGTAGACCCAGTCTTGATTGCCGCCGATCGACCGTTCGGGGAGAACGCGGGAGATGCCCCTGCGCGAGTATGCGCCGCCGCTATCCCCTACAACCCGTCAGCAGTGGCAAGAAGTGACGCCGCGACCCGCGACCTGGAGACAGTCAAGGCTGTGACATCACTCACCCGTGGGACTACATCGCTCTCAGATATGGATGCGTGCCTCATGGATCGAATGGTCCCCTCGGTCGCTGTCGGTGATCTTGACGGCGATTATCTACCAGA
>Ga0209550_10007539_pt1 | contig 10076 bp, 9 predicted proteins | sample LauGreSuBDMM15SN_2_FD_187567 | JGI IMG/M metagenome (GOLD analysis project Ga0209550, IMG submission 187567) | Freshwater lake microbial communities from Lake Michigan, USA - Su13.BD.MM15.SN (SPAdes) (version 5) | ecosystem: Environmental > Aquatic > Freshwater > Lake | place: Lake Michigan, USA... | reverse complement strand
TACCTTCAGTTGGTGGGGTGCTTGGCTTTCAGATCACAAAGATAAAGTCGTGATTGCGCCGGGTTCTGTTATGCAAGGCAGCATCACGGCTTGGGGCTTTGACGGCCTATTGCCTGAACGTTGGATAAAAATTTAGCCTAGCAATACCCAGCCAAACGTTGCATCACCATATGGCCAAACATAAAGTGAAAATCTTCTGCTAGCTGCATATCGTCGATTTCAGCCCAAACAACGTGTTGCGCTATTTGCTTTAATTTACCGCCGCTATAGCCACACAAGCCCAAGGTAACCGCACCGTTTTGATTCGCATAATCGACAGCGCGGATAACGTTCTCTGAGTTTCCACTGCCAGATATTGCTAAAACCAGATCGCCCGGCTGCAAAATATTTTTTAATTGGCCTACAAAAATATCCTCAAATGAAAGATCGTTTGCATAACTCATCATCAGGCCAATGTTATCGACCAACGAACGCCCTCGAAAGCTGCGTTGCGTATGCATCGGAATTGTTTTGTTCCAGTCATTAATAAAATGTAAGGCGGTCATCGAACTACCGCCATTACCTAAGGTGATAATTTGTTTACCGGCAAGCCACGCGTCTGCGACAACTTGAACGCCATGATCGATCTGTTCGCGGTCAACGACTGACAGTAGCTGTATCAACTTGTCTAAATATAAATCTGCAATGCCTTTACCCAACGCCATAGTATTAATCCTGATCGAATTCGATCTTTATGTATAGAAAATTATCCTACTTCCAAGAGGATCAAGCCCTATCGGGATAGCTCTTAAGTTTGATAGTGCCTTCTTAATCGCATCATGTTTTTCGGGCGGCGCAACCAACAGCAAAAACCCGCCAGCACCCGCCCCCAGAATCTTGCCGCCTTTGGCTCCGGCCGTTAAAGCAATGTCGTACCACTGATCAATCTCTTGACTACTAATATTGGTCACGAGACTTTTTTTGAGCATCCAATTTTCATGCAAAATCTCGCCGAATGCCTCAAGATTATTGGACTGAAGTTCGTCTTTTAAATTGTAGGCGAGCCGCACCATCCTTTTAAGCGAGTCTAGTTTGCCTTGATTATTAGCAAGTGATTCTGACTGTTCTTTTAAGATGCTAGATGCGTTACGAGTTGTGCCAGTGTAAAACATCAATAAGCTTGACTGCAGCGACTGTAGTATGGATGCCTTGCAGATCAGGGGCGACACGATGACGGACTCGTCAGGCCTAAATTCGATTAAGTTAAAACCGCCGTAAGCAGCTGCATACTGGTCTTGTTTACCGATCGGTTCTTTACAAAGATCGATTTCTATGTGGCACGCGTCTCTGCCAAGCACTTCAGCAGAACTGTATTTACCCATATAAGCATTTAAGGCGTGCAATAACCCAACTGTAAACGAGCTTGACGACCCAAGCCCAGTGCCTTTAGAGGGAATATCTGCGATCGTTGTGATCTCAACGCCACCTTTCAACCCTAAATATTGCATACCGGCTTTAACAAGTGGGTGCTTAATATCGGCAACAGTGCTGACTTCTTCGTTAATCGAATAGCCAACTCGAATGCCGTCATCGAATTTTTTATTGACCGTGACGTAGATATATTTATCGATGGCAGAACTCACGACCGCACCGATTTCTTCGCGCTGATAAAACGCGGGTAAGTCACTGCCGCCGCCCACTAGGCTCATTCTTAGGGGTGTTCGACTAATAATCATGTGCGCGTAATCTTCTTCTCAGCCTTTAAGGGTAGTTTAACCTTGATGGCATCATGCTTAAACTCGTCTACTGTGGGCACTTCATCTAGCAGGCGCTCGCGGTAGATTACCGCTGCGGCCTCAGCCGTATAACCGCGTCGTCTATATTCAGTAAGAATCCGATTTTGACGCTCTGCTTCGTCGAGTTCGACATAAAAACGCCTGGCGGCATGCTTGGCCGCATGAGTGGCTAAAGCAGCCACGCCCTCGATAATTACAATGTCGTCGTGCTTAATCACAAGGTTCTCTGCGTCTTTCTGCTGTTGCCGTGCGTGCTTCAAATAGAGTGGCAATGATAGGGTGACCGGTCGCCCGCTTCTTAATTCAAGTTTCGCCAAGCACTGATTGAGCTCAGCCATAGCGTGTCGCCCAAACACCCCAAGGCCACGCTTGGCTTCAGACAAGATCCAGCGATCTGTTGAGAGCACATGACACTGGCGCCCCATCCCTAGCAAGGCGCACTTTAAGATGCCGGCAAAAGTGCTTTTACCGCTACGCGCCTGTCCACCAATAAAAACTAAGCCACCCGGTTGGATTTTGACTAAGTCGGCAGAATACTCTTCTATGACCTGCGGATAAACGTCGAGTATTAAGACAGCCGCCGTTTGCAGATCGGCAGCAATGAAATCGGCAATGACTGGGTATTTATGATCCTTGCCGGCATGGCCGGTTTCGACCAGAATTGACCTCAACCCTGCGCGTTTTGCGGTCGCAACGTCAGTTGAGGTATCGCCAATTAACCAGGATGTTGCCAAATCAATATTTAACTCCGCTACCGCCCGATCAATCATTCCAGTGCTAGGCTTTCTACACTGACAGACAATCTTCAGGTCGGTTCTCTCACCCACGAAGCCCTTATCAGGATGGTGTGGGCAGTAATAAACTCGATCTAAGAAAGCAGCCTCGTAGCCGAGCAGCGTTTCTAATTTATTGTGAATTTGCGTGAGCTCGGCGACGGTGCAGTCACCCCTGGCAACAACGGGTTGATTTGTAACGACACAAGTCTTGTAACCTTCGCGGTTGAAACGACGCACTGCTGGCGCGACGCCCTCGAGTAACCGCACTTGGTCAAGCGTGCTCAGGTGATTAACTTCTTCAATGAGCGTACCGTCCCGATCAAGAAAAATGGCCGCCTGTTTGTTTGCCAATGATGCTTGAGCTATTTTGCCGCTATTAAAGTCAACTCTAACTTTGTCGATGCGCTCCGGTGTACCGCAATCTTTGATGTATTCGGGGCTGTTGTAACCATTTAAGGCCACGCCATCACGAATCATCTGCGGAAACAAATGCTTGCCAAAATCTAGCTCGGTCTGACTGTCTCGTCGGTAAGCCAGCAGCGCGGCCCTGCTTAAACAATAGAGCGCTGCGTTGACTAGATTAGGATAATACTTGTCGGCTTGATGTGGATAAGGGTGGAACTGGGTAATGGCGCCCGACTCAGCCATTTCAACCAAATCGGAGTCGTGGGGGTGATCGTTAGGGTGAAGAAAAAGCGTGGCACCGACCGTCGGTAACCGCTCGTGGGCCTCACAAAACCGCTTTAAATCTACTTCGAGCATGGTGTCGCCGTACATGACAAGAAACTGCTCTTCGAGTCGATCAAGCACGCTCAGTACTGCGCCTGCAGTGCCAAGCGGCACTTGGTCATCAATGCACTCAACCGCAATACCCCAGTTACCTCTGCTCTCACAAAAATCAACTATTTGCTGTGCCTTGTGATTAACCAATACAAGCACTCGGTCAAAGCCATACCGCTTAGCCAGCAAAATCTGATGCTCAAGCAATGGGGTGCCACAGACATCGATCAGAGGCTTGGGTAAATTGCCCAATCTCTCTTTTAGACGCGTACCTTTACCGCCAGCCAGAATAACAACCTGCCTCATTTACGGGTGATCTCTTGTTCGACAATTTCTGCTATCGCTCTTTTGATGGCCAGCTTTGAATCCAGCTTAGGCGTCCAGCCCAACTTCATTAATTTATCAAGACAATACTGAAACTTAGGCACATCACCGACCCAACCGCGATTTTCAGCACCGTAAGAGATTTTTGCGCTGGGCGAAACGCTGGCAACGACCGCTTCAGCAATATTGCGAACCGAGACCCCCGCATCGCCGGCCCCTAAGTTATAAACAGCTACTTTTTCAGTGGCACGACGCCGAATTTGCAACATCCCCTCGAGCAAGTCATCTACATGCAGGTAAGCTTTTTGCTGCGTGCCGTCGCCCAGCACATTCAACAGGCCCGGACTCGCCTTGAGCTTGTTTACAAAATCAAGCAGCACGCCATGGGTGGCAGGCACACCAATGACGTTTGGAAAGCGATAGATAAATGCCCTATGTAAAAAGCCCTCGGCGGCGGCACTTATTGCGGCCTCTGAAGCCAGTTTCATCGCCCCGTAATTGGATAACGGTAAAAGCGGGCCCGAAACTTCTGAAATACTTTGAGCGCCATGATCACCATATACAGCAGAGCTCGACGCGAAGGCCAGTAGCTTGATATCTAATACTTTCATGACCTCTAAGACGTTAAAGGTCGTCATAAATGTATCTTGGAGATCGACATTAGCGTCATTGACCCCCGCTGGAATATCAGAATTAGCGGCTAAATGCCAAACCTCTGTGATCGGGAACTTGTCATGAAAAGCTTTGGTTTTGGCGAGAAAACTTGGCCTATCCGCACAGTCCGCCTCTACAAAATGAAAATTTGCCGCGTTTTCGATCACGGTTAGGTTTTGTAGGGTGCCGCGGCTTAAATTATCAAAGCCTAAGACAATATTCCCTTCGTTCGCGAGCCGTTTAGCCAGATTACAGCCAATAAATCCTGCCACGCCTGTAATTAAAATCGACATCGAGAATATCCTAAGGTTTTGTAGCGTCTTTAGGCGCGATTTGCATCAGCCGCCAACATTATATTAGGCATCCCGTTTAGATCCAGACTCGAGGGGTAAACCATTCATTCTGAAATACAATTAGTAGATGAGCGACCAGAATACCCTTCCCCCCGCGATATCGGTGCTTATGCCATGCTTCAACGGGGCGCGCTGGATTGCAGAGTCCATCGAAAGTGTTCTCAATCAGACTTTTAGCGCCTTCGAATTAATCATCATAGACGGGGGTAGCTCTGACGGCTCAATCGATATTATTAAAGAATATATCGAAAGAGATTCTCGGGTCATTTTGCTCGAAAGGCCAGGCTTGGGTTTGTCGGCCTCGTTAAACCTTGGCATCGACACGGCACTCGGGCAGTGGATTGCCAGACTAGATGCTGATGATGTGTCTGAGCCAGAAAGGCTCGCGCTGCAATTACAAGCTTCAACTCAAAATCCCAAACTGGTTTTCTTGGGTACTGGCTTAACCGAAATTGACGAGCATGGCGCCCTAGGCAAATCCTTTCTTTACCCCGAGACAAGCTCTGAGCTGCTCAATCATCTTGTCTGTTTTAAACGGTTTCCACCCCACTCGTCCGCTTTTTACCGCACAAGTGTTGTCAAAAAAGCTGGCGGCTACCGAACCGAAATCAAAAGAGCCGAAGATTTAGACCTCTGGCTGCGCTTATCTGAACTGGGCGAGCTAGGATCCATCCCTCAATGTTTGGTGCGCTATCGCAAGCACGCCAACCAAACTTCCAATTTTGAAGGTGGTACGCCCCAAGTCATTGATGCACGCGTAGCAGTAGTAGGCTATTGGCTAAGGCAAAGTGGGGTATCTGATGCCAGCCGGTTTGAACACCCTCAGTATCAGAAATTTAGAGAATTTGTCACGAAGAAATATGTCGGGCACTTTCAGCGCCACCTGGAACGCGACCGATTAACGTCGCGATTTGCCAGTAAACGCACTAAAGGGTCTCTTCTTTGGTCACTGGCGAAACTGTTAGTGACCAAACCTACCTTCGTTTTTTGGTTAATCGATTTTCAGTTATTTGGTGAACGTGTAGCGCCAAAGTTCGCGCGAGAATGGGCGTTAACCCAAGGCATCTCTGGCGATACTCGATGAAGGTTTTACTCTTTAGTCAATATTTTTGGCCCGAATCGTTTCGTATTAACGAAGTGGTTGAGTCTTTACTAGAAGTAGGGTGCGAAGTGACCGTGCTAACTGGTCAACCAAACTACCCGCAAGGCAAGACCTTCGCTGGTTATCGCGCCTTAAACATTAGTCAAGAATTGCACGCCAAAGGCTATACGATTCACAGAGTGCCCCTCATCCCTCGTGGCAAGGCAAACGCGGTCGGGCTAATTTTTAACTATCTTTCGTTTGTTCTAAGCAGTGCGTTGATCGGCCCATTTGTATTACGAGGTCAGCAATTTGACCTGATTTTTGTTTGTGGCATGTCACCTTTTACGCAGTCGGTCAGCGCCATTTGGCTGGGCAAACTAAAAAAAGCAAAAGTGGTGATTTGGGTGCAAGATCTTTGGCCTGAAAGTCTCGAAGCGACCGGTTTCATTAAAAATAAATCCGTATTAAGCGCTGTAGGGTCGGTCGTCAGCTGGATTTATCGTCACTGCGATCTGCTGCTCGTACAGTCAAAGGGGTTTGTTTCTTCGGTTCACAGCATGGCGGGTAATACTCCCATCAAATACCATCCAAACCCCGGCGAATTGGCGTTCAACCATACAGCCAGCAGCGCACAAGCTCCGGCCGTCTTGTTGAGCAAGGGATTCAATGTCGTGTTTGCGGGCAACCTAGGAACCGTTCAAGCGCTTGACTCAGTGCTAGCGGCCGCAGAGCAACTAAAAGCGCACACTGACATCAACATCGTCCTAGTCGGCAGTGGCAGTCTAACTGCCTGGCTCGAATCCGAGATTAAGCGCCGAAACCTTCAAAACGTAAGCATGCCCGGTCGTTTTCCGGTCGAAGCCATGCCAAGCATCCTCGGCCAAGCATCGGCGCTACTCGTCAGTCTGTGTCGTGATCCCATTATCAGTAAGACAATCCCCAGTAAAATTCAGGTGTATCTCGCTGCTGGCAAACCCATTATCGCGTCGCTTGATGGCGAAGGCGCTCGCGTCGTCGAAGAATCAGGTGCGGGTGTGGCGTGCTCAGCCGAAAATGCATCGGCCTTAGCCCAAGCAATATTGAAGCTGCACGCTATGCCCGCGCAAAAGCTTGAATTGATGGGACGAAAAGGTGTTGAATACTACCAACAACATTTTGAACCAACTATGTTGGCACAGCGGTTAAGACAGCATTTCTCATCATTGCTATCGGGCGAGCCAGGTTTCGCAAAAAGGATGTCGGGTTTTGAAGAATGAATCGCAAGTTAGGATTTTGATTCTTGGCGCTTCTGGCATGCTGGGCAATGCCTTGTACCGTTTTTTTAGCGCTAGCGAAAACTATCTGACGTATGGCACTAGTCGCTCGCCGCACTTGATGCAAGCGCTACCTTCGGCACTGCGTCAAAATATTATTCAAAATATCAACGTAGAAAATGAATCAGGTGTGACTGAGCTGTTAGCACGCGTTCAGCCTACCGTGGTTGTCAATTGCGTGGGCTTGGTCAAACAACTTGCTGAAGCTAACGATGCGATCGCGGCGATCAAAATCAACGCCTTACTGCCCCACCAACTAGCCCGACACTGTCAGCAGGTCAACGCTCGACTCATTCATGTCAGCACAGACTGTGTATTTAGTGGTGCAAAAGGGCAGTATATCGAAGAAGATTTGCCAGACGCCCAAGACTTGTACGGGCGCAGCAAACTACTGGGTGAGGTCGATTACGACAATGCCATCACGCTCAGAACCTCGATCATCGGACACGAAATTAACAGTCACCACGGCCTTGTGGATTGGTTTTTGTCTCAGAAAGGCCAAGTAAAAGGATACCGAAAAGCCGTTTTCTCGGGGTTACCTACAGTTGAGTTGGCACGCGTGATTAGAGATTTTGTGATTCCGCACCCTGCTTTGCGCGGTACTTACCACGTGTCTGCCTCACCAATCAATAAATACGAACTCCTGAGGCTTGTCGCACAACAGTACGGCAAGCAAATTGAAATCGTACCGGATGACGGTGTTGTGATCGACAGATCCTTAAATTCGCAGCGGTTCAGACAAGCCACTCAATATCAACCAACCTCTTGGGAAGATCTCATACAAAGAATGCATCTGCTCAATATCGGTGACTAACCGAGCAGGCATAAGTATCCAGGGCTCCTCAGGGGCCTATCGGTTGTTTACCAGTCAAAATGCTTCTGAACCCGGATAACGCCGGGTTAGACACTAATGAAGCGCCCGAGGCGCTAAAACAGCACTCTGGCATCCGAGTAAAGAGACCGATGAGCAGAATTGCAACAAAGACACAAAATGATCCCTGAAGATTGCCCAAGCGAAACCTAGCCTTTTGCCTATCCCAGAACTGAGCAATTGGGTCTTCAAGTTTGAGAGCAAGAATAAACAAAGACACATAGGCAATTCCGAAAACCCACCTGCCCCAATCCCAGCCCAAGGCAAACAGCGGAAGAAATGTCAAGCATACTGAACCGAAAGTACTGATCAATTTATTTGATGTATAAAAATCAAGTAGCGAAATGCGCCGCTGCTCTGCAGCAATAAAGCCTATCGCCAAATATGCGATGACTAGCGACCATAAATAGTAGCTACCCACACCGCTTGCCAATGCAAGAATCGGTAGCTTCAGCGCTTCGCGAAACGACCACCCGATTGCCGCGATCGCGCCCGACGGTTCGACTCCGCCATTCATCAGTGCAGCAACTGATAGTGATTTCCATATTGTGATGCTTGTCGTCAAATCGCCTTTGTAAAAACGGCGGTTTCAAGTGTGAAGTGCAACAAGCCGGCGATAATAATCGTCAGCATTAAATGTATCAGGTAAAAAGAGTTCTGCAGGGCATTTAAAACCGAGACTTTTGCGAGGCCTGGTATTTAACGCCCAAGCAACAGTATCTAGTTCATCTTGGCTAAACACGGATAGGTCGATTCCCTTGGGTAAATACTGTCTCAGTAATCCGTTGGTATTTTCGTTGATGCCTCGCTGCCAAGGGCTGTGTGGGTCAGCAAAGTACACCTTCACGCCCGTGCGTTCAGCGAGCTTCTCATGCTGAGACATCTCGCGACCCTGATCGTAAGTCATCGACAAACGACGCTGTACGTCGATTCGGTTGAGAACCATGCTGAATCCTTCGACCGCAGCTTGGGCACCACCATCTGCGACCTTAGCCAAAGTCACAAACAAACTTGTTCGTTCAACGAGCGTGCCGACGGCCGAAGCGTTTCCGCGTCCTTTAATCAGGTGACCCTCCCAGTGGCCAGGTATCACGCGCTCATCGACTTCTGGCGGTCGTTGGTGAATACTAACCATATTAGGAATCTCACCGCGACGATCCTCACCGCGTGCACGAGGACGACGGGCTTTACGCCCTTGCCTCAAGGTTGCGAGCAGTTCGGTGCGCAGCTCACCGCGCGGCATCGCATAGAGCGCCGTGTAGATGGTTTCGTGGCTAACACGCATCGAGCAATCATCTGGGAACATGCGTGGAAGTATGCCCGCAATCTGTTCTGGAGAATATCGTTTCCTAAGCAGCTTTTGAACTTGAGACCACAAAAAGCCGTCGGCAGCCAAGCGCGCAGGGTTGCGGCCGCTGCTGCGCCTCAAAGAAGCACGCTGATGAGCAAGAACCGAGCGGTAACCCCCCGCCAAAGCGGGTCGACCAGCCCGAACGGGTTGGGATTTTGGGTTACACCACTCGTTACGAGCAAGCTCTCGACTCACCGAGCTGGGGCTTCGATCCAAGCTTCGAGCAATTGCCCGAATGGTGCACCCTCGCTCAAGGCTCAATTGAATCAAAGTTCGCTCTTCACAATTAAGATGTTTGTATTTGGTTTTCATTGCAACACAGTACCTCAGGGTTAGTGTTGCACTTCAGTTTTGAACTCGCCAACTTAAAACGACAAAAATCATCAAACACAGTGAGATATGCAGCCAGACGGTCAGGCGTCTAAAAGTTGGGTCTTTCGCATTCAAGGCCAATAGAACCAGCGAAAAAAACAAACCGTTGAAAAATAAAAATGCCTCGTGCACAAGGGGCAGAACCACGTCCATAGCAATGATCGCTGCACATAAGGCTTTCTCACCTATCCAGCTACCATTTTTTTTAATTTTGCAAAAAAACAAACAAACTAAAACTACCGCAAGTAAAAATAAAATCTCTTTCCGATAATAATACTCATTACCAATAGCAATCCAATAAATCCCTAATGGGCTGAATATATACCTGAATCCGTGAATATCTAAAGTTAGTTTTGAGAATTACGCGAGAATAAAAAATAATCTCACAAATTCAGATGCAATTATCTGAAAAAATAAATTCTA
>Ga0209550_10007538_pt1 | contig 10076 bp, 8 predicted proteins | sample LauGreSuBDMM15SN_2_FD_187567 | JGI IMG/M metagenome (GOLD analysis project Ga0209550, IMG submission 187567) | Freshwater lake microbial communities from Lake Michigan, USA - Su13.BD.MM15.SN (SPAdes) (version 5) | ecosystem: Environmental > Aquatic > Freshwater > Lake | place: Lake Michigan, USA... | reverse complement strand
TTGCTGCGCGAGCACCTCGCCCACGTGCCGCCGGATGCGATCGCCCACGATGGTGCCGCCTTCATCGAGCCCGTCGATGAGCAGCAGCGCACGCCGCGCTAGCATCGCCTGGCGCAGCATCGTGTACGTCTCGGACCCCATGCCGTGCTCCCTGGCCACGTACGCATCGGCAAAATTCCACGCTCGCCCAAAGGCGCCCTCGCCACCCTTCTCGGCCATCTCCTCGGCCATCCAGCGTGCAAGCTTCGCCACGCTGATCACGATTGGGACGAGGTTCGGATCGGCGTCACCCTGCGTTCGCCGTGCCGCGAGCGTGGCGAGGGTGTGGACTGCGAGTGTCTTGCCGCCGCCCACGCCCGCCGTGAGCAGCACGTTGTGATCCGCTTCTTGAGGTGCATTCGAGTCGCTCGTGCACCAAGCGGCATGCCGTGCGTGAAGCCAGTCGCTGAGCGCCCCAACCGTGTGCGCGCCACCCAACGAGTCGGCGGGGGCAGCAAACGCCTTCACTCGTACGGGTAGAAGCTCGAGGCGCACGCCCAGCGCGAGAGCGAGTCCCGAGCCACCACAGCGCTCTGAGTGCATGCTGATTGCCTCCCTCATCCGGTGACGATGAGCGCGTCCCGAGCCATGGTTGTCCCCGTCGCCCTTACCATGGCCGCCCTCGCCTTCATGGCCGTCCCCGTCGCCTTTGCCATGGCCGCCTTCGCCTTTGCCATGGCCGCCGTCGCCTTTGCCATGGCCGCCTTCGCCTTTGCCATGACCGCCTTCGTCGCCCTTCTCTTGCCCCCCCTCCTTGGCTTTAATTTGGGCGCCGCCGTCGGAATCTCCGCGGTCGAGGAGGGTCTGCAAGTAGCGGAGCCGCCGCTCCTCAAAGATTCCCCGCGAGAGCAGGCGCGGCGCGTGGTTCCAAGGCGTGATCTTCATCGTCACCTGACGCTCATCGGGCTGCAAGGTGAGCACGTGGGCTCCAGTCTGGAGGGCGTGAGAGACGGAGCAGTCGACCCACCGCGGCGAAGGCCACTCTTGCCACACGACCAATGGCTGGCCCGCGCCGTATCGGCGCAGCCCGAGTCCCCCCTTGGCGCGCAGCCCTTCCGCGGCCAGCGCGTCGAGGTCGAGCTGGCCCACGCCCTCTCGAAGTGCCTGTGCGGCCGCGAGCAGCGTCGTCACGTCACCGAGCCCGCGACGCGACTTGATAGCGGCCGCGTCGTTGGCGTCGCGCAGCTGGGCATACTCCGGCAGCACCGCCAGCACCGCCTTGAGCCGTGCCGACTGCACCGTCGCCACGTCGACCAGCATCGCATTGCAGATGGCCAGCGCCGTCTTGGACGCCATCTCGAGGACATCCTTCGCCGCGGCGAGTGCCGCGTTGGCGCTGGCCTCGGCGGGACCGAGCTCATCATCGAGCTTTCGGAGACGCTCCTCGAGTACCTCCTGGGACTCGGCCAATGAGGCCTCCGGCTGCGCCGCTGGCGGTGCCTCCGGCCGCGCAGGGCCGTCTCGGCCTCTTGGGCGGTCGCGCGCGAGTGCACTTGCACTCGCGTCGGCAGCGCGTCGGCTTTGCAACGCGTCCTTCGCAGCTGCCCTGGCCGCGCGCACGGTGTCAAGCTTGAGCTCTGCTCGGCGCGCCTCGGCACACTTGAGTTGCAACTGGGGCTGGTCGATGAGCTCGCCGCTGCTCCCAGGCGGAGCGTGCTGCTCGGCCTGAGGCCGATCCTCGCCCATTTGCTCTTCGCGCACGGTCGGAGGCTGCGTCAGGTGCCGACCGATGCGCGCGAGCAAGGTCGCGTCGTGCGCCGCCTGCTTGACGGCCTGCAGCGCACTGCCGAGCTCCACATTCCGCGGCCACGGGAAGACCGACTGGATGGCACCGTCCATCGCCAACGGGTATGTCGTCTCGGGCTCATCGAGTTTGCTCGCGACCCGCTTGATTCTTCTGCCCGACTCGTCGACAACGCCAAGCATCCCTGTGCCTTCACCTCCACCCTCGCGCCCGCTTGCACTTGGCCCGCCGGGAAAGAAGAGCAACGCTTGGCCGGGGGCGTAACACAGAGCCTCCTCGGCCGCTGCGTGCGGCAGCACGAATACAGGACGTGGCGGCCGCGGTGCATCGCGCCACGCTGGCGTGCTAGTCTTTGCAGGCGCTGTCCAAGGATGCCATGCTGGCGGGCTGGCCATCCCGAAGCTTTGTTTAGGCCTCTGAGTCTTGCCTGCAGGCATCACCTTGGGCGCCCGCCACGCAGGGCTCAACATGTATTTCCGTTTTTCTTCAGCTTTTTGCGAAGGCCTGCATGCACATGAACATTTGAATTTTGCCTACGATGCCAAGTTTTGTTTGGGACACCCGCCCCTCTACCGTATCTATGAGCATGAACGAGCCTACGGGATGGCGATGGAGGGCACTCGATTTACATGTCTGGATTCCCGTTTTTCTGGCTTCCTGTCCGCGTCAGCCGCTACTAAGCCGCTACATGTAGGTCGCTCAAACATCTAAGTTTCTTGTCTGTAGAGGTGAGTGTAGCGGAGTCGGAAAATGCTGAACGTAGATTTTCGCTCTCCCGACGACCCCGTCCATGCAAGTAGATAGCGCGGCGGGTGGGCCGCCCTGCGCGATGGGCCGTCCTGCACAACCCACCAACGCACACGCAGGAGGCAGGACCACGTCACGACCCCACCTACATGTATATATGCCCAATGCCGGTCTATGTCGTGTGTGTCCGGCTCCCCCGAACCGGTGTCCACGGTGTTTTGAACAGTATGACGCGAACAGTACCGGTTGATTTCGTCCAAGGGTTTCGTCCGGTGTGTACCGGCTCCCCCCAGTGTTTTTGAACGCTGTACGTGTTGATGAAGGTTTCAATTTGGTGCATGTGGTGGTGCGAGGACGTAGTTGTGCGCTCGACCGTCTTCGTGGCCTACCGGTACTAAACTGTACCGTTAGCTTGACCGTGTGCCCTTGTGCGCCCGTGTGTCCCGTGTGTGTCCCTCCCGTGTGAACGTTAACACGACAGACGCGACAGCCGGTGCTACGACACTGTGTCCCGGCTCCCCCGGCGCTTTTTACCGTTACCCGGAAGCTTGCGGGTGGTTTCACTTCGCCACGGGGCGCTCAAAGTATTACGCGACAATGCTTGCCGCCCTCGCTCTCACTTTGGCATTCTATCACCACCCGCTCGCCGCCGTACAATCATCGCATCTAGTCGTCCGTGGCACTCCTGTACAGCTGCGCACACCGCCGCCAGATCCGCCACAATCCAGTGGCCTGTTCCGCTCGTTCAGCACATCCGGCTTAGAATTATTCCGAGGGCCGCAGACCGCTCTGCTCTCCGCCTTCAAGGACACACTCAAGGGCTTGTCGCCGATTACGTTCCTCACCGACTGCATGCGGTCGCTCGTGCTCGCGGCAGTCACCATGGAGGCGCTGCAGTTCACGCTCGTCGCCAGTGCAACATACCTGGCGACACCACTGCCAGCACCACAGCGCCTCGCCGCAGCCGTACAGATCGCGCAGAGGTCGCGTGAGGCAACACGTGGCATGCGCATTCTCGCATGGGCCTATCTCTTTCCGCAGAAGCTCGGCGCACTCTTGGCCGCCCCTGCGCAGCAGCGCCGGGCCGTTTTTTTCGTGGCGTTCGTGCGCGCACTCGTACCGCCAGCGGCCGTGCTGGTCGCCATGCGCATGTTGGACGCTTCATTGCTCGCAAGCTCCGGCGCGGCGCCGTTTGTTGGCCTCGCTTGCCTGCTCTTCGATCGCGACGGCGACGGGCGCATTCGGGCCGAGGAGGCGCTCTTTGTGCTCAAAGATGGAGCTGTCCAAATATGGCAAAGGACACTGCGCGCATGGGCGGCGGGCGGCCCGCTGCTTGAGTGGCTGGGCGCCATCGACGACAAGGTCCTGGCGTTCGCGAGACGGGTAGCGGCGGCCGTCGCGTCGCTCCACCTCGGCGATCGCGCCGTGCTGGTGGCCCAGCTGGTGGAGGCCAAGGCGCGGATGGTTCTCAAATGATCGTTTGCCTTTCGAACATGATTGTGTCTTTGTGTGCCTGTTCAGATCCGAGCCTCCCCCCAGTTTTTGTGTCACGCCCTGCGATGACGAGAGCGATTTGGGCCGTGTGATCACTGTGCTGTGTGAAGTTGCGCGCCGAAGAGGTCGGCGACGCGTTGTGTGTGAATGTGTCGGTCTCGGTGTGATTTCTAACACGTGATGCACTCACCACAGGGGTTCGTGAAGGTGTGTGCGAGCTCGCTCGTCGACCTCCGAGGAGTGCGGGTCGCTCATGACGGGCAGGCGTGCCTGTTTTCTGCTCTTCGGCCTGGGCGCCACGCTCGCACAAGATTACCAGTTGCAGTGCAGCAGCATCGTCGATCCGCGCTCGCGAAGCGCGTGCGAGCACCTGGCCGCCCCGGGCAAGCGCGATAGGCACATGGCTCGAATGGTCAAGTGCGCCAGCAAGTGGAGGACGTTGCCCGAGAGCGCGTATCGCATCTACTTGCTCGGCACATCCGTGGACTACCGAAAGGCAATCGATCGCGTCTGGGACGAGCGCTGGCCTACGACCGCATCGCTGCAGATTTGTGAGCTGGTTGAGCCGGACCCTGATTTGCCACCGACGTCGAGTGGCACCAGCGGCACGTGGCTGTTCTTCAAGCTGGGCTCGTTTGATACCACGGGCGGCAGCACGTGGAGCCGCATGATGCTGACGTTGAGCCCCGAGCTCACGGCTCGCTTCGAGGACAGCAACGGGGAGCTCAGCATCGGTGACCACATCCTCGGAGCGACTCTGGCCGACGGCGACCTGCTGAACGACCCGCCCCTGCACCAGCATCACTTCCACTTCTTCTTCGAGTCGAACCCATGGCGCCAGGTGCTCAACGTGCACGGCGACTCGGAGTGCTTTGGCAACCAGGGCACGTACTGCCTGCTCAAGGAGTACCCCGAGGGCATCGCCTTCCACACGCGACCCGAGCTCGGCATCGCTGCCGACATGATCGACGTACGCCCCGCGAACGCGGAGCGGCTCCCCTGGTACGCCTTCGCGGGCATCCAGCTCAGGAGCCCCGGCGCCTCGCGCCAGCCCCTGACGCGACCCATCCGGCAATCGTACATCAACGTCTCCCCCAACATAGGGATGGAGATCGCCGACGACGTGACCGACGTGTTCCAAACCTTCCAGGCCCACAGCGGCCGGGTGGTCTGGTCCACGGGCGTAATCCCCGACATCGACTACGTCCTCGACGCCTACTTCCACGTCCACCGCGAGATGCTCGAGGACATGTGGATCTTTGAGGGCAGCGGCGCTGAGCTTGGGCTGTGGGAATCTCCGTGGGTCGACGCCTTCATGCGAACGCTCGGTCCGGAGCCGCGGGCGGTGGAAAGGCTGGGCGCCGTCGCGGCCGGACGGCAGCACCTGGATCGGCTTAAGGATCACCTGCGCGCTCGGATCGCTCACCACGGCGCGAAGCTCCTCTGCCGCCATTCGGACTTCGTAGCTCATCGTGATTACGACGTTGGCACCCAGTCCAAGGGGGAGGTGCAGCCCAAGGGGGAGATGCAGCCCAGCGCCGGAGGGGGACCCCGATCCATCGGTGACGACGATGCGCATGACTTCATCGGAGGACGGGTCATCTGCCCGCTTTCGAAGGCTGGCTTGAAGGGCGACGTGCGCTGGACAGCAGTGGTCTTCCAATCGCCGCAGATCGCAACGGCCCCCGACCCATATCCGATGCATGCCTTGGTCAGGGTCTACCACACGACCCGGAGCAACATCAGCGACAAGGATCTCCGCTGGCGCACCCCCCCGTGCAACCTCACCGAGAGATGGAGCATCGACGGCCCGTTGAATGCGGGGATCCTCCTATACTCATGCGGAGAGGAGTACTACTTCCCCGTAGACAGCGACTTCCTGTACAACGCGTTCAACATCTTCCTGTACCCGCACCTGTCTCTGTTTGGGCTGCGGCTGCTGCACCACTTCGGGCTCTCGGCGGCTGTCAATGTCTTCACGCAGGACAATTCCGGAGTCCCCGCCAGCGTCCTCTACGGCGGGGCCACCCTCCTGCTCGTGCTGACCCTGTGGGGTTTCTCTGCCATCCTCCGCTGCTGCACCCGGGCCGTCCGCCATTGCGTACAGCGATCCCAAGTGTCCTGCGAGTACGAGCAAGCGCGGCAAGGAGTGGCCATTAAGCAGAAGTGGGGGGGGCGTGGCTTCTCGAAGATGTCACCGCCTGAAGTCCGTGCTGTCGTCGATGATGAAGTGCTCGAATGATGCATCGAAAGCCTCGCCTTCCCTTCGCTTCGTTAGCTTGGGGTCATGCTTGGGGTGGAGCTGTGGAGGTGGACCGTCTCCGTGACGTGTGTGAGCTGTGAGAAGGTGAACAACTCTGAACTTGAACGGGACGCAGTGCGTGCTGCCGGTTGCGCAATCGGTCGAATTGTCTTCACACAAATCAATAAAAACCAAAGCTATGATACTATGTATGATAACCCCTGCGCTGTGCCTTGCGCGGAGCTTATAGCTTGCCGAGCGCTCTCTCATTCCAGAAAGAAGCCCACTGACAAAACACGCCACTCAGGCTCACTGCAGTAGGCGATCTCGACGCCGCAGCCCACTGCAACGCTACATATATCAGAGAGATCCATTTTGCAGGGCGTCGAAGCGCCGTCGCCCACAGAATTAAAAACCAAAAGGCACTCGCCCTCGCGACGATCGACTGTTGGAGAGGGCTTTGCCGCCAGCCTCTCTAGCGCCTCTGCAAGATGGGTGTCCCCTCTGGCACGAAGCCTCTGCGCGGTCGTGCGCACGTCGAATGAGGTAGCCGCCTCGCGCAGAGCGATCTCAATGGCTGCAGCGCCCGATCGCCCCGCCATGCGTGAACGCGCGCACCTGTGAAGTCAATTTTTCCCCTGGGAAAACTTGCGTTCAATCTTGTGTTACGGTCGCTGTTTCCCGGCTCCCCCCCGGTCTTTTTGAACCGGTGTCTTTTCCCGGCTCTTTTTCTATTGGCTTCCAAACTTGAGCCCCTGCAATGCTCGCTTTCATGAGCAGCTGATCGCGACGCCTGCGGCCTGCGACCACAATGCTCGTGTCGGAAGCCGGCGCACGACCGGTGTCGGCGGACGCGACCCTGATCTCGCCGCCCCGTGGCTGGCCGGAGACCTTCAACTCGAATGCTACGCTCAAGACCTTCCTCAACAAGACGCTCCAAGGCCGCAAGGTACGGCTTGTTGGACCAGCGACAGCAGAGGTTGCCTTGGAGGCAACCCTTTCGCCACCGCTCGAGTCGGCCGACTGTGCTTCAGTGGCGGCCCGCGTGTACGCCGAGCTCAGTTGGCCCGTGCTCGAGGGCGTCGCGGTGTACGAGCTCATAGAGGCACCGGACACCTTTGTGGCCCACCGGCACACGTGGAACCTCCACCCGCGCAACATCTGGGTCGATCTGGCGGCGCGGCCCCCAAAGCACCCGCAGCTGCTTCTGGTCGAGTGCGACGCCAACGCAGCCTTTGGCCGTTGCAACGACGTACTGTCCAGCGCGTCACCAGCGCCACATGCAGCGCAGCAGCCACCCCCTGAGGCCACGCCACCGTCGCCGCCGCCGCCACCGCCGTCGAGCGAGCCGACCGGAGCATCTCCGCCTGCTGCCACCGCGCAGCCCGCGCCAGCACGGACCTACGAGCAGATCCTGGCATCGCTGCCGCTCGGTCCGAAGGCCCTTGAGAAACAGCTGATCAAGGAGGGAGCCCTTCCCAAAAGAGGCAAACCCAAGCGCGACCCGCACAAGGTGATTGGTGTGTTCAAGGCCCAGCCCGACGCGCGCCGCTGGCCCCCGATGACGACCGAGGTCCGGCTGCGGCTGCGCGCGGACCGGTCGATCGAGCTCGAGGCGAGATGCTGGAGGAAGGGCACAGAGGAGGAGGAGCTGCAGCGCATGCTGTACGCGCTGGCTGCGTGCCCTCTGCTTGCGCTGTGATTGTGAAGGATTGCAGCTGCTTGCGATTGAGTGTGGCTGATTGCGATCGATTGATGCTGATTGCAACGAATTGCAGGTGCGCGTCCGAGTGGTTCGCGCCCCTCGAGTACGGCGACCCCGAGGCTGCCCAGCTGCGCGTGCGTGGCAAGCTCATCGAGGAGTCGCAGCCGTGCTGGCTCAAGATCGATCACGTCGAGGAGCTTCGCAATGGCGATCGCAAACCACCGCTCACCCAGGCTGAGGTGCGCGCCAAGTGCGGCGCATCGCTGCTCACGGGCATGGAGATGCACTGGCGCGGCGACACGCAGCTCAACGTGGGCTGGTGGGGACGCAACGAGGGCATCATCTTCCACAAAGAGGACAATGGCTGGGCCTCAGACTCGGACTGAACGTTGCTTTCAGCTTTCGTTTCCCCATGGGAGACTCACGTTTTGCTCGTTGTTTGCAGGGCGGCGGTGTTGCGGTGGCGAAGGTGGCGGCGACGGCGGTGGCGATGGTGGAGGTGAAGGCGGCGGCGACGGTGGAAATAGTTTTCACAAACTCGGTGACACTCACACGAGTGCCGTAGCACCGGTTGTCGCGTCTGTCATGTTAACGTTCACACGAGGTGCACAGCCCAAACCGATTTCGTCATCGACATGGTGGGAGGACGGGTCTTGCTCCTCACGAGCGCCGCGGCGCTCGTAACCTCGCTGGTTGCCTTGCTGCGCCGACGGAAGCGGTCTCGCGATCCTGCACCTTCCGAGGAGGGCTGCACCCATGTGTCTCTCGACTCGACGTCACTCGATGAGGACACGGACAGGAGCCTCGCCTCGCGGATGCGCTACCATGTCAGCAAGGGACTGTGCACCCGCGAGGAGTGCGGCGCCTTCCTGGCGAGCGTGTGCCGGTTCACCGACGTGGAGAGCGTCATTCAAGAGGATCTAGTCGTGCAGTTCCTGTCGAGTGACGCGCGAGCCTGCAAGGACGAGGCGATCAAACTCGTGTGCGATCGGGTGTGTGCCGAGGCGGAGCGGCTCTATGGCTGCCGCATGGTGGTGGCGACCGATTGGGCCGTCAAGTCTCTCGGCTTCCACACCACCTACCACCAGGACGAGTACGCCTACTGCACAGACCGCTCGTCGTACACGGCGTGGATCCTTCTCGACCGCACCGCCCTCGCAAAGTCCGCGGGGCTTGACATCGTGAGCTTCGAGGCGAACAGGGCGCTGTATGCGGACGTGTTCCGGCGCTTCGACAGCCGCTGCCTGCTCGTGCGCGATGCGGTCTTCAGCTTCTTTGCGCCGCCGCCGCCGCCCTTGCCGCCGCTGCGCGCGCGGCTGCATGCCTTGATGCAGTCGGTGCGCAGCGCGCTCACGGTGGCGCTTGGCACGTGGCTCGAGTGGCGCTTCGAGCGGCTTCGATACGCGGCGCGCGCGCCGGAGGATCATCTGCGCGAGCAACTGAGCGCCCTCCGCGGCCTCACGCCCACGCCGTCCGCCGCGCAGCCGTACGCGAGGTACGATGGCTCCCTAGTGGTGGACCGTCTCGAGCATCTCGAGGCCGGAGATTTCGTCATCTTCAACAGCGGCCTTTTCCACAGCTCGTCGAACCCGGCGGCGCGCGAGCCCTCTGCGTACAAGTTTTACTACAAGATGCACCTCGTGGACGCCGACGCCACGCTCACCACGGCGCCCATCGACGACTACGGCGCCTCCTCGTTCACGACCCTCCGAGCGGGTGACCGGCTCGGCGCGTGGGAATCTCCCGCGCGCCAAATGATCGTGAGGGAGCGCCGCCCGACGTCCTTCGCGCGCGTGTGCGCCATCAAGGGCACGCGAGATCGCTCCGAGCTGCCAGGCGCGCGCATCGTGCACCGGCACGGCAGTTCCGCTCCCGAGAGTCCGTTACTCGTCCGGAGCCCCGGCCCGCCCACGCCGTCCCTGGACGCTGGCTTTGAGATTGTGCGCCAGCCCAAGTGGTACGAGCAGCCCTTCCGATGAGATGTTCAATCAACTGGGTGGCGTGCTTTGACGAAATTGCGCCGTGTGTGATATTCCACGTCGTGTGTAAATCTGTGAGTGTGAGATCGCTTCACCGGATGGCGGGATGGCGCTCAGGATGGCGCG
>Ga0209550_10007537_pt1 | contig 10076 bp, 5 predicted proteins | sample LauGreSuBDMM15SN_2_FD_187567 | JGI IMG/M metagenome (GOLD analysis project Ga0209550, IMG submission 187567) | Freshwater lake microbial communities from Lake Michigan, USA - Su13.BD.MM15.SN (SPAdes) (version 5) | ecosystem: Environmental > Aquatic > Freshwater > Lake | place: Lake Michigan, USA... | reverse complement strand
TCACGTACGTGAGCTCCGTTAAGCTCACCGTCACGATCTCTCCGCCGCCCCCTCCGTCACCCCCTCTGCCGCCCCCTCCATCGCCCCCTCCGTCGCCCCCTCCGTCGACCCTTTTAACGTCGCCTCCTCCGTCGACTGTTGTAACGTCGCCCTCTCCCGACAAGGGCATGGACATCGGCCTCATCGCAGGCGTCGGCGGCGGCGTCCTCCTCATTGCCGGCCTCTGCGGGCTGGCTTGGAAATGGCGCCGAAGGAAAGCATCTCCTAGCAGCAGGGGACTTGAGCTGCGGCATGTACAGGGGCAAGTGCTGTGTCCCGTCCGTCTGCTCGAATGAGGAGACCACAGATAGAGAACAGATGTGCGAGATGAGTGTGAGTGCGAGACGGCAGGTGCGACGATCCAGCGGCACTTTTGTTAGCACGTCTGTAGCGGCACTCATGCGCGGACGCGAGCAACCTGAACTAGGCAGATCGTGAAGATGGGCACCACATGTGGTGGGCACACGTTGAACTCTCTCCCGAGCACACACATACATGTTGACACACACGTGTGAGGTGGGCACACCTTCCCGCTCGCTATCTCGCTACCCGCTCGCGCTCGCTCCCGAGCTCTCACAGCACCGATGGCGCGATGGGGTCGGTTCTATACACCTGCTCCGCCCCCGTCGCTGTGCGACTTTATGCACCGGACATAGACCCAAGACCGGAGACCACGCCCACCTAATATACGCCTTCCGCGTTCAGAGCTCAGAGGTGTGTTGAGCGGACAGTCGTCAGCAGGTCGGAGGTCCGAACGGCCATGCGCGCCGGCACTGCGATGACACGAGCCGTGAGCCGAGCACGGTCGTCACGGCGGACATCGACATGCTTGCGTTTTAGCCGTTGACTTTGAGTCCTGTCTCATGCGCATTCACTACAATATCGCGGCTGCAAACGTGACTCGTGGTGCACAGTGGTCTGGCCCCACGCCACATGACATACACGCGACTAGTAGCGCCTGGCCTGGCGCCTGGACAGCGCTTGAAGCGGGAACTCGCTCAGCCCGCCGGGCCGAAACCCCGCGAGGAGCTCCAGATCAGTCAGGAGCTCGTCCTCGCGCTCCGATGATGGAGGAACGTGAACAGTACGTTGGTTCGTTCCATCTTCCATGGCGTCCGAGGTCGTCGTAAAGTTGAGATGATGCTTCATCGCGTCCTCATGCTCCATGATCAAGCTCATGCCTTCATCTTTCCAAGGGAGGCCCCCATATCCACCGTCGCGCTGAGCTGCCGCCGTACCAGAGACGCGCGTACATGTACCGGACAGCGTGCTGCTTGTCGGATATTGGTGCATCGGAGTGTTGAGACTCACTCCTGTTGAGCTCTGGTCCGCTGCCGAAAGAGGTTCTGCTGATCGCGTGCCCGTGAGCTCACGCGATAAGCTAAAGGCACTGAACATCATCGCGGGGCCATTAGATGAGCTCGACAGCAACGGCCGAACGGCCGGTTGCGGCTCCATCACGGAGCGCTGGCGGAGGCGAGCGTCTGCTCGGCAGGAGGCCACATATGTCTCCCACGCGTGCATCTTCGTCGCCGTGGCGGCCGCGGCGCGGGCGCGGCGCTCAAGTAAGTCACGGCATGTAGCGGACATCGCGAGGTACGAGGAGAGCGAGAGCGGCGCCGACGTTTGTACGAAGGTCGTGGTCGAATGTGGAAGGAGAAAGTTGGAATTGCAGAAAGTTGGGCGTGTCGCGGCACTTCCGATCGTCGGCATCGTTGGACGTTGCATGCATCCAAGTTCATTTCGCACTCGCACTGTCGTTTGTTATCCGTACCCGACCGCACGCGTGGTCTCCGCGTCCCTACCTACTAATTCGTACGCTGCCCGCCCGAGCTGCTGGGGTTGATGCAGCCCCCTCGGTGGCAGCTCGGACCTGCTCGTGCGGCCCCCGGCAGCGGCATCTTCCCGTGGCGCCAAGGGCGGAACCGCTCTCAGGTCAGGCGGAGCCCGCGCGTCGGGCACCGTCGTCTCGGCCGCCATCGCCACCACCGTGCTCGGCGCGAGGAGATAGAGCGGCACTGTCGATGCTCGTGCCGGAGCTGGCGTCATTGCCGCCGCCGCCGTGTTATTAGATGCGGTGGCGCGCGGTCGCGGCGAGCCAGCACTGGCCGCGCGCTGGTGGCTCATCTCCTCCTCCACCTGCCTCCGCTTCATCCAGTCGTGCCTCGCGGCGGCGGCGGCGGCGGCGGCCTCTCGGGCGGCACGACTCGCCTCCGTGGCCGGCGTTCCCACAGCGGTCCATCGCGGGGCAGCAGCGCTCTGCGCCCCCAGCGCCACCACGCCGAGCCCCAGACGCGCGGCCGCCGCCGTCGACGAGGCGCCCGGAGGCGAGGCGCCTTGCAGAGGCGACATTGGCAGAGGTGAGATGCACGCGAGCGGCGACGGCCGTGCAGGCAGCGGCATCGATGGACGCGCAGGCAGGGTGTGCGCTGGTGCGGCGTCCTCTGGCTCAGCAGGCATCCCTGCCACGCACCGGCGCCACTCACCATGTTCAGCAAAAAAGGCGTGAGGAGAAGGCTCCGGAAGAGACGGCACGGATGGAGGCGGCAGCTCGAGTGCCGATGGCGGCTCGGGCAGTGGCGGTAGCGGCAGCGGCACTTGGACAGGCGGCAGCCCACAGCTGGGCGCCTGACACCATCTCGTGGCCTCGTCCACCGACGCGGCGCGCGTCGTCTCGGGCGCACCGTCGCGTGCGTGCGCGCGCAGGCGGTGCCGGTTGCGTGCTTCGACCTCGATGACGCCCTTGGCACCCACCTGCAGCGCCGCCGCCAGCTGCACGTCGGCACCACGGCGTAAGTGCCTGTCCAGCTCATGGAAGTCGAGGGTCCCACTACGGTCGGCGTCAAGGGCGTCGAACATCCCCTCCATCTCGGCAGCGCCGTACTGAGGCAGCCCGAGCATCGACAGCACCTGCGCACACTCCGAGCGCGATATGCGCCCATCTCCATTGCGGTCAAAGGAGCGGAACACGTCCATCACGCGCGGCAGGTTCTTTAGAAGCTGTGCGCGGATCTCCATGCGCATCTGGTCTGTCGGCCGCTCGCCCACAGATGGTGGCGTCGGCCGCTCGCCCACAGATGGTGGCGTCGGCCGCTCGCCCACAGATGGTGGCGTCGGTCGCTCGCCCACAGATGGTGGCGTTGAGCTTTTGGGCGGCTGGTGCACACGGCGTGTCGTGGGCACCTTCGGCGTCGCGCCGTGCGTGGGTGAGGGCGCAGGCGCGGCTGGCGACGGGACCTGCGGCGTCCCGTGGCAGTTGCAGCTGGTACGAAAATCAGCCACTTGGTCTCGTATCCTCTGCTCGCGCGCTTGCCTCAGCTCCATCGAGGTCTTCAGGTGCTGCATCGAAAGGACCGTGGGTGCGTACGCAGCGCGCGGCACTGCAGGGTCAGCCGCGTGAGCCATGGCGGCGGAGGTGGCGGCTGCTGCGCATCTGGCCGTGCGGGTGCTCCTACCGGTTGCTGCAGGGTTGCTTTCCTGGAGCTGACGCGCTGCACACTCAGCAAGCAGGTCGGCGAGCTCGCGGCTGAGCTTGTGAGCTTCGACCTCCCCCTCCCACGTTTCCACGTCGTGGACCGAATCGTGCTGCTGCTGCTGCTGCTGCTCGAATTCGAGTAGTCGCTGCGCGTGCGATCGCAAGGTAAGGAGTTCTTGCGCCGCCAGCGTGGACTCATGAGTGGGCCACTGTGCCGGAAGTGCTTGTGATGTGAGCAGGCGCTGTGCGTGCTGTTGTAAGGCATGGAGCTCGTGTGGTGTCAGCGTAGGTTCGTGGGGCTGTGGCGGATGTGGTGGTGAAGGAGGCCGCGGCGGTGATCGCAGTGGTGGTGGTGACGGTTGAGGCTCCGGCGAATGCAATCGATGACGCTGTCGATGCTGCTCGTAAGCGAGCAGCTGCCGCGCGGTCAGGCGAAGCTGTGCTTCGTTGACGACCGTCTCGCTCAAGCTCATGGACAATTGGAAGGTGCGAGGGACGCCGTACCGCGAGCCTCCCGACATGCGAACGTTACACCTCGTCCAAAAGAGGCAGGAGATTTTGCACGAAATCTCGAGAATGTTACGTCACGTGTGATCCACAATCTCAATGCCCTAGACATCCCTGCGAAACTGCGTCGTGTTGAGCGCCCGATCGGCGCTGGCTGAATGCGGTCGCGGGATCAGCGAGAGAAAATCCGGGCGAGCTTTGATCGCTGGCCGGGTCGATGTCAAGAAACCACGAGAACGCGTTGCAGTGCACGATCAACGCCGAGGCACTGACGAACTCCGAGTACACCGACATGATGTGCACGTACCTCCTCTCCCACCACTGGAAGGACATTGTCGCCATCCTCAACGACCAAAACACCTCCACCGCAAAGCACCACTCGATCGCCGTCAACTGCCTTGATCTCATTTGGGACATTTCGGCCCTCGGCGCGCTACTGCTCCATCACCCGGGCAAGCTGCAGGAGCCCATGGATGAGGCCATTCGCATGGCTCAGCAGCGGGTGCAAGAGCGTGGTGACGAGGACCTCGACTTCATGGCGCAGCCCAAGGAGAGCGTCCACCTGCGCCTGCACCACCTTCCGTGCTGCAAGGAGCTGTGCAAGCCGACGGTCACTTCCATCCGTGCGGCCGACATCAACCGGCTCCTCTCGGTGTCGGGCACGGTCATCCGCACGGGCGTCGTCAAGATGGTGCACCAGCGGCGCGAGTACATGTGCGCCAAGTGCAAGCATCGCTTCGCCGTCGAGTGCGACCTTGAGCAGCGCAACTCGATGCCGCTGCCGCTAGAGTGCCCATCCGACGGCCTCGCGGCTAGGCCCTGCGCCGGCTTCAAGTTCGAGCCGGTGCCAGGCACCGAGGTGTGCCGAGACTACCAGGAGGTGCGTATCCAGGAGCAAGTGCATCGACTCACGGTCGGCGCCATCCCGCGCTCGATCACGCTCATCCTGCAAGACGACCTCGTGGACCGGTGCAAGCCGGGCGACGACGTAACCGTCGTCGGCGTGCTGCGCAAGCGTTGGCGGCCCCTCGCAAAGGACCAGCGGCCCGATGTCGAGCTCGCAATCACGGCCGAGCACGTGCGCGTGCGCAATGAGGAGCGCGGTGTCGACCACGTGTCGCGCGAGCTCCAGATGGAGTTCCAGGAGTTTTGGGGGCGCCACGCGGGGCGTGAGCTCGTGGCGCGCGACTGGTTGCTGCATCAGATGTGCCCGAGCCTCTCAGGCATGTACCTGGTCAAGCTGGCGACGCTGCTCACGCTCATAGGGGGTGTGGGCCACACGGACAGCAGCGGCATGCGTGTACGCGGCGAGTCGCACATGCTTCTGGTGGGCGACGCGGGTGTGGGCAAGTCGCAGGTACTCCGGTACGCTGCCAAGCTCTCGCCGCGGAGGATGTGGGCATGGCGCAGGGACCTTGCATGCATGGGCTCACCACGGCGCCCTGCCCTTCCCCACAGGTACGCTGCCAAGCTCTCGCCGCGCTCGGTGCTCACCACAGGCATTGGCTCGACCGCCGCCGGCCTCACGTGCACCGCCGTCAAAGACACGAGCGGTGAGTGGATGCTCGAGGCGGGAGCCCTCGTCCTTGCTGACGGCGGCTTGTGCTGCGTCGACGAGTTCGACTCAATCAAGAATGATGAGCGCACCGCCGTCCTCGAGGCCATGGAGCAGCAGACGATCTCCGTCGCCAAGGCAGGCATGGTGTGCAAGCTGCGCACCAAGTGCACCGTCATCGCCGCGACCAACCCCAAGAGCGGCAAGATGGACAAGCACGTGGCGCTGCACTCGCAGACGGGCCTCTCGACGCCGCTCATCTCGCGCTTCGACATCGTGCTGCTCCTCTCTGACGCGCATGATGACGATCGAGACAAGCGCATCTCGGCGCACATCCTAGCCGCAACCGCCGCCGCGCCGGGCGCGGCCCCTGCCGCCGCCGCCGCCGCCGCCTCCTCCTCGTCGGCGTGCAGCAGGGAAGAGGCGTGGCCGCTTGACAAGCTGCGCAAGTACATTGAGTACGTCAAGGCCACGCGGCTGCCCACGCTCAGTGAGCCCGCGCAGCGCGTGCTGCAGGCGTACTACTCGCGTATGCGCGCCACAGCAGACCGCGATGCCTCGCGCTCGACGATCCGCATGCTCGAGGCGCTCGTGCGGCTGGCACAGGCGCACGCACGCCTCATGTTCCAGCACGAGGTGAGCCTGGTCGACGCGTGCCACGCCATACTCCTGATGGAGGGCGCGCAGAATTCGCCCGACATCGTCGGGAACGACTTCTCGGTCCTCAAGTCCGAGTTCCCAACCGACCCGATGACGGAGTACGTGCACTTCGAGAAGCACGTCCTCGCGCAGCTCGGGCTGGATGGAGGCGGAGGCACGTCGCCTGCCAAAGGCGCCAAGGGCCCCGCGTGGCACGCACAGCAGTTTGGCGACAACGAGGGTGACAAGCGGGATGGAAGCGACGTCAAGCGTGCGCGCCACGGCCCACTTGATGACTACATGCTGGGTGGTGGGGCGCCGCCGGCAGCGGCAGGACCAGGAGCGCGACCGGGCTTCACCGGTTTCCATTAGAAACATTTGTGTGGCCGGCCAGGCCGTGTGAGTTTTCCGATGTTGATCCGATGTAGGACCGTTAATCGAGTTCAGAAACAATCTTGCTTATGATGTTCAGGCTGGGATCGCGTAGGTGTCCAACATGATCATTTTAACTCAACGCGCTGCACGCTGCAGCTGTGCATAACGTAAGTAGCTAAAACCGCGAGATGGGACCCCGGCAACGCGTCGGATCTGCAGGATCTACTGAGGCTACAGCTGTCCTTGTAGGTTCCGGTACGTGCGCCATTTCGTTACGAAGCGAACGCGACCAGCACGTGGTTTCGCCCCGATGGCGGTGCGCAAACCCCAGGCAAAAGCAGCGCGTCAGCAAGGGACGATCGACCTTATTCTTGCAGGCGGTACGCCTGGGATGCTCAAGGTCTCCTGTGCGTGTGAATGAGGTATTCTCAAGGTCTCCTGCGCGAGTGAATGAGGGATGCTCAGTGTCTCCTGCGCGTGTGAATGAGGGATGCTCAAGGTCTCCTCGTCGACTTCGCCCTCGCACAGGAGCGATGCGCGCGTCGTGTCGCCGCCGAACGTGCCGCCGGCAGTGCCACGCGCCACTCTGGCCGTGTGCGCATGCCCCTCAGGACCATCGCTGCTCTCGCCTAGGGTGACGTGCAGCTCGTGAGCACGCTTGAGAGCACCGAGCATGGAGCGGCCCGCAAAGCGCGTGCGCTGCCCCTGCTCGTCGCACATGACGATTTCCAAGCCGTCGGCGGTTGCGTGCTCGCTCCCTGGCACGGCGGCGGCGGCGCGCATGAGCGTAGCTCGCAACTGTGGCAAGCTTTCCACCTTGGACAGGTCGACCACACATGCCCACGGCTGCAGCCGCGGCTCGCCCGGTTTTGTTAAGCGCGCCGATTCAAAGTATACCTTCTTGAGAGATGCACGGCCACATCCCAAGCGGTAGCGGGTAGTAGCCACACCCAGCACCCCAAGCACGAAAAGCACCGCGAGCGTCAGCGAGGAGATGCCACCGTGCGCAGCGGCAGGAGCATCCCCTTCGTTGAGCCCCTCCCCCCTGCTTCCCGTGGCCAGCCTTGCGCCGCCAAGCTCCGCAGCCACGCCGGCGTCGAGGAGGGCGGCCGTCTCAAGGATCGGCGGCGCTGCGACGCGTGCCAGGCTGCCATCGGATCCCGATAGGCTGAGCCGTTCGAACGTAGGCCGCTCGGCTATGCCGCCGAGGGCGACTACGCCAACGGCCGTGTCAAGGCTGGCGGTGAGGCGATTTGGCTCGTAGAGTGCCGACGAGGGCGAGTCGACAAGCTGCACGAGCTGGGCCAGTAGCCTCGCGGGTACGCGCCATCGGGCGCCAGCGAGGAAGTCGAGGGTGCACGATTGGCCTCCGACGGCCACTTCGACAGCCGCCACCTGCTCTGCCGGCGCGCCTAAAACTTCGCCCACATCCCTCGCCCAGCGCGCCCCTGTCGCATCAGTGCCGGGTGCGGGCGGGCGGCGGAGGCGCAGCTGCACACGAAGCGCACCCTCTATCACACTGGGCGGCGGTGGCAGGCGAAGTGGCGCAGAGGGACGCGAGGGCAGCGACCAGCCGCCTGCGACCAGGATGGTGCGGAAGACGCAGCTTCTCGCACACACAAGTCGGCTGACAGTGGCCCAGCCACCTACACCGACGCCCGCCCCGCCACCGTCCGCTCCACTGCCGGCCGCCCCGCCGTCTGCCCCGCCGTCCGCCCCGCCAAAGCCGACGCGCGCCTCGCCGAGCGTCTCCCATGAGATGACGCTGCTCTCTGTATTACGCACGTCCACTCGCCAGCGCAGCGGCAGCCGGCACGCACGCGCGATCTCGGGCACATTCCACTCGAGCCGAACCGCATCGGAGCTCAATGCTCGAGCGCGCGGCGCCGAGAGGATCTCCTCACCCTCGAGCGTTGGTAGCGTGGGGAGAGTCGCACTCGACCATTCGGAGACGCCCATGGCCGTTCGCACGCGCGCTCGGAATTCGTACGCGCGCAGCGGATCGAGGCGTGTGATGTGCACCTTGCTGGCCGGCGGACCACCACCGCGCCACGCCCATGCCGTGTTCGGTGCGGCGATCGGTGAGGCGCTCGGTACAGCGCGGTGCTCGAGCTCCATCACAGCGCCGTTCTCGCCGCCGCAGCCGCTAGCTAGCGGGGGCAGCTCCACCACGGCGGTCGTGCACCGCTGCCCGCCGCCATCGCCGTCGAAGCGAACCTTTGGCGCTGAGGGCCGGTCGGGCGGGCCGCGGTCGTTGGTGCGGGCGGTGGTCGGCGGCGAGGGCGGGCCCCAGCCCGCCGTGCTGAACGCCTGCACGGTGAAAAGGTAGTTGGCGCCGGGCGTGAGGCCGTCCACACTCGTCGTGAGCCCGCCGACCTGCCGCGATGACCAGCCGGCCGTCAAGCCGGCTGTCCTCACGCGCCCGCTGCCGTCAGCAAGGGCTCCGTCCGCCGTCGAGTCCGCGCTGCTCTCCGCAGAGTCAGCCATCGCCAGAGTTTCGTCTCCTTCGCCGAGATTCTCGCCGAGCTCCACCTCTCGCGTCGCGCGCCACCGCAGCTTATAGCGAGCGGCGCCGGCCGCGCCGTCCCACTCCAACGTGACCACGCTGCACCCCATGGAGATGACTCGAGGTGGATCGAGAAGTGCGTGAGGCGGCGGGAAGGGCGAGGGCGGTGAGGGCGGCGGCGAGGGCGGCGGAGGAGGCGACTTTCCGGGGGCACGCGGCGGGTGCGGCGGCGGCGGTGGATAGGGCGGCATTGGTGGCAATCGTAGCGCTCGGCACGAGATCTGGACAGATCCAGGGGCTTTGATGGCGGCCAGGGCGGCCCCAGCGGTGTAACCGATCGCGGGCGTGACCACAGCTGTGAAGACCATACGGCCAAGGGTGTCTCCCGCCTCGCCAAGCGCAAAATTGGCACGTTTGCCGCCAAAGGAGCTGATGACGGCGTGGGAGGCCGCCTTGGGCACAAGGCGGCTGACTGCGTCCGAGTTGATGGCGAGGGCGATTGTCTGGCGTGGCACCCATACTGCTGGCGTGACGGAGGCAGACAACGTCTGCGTGGACGACCTGGTGACCTCAAACTTGGCGCCGGCGCAGGGATCGCCCACGACAACGCTCGGCGGCACGGTGGGCGTGGGCCCCTTGGCCTTGATGAGGAAAGAGTTGGCCGGGCCAGGGATGCTGTCGAGTTTGAAGGTGGCGCTCGAGCCGGTGGAATTAAAGAGGGTCGCATGGTGCACGGACACGATGGCGGTGGGCCCACGGGCCGGTGCGAATTCAAGGTGCACTGCCTGCAGCTTCTTCCACACGGGCACCTTGACCGTGGCGGACCACAGCTCGGAGGAGAAGCTGCGCGAGAGCACGAAGCTCGAGCCGCCTGGCGGTGGTGGCGGCGGCGAGGGCTGCGGCGGTTGCGGCGGCGGCCTCGGCTCCGGAGGATGGGAGGGAGGAGGTGGCGGAGGCGAGGGCGGCGGTGGGGGTGGCGA
>Ga0209550_10007535_pt1 | contig 10078 bp, 8 predicted proteins | sample LauGreSuBDMM15SN_2_FD_187567 | JGI IMG/M metagenome (GOLD analysis project Ga0209550, IMG submission 187567) | Freshwater lake microbial communities from Lake Michigan, USA - Su13.BD.MM15.SN (SPAdes) (version 5) | ecosystem: Environmental > Aquatic > Freshwater > Lake | place: Lake Michigan, USA... | reverse complement strand
GTATGTGTGAATGTGAATGGGTGTCGGTGTGACTTCTGACACACACAAGGAAACTTCACGTTCCGCTAAAGTGTGAGGTAATTTAGTAAAGGAGCTATAAACCAGGACCAGAGTTTACTGTGCTGCCAGCACGACGACTATGTCAGGGCGTGTGCCCGTGTGCCGTGTCACACAGACTCCACAGCATAACAAATGTTCCGGTCGACAAATTCAAGTTCACATTTTTTTGACAACGGCCTCATGCAAACGTGCAGTCGGGCGGCCGTTCCCGAGTCGAGCCCGGTGTACCGCGTCGTCGATACAAATACACCCTCGCCGCGCCCCACGTCACCTCCACACGTTCGCGCAATGTCTGTGGATCGTCCGAGCGCGACGCGTTGGATGGGTCCTCTTCAAACCCGTCATCGAGGCTCGTCCCCGCTGGGAAGCGAGTCAGCGTGGCGATCATCCGCACTCGAGGGAGCGAGGCCAGCCGCGATGCAAGGCGCGCCATGAAGGCGTCATCGAAAAGCAAGCTTGCGCAGTACACGATCGTGGCCTCCTCCAGCTTGCGGCACGTCAGCATGTCCTCTTGAAGCAGCACGGCCCGCGCGCGCAGCTCCGGCGGCGCGCGTGCCAATGCGCGGATGCCCACGAGGTGCCTGCTCTCTGAGAGCTCGACGCCGATCGCACTGCGGCACGGCCACTCGAGGGCGGCTTGCAGCACGCAGCGGCCCGCGCCCGAGCCGAGGTCGACGAAGCAGTCATTCGGTGTAGGTAGGAGGAGCTTCTGCACCTCACGCACACCCCGCACCGTTAGCTCGCCGTACGCCTGGTGGCCGCCCGATGCGTCGATTGTGCGGATGTCTGCGATGGGGATCTCATGTATGTCTGGGAGGTCCGAGTAGAGGGTGTTGAGGAGGTCGGTGGTGTCGGCGCCGTAGTCGGCGCTGCTGCTCGAGCGGAGCGTCGTCGCGGTGGCAGCGAACGCGATGCCAGCGGTCGCACTCGCCAAGCGAGCGAGCGCAGGCCATCTTCTTGGAGAGAACATCGTCGAGCAAGAAAAGTGCCCGAGAGAACGCCTTGAATAAAATGTTTTCTGGTTTTCCACACGTGATTTGCTACGAAGAATTCTCGAATTTTGGATGTCATTTTTAGATTCTTGCAGAGAATCAAAAGGCGGTCTCGAACGAGAAACCGCATTCCACAGTCTCGCATCCCGCCGGCTGTGGGAAGCAGAAAAGGTGCATATGATGGACTTAGTCCGGCCGTCCGCGGCGGCTCCCGCCAGCGCCTGCACACGCTCATGTTCAGCTCTCCTCGGCCTGACGCAGGTTCCATGTCCCCCTTCGCGTCCGAGCACGAGATCCGCCAGCCCCTCAGCCCCGTCGCCGAGCCCAATCAGTTCAGCGACGCGCCACAAATTTCTGAGCTGCCAATAATCTTCAAAGGCGAGAATGTGGGGGGAGGGCAGGAGCCTTCGACGCGAACGATGTCTCGGTCGACGCCGACACCGACCTCGCTCCACGACGGCTCGGACACGGACACGCCCGCTTCCGATCTCCGCACCAATGCCATCACGCCGATCCTGGTGCCCCCCGATTTTCAGGACAAGTCTGGCCGTGTGTTGATGGGACCCGCGACGACTGACACGGCGGCGACGATGTCGCCCGACTCCGAGCGTGGATGGCAGTCGAGCACTTCGCCGCGGCCCATGCTGGCTGACGAGCAGCTCGGCGGCGTGGCTGGTGCTGAGCGGACGCTCCTCATGTGCGATGAGGTCGATGAGGAGGACGATGAGGAGGACGACGACGCTTCCCGCGAGGAAGCCGAAGACCACGACGCCGTTGCGGCTCTGCTCTTCATGGCGCGCGTCCCGAGCGTGGTCGAGCTGCAGCGCAGCGCCTCCACCTCCGAGCTGGGCTTCATCTCGCGTGAGGCCTCGACGACCAACCTCTCCTCTCAGGGCAACGCCTCGCCCCGGGGAGAGCGCGTGGGTGACAAGCGACGCGCGCCGTCGCCGTTTGGCTCCGACTACGCCTCGGTCTCGCGCCACAGCCCGGTGCCCAAGTTTGCAAACGATGGCGATACGCGCTACTTTTGCCGCTACCCCCAATGCGGCAAGGATTACGCGTCAACGGACGCCGTGCGCAAGCACTGCCGGCAACGCCACCTCGAGTGGCTTCGCCGCCTGGGCCACGGCTGCCCTGCCCTCTACTGCCGCCTCGGGGACGCTACAAGCGAGCAATAACAGTCAGCTTCCCATCGGGCGCCCCCATGACTGGGGCGGACGCAGCGCTCTGTGGCGCGAGCGGGGCATGCAGGGCCAGGGGCAAGACCAGAGGGGCGGGCCTCTCGGCATCGAGCGATGCCGAGTGAGAGGTACTCGCACGCAACTGGGGGTTCGGGGGCCCCGTCGTGCTGACGGGCCCTCGCCAGATGCAACGGCCGCGGACGGCGCGGTCAACAGCAGCAGCAGCAGCAGCAGCAAGCGCAGCGGGAGCAGCGGCCAGCGCACGACGAGCATAACGGGCCTGTCGCCTGTGAGACCATTGTGGTCTCACCTCGCACCTCACCTCCAGACATGAGCGACAGTGTCTGCGCACGGACCTCTCTCTCTCCCTTTCGAACAACCTCTATATGACTAATTGACTCGTAATTCATGGTAATTCTTCACAAGACGCACCGCACGAAACGCGTCCGCGTGATTTCTGCACCGCTTCTATCTCGTCAACAACTTGGACCTGTGGCCGCCGTCCCTCTGAAAACATGCGCTCCGCCGCTTCGAGACGCGCCACCGGATTGGTACGCCGTGCGCTGAGCACACAGTCTGGCAGCAGCAGCTCAAGCGTATCAGCGACCGACCGCTACCTCTTCGACCTTAACGGCTTCCTCGTGATCAAGAAAGTGTTCAATGCTTCGGAGGTTGACGCAGCCAACTTGGCGGTCAACGCGCACCTACACGAGCAGCACGAGCGGTGGGGTAAGCTCAAGGTGGCCAACGCGTACGGCGTGCGTGGCAACACTCTCACCGGCACCAAGGGTCGCTTCGATCTAGCCGGAATGCTCGGGTGGGCCGAGGGCGAGCGTGAGTCGTTCCGGCGTGTGATGACTCACGAGCGCCTCGTTCCGTACTATCACGCCTTCCTCGGCGCGGGCTACCGGCTCGACCACCTGCCCTTCCTGATCCGAATGGAGCGTGGCTCGGAAGGGCACGCCTTCCACGGCGGCGCTGTTCAGCCCAACGGATCGCCTGCTTGGCCGCTGAGCTACCACTGTAGCCATGGCGAGATCCGCTGCTCGTTGCTCGCGGTGGCGCTGCAGCTCTCGGACACGCGCGCCGGCGACGGCGGCTTCTGTATCGTGCCTGGTAGCCACAAGGCCGCCTTCGCGTGCCCTGAGCGAATCCTCGCGTACGAGGAGGCGTGCGAGACGGTCGTTCAGCCGGTGCTCTCCAAAGGCGACGTCGTGCTCTTCACCGAAGCTGCGACGCACGGGACGCTGCCATGGGTGTCGGATGTCGAGCGGCGCACCGTCATCTATCGCTTCTCGCCCGCGGGCTCCGCGTATGGGCGCAGCTACCTCGAGGGCGGCCTTCAGGGTATGGCCGCGGACCTTGACGGTCTGACCGATGCTGAGGCCGCCGTGATGCAGCCGCCCTTCCACCCGCGCCTCGACCGCGCCAAGCTGGCCGAGGACGGGACTCTCGAGCCGACCAAGTCACGCGAGGACTACAAGAAGGAGTTTGACAAGAAGGTCTTTGGCAAGAACTATTTTTGAGAGAGAGAGAGTGAGAGAGAGAGAGTGAGAGAGAGAGAGAGTGAGAGAGAGAGAGTCTTCTTGCTTGCTTGCTTTTTTTCCCTCTTGCTGGCTTGCAATCAAGATGGGGTTAGTCTGCCGAAACCCAAGTGACGTGTTCGTGAGAAAAGTGCGGGGCGTCCGAGATGGAAAGCGGCTTCATCGCACGCCTACCCGGGCATCTGGCCACGTTCTCATTGTGCCTCGTCCTTATCGCTTGCTGCGATCGCTTCGCCATCAAGCCATGGCTCCAGTCCAAGGCTTCTTTGGCCAAGAAAGACTTTGATGCGGCTCGGTGGTTCTTTGTGCATGCGCTAGCGAATTTCTTCGTGTGTGTGACCGGCGTGCGCGCTCTGTTCACTGTCTTGTGCGACCCTTACAACGCTGTCGACAGCCGCGTCTACGGAGACACCTCGATGTTTGGCAATGCGTCATCGTGGCCGCTCGCGTTTGTAAACGCTGTCCATGTTTACCACATGCTCGGTGGCTTCAAGCTGTCGAAAGATGACTACTTCCATCACCTCCTCTTCATCCCGTTGCTCGGGTTTCCAGGCCAGGCGCTTCTGTGGGGCCCCGTCGAGCCAGCTGGTGCCTGCTTCATCTCCGGGTTCCCCGGCGGCATCTCATATCTTCTGCTCGGGCTGCAAAAGCTGGGCTTGGTGGTGCCGATCGTCGAAAAGCGTGTGACTGCGAATCTCAACGCTTGGGTGCGTTTGCCGGGCATCCTCCTAACGAGCTTCATCTGTTTCCAAGGTCTCATCTACGGCCGGCACATGCTGCCATTATGGGCGCTGGTGATTCACGTCTTCCTGCCTCCATACAATGCGATCTTCTACAACAAGCAGGCCATCGCGAATTACACCGTGCATTTCCTCACGAGCCTGATCTCGCAGGATGAGGTCATCAAGCAGCGGTTGCTCGAGGCCCCCGATCCCAAGCTCAAGGCACCGACGGGGCTGCGCAAGGATATCCTCGTCTCGTGGCGCGAGGCAACCGCGGTGCCGCAGCAGGGTTGCTAAGGGAGACTGACCCGCCACGTTCACAGAGACGTCAGCACCTAAAGCCGCTCGAAGTCCAAGATGCCGTGAGGCGGGCCGTAGCGTGAAGCCATATGCTTCATGGGTGAAACCCAAACTGCCGTACAGGTCTAGGTGCACGTCAAGGCCCGCTCGGGGAAGAGCAGGGAACTGGGAATAGGGGCGTGAGGCCGTTCACACCGGCCGTTCACGCTCGGGGCCGAGTTGCCGTGGAAGCAGACGTCGCTCATCGGCGTGTAGCCAGAGCGACGCACGGCAGCCCGAGCCGACACCGCAGGACTGTGTGTATCAGTAGTGTGCACCGTGCGATCGTGTGTAGAGTGCGGAGCGGTGCCTTCTATCTTGTGCGCTGGGGGGGTGTAGGCTCAGTGTGGGGGGGTGTAGGCTCATTGTTTAGGGATTAGGCTGTCTTGTAGCGCGATGTGTGCGTTGGCCGCGCCGGCCACACACACACTGTTCAACACACTGTCCCAATTGCACTGTCCGTGATGATTTTCGAGTTTCATACAGAATGAACACAGACCACCGCGGCGCGTAATTAACGTAGCGCGTTCGCAGCATGTCGAGAAGGAACTGAACTGAACTGAACTGAACTGAACTGTAACGTTTACAGTCGCCTGCAGTCGCCAGTAAGCAGTATTCATACTTGTACTACGCTTTCCGAAATAGGCCTCCACTATCTTTGCATCATAATGCCTGGAGCCACACTGCTCGTGCTGCTGGGCTGGCTGGCTGGAGCCAGCCCGCTGCGCGTGAGCTTCTCGGTGTCGTCCACCATGAAACTCGTCACGCTGCAGGATTTTAGCACGTCTGGCGGAACGATCAACGTATCCATCTCCGTGGCTCCAGGAGCGTGCTTTGACACAATAGGCAACTCGACCGGGTGCTGGGATGTGCTCGACCAGACGTACCTCTCCGTCCTCAACTTTGACCAGTGGCGCAATCTGAGCCACTGGCTCGCGCAGAACGACGCCGTGCGCGCCGCGACGGGCTCTACCGAGCTCTGCCCGCAGCCAGCCGTAGGGTGGAGCTCTCTCTCGCTGCTATCTTGGCAAGAGGCCGCCATCGTACCCGGCGGTAGCGGCGCGGCTGACTTCAGGGTAAGCGGCCGCGGCTTCGAGCCGGCCGTGTCAGCGCACGAGGGGATCCGCCCGGCGCCGTCGCCGCCTGCACCCATCACATTCCAGATCGGCTTCCGTCTGCCACCGCAGCAAGATATCTACACGCTAAGCATCTACAACTGCTTCGGCGAGGAGTTGCACGCCACGGGCGAGGCCCGCTTCGTGGGCGGCGCTGGCGAGACGCTCTCGACGCGCCAGCTCGACGTGCTGGCCGTGCGCTTCGGCTTAATGGTGCTGATCCTCGCGTGTGCAGTTGCGCTGGCTGTGTTGTGCGCCATGTGTCGTGCGACCATGGTGCCGTTGCACGGGCTTTTCATATTGGTGCTGCTGCTGCGCTGCCTGCAGCAGGGCTTCCTCGCACTGCCGCTCATGGCCGCCTCGCAGGACGTCATCTCACCCGCGGGAGGCATCATCACCGCAGCGGCCCTCGATGCCTACAACTCTCCGCAGCGCGATACGAGCATGCGTCAGGAGCCGATGTGGCCGCCGCCGGCGCCCGGGGTGCAGCCTGGCGACTTCCCGGCGCCTGCCATCGGCGGCAACGTCCCGCTCGCACCGCCGCCTCCCTCGCCGTATGGCGTCAGTGGGCCCATCTACCGGTCGCCCGCCGCTTCGATCAACGCCGCTGACTGGGGGTTGCAGAGCGCTGCGTTGCTGAGCGCTGCGGCGGCAGAGCAACTCGCCTCTATATCCTTCATCACGGCGCTACTGGCCATCGCGGGCGGGCGGCACTTCTTCTTTGCCTCGACGCCCGCGCGCGAGCGTGAGGGCATCTGCGTGGCCTTTGTGCTCTACTTTGGCTTCGGCATGCTGCAGGAGGCATGCACGGGCGAGGTGCTCTGTGGGGTCTTCGTCCTCTTCTACCAGGTGATTCGCATCCTGCTCATCTTCGCGGTGCTCCTTTTCCTCAACGCCACGTCCGACCACCTGCGCCGCGCGACGGGTCATGTCTGGCCCGCGCTGCGCGTCGACCTGCTGCGACTCATCGCCTTCCGCCAGATTCGAATGCGTCTGCTCCTGGTCTACCTCATCCTACCTATCATCTTCCTCTTTCTGGAGGTGGTCCTCGACTGGCAGCACACCTGGTCCAAGGTCCTGTGGCGCGAGTCGCTCGAGCTGTACGTGGTGCTCGCGGTGGTATGGCGGCTGCCGCCCACGCTCACTATCTACTCGATCCACTTTGCCCCACTCCGACCCGCGCCCAACGCCGAGCTCGCCCCTGGCGCCTATCCTCGCTTCTTCCGGTGGCTTCTCGGAAGTAGCGTTCATGCTCCATCCGCAGATGCGGCGACTGCAGCCGGCACGGCCAACGCGCAGCGGCAGCAACAGCAACAGCACTACGGCGCCGCCCGCAACGGTCGAAGGAGTCGCACCGACTAAGTGATCGACTGTGTCTATAGATCGCGCTGGGGTCGCGCTGGGGTCGCGCTCTCGTGCACTTCCGCAAATGCCCCCGTAAATCCCGGGCACACACGCGTCCGCGGGTCGCTGCCCCCCGAATAGTTCGATGTTTGTGTTAATCGATTGGGGTGCGGCACATCGGTTAGAGCGGCCGATCACGGTTACACCGCGTCCGACCCGATCGTCGCGCGCGCCGGTAGCGGCTAGCGCGCCGGCTGCGCCTGCGGCTCTCGGCGCCCGGGTTCGGCTCCGCCGCCTGACGGAGCAGGTGCCGTCCCGTGCCGGGCGTGCGGCGGCGCGGACCGGGGGCTCTCGGATCACGCCCGGCCTCCGTCCCGTTCGCGGTTCTCCGCGACCGTCCGCCGCGCGGCGCGCGCGCGCGCGACGGTTGCGTTCTCACATCTCAGCGACTCAGACCGGTCCGCGTCGCGGCCGGGCCGGTCGCCCGCGGGCGGAGCCGGGACCGTCACACCACAGCCGTCAGAGCGCGGAAACTCAGCGCGCCGGTTCTCGTGCCGGTGCGGGGTCAGCTCTCTGCTCTGTGCGGTGTGCTCGCTCGGAGTGTGGTGAGAGTTTTTCACCGTCGCGGAGAACGAACTGAACCGGTATATAATCGAATGAACACACATCGGTTGATCGACGTGTTCGTTTCTGACACATAACATGTGGATCTTGTATGAATCCGTTGAAATTCAGCGCGACACCCTTGACAAAGTTCAACAGACGACCTTGATGCTGGGGCCGCAGTCGCGGGCTGCCTGCAGTAGCCGTTCGGCGGCGCTCGAGGAGATGTGCGGGTTGTTTGCGAGGTGCACCGTGATCGCGCGCCCGGTGTTCATACGCAGTGCGGCAGCAAGCGCATCCGCGCCCTCGTCGCTGACCAGGTTGCCCCCGAGAGGTCCGCCCAAATAGAGAAGGACAAGGTTGGGCACTTCATGAAGCTCCCGGGCGAGTGCATTGAGACCGACCGAGCCAATATTGTTCGCCCGCGCGTGCACCTCACGCAGCGCGCGGCAGCCGCCCGCAGCCCACGCGCGGGCGAAGCTCGTGGCACCTTGATCCCCCACGCAGTTGTGCTGGATGCGCACCTCCTCGATCGCGGGCGCGCCGCCCAGCCGCATGGCGTCACTCAAGGCAGCAAACCCAACGCTTCCGATAGAGTTCTCGTGCAGCCACAGTTTCGTCAGCCGTGGCGCACCGCCTGAAAGGGCTCGGCCCAGCGCCATCGCGCCGCCGTCGCCGAGCTTGTTGTATGAGAGATCGATTTTCGTGAGGGCCGGCAGCCGTGTCGGAGTGAGCAGCACGGCGAGCGCTGCGCAGTCGAGGTCGTGCAGATTGCGCAGCACGCCGGAGAACGAGTCAAGTGATCGCGCACTGCACGTGAGCGACCCGCTCGCCCACCTTGGTGTCCTTGACGATTCTTCAGATGCCCCGTTCATCCTGAGCACCGCCGACAAAGAAGGTCTCAGCTTTGCGAGAGCGCGTGTCACATCCGCTTCCGCGGCGACAGGCTGCTCAACGTGCGGCAACAACATGTCGGCGAGCTGCAGCTCTGCTGCGGGCGCTACCTGGGGCAGGATCTGGATCTGCGAGCCGCTCTCGGAGTTTTCCCGAGCCATCGCGGGCGGGGCTGCAGCTGCCTCCAAGGACGCGGCCAGATGGCTCCTCACCCGGCTCAGGATCTTATGAGTGGCAATGGGGTCATCCCAATCAATTCGAGAATGTCCAGAGAAGTCTGAGCTGTCGGGGCCGGTGGACGGCAGCAGCCGCACAGTATCGCCCTTCCGGTGTCGCGATAGGGAGGTGAGCTCCACGCCCACCTCAATGTCTTGGGTATTTCCCGAGTCGCTTGGCAATTCCCAATCGCTTGACAACTCACGGAAGGAGCCAATACATGATATGTCCTCGGCCGCGGCTGGTCCACCAATCAGCCGCCTGAGCTCCGCCTCGTTGCCGTACTCTGCGGCCTGCCACAATTTCTTGTCATCTGAGGAAAAGAACCAGCTCATGTGTTCTCGGTGTCAGCGGCGCGCGAGGGTCGGCCGACGAGTTCCCTGACACGCAATCGGAGCGAAACCGTCAGGCTCCCGAGTCCCCTAAGGTGCGAAGCATGCCATGATCCGCGAGGGCGCTTCGAGGCAAACGGCCGGGCTCCCGAGTTGGCCGCAAGGGCCGGCGCGCAAGCCCGAAAAGGGCCTCCGCTAACACGTGCACGCCAGGAGGTCGCAGTCGCGTACCTCTCGACCCGGGACCCGCGGGGTCTGCAAAAAGCGAAGCAAAAAAGCGAGCAAAAAGCGAGCAAAGCGAAACCATATGTAATTGAAGGCCGCGGCAATTCGGTCCATATAGTCTCTAAACTCGATCAACGGCCCTCCAGCTATGTGCTCTTTCGCGATCTTTGGAGATGGGCATCGAAATCCGGTTTCGCCTTGCTAGAACATCGACCCGTGAACCATTTGGCCACTGTGTGGCTCCACAATTCGAGCTCCAAAACACATTCTCTCGCCTGTTATCGGTAGTGCATATCCTATAGAGTGGTGTGAGATCTTACATGTAAGATAAAGAGTGGTCGACGTATGACGCACACTGCGGTACGGAAACCTACATTATGCACTCAAGATGCCCGGAACGACGCATGCGAGTATGCACAGTGCTCCCCTACGCAAGAAGAGTGATGCTCTCCGATCATCAGCCCGGTCGGGATATCTCACGAGGCGACTCCGGCATGCCGTGAGCCGCCCA
>Ga0209550_10007534_pt1 | contig 10079 bp, 8 predicted proteins | sample LauGreSuBDMM15SN_2_FD_187567 | JGI IMG/M metagenome (GOLD analysis project Ga0209550, IMG submission 187567) | Freshwater lake microbial communities from Lake Michigan, USA - Su13.BD.MM15.SN (SPAdes) (version 5) | ecosystem: Environmental > Aquatic > Freshwater > Lake | place: Lake Michigan, USA... | reverse complement strand
ATAATGCGCGGAACCACATTGATCGCTTGTAGCTCCTGCGACATCAATTTATAGGCATATGGAATCTCGACATACGCGAAATCCGTGGAATTATTACAAGTATGGCAATAATGCACTGCCATATCGGGCTTCGCCCGCATGGGTCCGAAATCGCCGTTATTATACGTGGCAATCATACCACATTTCTTGCATACATGAACCGCATATTTGTCCGAAACATTATACATTCTCTCACGACAGAATTTCGACATACCATGTGCCACCATCACATCACGCTCCATCTCTCCAATACGGAAACCACCGTCTCTCGATCGGCCTTCGGCCGGTTGGCGCGTCAAATTCACCATCGGACCCATCGCACGACTATGTTCTTTGTCATTCACCATATGTTTCAGACGTTGATAATAGACCGGACCAATAAATACATCGGCTTCTAGTTGTTCTCCCGTATATCCATCATATAACACTTCGTTTCCATGTGATTCATATCCACATCTTTTCAACTCGTTAATAATCGTATAAATATCCAATTCACCGAAACTCGTTCCGTCTCCAAACATACCCAATTCGAGTAGTACTTTCCCGAATAGCGTCTCCGCCAATTGTGCAATCGTCATTCTAGAAGGGATCGCATGTGGATTCAAAATAATATCCGGACGTAATCCTTCTCTAGTAAAAGGCATATCACATTCCGGAACAATATTTCCAACGGTTCCTTTCTGGGCCGATCGCGAAGCGAATTTATCTCCAATCATGGGTTTTCTTAGTGTTCTCAAACGAGTCTTGGCAAAATTACATCCTTCTCCATTACGACCAGTATAATTCATATCCACATATGTTTCTTCACTCGTTCGGAAAATCTTACTCTGATCTTCGAATTTAATTTTCTTGGTCGGATCATTACGATTCTCTTTAATCGGTACTTTCTTGGCAATCAAAATATCGCGATTCTCTACCAATGTATTTTCTGGAATAAAACCATGGGCATTCAATTTGCCATAATTCCCGAATTTCATACATTTGGTATTTTGTGCATCGGGAGGACAACGAATAATTTCATCGCGAATAATATTCTTGTCGTCGTCTTTTTCCGTATGGTAGATAGTTGCAAGAAATAAACCGCGATCAATGGCGCCTTTATTAATCAAGACACTATCCTCTTGATTATATCCGGTATAAGACATAATCGCCACATGAATCTGACATCCCGATGGAATCTTGTTTAACTGCAAGAAATCCATCACTCGTGTATCGATTAATGGACGTGTAGGATAATTCAAAATGTACGCGGTTTTGTCCATTCTCTTGTCGAAATTGAGCGCACTTATTCCGATCGCCTGTTTCGCCATCGCACATTGATACGTATTTCTAGGGGCTTGATTTAAATGTGGAAATGGAATACATGAAGCCAATACTCCCAAACCAGTACTCGGATGGATTTCGCAATGAGTGTAATTCAATTTACGTATGATATTTGCATTCATCTCTTTTTCTTGTAGAGAAGAATCTTGCGAACAAGAATAGGTAATATCATGCACATATTTATTCTTGCATTTCATTCCAATCATCGCATAATATTGCTCTTCCACGTCTATATATTCAATGACGGATTCGGGCAAGACACAATCCGTCAATAAATCATTCCATACTAATTCGTTTTTTCGAAGTCGATTTATAATTTCGGGGGTGATTAACGCCTTATTATTTCTAACACGAAATACTGGACGAGTTAATCGACCGCCGTCATTACAAATTCGGATTTCTAGTTGCACAAAATCGAAAATAATGGAAGTATAAATATTGATGATACCCTTATATTTTTTCTCTTTTAAATTGTGATATAATTCCATTGGCTCTTTTGCGACACCTACCCAAGAACCATTGACAAATACTTTGACTTTCCCGAACAATTCGTTAGGAGAATCGGCATCTTCCACCGAGAGAATATGAGCTTTCACGTATTCGTATAGTGCCGTCGATTGAGTGGGAATGGTAATATGCGTCATCATAGAAATGTTTTTTACCACACCAACCGATTGCCCTTCTGGAGTCTCAACTCCGCAATTTGAAACAACAAACGAAGATGCAACAAAGGAATGATTTTCACTTCTAGTAGTAAAATCATATACGTATTCTGGTGTAATAGATTCGATAGATAATATCGGAATACTGACACAACCATTATTAGCAATATTATCTCGGACAAAATCGGCGTAGTTAATTTCACATGTAAAACGACATTTTGGTTTTTGATTTTTCTTATTTTTATAAACTATCTTATGTATTTGGTTTTCAGTTAATCCTGTTTTCTCTATTAAACTGGCTGTGTCTTCTATATTACGATTCTGCAAAATATAATCATAATGTTCGTCTCTCTGCGATTTTTGAAATCCTCGAATTTTCAAATGTTCAATTACTATCGCAGATGTTCTTCGCTTCTCTTCACAATATGTGTAATTTATCACATCCACATATCGTAATAGATTTTCAGTAGTGGTTTCAAACGCAATACCTACTTTGGTTTTTATATCATTTACTATAGTGGTTTTGACTTTACATTCAATTTTCAATTCTTGAAACATTTGTGATATTTGTGTCATATATTCATTGGTTTGTGTCAAGAAATCATTATGTGTAGTTTGATAGGTAATGCCTATACTTGGCTTGAATGTTTTGTCGTTTTTTTGATAAGTTAAACGTCCCCCATCTCCACCTTGGAAAGCGGATAAGAATTCCCTTTTTATTGATATTTCGGATGTAACCAACCATTCGGGTATTTTTCTTACAATACCTGTTTTCTGTCCTGCAAATGCTCCCAATAAGAACATGAAATATGCAAATGCACCATTCTTCACAACGGACCATGTTCTATATACGGTGATTCTCCCATTCGTTTTATCTTCGAATTTGGTAATACTTCTTGTTACAGAAGGATTTCCAAATCCTAACGTTTGAATATCATCCGCTAATTGATACACATCATATTCTTCTCCAACATTAAAGGAAGCACTAAAATATTCTCTATTCATAGGTCCTTCTAATTTAGATCCAATATGGCCATCCGTATTCAATGCACCCATCAATCTCGCAATAATCTTCAATTTTGAAACAGGAATTGCAATATTCAATAGATTCGTTTCTAGTAGATCCATGCGATAATGTTCTGGAACATCCGATTCTTTTATAATCACTATGGTAGTATTTGTATCCAGGATTGGTTGAACCATATGTCGGATAATTAATTTATCTTCTTGCATATTCAATTCACCCACCTTCTTCATTACATACGTACCTTCTTTTGTTTTCACTAAGAAAGGATGATCCGCTGTTGCCTTGATTTTTCTTCCACTAATGGTAGTAATTTCAAATAGAGAATCTGGCATTTTCTTAAAGAAATTATACATATCCGAAGGTTCATCTAACAACGTTTTAAGATTTACAGTATTGACATGATTTCCATCACGCACATCTTCTATTTTTTTCATATCCATTCTATTCGATAATAAAATATCTACATCTCCTGCCAAACACAAATAACCGAACGTCGTACCGTGTAATTTTCTTGGCGCGATTAATTCTCCCGATTTCTCTAGAGGAGTATTGATTCTTCTAATATGACTCAAACTCGCAGTATAAGTAAGACGATTCAATACTTGGGCAACGCCTACTTTATTACTACTATTCGATTGTTTGACACTGAAATCACCGGTGGCTAGCGCACGATTGATGCCATTTTCAATCGAAGTGGGATTGAAAATCTTATGAATATTGGTCGAATTGATGATTTTTATTGGATCATTCCATGATCCAGTATTAATCTCTCGAATGACATGTTTCTCGAAATCCTTGATGAAACGACTATACAAATTACGAAACAAATTATTCATTAGTGTTCCAGTTAATTCGACGCGTTTATTCAAATAAGAATCACGATTATCCGGTTCAATCCATCCTAATGCCGCTTGAATCAATCGATTCGCCATTAATCCCAACAAATACAATTTTTGTTGTAGAGATTTGCAATGTGGAAATAATTCATTCTGAAAAATATCCATTGTATATTCGCGTTTTTTCGATTGATTTTTATTTGTATGTTTCTTATGATTCGCAATCACTTGTAATAAATAAATTGGAAACGATACCTGTTTCGAATCTACAAATAAACGTTTGTATTTTTGCACATCTTTTAAAACTGTATTAGTAAAATGTTGTTTGTGGTCTTCTAATGTATTCAACATTGGTTTCGTGGTACAAGTAGATGGATTCGAAGTATTCGCATTTGTAGTCGTATAAACATTATATGCAACCATTGTCATAATATGCTTCAATGCATCTTCTTGCGCAGTATTTTCACTTTTAATAAATCGGTTTGCATCATACATGGATGCTTCCAAATATTTCAACATCGCTGCTTTATTTGAATCATCGACATTGAGTAAAATATATTCGCAAATCTTCTTGTCGGATAATACACCCAATGCACGGAATAAGACAAACAATTCAATATACGTCTTTTGTTTTAATCGGGGAATCACTACATAAATACGATGACCATAGACACTAGCCTTACTAGAAATCAACATTTCCATTTGTTTAGGAGAAATACATTTGGAATCGGGGACCGACTTGAATTCGGCAACCCAATCCCATTTCGGTGTATTTTTCCCTTGGAAAATATAGATACGATTTTCTGCAGCGCGTTCTTGACCCAATACCGTTTTTTCGGAACCTTTGATAATAAAATAACCGCCACAATCTTTCGGACATTCTCCCGTTGGAATCGAATGATTTTGTTGAGTATATTGTTGCAAAATACAATTCGAAGATTTCAACATGATTGGTAAATCCACGAATTTGATTGCAGGAATCATGATCTCACTTACATGCAATTCATTTGTATCTGCACTTCGAACATGAATTTCCAAATATAAATCCACCGTAGTTTTCGAAGCATACGTGAAATTACGTAATCGGGCTTCTTGTGGAAGCATGATTTTTGTAGAACCGTTATTCTCGTACAATTGTGGTGGATAAAATTTCAGATTTTTTATATTGTAAATGATCTTCAAATTCGATTCTCCTGTATCGATATTGAAATCCTTCTCAGAAGATACCGTTCTAGGATTAAACATGTCGATCGTGGCTTGCATTTGATAATTGATAAAATGATTCGTAGATTCTGTCTGGTGACGAGTAAGACGATTCAATTCTTTATCTTTGAAATACGATCCTAGAATAGTATAAGCATCTTCTTCGTAATTCTCAAGATGTCCCAATAAATCGTTTGTTTCTGGTTGGTCCGAAACTATAGATGATTCGGTTACTTCTTTTATTCCAGATTCGATAATTTCCGTTTCTGAAATAGAAGAAGGAGATTGTTTCGGTTTCTTGGTGACCTTTTTTCTTGGTTTTTTTTCAACAATAGGAGCAACAACATTCATTTGGTTTTCAGTAGCAATCATATTCAAATATTTAATAATAAATTTAAAGTTTTGAATATTATACTACTAAATAAACATTCGTCAATTTTTTATATTATTTTTTATTTTATACATTTTTGTAATATCATTCGACGTGAGAATGATATTACAAAAATGTATATAAACCGTTTTCATTTTAGTATTGTATATTACTCAAATCCACTATAGGAATTTTAAATATAATACCGCAACAATTATGTCATTCCAGATAAACACTACCAACGAATTCATTTGCGAACATCCAAATGCGATTGAGAAAAAATATACTACCGTTTTAGGAGAATATTTGATTTTATATGAAGATGTACGTATTACAGAAACCTCCGATTCAGCATTAGAGAATTATCACTCGGTTATTCTAGAGAATCCTTCTAGAAATTTATTAAGTTTTGCTCCCCCAAAAACTCTCGATTATTCAGATATTTCAACCTTCTTGCAATCCTCTGAATTCGCGGATTTACCTCCAACCGATATTCATACGAGCGAATTGATCGAAGGAACTTTTATTCATTTATTTTACGATCGTAGAATCGAATCTTGGGAAATTGCTACCAAGAAAGCCATAGGTGGTAGATATTCTTATTATCATGTTCCAGACGAATATACCCCTAACTATCGAGAGATGATGATGGAGGCATTTCATTTATCGGAAAAAGCACCCATTTCCGAAATATCCTTTCTAGCAGATTTGTCCAAAACCCATTGTTATTCTTGGATTTTACAACATCCTAAAAATCATATCGTTATTCCAATTGAAACGCCGAAAATGTATTTAGTAAGTGTGTTCGAAATCCAGGACATAGAACAAACCGCCACTTTTATTTCACCGGAAATATATCAGGCATGGTCTGTGTTTGAAAAACCGATTCAAGAGAAAATCATGTATTTCCCAAAAACATTCACATCTTCCGATTATCTTGATGAAAATATGAGCAAAAGGATTCTGAAGTATATACAAGAAAATGCATCGATACATACACCTTATTATCATATGGGACTCGTTTTCACCAATATAAACACCGGAAAACGCGCCACTTTTATAAATCCGAATTATTTAGAAATGGCTGAAATCCGAGGAAATCATTCGAATCTATTGTATCAATATTTATGTTTAAAACGGATTCAAAAAATCCAGATCTTCTTGCATTATTTCCCACAATATTATTCTTTATTCAATCTCTATAAACAAAAATACGATGATATTATCTGTAAAATCCATGGATATTATCTTTCTTATTATGTGAAGAAATCCGGAGAAGTAATACCTAAGAAATTCTTTTCCATCATTTATAAACTTCACCATTTGATTTTCTTGCCGTCCATTTCCACCGATGAAAAAATCATTATTCGGAAATCGATTGTAAGAGAATATTTGCAAGAATTAGATCCAATAACATTATTATCTTTATTGAATAGTAATTTATTAGAAGAATAAAAGATAAAAGAAAATAAATATTTATAACAACCTATACGTAATGATATGTTCTCCACCCATAACAGATATTGAAACACCATATCAACTTTTACATGATATAGAAGATAATTCATCCGATTCCAATATGGTGGATCATATCTATCTGGATCGAAATATAGAAATGAATGCCTTTTTTTTCACGTGGATTTGGTATATATTTTTTGGATTTTGGTGTGTCCTTTTAATCGCATGTATTATTTACAGTATAGTTAGTTATTATAAATAAGGATGGATATTGTTCGCTAGTAAATAAAAAAAAATATATTTATAAAAAATAAAATACCTCTATATGTGTATTCTAGATTCGGTATATAATCATTATATTTTATGTATTACTCCATTCGCCAATTTAATACCGTTTTTTATTTATATTGAAAACCGGGATTTTCATTGGATTCAATCTATCGTACATAAATGTATTCTTTGTCTTTGGATGACTTCGGTTTTATTCTGGTATAATCCTATAAAATATGGTTGGGCTCATTCTCTTGATAAAATCATAGTGGTTATCTTTGGTATTCTTAGTATTGGATATATATTCCTTTGCAAGAATATGCATCGTATTTTATGGTTTTTATATGGAGGTATTTTAACTTTTTGTGTCTATTTCTTGTATTTTTCCAATTATTATTCCTCTTTAGAATGGTGTTCAAGAGACCATATTCTCTATCATTTGGGATTTCATTTTTTCGCAAATACCAGTATTTGGTTTGTTTTCATTTGATTACACGGTTGAATCCTAAAAATGAATATAGTATTATTTCTAGAAGTATGCTAGAAATAATATGTCGGAGTCGGAATCTAGTTTTTATGTATATTTATTAGAATCTACTACAGGAGCCACTTATATTGGTGCAACGATCGATCTCAATAGACGACTAAGACAACATAATAAAGAAATCAAAGGCGGTGCTCATGCCACCGGATCGCGCGTTTCGCGTGGAGAAATTTGGCATCGTGTAGCATATGTCGGGGGATTTCCAGATTGGCAATCTGCATTGCAATTCGAATGGCGATGGAAAAATCTCTCTAGAACAAAGGCATTTCGAAATATAAAAAAACCACTTGATCGTAGATTGGCCGCATTGAATTGGTTATTATCTCTTGCTAAATCCACCGAAAAAGCCATTCCTTTTTGTCAATGGTCTGAAAACCCGCGCGTACATTTTGAAAATGCAAACACGTTTCTTCAAGTATTATAACTATGACTATAACTCCATCATATCCATATATGCAATAGACAGCCTAGAAAGTAATTGTACATATCGCATACAATGCTGTTTATTCACTTCATCCATACCACGAATCGGATCTCTCAAAGAAGAATCGATAATTCGGACAATTTCTTTTGCATTCGCAACATTCGCAATATCAGAACTGTAATCCTTTTCTAGAAAAAAATCCACATTTCCAGATTCAATGATTTCACCATATGGTATTGCAATTTTCTTATGCCATACTTTTAATAAAATCGATGGATTCGCCTTTCGTAATGTTTCGAAATATACTCTTGCTACTTTGACTTCTTCGTTTAAATCCACAATACGAATTATATCGTCAAAGAAATCGAATAATTGTTTATTAAATGTTTTCATTATTAAAGACTTATCTGTAGTTGTCGCGGAAAATGCCATCTAATTTAAATTACTAGCTTATATATTGCTAAATATTCATATACTTTTTTATGATATCGATTCACAAGAATATTTATGGAATAAATGCCGGTTTTTGTATAGTAGCCCCGATTTCTTCATTACGTAATTGTTGTAATGTATCTATGGTAGTACCCTCGGATACTTTATCTGGTCGATAGGTATCCGGTGGTGTATTAATCGTAGATACCTCCGTATTCGCACTCACGTAATTATATATCGGACGATTACTCTTGCTTTTTGTACTTAATTCTTCTGGTGTCGCTCCATAAGGAGTATATTGCTCCGAAACAATAGTTCCAATACGAACCGATTCTAAAGCAACTCCCACTGGTTCGCCGTTTCCTAAAGTGGCTTCGTTATTCATAGTTTTGATTTGTTCTTGGAATTTTGACATAATATCATCCCCAAGAATTACACTATAATTCTGTTTCACTAATAATAACGACGGAACGGAATGAACATTTGGCGGTAATAAAATATTGGTACCGTTTTCTAAAATAACATAAATTTGACCAGAATTTGGATCTTGCTTTCGTTTATCGATACAAATAAAATTCAATTGGTCTGTTAAATTGTTATTCACAAAGAATTGGAGGATTTTCTTGGAATGTTTGCAATAATTACTATAATATAAAATATCCATTTTGTATTATATTTTAGAAATTAGGAATGTATTTTATACGCATTATCCGGATTACATGGATGGAGATAATCCAGAACCACCACTAATACACATAGAATATAATAATCGGTTTTGGAAATAGAAAATACCATATCCAACCGCAATCATTAACATATGCATAAAGGATTCCGAACTGAGTTTCTTGGAAAACAATAATAATACCATGGAAAGGAAAGTAATTGATAATAATACAAATCCCAATACAGATAGTGCGTAAAAATAAATACAATATTTACGATTTAAAGGTCCATAAATATCATCCATAATAGTAGAAGAATTCATTTTCTTGCCTATATATTATTACCGCGATTTTTCTTTCTAAATCATAATTTTTATGAAATCCCTAAATATATACTCTACCGAAATGAAAGATAGATGTTTATTTTATCATATCTCCGGAACACATATGATACAATAGTCTATTTTGGAAATAGAAAATACCATAACCTACACATACCATTCCCACTTTCAAATAATATTCAAATCCTTTTCCTTTTTTAAGACCAACAATCAATGCAATAATGGCTGTAAATGACAATAAAACAAACCCAAATACAGATAAGAAATAGAAATAAATACAATAATCTTCCGTCAATGGACCGTAAATATATTCCATAAATGCTTGCATTTTTAAAGAATTATATATTATAGTTAATAAATTTATATCGTTCAACTATATTTTTGAAGAATTACGCATCTTCGATGCGAAAAGGTGTAAAATACCCCCATCCAATCCCACTAAATACTATTCATAAAAACAAAAAATTGATGATTTCTAGTTTAGTATT
>Ga0209550_10007530_pt1 | contig 10080 bp, 6 predicted proteins | sample LauGreSuBDMM15SN_2_FD_187567 | JGI IMG/M metagenome (GOLD analysis project Ga0209550, IMG submission 187567) | Freshwater lake microbial communities from Lake Michigan, USA - Su13.BD.MM15.SN (SPAdes) (version 5) | ecosystem: Environmental > Aquatic > Freshwater > Lake | place: Lake Michigan, USA... | reverse complement strand
CCGCTACAGAATGAGTCAAAAAGCATTCAGCTTCGGTATTAGCCTTGGAAGCGCTGGGATTCTAAAGTTGATACCCTTTTAAAATAATCGCCGCGTTTACCGATGGTGATTCAAATTGGGATTTTGTTTAATCTATCTTGCCTGTGGGCGGCGGATTCGGAAAGCTAGGCAACTTCGGTTTCCATGTGGACATTTATTAACCTCGCTCTCTTTGTTGCTGCTCTTGTCGCTCTTGTTTATTTCATGGTGCGCGCAAGAAAGTATTCCCGCGAACTGGAGAGGCGACTTTCGGAACTGGAGGCCGAGGAGGATCACGTCTTTGACTTTCTTCATGGGATCGGAGCCGCTTTTTCCGAGGGCGTAAGAAGCTCCGAGCTGCACAGACTCATTGTCGAGAGCGCTGTCCGAATCACAGATGGAGCCTCAGGGGCCCTGTATCTCGCCAACAAGGACTGCACCGCACTCACGCCATCTTTCATCATGCCGGGATGCCCCCCCTTCGTGACGATACCAGAGCACATACAAAGCCAGTCGACCAACAAGCAGGGCTCGCGCGATAGCTACCAGCAACTCCAGCCCGCCGTCTCGGGCGAAGGCCTCATCGGCGAGTGCTGGCTGAGCGGTCAGTTCCACATTGCCAGCGCTGGCGAGTTTTCCGCCGGAAAGTCCAACTCGGCCATTGTGGGGCCGCTCATTTATCGACACAAAATCCTTGGTGTCCTTGCCGTGGCGAACGGTGATGAAAGTGTCGCTTTCGCCGAGGCCGACCTCAAAGTCTTTCGTGCTATCGCCGAGCAAAGCGCTTTCGCCCTCTACAACGAGGCAATTTATTTTGAGGCCGCTGAAAAAAAACTTCTCGAACGCGACTTGGAAATCGCGAGGGACATCCAACGGTTTCTTCTTCCATCCGAGGCTCCTGTTTTTGATGGCTATGAATTCAGTGCCTTGAGCATCGCCGCGCGTCACGTGAGCGGGGATTATTTTGATTACATTCCGTTAACCACAAATCGTCTCGGTGTCGCCATCGCCGACGTTTCAGGAAAGGGTATCCCGGCTTCGCTTATTACAGCCATGTGCCGAGGGGTGTTGCGCCGTGAGGCTATCGAGTCTCCCTTGGCATCAGATGTCCTTCGACGGGTGAATTGCCAACTTTACCCCGACATCAAAGAAGACATGTTTATCAGCATGGCCTATTTGATTTTAGATTCTACAAGCGGAAGGGTGGAAATGGCGCGCGCAGGACACGATGCCCCACTGCTTTATCGCGCTGCAACGGGTCAGGTCGAAAAACTCAGCCCGAAAGGCATGGCGCTCGGCATTGACAGCGGCGAGGTCTTCAATAGAGTTTGCACCGATTTGAGTTTCGAGATGGAAACTGGTGACTGCATCCTGCTCTACACCGACGGCGCTACGGAATCATTGAACCATCAGGGTCTTGAATATGGCGTTGAAAGGTTGATTGAGGCCCTGCAGTCCGCGGCCCCGCAGGGAGCCGCTCAGGTCGTAAATTACGTCGCGGGAGAAGTCAGAAACTTTACCGCCTCTGACCTGAAACACGACGACATCACTCTTATTGCTATATCAAAAAAATGAATCATTCACCAGAATCCTATCCCCTCGACAACGAGTCTGAGGAGTCAGCCGCAAAGGCCTCCAGCAACACCGAAATCGCCGAGGTCGATTTTGAATCCGAGGCTGCCAAACTGAAAGACCTCGCCCTTCGCGCTCGCGCCGATTTGGATAATTTTCGGAAACGCTCGCTCCGCGAAAAAGAGGATGCCATCCGCTACGCCAACAACGGACTACTCGAAAAACTTCTTCCCGTTCTGGACAACTTTGAACTTGGTCTGGATGCGGCCAAAACCGCTCCAGACGCAGCGTCTGTACTTCTCGGCATGTCGATGGTGCAAAAACAACTTCAGGAATTCATCCGCAGTCAAGGTCTCGAAGAAGTCAAAACCGAGGGCGAGATTTTTGATCCCAAGAAGCATGACGCCGTCGCACAGGAATTCAGTGCCGATATACCGGAAGGCCAAGTCATTCGTCAGGTTCGCAAAGGTTACAACCTCAAAGACCGCCTGATCCGTGCCTCGTCCGTGATCGTTTCCAAAGGCCCACAAACATGAGTCGTAAGCGCGATTACTACGAAATCCTCTGTGTTGAGAAATCATCGTCCGACGATGAGATCAAGCGCAGTTACCGCAAGCTGGCGGTTAAGTTTCATCCGGATAAAAATCCCGACAATGCCGAGGCGGAAGACAAGTTCAAGGAATTAGGCGAGGCCTACGAGGTTCTAAGCGACTCGTCGAAACGGGCCGCTTACGATCGCTACGGACACGCCGCATTTCAAGGCGGCATGGGCGGAGGCGGGGGCGGCGCTGGCGGTGGATTCCACGACCCCTTCGATCTCTTCCGCGAGGTTTTCAACGGCGCAGGCGGGGGCGGCGGAATTTTTGAACAATTTTTTGGCGGTGCTGGGGGCGGGGTGGATTCCTCCGGGCGTCAGCGCGGATCCGATCTTCGTTACGATTTGCAGATCACACTGGAAGAGGCGGCAAAGGGTTGCGAAAAGGAAATTGAAATTCGTAAACTCGATGGCTGCGAACCTTGCGGAGGAAGCGGGGCACAGAAAGGATCTAAAGCTGTCACCTGCCCGACTTGCCGCGGACGCGGCCAAGTGGCTGTCGCGCGTGGCTTCTTCCAAGTTGCTCAGACCTGCCCCGCATGCCACGGCAGCGGAAGAATAATCGAAAAACCATGCTCCTCGTGTCAGGGCGATGGTCGCGTCGAAAAAACCAGTCGCGTTAAAATCAAAATTCCACCTGGCATCGACAGTGAGTCCCGTCTTCGGAGCACCGGCGGTGGCGAAGCGGGATTGCGCGGTGGCCCGTCTGGCGATCTCTACGTGGTGGTTCACATCAAGGAACACGAAGTTTTTACCCGTAATGGAATGGACCTTAGCTGTGAGGTGCCGATTCCCTTCTCCACAGCCGCACTCGGCGGCGAGATCGAGGTGCCCACACTCGAAGGTACGGTGACCTTGAAAATCCCAGCTGGAACACAGAGCGCATCGACCTTCCGTATCCGCAGTTTGGGCATGCCTGCTCTTCAGGGTTTGGCAAAGGGCGACATACTCACCTGCGTTCAGGTCGAGGTTCCCACTCGCTTAAACCCCGATCAGCGTGAGGCCCTACAAGCCTTCGCTGAACTTTGCGGGGAAGAAAACAATCCGATAAACAAAGGATTCTACGATCGCATAAAATCGTTTTTCACCTGAGGTCATGATTCTCTCCACCGCCCAGATGCTCGAAGCGGAGGCCAACGCCTTTGCGGAGGGGCACACGGCGGAAGAACTCATGGAGCATGCGGGTCGCCAGTTGGCAGAATTAGTTCGCCAGTTTCATCCGACACCCGGCACATGCCGCGTTTTTTTTGGTAAGGGTCACAACGGTGGCGACGTCCTTGTTGCCGCCCGTTATCTGGCGACTGGAGGCTGGAGTGTCGTATTGGATTCGGTTTTCCCACACGACCACTTGGCACCGCTAACAGCGACCCAACTCTCTCGGATACCGAGCAGCATCCTCGGCCAAACACGACCACTGGTCGTCCTAGATGGAATTCTTGGCATCGGAATGAAGGGCGATCTGCGTGAACCCGTTGCCTCCGCCATCCATCGCATCAACGATCTTCGCGAGCACCATGCCGCTTGGGTCCTTGCTGCAGATTTACCAAGTGGACTCCGTGAGGAGACGGTCACCGATCCCTGCGTGAAGGCGGACGCCACGATGGCGATGGGTTTTGTGAAATCCTTCCTCGTAGCTGATCACGCAACGGATTTCGTCGGTCGCCTTGCCATCGCTGACCTTCCCGCCCTACGCGCACCGGCGGACTCGGATTTGGCAGAAACTCTCACCCCAAAGATTCTCTCCATGCCGCCTCGGTCTTTCGATAGGCACAAGGGTATGTGTGGCCGCGTCGCTATCCTTGCTGGCTCGCGGAGCTATCCAGGGGCGGCCCGACTTTGTTCGGCTGCTGCAGTCAAAGCGGGTGCTGGCCTTGTCACTCTTGTCGTTCCGCCCGATTGCGTCGCCACACTCTCAGCTAGCGTGATCCCAGAGGTGATGGTCCGCTCGTTAGATGATTTCCGCGTTCTCTTGAACGAGAATTGGGATGCCTTTGGCATCGGGCCTGGGCTCGGAAGGGAGAGAGATGAAATGATCTGTGACTTTTTAAGACATTGCTCCACGCCGTGCGTTGTGGATGCCGATGCGTTGAATGCGCTTGCTGGTCAAATGGAGTTTCTCCATGAAAACGCAGGCCCAAGATTGCTCACGCCGCATCCGTTGGAGATGGAAAGGCTGTATCCGCGCAAAGGGCGCAACCGCCGGCAGTGGTTGTCCGATTTTGTTTCCGAGTATCCAGTCACTCTTCTTCTCAAGGGCTCGAGAACACTCGTCGGAAATAAGAAACCCCCCATTGCCTTCAATACCACCGGCCACCCTGGAATGGCCAGCGGCGGAATGGGTGATGTGCTCACGGGGGTCTCCGCCGCGCTGATCGCACAAGGCAGGGCCATCACAGACTCCGCTCGACTTGCGGCTTGGATCTGCGGCCGCGCAGCTGAATTAGCCATCCGAGACAATACTGTTTCGCAGGAATCGCTCACCGCGAGCGACGTCATCGACCACTTAGGCCGTGCCTTCCTCGATCTTCGTGCGGATATTTTTTAAAAAGCCTTCTTCCTTACAAAACCGTCCGAATCTGAATCGAGTCGAAATGCCCTTCGGCAAACACCACATCGCTTAGGATGATGAGCTTGTCCCCGCTTACAATGAGACCTCGCCGACGCAATTCTTGCTCTGCTTCGACCACGTTGTGCTCGGGATTAACCCCGAACGGGAGGTAAATCGCATGCGTATTCCAATTCAAAGTGAGGCGACGCATGACATGCTCGCTCGGCGTAATAGCGAAAATGGGTGCTCGCTCGGGTCGAAGGTGACTGGCTTCATCGGCCATCCGACCTTCGCGAGTGAAGAGAATCAATTTTGCATTATCGAGCGAGTTCGCCAGCGTCACTGCAGCATGCACGGTTTTCTGTCTTTGCGTTTCCAAAATCGCACTGGCTGCATAGCCAGCCCCTCCGCTCAAGGCGATTCGTCGGGCTACGCGGTCAAGGATCTTCACGCATTCCACCGGATATTTTCCCGTGGCCGTCTCTCCGCTGAGCATGACGGCATCGGCCTGCTCGAAGACGGCATTGGCGACATCCGTGATCTCTGCTCGAGTGGGGATAGGATTCTCAATCATGCTTTCGAGCATGTGAGTAGCGACAATGACCGGACGGCCGATCTCCAGGCACTTTTTAATAATCCGACGCTGGATGATTGGCAGTTCCTCCATCTTGCACTCCACGCCTAGGTCGCCGCGGGCGATCATCACGGCATCCGATGCAAGGATAATGTCCTTAATGAATCGAACGGCATTCTGATCTTCGATCTTGGCCACTGTTTTTGCGCTGCTCCCTTGCTCAACGAGCACACGCTTGAGTTCCAAAATATCGGCCGCCTCGCGACAGAAACTTAAAGCGACAAAATCCACATCCAGAGAAACGCCGAGCTTGATATCGGCATGATCTTTTTCTGTCAGTGGCGGCAGGTTTACCTTCACTCCCGGAAGGTTGATGTGCCGCTTGGAGCCGAGTAGTCCCTCCGTAAGAACCTCGCAGCGCACACGGTTGGCATCCTTTGCCAGCACCTTCATGTGAATGACCCCATTATCCACCAACACGGTATCGCCAACATGGATGTCGTTCACCAATCCATCATAATTCACGTCCACGGAGTGTTCCTCCTCGCTCCGAGATCCTCGAACCGTGAATTCAAAAATCTGGCCCGGCTTGAGATTCAGCTTCACCGGAAGATCCCCGGTACGAATCGCCGGACCTTGCGTATCGAGAAGGATGCCGCAGTTGATATCCAACTCCGCTGCAATTCCACGCACACGTTTCACCACGTCCCTCACCCAATCGTGCCTAGCATGGCTCATGTTAAGGCGAAAAATATTTGTCCCAGCCAGAATCAGATCGCGAATTTTTTCGTCTGAATCCGAAGCTGGCCCCAAAGTGCAGATGATCTTGGTCTTTCGCATAGCACCTATCAATAGCGACCCACTCGCGTTGGCAAGCCGTTAAACAACTCGGAACGAAAAAATAACCTCGTTGCAAAAAACGAGGTTTTAGGATGGGTGTCGAAAGGGGGGATTAAAAAACTGCTCGGGGGGGGACTCGAACCCCCATACCTTGCGGCATGCGCCCCTCAAACGCACGTGTCTGCCATTTCACCACCCGAGCTGGTTGTGAGACATTACCTTACTGATTCTGCTTTCGCATGCAAGCCAGATTTTTGGGTTTTTGCGGCACACGATATTTTACCCCCCCCTTTTTTTGCGGGATGATTTGGAATAGGTCATTTTTTTCATTGGACCGGGCGCGGTGCCATCCGCTGTCCCGCTTTTGAGTTCCGCTATCTGATCTCGAAGGAGCGCGGCCCTCTCGTATTCAAGGCGCGAAGAAGCTTCAGCCATATCCTTCTCGAGTTCGCGAATGAGCTCAGCTGCATCAAATGAAGTCGAATCTTCTCGCAGCGAATGGGAATTTTCTCCATTGCCTTTCACGATGACATGAAGACTTTCCTGGACGGCTCGGACGACACTGCGCGGCGTGATGCCGTGTTTTTTGTTGTAGGCATCTTGCCTCGTGCGGCGGTAATCCGAGATCTCTAACAGGGCACGAATGCTGCCAGTAATGACATCGGCAAAAAGCACAACTTCTCCATGGAGGTGCCGCGCTGCACGCCCAGCCGTCTGAATGAGACTGGTCTGGCTTCGAAGGTATCCCTCCTTGTCCGCATCGAGAATGCAAACAAGCGAGACCTCGGGAAGATCGAGTCCTTCACGAAGAAGATTGATACCGACAAGAATATCACATTCGCCAGCCCGGAGGGTGCGAAGGATTTCGACACGCTCGATTGTGTCGATGTCGCTATGAAGATAGCGAACCTTGAGTCCAACTTCGCGCAGATAGTCGGCCAAGTCTTCGGCGGTTTTTTTGGTAAGCGTTGTGATGAGGACCCGTTCTTTTTTTTCTACCCGGCGACGACAAAGCTCAATGGTCTCATCGATCTGAGCCTTGAGCGGGCGCACGGTGATAGTGGGATCGAGCAGTCCGGTTGGACGAATGATCTGCTCGACCACGAGCGGCATCCCTGCCGTAGTCACATCAAGATTTTCCTGACCCTCGCCGTATTTTTTGAAGTCATGGTTGCGGCTCCCCTCGCCAAGAATTTTTTCCGGGTTCGGGATCCACTCTGTGTTTCCCGCGACGCTATTGCGGATTTCAAATTGACTAGGCGTGGCACTCACATAAATCCCCTGTGTGCTTTCCTGCATGAACTCGCCGAAGTTCAGTGGACGATTGTCGAGCGCACTCGGGAGACGGAAACCGTAGTTCACAAGCACGGACTTCCTTGCTCGGTCGCCGGCATACATTCCACCGACTTGAGGAATGGTGGCGTGCGACTCATCAACAACCAGCAAGTAATCATCTGGCAAAAAATCCATGAGCGTGTAAGGACGCGAGCCTGGGGGGCGTCCGGTCAGTTGGCGGGAATAGTTTTCAATCCCAGTGCAAAATCCCATCTCCTGCATCATTTCGAGATCAAACTCGGTTCGCATGCGGATGCGTTGGGCCTCGATGAGTTTTCCTTCGCGCTCAAACTCCTCCACGCGGGCCTCGAGTTCCTTTCGGATTTCCACCATCGCCACGCGCAACTTGTCGTGAGGTGTCACGAACTGCTTTGCGGGAAAGAGCGTGAAGGTCGTGAGGGTCGCGCTCACGCGGCCGGTGAGGGGATCAAAGAGACTGATTCGCTCGATCTCGTCACCGAAGAATTCGACGCGAACGGCCTCATCCTCGACTTGGGCAGGATGAACCTCTACGACATCGCCGCGAACGCGAAACTTTCCCCGAGTGAAGGCGATGTCATTCCGCTCGTAGAGCATCTCCACGATCTTGGAAAGAAACGCTTCCCGAGACAATGGTTGACCCGGCTTGATGGTGACGAGCATTTGCAGAAAGTCTTCCGGCGAGGCGAGGCCATAGATGCAGGAAACACTGGCAACGATAATCGTGTCGCGGCGCGTGAGAATCGAACTCACCGTAGATAGTCGCAAACGCTCGATCTCCTCATTGATTGAGGAATCTTTTTCAATGTAGGTATCCGAGCGCGGAAGGTAGGCCTCCGGTTGATAGTAGTCGAAGTAGCTCACAAAATATTCGACGGCGTTGCGCGGAAAGAATTGTTTAAACTCGCTGTAAAGTTGGGCCGCGAGTGTTTTATTGTGAGACATGACGAGCGTCGGGCGGCCCATGTCTCGGATCACATTCGCAATGGTGAATGTTTTGCCAGAGCCGGTCACGCCTAGCAGAGTCTGATGACGATTGCCGGCGCGCAGCGAGCGCGTGAGATTCGCAATCGACCGACCTTGGTCTCCTCGTGGCTCGTAATTGGAATCCAACTCAAAATCCATAATCCGCCATTATCCTTTGCGGAGCCTCGAAGCGCAACCATCCGATTTTGGAATCCGATTTTGATAGATCATTTTCCCCTTGCGCGATGGCGCGATTACGGACTGCATGGGACTTGGTCGCATCATCATGTCGCATCCCACGTACTCACGCCCCGCTCGCTGGGAAGTCCTCGTTCTCCAAGGCGCGCTCATCTTTCTCGCCTGCCTCTGGATTTACACGCCTGTTTATCACGGGGAGTGGCTTTGGGATGACGACTACCTAATTACCGCCAATCCCGCCATGCGTTCGGTGGATGGACTTTGGCGGCTTTGGTTCGCTCCCTCGACCGCGGATTTCCTTCCTCTCACGCTGAGCTTCCTTTGGATGCAATGGCAATTCTTCGGCATGGATCCAACAGGGTATCATATTGTTTCCATCCTCCTTCACGCACTCGGGGCGTGTTTTTTGTGGATGCTCCTAGTGAGGACAAAAATCTCCGGCGCTTGGCTCGCGGCCATGCTCTTTGCGGTTCACCCGCTGTGTGTCGAATCGGTCTCTTGGGTGGCCGAGCAGAAAAACACATTTTCTCTCCCATTTTTCCTCTTAGCCGCTTTTTTTTACGTCACGTTCGATCAGCGCGAATCTCGCAAAGACTACATCTTCGCTCTTCTCTCTTTTCTGGCGGCGATGCTTTCGAAGAGTTCGGTCGTGATGTTCCCGTTTTTGATTCTTCTCTACGCTTGGTGGCAAAGGGGGACGATTTCGCGACGCGACATTCTCCGATCGGCCCCGTTTTTTTTGGTTTCGCTCGCGCTGGGCATGGTCACGTTACTCTTTCAACTCCACCGAGCGATTGGCAATGAACCAATTCCGATTGGGGGGTTTGACTCCCGCTTGGCGATTGCCGGCATGGGTACGCTCTTTTATCTGACTAAGATTTTTTGGCCATTTGGATTGCTGCCGATTTACCCTCAATGGGATGCCAATCCCCCCCAACCCATTCAATTGGCCGCTTGGATTCCACTTCTGGTCGTTGGCATTCTTTTCTGGAGGATGCGAAAATCTTGGGGCCGCCCTGCCCTGATGGCGTTTGGATTTTATTTCATCACCCTCCTTCCCGTTCTCGGATTTATTGCCATGTCCTACATGCGCGTCGGGTGGGTATCGGATCATTTTGTCTATATCCCGATGATTGGTATTCTTACACTTATTGCCAGCACAAGCACCCACCTAGCGACCAAGCTCCAAGCAAACGTTCGAAACGCCGCTTGGCTTGGAATAGCCGCTAGCCTAGGTGGACTGCTGCTCCAAAGCCACAGCTACGCCGCCATTTGGGCTAACGAAGATGTCCTTTGGCTCCACACCCTTAAGTATAACGAAAGTTGTTGGCAGGCACACAATCGCATTGGCTCCAGAGAGTTCAATCGTGGTAACCATGCGATTGCCCTTACACACTTTGAACGGGCCACAGCATTAAGGCCTGATCTCGCTGAGACACAGAATAACCTCGGCTC
>Ga0209550_10007526_pt1 | contig 10081 bp, 6 predicted proteins | sample LauGreSuBDMM15SN_2_FD_187567 | JGI IMG/M metagenome (GOLD analysis project Ga0209550, IMG submission 187567) | Freshwater lake microbial communities from Lake Michigan, USA - Su13.BD.MM15.SN (SPAdes) (version 5) | ecosystem: Environmental > Aquatic > Freshwater > Lake | place: Lake Michigan, USA... | reverse complement strand
CTTTGAGAAGCTCTACATTGTGGGCGGGTACGACGATGGCAGTGGTCCGTTGGCCACCTTTTTCCGGTACGACTCAATGGCAAATGTGTGGGAGGCGATGGCGCCGATGTCTACGGCACGAGACGATTCGGCGGCGGTGGTGGTCGATGGCAAGCTATATGTGATGGGTGGCTATGATGCAGAGATTGTGTCGCTCAGCTCCGTCGAGCGGTACGATCCGGCGAAGAATGCCTGGGAGGCAGTTGCACCGATGTCCACGGCACGAGACTCTTCGGCGGCGGCGGTGGTTGATGGCAAGCTGTATGTGATGGGCGGCAACATGGCAGATGATGAGTCGCTCAGCTCCGTCGAGCGGTACGATTCGGCGACAAATGCCTGGGAGGCAGTCGCACCGATGTCCATGGCACGATACGGTTTGGCAGCGGCGGCGGTTGATGGCAAGCTGTATGCGATGGGCGGCTATGACGGCCAACACCGGCTCAGCTCCGTCGAGCGGTACGATCCGGCGACAAATGCCTGGGAGGCAGTCGCACCGATGTCCACGGCACGACGTGATCTGGCGACAGCGGTGTTTGATGGCAAGCTGTATGTGATGGGCGGCCATGACGGCCAACGGAGACTGCTCAGTTCCGTCGAGCGGTACGATCCGGCGAGGAACGAGTGGGTGTCAATGGCCAGCATGGCGCTCAACATAAGGACGACTTCCCATTGTGCCGTATCCATGTGAACAAGTGTACACTCTTTGTCAACTCTAAACAATTGTTAAACAATTGTCAATTCAGTATTCGCACATAGTTATGACACGACCGAGATCACAAAAGTGCTGTCGTTTTGATTACTTTTTCTTACGTCACACGCGACGAGCTGATGAAAACCTACTCCTACAGCTGTCCGGTCTAAATAGGAGCTACCACCTACGCTACCCGTCACCTCAACCTTTACTTTGTGATTGTCAACCTCCCACGCTTACCTTCAAGCCGGACGTGACTCTCATCGCTGAGCCACCTGGCGGAGGCCCCTTAGGAAGTCGTATGCTTGTTCCGTCCAGGCTTTGTTCGCAGATGCACCCGCGCGTGGCGTGGCGGGGATGGCGACGGCCATCGAGAGTCGGACGAGCGCCTCCAGCCAATCCATAAAGTCAAGATGGCAGCGCAATGTGAGCTCATGCTCCACGCCGGCGACACCACTGCGCGTCTGCTCTTTGGCGGCCGGGCAAGTTCGGATCCGGGAGCGTAGGAAGATGAATCGGGCCTGTGGCAGCGAGAGCAGCTTCGAGTCCAAGAGGACTAGGTCGTCCACAAAAGCCAGCCAGCCACCGATGGTCATCACGGCCGGCTCGCCTCCGTCCACGGAGCGCTGCGCGTACTCCGCAAACAGCGTGCGGCAGAGGGGCTGGTGCTTGGCTAAGAACTTGGAGGTAGGAGGAGAGAAGCAGTGCAAGATTCGGAACTGATTGGATGACTGGCCCGGCGGAAGACCTTCAAGCACCTGTGCGGGAAAGTGGCGCGCAAGCACCTTGCGACAGAACTGCTCAAGAGCCGTGGCGACATTACAAGCAGCCCTGCCCTCAGCCGAGCCCTGGCCGTCCTCAGTCGAACCGCTGCTCCTCAGCTGACCGCACCGCTTGACGGCGAGGCGCACCAGGATCTCTAACCACGCGGCCCGGCTCAGCACGCCGGTTGGATGGGTCGAGTGCGACCTGCGCATCAGTGTGCGCTCCATCTTGTGGCTCGTCATTGTGGGCCTCTTCTCGCCGCAGGCTTCTTCCGCGCTCTGTACGAAGTCAAAGATGGCCTCAACGTCGTCGATCGTGCAGGCGGGTGAGAGCAGGTGGAACTCATGCACGAAGTGGTCGAAGAAGGCGTCCGACCCGATGACGAAGTTGGGCCGAGGAGGTAGCTGCCGCGTGCTCGGGTGGGTCGGCAACGAGCAGCCGCGTTCGCTGCCACCGCGTTGTCGAAGCGAGCTCGCTTCTGACCCTGCTGGAGATGTTGGATCCATCGGTCCCGTGTCGTTAGGTGTAGGACTGATCGGTCGACCTGGACCCTCTGTGGCCATGATGGACTGACGACGCTTGGTGTCAGCACCCGAGGGCGCGTGGTCGTACCGTTCGTAGCTGCCCCTTCGGAGGCGAAGCGCCCAGCTCGAAGGCGCCTCCACGTCGTCCTCGTCGTCGCACTGCAAGCCGTCTCGCTCGCTCGCCCCTCTCGCAGGCACAGTGTGGATGGTGGCGAGGTATTCAAAGGTGCCGTACACAACGGCGCGGTACCTCCAGAAGATGTCGTGCACTGCTCGCAGCATCGCCCAGCGACTCGAGGTAGTGGTTGCGTCTGCTTTTGCTCGCAGTGGCAGTTGGCGGTTGAGAATCCACCACTCGAGTCCATGTGCTCGGCTCGCATGGCTCCAGTCCCGATCGAGCATTCTTTGGAAGACCTCGTTCGTGTCGAAGGCCGCTTCGGGGGTGAGGGTGCCCTGCACCTCAACCCGATCCGCCCAGACCGTCCTCTCGAGATGCAGCGCGTGCAACGCGTGCGACGGGGAGGAGACCGCAGCTGTGGAATCGCTCTCGCTCCGCCCGCCCTCTCGCGCTGAGCTCTCGCGTGAGCCGCGGCGGCGCAACGACTGCTCCGACGCACGCCCAGAGGGAGGCGTCGGACTAAGGTACAGCACCTGCGGGAGATGCGAGGGCTGCCTCGGATGCAAGGGCGGCACATCAATACTAGGCGGCCCATGCGGCGTCGGTGGTGCGTCGGTGATGTGCCGAGCAGTGATGGCTGCATGCGGTCCCGTCTCGTACGACGATCTCACGTCTCGAGATCTCACGTCTCGTGACGGCCGTGTTGGTAGCGGACCCTCGCGCAAGCGTGCCCGAGTCAAGGCCTGGAAGGCACGTGTCCAGCGCACCTGTTGGCCGTAGTCGGCGGGCGACGCTGCAAGCTGGGCCTGCACCTGCTTGAGCCCGCCATAAAGTTCAAGTTGCCTCGCCTCGAAATCGGCGGCTGCCTGCATCACTGCTGGCTCGCTTCCCAACGAGATCGCCAATAAGTCCAGATCGCAAGCATGCCGATGCTCCTCTCCCACCTCATACATGGCCCGCGTCTTTCGATACTCCTCCTCGCGCATCGCTCGCACGCGAGCCTTGGCCACCCAGCTACGAATACCGTTCTGGAGCACCTTTAATGCATCGAGCTCCTTCGCTTGCGTCGCCTGCTTTTGCATCATCCTCAAGATATACATTCGATGAAGCATCTTGCTCGATCTGGTAGCTCCGTTCTTGCCCTTTGCCTGAGTACCGTGGCTCCCACGGCTTCCATGGCTCCCGTGGCTTCCTTGGCTCCCGCGGCTCCCGATGCTCCCGCGGCTCCCGTGGCTGCCGATGCTCCCCACTGATTGGCTTCCCTGGCTCGGGCTCCCTTCGCTCATCCTATCGCTAGCGTAGCGCGGTCTCGTCCAGTGGCACACGGTGACTCCTCCGAAGCGAACGCCGCTCTGTCGAGTGTCGCCGAGGAGTACTACTTCTTCTTTGGCCTCGAGAGCTACACAGTCCGAGTCGACCGTTGACACGGTCTCCGAATCACTAACCGAGCTCTTCTGCAGCTGCTCGCGCACGCTCTTCGCGGCCATGGAGAGCCTGCGATGCTCGTCCCCTCGCCGGCGTCGGTTCTCGGACATCACGGCACCTCGGCTGCCGCCCGGTGCAACAAGCTTCAGATGAGCCATTTTGTCGCCGCCACAGTCTAGCACGTCAAGGCCCGCCAATGAACTCAAGTCCACCACCTTCCGCATCCCCTTGGTTTGGCGACGCGATGACTGGATCCTCCAAGAGTTGACTGCCTTTCCTTTGTCGTCATACATCTCTATGGCGGATACTTCATTCGATGGTGTCTGCGCTCGCACTGGCTTGAAGAGCTTCGGGAGAGGAGATGGTTGCGATGCTTCTCGATCGAGTAATCTTGCGCCGCCCGGCCGAGACGGTTTCGGGCCGTCTTCGCTCATCCTTGCATTGTGCATGGATCGAGGTGACCCGTTCGCAGTTGAGCTCCTCGATCGGCCTGTTGAAATCCTCGATGGGCCTGAAGCCGCCCCTGTCAACAGAAAGGGCATCGTGTCGCGGACGGAACGTGCGGAATCAAATTACAGTCCTCAAATTCCTCAGTAACGGGACCGATTGAAAGGAATCACCCTCTCTTCCTCTTGCCGCCCGCCCCACACCCTCCTCCCACGATGAGCTCTGCTCCGCCACCTGAACCGCCGACCTGCGACGACGAAGTCGTTGAGATCCCTGGAACTGACTGACTGGCTGACGAAGCCTCTCCTTGATGTGCTATGCAGCCCCCCCCGCCGCCCGCCGCGCCACTGACGGGCGGCGTCACCTCAAGCGGGAGGGAGCCGCCCGTTGAGCGAGAGAGGCCGAGGCTGGGCGGCATCACCTCGAGGTCGCATAGCCTCATAATCTCGTCCAGCGCGCCTGCAGCGAGGAGAGCACTCGCCTGGCGCTGCACCGGCGCCAGCGGCAGACCATCGACGCGAATCCGATGCAGCAGCACCGGCCGCGCGGGCGGACGCACCTGTCCGCACGCGCGCCGGTACGGGTACACACGCCAATCGAGGCTCAGCATGTGCCCCGCCGGCGTACGTAGCGTGAGTGCGGCGCAGCTCGCCTCGCACAACACGACGCCGTTAAGCAACCCCGCCTCACGCAACGCCTCGAACTGACGCAACAGCGCGTGGGCGATCGCGATGCCCTGCAGGTCGCACAGGAGGTCGTGGACCGACCAGATGGTCGGTGGAGCGTACCGAAGCGCCGCGCCGCGTGCGTCAAAGAGGGCGGTGCCGCCAGAGGCAAGCCTGGAGCGGCTCGCTACCCCGGGAGGTTGCGGCAGCAGCGGCACCAACGCCATCCACCCTCCCTCCACGGGGCAAAGGATGGGCGCCGCTGTGGGCGTGTCCGTCAGGCGCCGGAGAGCGCCGTCGAGCAGCGGCGCGCAGCAGTCGGCGGCGAGAGCGCCCGCGAGCTGCAGCTCGAGGCCGCCGCCCAACCGCTCGCATGCAAGTGCGGCATGGGCGGCGCCCGCAAATAGCACCTCAGCCGTCGCGCGCGCCGTGCCAAGCGCGAGCATCGTCGGCATCAGGCGGCACGCGAGACCGGCCAGCGCGTCCGAAGAGTAGGTCGCTGTGAATGGTCGCTGTGAAGAGTAGGTCGCTGCCGAGGTGGGTGCCCCTCCGAGCGCTTCAGCTGCCGTGGCCTCGGTGTCCGAGGTGGCCGCTTGTTCGGCGACTAGGTCGGCGAATGGGTCTGCTTCGAGCTGCTTAGTGAGCGAGTGAGCCGCAAGCACCGCTAGACGCAGCGAGTGCGGCTCGCCGGCGCCATTGGCCGCCGCCGCTGCCTGGTCTGCCGGCACGGCGCGAGCCGCCAGCACGGCGCGAGCCGCCGGCACCGTCGGTGCGCTCCCGAGCTGAACGAGGATGAGCTGCACCGACGGCGGCGCGTGCGTGAGGCCCACTAGTAAGCCCCACCCGTCGAGCCGAGGCAGAGGCACCCAGACAAGCTGCCAGGCCGCAGCCGCTTCGAGCGCGGCCGGCACGCCGGCGATCGCGGGGGCGGTCGCGGCGTCGTGTTGGGCGTCCCGCGGATCGATCGTTGCGGACCCATCTACTGTACCAGCGCTCGCCACCCAGCGCACTAGAGGAGGCGGCAGCGCCGCCGAGGGCGCACCAAGGGCGAGGGTGGCTCGCGTGACGGACGCATAGGCAGCACTCACTTGCAACGCACGGAGCATCGACGCCTCAACACCTCCAGAGGGCCGCGGCGGCGGCTTCGCGTGTGGGCCGAGGAGGGCATACGCACCATCCCGCGGCTGCAGAGCCAGGGCTGCGCCACTCGAGAAGCGCAGCATCGGTAGCGTGTGGCCCTCATCCAAGCCCTCATGCATGCCCTCGCCCACGGGCGCGGCAGGCGTGGCGGTGGCTGGCGGCGCCTCGGCGGTGGCTGGCTGCCGTTGACGTGGCTGGCTGCCGTTGACGAGACCGCCCTCGATCTCGACCTCGGAGGTGGCTGGCGCCGCTTTGGCAGCTTCGTCGAGGCTCTCTGCGCAGCGCTTCAGATGTCGCATGCTGCGCTCCCGAATGGCACCGGCCACCAGAGCTTCGGCATCGAGAGCCTCCGAGATCGAGATCGAGGTCGAGATCGAGGTCGAGATCGAGGGCGAGATCGAGGGCGAGATCGAGGGCGGTCTCGTCACCGCGCCGCTGCTCGCACCGTCCGCGAGGCAGAGCAGCGGCGGCTCATGGCGCAAGATGATGCCATGAGAGCGCGCCGGGAGAACCAATATGGCGGCCTGCTGCGTCCCTGTCGTGCCACCGCCGCCCAAGCCGCCGCCGCCGCCGCCGCCGCCGCCTCCAGGGCCGATGCCGCCTCCTGTACGCTCGCCGCTGATGCCGCCGTTGAGCGCGAGTGGATTCCACAGATAGCTCAGGCGCAAGCCGCTCGATGCGGCACCAACGGGCAGCTCCGCCCCCGCCGCCCCCGCCCCCCCCGCCGCCGCTTCCACCGCATTCACACCCGCATTCACACGCTCGACGCGCAGATTCCCAGCCCACGCACCACGCGCGAGGGACGCTGCTTGCCGTTGAAGGCTGTCGAGGAGCACCTGGGAGCAGCGAGCATGGAGCTCCGCGTGGATGGTGAGGAGGGGCTGGGCCCGCTGCGCCTCAGGCGCCTCGTCCAAGAGCTGCTGCATCCGCTGCCACAGCGAGCGCCACGCACGCCCGCTCACGCCGCCGCCCACGCCGGCGGCCGCGTGCTTGTCGGGCTGCGCCCACGGCCGCAGCCGCATCACCTTCCACGGGCCGCTGGCCGGCGGATACGCCGAGAGGGCGATCTCGTACTCGCCCGGCACGCTCGCGATCACGCATCCGCGCCCGTCGCGCACCGCCACACCTTCCGGGAGCAACCACGCGCAGCGGCGCAGCCGCAGCACGCGGTGCGTCCACTCGAGCGCCGCCGCCTGCTCGCGGGCGGCGGGCACAGCGCGCTCGGCGCTGAGGTCGATGCAACGTGGCAGCTGGGTGTACGTGCCGCGCTGGATGATGTCGAGCGCCGCACGTACGTCGTACGGGGGCGCGCACGCCTGCCACAGCCCCGTCTTGCCCAGCTGAGGCGCAGCATTTTGCAAAAAGTAGAACTCGTCGGCCGCGCTGCGCAGCTGCGCGCGCTGCTGTTCAATACGGTGCACGTCCGAAGCGCACGCGTGGATGAGGTGGCGCTGCTCCTGCGCCCAGCGCACTACAACGAGCAGTCGCGCCAGCAGCGTGCGAGAGGCTGCCACGAACTGGCGAATGGCGGCCCGCCGGTCAAAGTCGCGAAGGTGGACGAGACGCTGCGGGAGGCTGAGCAGATGACTGTGCGTCTGCTGGATGACTGCGTAGACGAGATCCGAGAGCGGAATGCTCACGACGCCGGGCAAGGTCTCCATATCTCGCGGCGACCTGCGCTGTGAATACCGTACCAAGACGTAATGGAGACGGTATTCACCGTGTGCCCCGTGTGTCCCGTGTGTGTCCCGGCTCCACCCGGTGTTTTGAATATTGCTCACAGTTGAAAAGGTCGTGGAGTCTATTCATATGGCGACTCCCTCTCCTCAGTCACTTTCCGACTGCTACGACATGAGCACCTTGATCGGTCGATTACGCTACAGTTGGTCCATCTTCTCGCCACTCAACCTACGTCTCGGGCAGGCAGCCGTCGATGAGGCCAACGCGACCCTGGCAGACCCGAGCGCCTCTTACGGCCAGCGGCAGCAGGCGCTGACGGTGCGCGCAGCATGCGCGCCGGCAGGTGAGCTCCTTCCGTGGCCAGTGCGTGCGTGCGGCTGGGCACTCGGCGGTACACCCATCATCGCATTCATGGTGAGCAATGCCAGGCACTACCCCAACTCGTTGCTACGCATCTTCCTCGGCCAGCTTCTCAATCAGTCGCACCTCGCTGGTGCCACGTACTGCAACCGCGGCGTTTCTGCGGGCGGTGCCGATGTCGCCGCCATTGCCAAGGCGTACGTCGTGTCCATTAGCACTGCTGTGCCCATCGCCTTTGTGGCGGCGGTTTCAGCGCAGCGGTGGACAGTCCTCAGGCCCCTCGCGCGCTACGCTCCGTATCCGGGCGTCGCTGCCGCCAACGCCCTCGCATGCGTCACGATGCGCCAGGCCGACGTGGCCGACGGCATTCCTGTCTTTGGTTCGGCCGCTGGAGCGCCGGCTGAGCAGCTGGGCACCTCGCGCGTCGCTGGCTGGGCGGCGGTTCGCGACACGGCGCTGACGCGGCTCTGCATGCCAGTGGGCAACTTTCTGATCGTGCCGTCGCTGTTGTACGCTCTCCAACGGCCGAACCGTGCGCTGGGCTTCGGGCCGCAGATCGCCGTGACCGCCTCCATCTTCTGCTGCTGGCTTCCCTTCTCTGCGAGCCTCTTCCCGCCCACCGGCACGCTGCCCGTCACGGCGCTCGAGGAGGAGCTGCGCGCACATCTCGAACGGGCCGGCGTGCGGGAGGTGAGCTATTCGAGAGGGGTATGAGGTGATTGGTGGGCTCGTAAAACTTAAGTAGTTCGAAAAATGGTTATTCACATGAAGGACATGTGCAAGGACCTTTTTCCAAGAGATTTCTATGCGAGGCCTCGTTGTCGCGCTTGCAGCCGTGTGCTGCTCAGTGAACGCTTACCACGTCGAGCCGGTCGGCGTGCGACACAACCGCCTCAGGAATCCTCCGAAGGCGAACATGTTCTTCGACATCTTGAAGAAGAAGGGCGACCCGGTTGAGGTGGTCGTGAAGACCTTCGACGGTGACATCACGGTGCAGGGCTACCAGGGCGGCGAGATGATCAAGGCCATGGAGCAGTCGGGCGTGATTTTTGGCTGCAAGGAGGGCACGTGTGGCTCGTGCGAGGTCAAGCTCGAGGGTCGCGTGGTGCGGTCTTGGTAAGCTAACTGCACCGTTGCGCCCCTCGCAGCTTCAATCACATGAGATGCCTGCACTCTTGCGATGCACGCCAACCGGCGTGGTCCTCTCTGCTGACGCGTGATTCGTCGAGCTTCTCGTCTTTCGCAGCGTTGCGAAGTTTCCAAAGAAGCCCATGGTCAACGTGGACATCACGGACAACGAGCTGCTGAAATCTCGGCGCGAGGACTAGTGTGGAAGCATATCAGCGGTTCCGTTAGAGATGATAGAGAGTGACTGTCAGTATGGCATACAATTATACATCTGTAGCCGGATACATGCCCTTCTTGCCGTGGCGCGTGCCCCAACGACGCCCTGGTGTCCGTGACTCTCCGCTCTCGGCGCACCCAGGCGCAGGCCATACGCACAACGCAGGCCATGCGCGCAGGCCCCGCGCGCCACACCCCATCGCCTCCACAGCGCAGGTCGCGGGCAGTGGCTCACGCACGCGCCATGGCCGACACATGCGGCCGCAGCGGCCCCGCACGGCCGAGCCATTCGGCCGACTGCATCTCGGTCAGGCGCGAGAGGGCGCGCCGGAAGGCAAAGACCTCATCCTCTCCCGTGAACAGAGAGTCACGCACAAGCGCCTTGCGCGAGTCTGCACTCACGCGAGCCGTATGCGCACCCGCGCGGCTGCTGGCGAGCGAGTTGGCGGTGACGCCGATCGGGTTGAGAACGGCCGCCTTGCCCGCCTCGCCTTCGAACTCGAGGCCCTCGAGGGCCTCGTGTACCGAGCCGTGCGCGTCGGGATCGGCGCTCGCTCCGCGGAAGAGCTGCGAGAGCGGCACGGCCGCTGTCGTGACGAGTTTCGTACGATGGTTGTAGAGCTGGTCGACGAGAGTGATGAAACGCCGCGCCTGGTCCCGCTGCTGCATCGAGAGCTGCGGGACGTCGAGCAGGAAGACCGTGTGGAACTGTTGCGCGAGGGCAATGTAATCCGACGCGCCGAGTGGCGAATCGCACAGAGCGGCGAAGGAGAGCTTGGCCACGCCGTGCTCAGGCGAGGCGAGCACGCGCACCATGCGCCCATAGCCGAGCCGTGTGTCCATGGGCGTCGCGTGCTGCCCTCCGAGCGCGGCAAAGCGCGCG
>Ga0209550_10007525_pt1 | contig 10083 bp, 10 predicted proteins | sample LauGreSuBDMM15SN_2_FD_187567 | JGI IMG/M metagenome (GOLD analysis project Ga0209550, IMG submission 187567) | Freshwater lake microbial communities from Lake Michigan, USA - Su13.BD.MM15.SN (SPAdes) (version 5) | ecosystem: Environmental > Aquatic > Freshwater > Lake | place: Lake Michigan... | reverse complement strand
GTGTGATATCATGGCGAGCTATCTTTGCAACATGGAAGGGCTTTATCAGAAAGCATGTGTGGATGAGCAATGTTCATCGGCTTTAAGAGTTCATCGGGAATTAGTCGAACCGATTCACAATTTGACCGAGAGCTACATAGACTCCTTCACACGTGTCTACGAGCTTTACTCGGCGCGTAGTCTTCTTATTGTAAAGCAACTGAGCAAGCACATCCAAGCATTTCCATCATCCGGCCCAATATATACAATGCTCGAATCATCAGACACTGACTCTTTTTGGGACTAGTAAATGTAGATATGATTCATAATGTGACACATCGTGTAAAGAATGCACGGCACATCCGTGTGTTGGGAGCGTTTAACAGGGATCGGTCTGTTTTATTAACGGACGGTATGGATGAGCGCATTAGGTACATTTACCCCTCCCAAACGAAGATTTTGGAAGGATGAACAAATGATGCAATGTGGATTTTCGAAGCACTTTTCAAGGTCGTGAGTACTCGATTTGGGCTACGAACCATTGAAACCTCAATCGAAAATCCACATTGCATCATTTGTTCATCCTTCCAAAATCTTCGTTTGGGGAGCATAACATTCCGTAGTTGCATGAAGCCCTAGCCCTGATTTCGACAGGTACGAACGGGCTCGGAAAGGCACGAGAGGTAAAACTGGCGAGATGGGCCCCACTGGACACGTGGCTTGTTCGGAGAAATTGGACCACGCGGAGTGTTGCGAGCCAAAAAGTCGCACTTTCAGCCCTCGGTAAAAGACGCATGAAAAAACGTAGATGAGGACATCGATAAGAACAACCAGCAATGACTTGGGTGTTTGAATGCAACTCAATCGACTCTAATTTTGATGGCATTATGACGTGTTTTACGACCCAAATAGTTGCTTGTGATACCGGAATGATTGGTCGGAAAGGTGATACAAGAGAGTGTGGCACGACTGGTCCAAAGACTCAGGAGTCAGGACCAAAGGACGATACAGGCGAGCGTTGGGATGTTGGTTTCGGTGGCACAACCGGTGAAAAATGGGTAGGAAAAACGTAGATAAGAGCATCGATAAGAACAACAAGCAATGATTTGGGTAGAAAAGTTCATGAAAAGGCAATGAAACCAGTCGTGTGCCACTCATCCCATTTGTTGGACAATCTCCATTTCGAACAATATTTGTCGAAATGTTCGAAATGGAGATTGTCCAACAAATGGGATGAGTGGCACACGACTTAATGAAACGGACAATTATAGTCACTTGGATGCATGGAAACTCCCAAAGTATTGCTATTGTTATTATCGATGGTTCTTATCTATGTTTTTGATACCACTTTCGACCGAGGGCTGTAAGTGCGACTTTTTGGCTCGCCACAATGCCTATGACGATGGCATGTGTCGATAGCCAGCAGTGTTAAAGAGCGTGCATGTCGGCCCGTGTTAAAGTAAAGGGGGCTTGCATGTCGGCCCGTGTTAAAGGGGCATGCTAGCCAGCCGTGTTAAAGGGGCCTGCATGCATTGTGGCGAACAAAAAGTCGCACTTTCAGCCCTCGGTCGAAAATGGGTAGGAAAAACGTAGATAAGAACATCGATAAACACCCACGCGACTGATAGCCTACTCCGCAGTATGTTATCTTCGTTAGCATGCTTGCCCAATCCTGCGTGGGTAAGTCTCGGAAATGTTGTTTCCCACATGGCTGTTCCACCTCGTAGAATGCATGTTTTCATTGGCAGAAATTAGCGTGCAAGACCGCATTGAAACGGTCATCCACACGTATGGTTATTAGTGGTTAAAAGTAGCCGTCGGCAACTCACCCCGTTGTAACCATCCCAACGCTTCGTTTGGGGTCCGTAAAACTATCGTTTTCATTTTCATTCTCTGTGATGGTCGGAATGCAAAGATTTGATGTAAAGATTGGAATGTAAAGAGGATGCACATTGGTGAGGTGCTTGTCAAGACGCACGAGAAAGGCCGATACGTCCCGATAACCGAACACCCATACTACATGGCCCTGAATGAGTGGAATCCGACCATCTATCGCGAGTACGTCCATAAATCGGCGTATCAATCGTCCAAGCCATCCGGCACGTGGCGAGGGTTCGTCGAACTCACGCGGAACGTGTACGCACACGGTCTAACATTTTCAGAGGACGATCGCATCGAGATTGTCAACACAGACAAGGGGTGGAAATGTCGGCATGGAAAGCATCGTGTGTGCATTATCATGTTCCTGTACGGTCCGTCGGTCAGATTGCATATCAAGCGCGGAGTGGTGGTCGGGATGGAACCCCACCCGACCGTCAGCCCGATGCGACACGCGTGCGTGCTGGCGGGCTTGCTCAAGCAAATGGTAGGCATGTGTGGCTAGTCTCGTCCATTGAAACACCATGGGGGGCGAAATCAGGGCGGGCTCGCCGCCCAATAATGCGCACCATTCCAATGCAAGTCGAGCGTTCGCACGTCAGTCGTCGAGTGGCCGTCGGTGTTCGGGGTGAAACGTACCACACCAGAGTTGAGCCCCTGCGCATTGTGCACCTGAATCGCCACGTTCCAAATATCACAGGCCGCTTTGATTTCGATCGCACCACCCCACGTGGATTGGTCGCGCATCCAAGGCACGTACCCGGCGTGCTCCTGCTCGAGGATGCTATGTGTATCTAGGCCTTCCACTATCGTATTGTTCTCCTCGAGGTAGTCGCATATTTTTCGTCGAATTTCGGACGCCGAATACGGCAAATACACAGAGAGGCTGTCGAACAAGCAGCTCATTTCCTTTACATTGTAACACGAAAAGAGCGTTCGATAATCAACTGCGATTTCGTTCCATTTGCCACGTTTCCGAACGGAGTGAATGAACACCGATAAATTGCGGCGATAATGCAAGTATAAATGCCGTCCACATTTGCCATTGCCGTTGGATGCGACGAGGTGAGTTGGAAGCGGTGGGGCCACGAGCGCCTGCGTTCGGCGTTGGTTAAGCAAGGTGAGCGAACGAGTACGTCGTACATGAACGGTCCTACCCAGCCCAGCCCAGCCCAGGAGTGATGGTCTTGCATGCGCACCCATGGTGCACGTTATTGAAAAACATAATTGAGACGTCGCCCCATCCGGGACTCCATTTTTGGTGTTTTGTTATCAAACAAGACAACAACAATGTTGGTCGGCGACATAAAAGGGATGCACAAGTCGGATGTCGACGGAATAGGCGACACGTTCATTCTATGCACGTTCCACAGCAACAAAAAGAACCAGTGGATTCGTCGTGAAGACATCCTGCAGAACGAGGCGCTCGCACCACGTCTGAGAGAGTTGGAACATTTCAATAACTGGGATAAAATGCAGTTTGGCGGGCGCCCCAAAGTGCTTTCACCAGATGCAATCAAGAAACGTCGACGATCGACGACAAACCACCCCGAAGACGCTTTTACACCAGCCGAGTCTCCTGGCCATCGTGCGTCTTACTCCGATTCAGACGTACAGGAGCGCATCGTTGCACTGGAGAGACGTGCGTTTCAGTGTAAACTTGCGATCGACTCGCTGATGACCACGGTGGACGACGAGGCGTCCGACCCAAGCAACTTGGCGCAGCTTATAAATGATCTTACCTGCGAATTCAGCGCTTCCGATGATTCGTGGCGATGAACGTCCGACCGAATGTAAAAGCGACGCCTACAACGATGAACGTTCGCACTCGCCTACTTGAAAAGCTGCCTATCTCATGGTGGGCCATTGGTGATGGGGCACGTTGCTAACCAATCGGACACTACACACTACACGCGAGTCTCCGTGGTTCGGTTTAGGCATCTATTCTGTGTCCTTATGCAGAGGACAGAAAGCACATTTTGGAAGGATGAATGCAGATTCTCGAGTCCCTTTTCAAGGGTGTGATTATTAGCGCGACGAGCCATTGAAAAGTCAATCGAATATCCGCATTTCACCGTTTGTTCATCTTTCCAAAATCCACTGCACCGAACAGCCGTGTGGTAACGGGGCGAGCCAATCAAGCCCCACGATTCCAAGCGTGTGGCCACCCCACGTCGGATGTGACAAGGAAACACCATTTCCGCGAAATACCCACGCCGTATTTTGTAAGGACGTTACGACAGTCGCATATAGTACATAGCATCCTGGATTCGTACATTTACTTTCAAAAATCCGGCGTGAATATTTCCCGGTAATGTTGTTTCCCACGTGGGTGGCGAAGCCTACATAGACACTCGACTAGAGTGCCAGGGTCTCCGTCGATGAGGTAGAGTACGCGAGTCTAGGGTCGAGACACAGCCTCACGTGCTCTTAATTTTCAATCCAAGATGGCCTGGCCTGGCCTGGCCCACCTGCTAGTAAGAGCCATCCAACTCCAATTCCTCGGTCGGAGGGTAATCGCCGTCCGACGCGTCGCTAATTTCCTGTGCGACGGTCCATGCGAACTCCGCCTCTATCTCGCTTTGAATGGTTTCGCACACAACCCCCCCGCAGTAGGGGGCTCGGTGGGTGTCGTGCATGCAGAGTGGACAATACGGCCTAGGTTCAGAGTACACGTACTCGACCAGCGTCGTCGGCCGTTGGCATGCTTGGACAAACAGCACCGACTCGTCCACGTGCGTGGTCGAGCCTCTCAGTGCCACGAGGGGGGAGGTTCGGTAGTAGAAAAGCATTGTGTTGCGATTGGTCCCGCTGGCACGGCGCATGTCGTTCGACACGACGCAATGTTCCTTTTGAATCATTTTTCTAAAGCCACCATCACCCTACCTCTAAGACTACCAACCGCACGGGCGCGTCGCACGTTTCAGATGTCCTATGGTATCGGCGATCACGTAAGACATGGCCAACTGCGCTCTGGTGGGAATTTTGAAGTAGACGTGCCATAGAGTCGATAAAAGCATGGCCATGTAAAGCAAGCGGACCGCCGACCGAGCACGTGAGTGGCGGCGACGCACATAATAATAGGCCATGTGGTGATAAATGGCGTCGGGTATTGCAAAAATCATGCTCATTTATTATTATAATACCATTTCATGTTTACGTCGAGCGTACGTCGGGGTACGCCCCGGGGGTGCATGCAACGTGCGAAGGACGGACCCGACAGTGGGCCGACACAAACACGTTGATACGACCGGAGACCGTTCCTACTCGATGCTTGATACGGTTGAATCGTTGCTTTGATGTGGATGTGAGACCTAACATGTGCCGCCGCCGCAACGATGCTGTGGCTAGATGGCAAGCATTTGGGTACTAAACGGTCTAAACCCCCCAAGGTAATGAAATGGACCATTAGTCTGGTATTAGTCGATTTTGTGCATTACCATGCCCAAATCCTTGCTTTGTTGTTATCGATTGTTCTTATCTACGTTTTCATGCGCTTTTTTACCGAGGCCTGAAAGTGCGACTTTTTTGGCTCGCAGCAATGGCGCCGGTGAGACGTCGCCGGCCGTCACGTCGGTGATTCGGAAAGACAAAATGCGACTATATAAATGCTCAACTCACGTTTGAACACACGTGAGCGCTGTGCACCGTGCGCGAAAATGAAGAACGGACCACGTGTTCGCCCCCACCGTGCACTTCGAGGTGGTGCGTCGCAGACGGCGGATGTCCGAAGAGTCGAGCGTCGCCCCGCATATTTCGAATCGGAGGGTTCGTCCGAGGCGCGGTCGGACGAATCCTCATCCTACGTCTCGTCCGACGATTACGCTTCCGACGAATCGTCAGAATCGTCCGATGGCCATTTCAACGATGTAGCCGACGTTCGAAAGGCCAGTCTGTGGATGGGAGAAAGCCAAGTCGACCAACTGAGCAAGCTCCATACAACGCGTACGCTTCAGACGATGGAAGGCACCGCTACGCGACGCGGCGTGCGCGAGTACGCCCATGTGGCTCAGTTGCACTTGCAGGTCGAGACGCCACTAGGCATCGAACGGACCGTGCTCACGCTCCTCGATTCGGGCGGGTTCAACAACGTGTACACGTTTCCAGCGGATGACCGACGACGACGGGTCTTGCGCATCTCGCAGCGAGCACTCGACCGCGAGCAGCGGCTCGAGTTCCAACGGGAGGTGGGTGTCATGCACCGGCTCGCGCGTTTGCGCATCGTCCCGGAGGTGTTTGCCGTGTACTCATTCGCCTGTGGCCGCGTGGGCGTCGAGATGGAGCGGTACGACGCGGCGTTGGACAACGTCGAGCAGTGCCCGACGCTCACCCGACGCGTGTTTGTCGAAAACGACGGCGAGTCGGCGGTGATCGACCTGTACGTCCGAGCGAGCCAGCACATCTGGTGCGTCGACACCCGTCCGGCGAATGTCGTCGTGCGGTTTGGACGAGAGGGTGGAAGTGGCGGTGCGCAACTCGAGATGCGACTCATCGACATCGACACCCGCTACTTTTGTCGCGAGCCACCGCCTCCACGCGTCGCCGACCACCACGACCCGTCCGCTGGTGGTCTCACTGGTCTAGAGTGGCTGCGTTCGGCGCTGCGACGGTCGTGCACGTTCACATTCTCTTCCTACTTGGGCTTTGATCCGTACACGAAGGACGACCCCGCTGCCGTCGCCGTCACGAACATTCTGATCCACTGCATCGACGCGGTTCGGAGCGCCATTTACTACCGAGGGTCGCCATACGTTCGGACGGTCGAGGTGCTCCTCGCACACTGGGCGTGCTGCATGGCACTGTCCAGGCGGTGCACCGTGATGATGCAGCATCTGAGCGACGCGTCGACTTTCCCCGTCTCCTCCGCGCATCGGATGCTGGCTCGCTACAGCGCCGACAACTTCCGTAGCGACTCGACGCTGAGGAGATACATTGCGCGCATCGTACAGAGTGGACCCATCCCGTTTAACGAGTGCATCGTCAGAGCCCCATGGTGGCGCATCAACGACGGGGGTCGATGCGAGGACTGCTGGAGTACGAGGCTGCATGGTGACATGTCGGTCGAAATCACACGATGATATCATGATGGGTCTCGAACACCGATTGTACACTGTGAGTAAACGGATGATGCTTCTGACAAACTCGCATGACGATGCGGCAATTAGGTGGTAACACGTGCATGTTCACACACTAGTCACACGATGATAGCATGCCGTCGATGATGCCGATGATGGTCTCATTGGTCTGTCCAAATCACAAGATGATGGCCACATGCCGATGTGTCTGTCCAACTCACACACAACAAAAGATGATGCTGTCATTATGGTTCCGCCGTGTTAAAGAGCGTGCATGGAACTGCATGCCAGCCCGGATTCGATGGTCACGTGCATATCGAACACACACGCACACTAGAAACATGATAGCATGATGAGGTGTCAATCGGAGTCAACTTCAGACTCACAAGATGATGATAGCATGGTGATGTGACTGATGTCACTGATGTGTTTGTCCAAATCACAAGATGATGACAACATACATGTTGGTGTGCATAGAACACGCACACGACTCGTACATTATGCTCCCCAAACGAAGATTTTGGACAGTCGAACGTTTCAGAATGCGTTTTCGAAGCACTTTTCAAGGGCGTGAGTACTCGATTTTGGCTACAAATCGTTGAAAAGCGCTCCGAATAGGTACCCTGCAACGTTCGTTCGGCCTTCGAAACTCTTCATTTGGGAGATGTATACGTGAGTCAAATGGTGATAGCATTCCGATTTGTCGGTCGAACAATCCAACTCGAACTCGCACGATCACACCTTGATGCTCTCATGATGGGCCAGCCCGCCAGCCCAGCCGTGTTAAAGAGCGTGCGTGCCAGCCGTGTTAAAGAGCGTGCGTGCCAGACCTGCTACATGCTGGTGTGCATCGAACACACATGACTCCGACACGAGACACATGCTGATAGGATGATATCATGCCGATTTGTCGGTCGAACTCACACGGTCACACCGTGATGCTCTCATGAATCATGATGGGCCCACCGTGTTATTGAGCGTGCGTGCCAGACCTGCTACATGTGGGTGTGTATCGAACACACACGACTCGTACATGAGTCACATGATGATAGCATGCCGATGTGGCGGTCGAACTCACACGTTCACACCGTGATGCTCTCATGATGGACCAGCCGTGTTACATTAAATAGCGTGCGTTCCAGAACTGCTACATGTTGTTGTGTATGGCCATACAATTACAAGATGAATTTCTTTCGCTCATCGGATCTAGAAATAGCCACGCCGAATTGGTGAGGTCCGCACATGCAAGCATGTTCACTCGTGTGTTAGCTTCGTCACTGGCGTTCCCAATCCAGTTTGTTTCCCACATGGGCATGGGCTGAGGATCAGCATGTGATACCGACAAAAGGCACGAAATGTTCATTTCCAACATCGTGGGGAAAAAATGATGGAAAAAACGCCAATGCTAAATGGAGAAAGCCAACATCGACCCGCTGGTTGCGATTTCTAATCGCGAAATCGCACACATGATTCGTCGGATCCATCTGGACTTCTATGGCCAAAACCGGTTTGTACCGATGCGTCTGAGCTCTTTGATCTACGAAGAGCTCCGGTATCAGTTGCTGTACTATTTGGAAAACGTCATGGGAAAACTGGCGTCGATTCCAAGCTTTCCCCAGACGATGGTGACGGATGACGACGTCTTGCAGGTGCTGCCCTTCGTTCCGAGCAAGCTACCTCGCCTGAAACGATGCTCGAGGAAGTATGTGCAAATGGCGACCGAGTGGAAGGCCGTCTCCCACCAAGTCACCGCCCTATCCAAGCAGTTGGATACGTTACGAACGCAAGACCCGGATGGTGGGCAACAGCGAGTAGCCGAGATGGCGGCGCTACGCGATAAACTCGATGATGCACAACAGAGGCAAGAGCAACGACTCGAGCGAAACCGCTCCCACATGACGGCCGAGGGCAGTTGCTTTCACTTGCCGACGAACAAGGTTCTCAGAGTGCTCGAACGGGTCGCAAAGGGTGCGTTTACGATGACCGACGAGGCGTGTCTGCTCCTCCATTTTGACGTCGAGTACTACCTGACCATCGTGCTGACCAACGCGTTTGGCGTCATGTTCCACGCGAAACGCGAGACGCTGCTGCCGAAGGACGTACATGTCGCGATGAGACTCATGAACACAAAGGCAGTGCTACGTCGCCCTCGGGTGGCGTTTCATGCGGCGACGACCGCCGTGTCTTTTTTGGACGCGTACATCCAAATCCGAGATAGCCTGCAAATCGACAACCAAGGCGCAAGTCTCAGCCTGGTCGAGCAACTGGACCGCTTCAATCATCTGCTCATCGCGCTCGTTTTCGAATATGCGGGGTTGTATAAGCGGATGGACAAGCAACCGACCGTGACGTTGCACCACGTCGAGACCGCGTTTAGCGCCATTCTGCCCAGTGCGCTCGCCACAGACGTCAAGACGAACGTCGCCAAAATGAATGCGGAGGCGAACCGGCCACGTGTGTTTGACATTCGAACTGATGTCCCGTTCGAGCCCGATGCCGCCCGATTGCTCAATCAGGTCGTCGAATACCTGAACGCCGAGTTGATTGACCTAATGAATGGGATACATTCGAGCTCGTCCTTCGAGGTGCCCTTTGAAAACGACCCCGACCTCGATATCCTCCGAAAGAATCTGGAGTTTGTCATCGTCAAGTGAAAATAGACGCCGAGATGCATTAAAATGATCCATTTTTTTTCTAGCATCGACCCGAAATTGCGCGATTTCGCACGGGTACTAACATTGGGCCAACAATGCACCAACTATTTTAAATCTATCCATCCCAAACGAAGATTTTGGAACGATGAACAAAAGATGAAATCCGGATTTTTACATCTACCAAACGAAGATTTTGGAAGGATGAACAAAAGACGAAGTGCGCATTTTCGAAGCACTTTTCAATGTATCGTGGCCCAAATTGAGTCCTCGCGCCCTTGAAAGGTGCTTCGACGATCTGTATTTCGTCTTTTCTTCATCCTTCCAAAATCTTCGTTTGGGGAGCATAATTTTCGAAGCACTTTTCGAGGGCGTGAGTACTCGATTTGGGCTACGAACCGTTGTGGCGAACAAAAAAGTCGCACTTTCAGCCCTCGGTCGAAATGGGTAGGAAAAACGTAGATAAGAACATCGATAAGCACAACAAGCAATGATTTGGG
>Ga0209550_10007524_pt1 | contig 10084 bp, 11 predicted proteins | sample LauGreSuBDMM15SN_2_FD_187567 | JGI IMG/M metagenome (GOLD analysis project Ga0209550, IMG submission 187567) | Freshwater lake microbial communities from Lake Michigan, USA - Su13.BD.MM15.SN (SPAdes) (version 5) | ecosystem: Environmental > Aquatic > Freshwater > Lake | place: Lake Michigan... | reverse complement strand
AACAAAAAGAACAACAAAAAGATTTACGCAATCTTCAACAAGATGATTATGAACAACAGATGCAAAATAATCAGATGAGTAATCGTGTCAAAAAACAATCGCGAAGCTACCGTGGTGGGTTTGAAAATAGTGAAGCAGCAGGTAGTTTAGGATTTGCTACAATTGGTGGAAGAAGGTCTAGACGGAACAGAAGATATAGAGGCGGTAGCGAGGCTGTATCCGGAACAACATCTACTGCTTCGACTGGTTCCACAGGTTCGACAGGTTCCACAGGTTCGACACAGCAGAGTGCATCATCTTTGTTTGCATCATTAAAATCAATGATAAATGGCGGAAGAAGATCGCGTCGTAGAAGTTCTCGTCGGCGTTAATTTAGGCGTTTTTTTTGAATAATCAAAAATAAAAATATGTACTTATTATATAATGGATCCAACAACAAACAGTTTAAGCTCTTACAGTTTAGGCGGAAGACGTAGATACAGAGGCGGCGGGGATGATGAAACAATATCAGAGGATGTTAAAACAGCGTTACTTGGGTTATTAAATACCCCTACTACTACTGTTGGTGTGTTTAAAAACGCAGTTCTAGATAATATGAAAGATATATGCCAAGTAGCAGCAGTAGAAACAGCAGCACCAGCAGGAGAAACAGCACCAGCACCAGCACCAGCAGGAGATGCATCAGGTGGTCGCAGACGTTCGCGCCGTAGATCGTCGAGCAGCAGCTCCAGCTCTAGCAGCACATCTCGCCGAAGATCATCCCGCAGGTCTCGCAGACGCCGTCGTTAAACTTATAAACAATATATTTAGCAATAATTATATTGTTCTTTATTTTATGGATACATACATTCAAAATTTTGATACTTACTCCCCCATCTACGTTTACAACATTGATCTTACCTCCGGTATCGGCGACTTTATCAAATTTTTTATGTTCGCCCTTTCTCTCTGCATTCATTCTAAAACCAGATTATACTACAAAATACAAAATATTGAACTTGAAAAATACATCATACTAAAACACCCTAAAATGTACATTACACAACCAACCGGTGTTTACACAGATATTATTCCTACAATGTACTATACAACATTTAACAACAATTTTGCCGTAAATATTACAGATGTATTTTATTTTTCAGATCAAGTAAAAATACACAGTCAGTTATTATTTCCGAATACCAATTATATTTCACTACACATACGTCTCGGAGACAAATTTTTAGAAACAGATAACCAATTTGTTATTTGTAAAGAAGATGCCCGGTCTTTTTCAGAATCAATTTATACTTGGATCGAATCACAGACTACACCTATTTTTTTATGTTGTGATCAAAACTCGTTGAAACAAAAAATAAAAGAAAAATATAATCACATTTTAACTACCAATTGTAGTATTGGTCATTCTGGGTTATCTAATACTACACCACAACAAATATTAGACAGCGTAGCCGAATTTTATATTATATCTAATTCAAAAGAAATTTATTCTAATGCATATTCTGGATTTTCTTCTATTGCTTCAAAAATAAATAATATTAAACATACTATGCTGTAACTGTATATACAGTTGGTGTTACTTTAGGATCCGGTGTAGTTGACATTGCCTTAATATGATTTTCAATATATTGTTCTGTTGTTTTAGTACATTTACTATACATTAAGGTATTATAGGATATACTAATAGTAATAGTTGCTGTAAGTAAATACCAAATCCATTCCGATATTAATTCCTTCATTTTAACAAATTGTTTGAAATTAGCAATTTCTTCCTTTTTATGAATATCTATAATATGGCTTAATTTATTAATAGTTTCATCAAAATTTAGCATAGTAAATCGATTAATTAATAAAGATGGATCGGAATAAACATAATGTAATGATGTATTCACTTGTCTCTGTTGTGCATTAGGAACTGGAGGTAACTTTGATTGTAATAATTCTATTGCAGATTTAAATTGGGTTGTAAATTCTTGTTTTGAAATACTTGAAAATTGTTTACTTATTTTATCAATTATACTAGGTAATTTATCAGGTTTAAACATATCCAAAAAATCTGTTTGATTTTGATTCATAATTTCAATCACTTTCTTTGAATTATTAATTTGTTGTTGTGTAACCGTAGAACTTGGAGTCATTTCATAAATAGAATCCGATGCATGTTTTAAATTTTGGGGTGTAATACTTGACGGTACCTCTTTTTCTGGATACATCATTGCCAAAAATGATGCATTACATCCCGCAAATTTTACAATTAATAAACCAAATGTGTTTGAAAATGGTGTCAGCCACCATGGAAATTTACTTAAAATAAACATCATATTTGCAAATATAAATATCCATGGCAATAATGTTGCCTTCATTACTGTAAATGAACTTACACTACCACAATGTTCCTTTAATATAGTTATATTTATAAAATACATAAATATGATAATAATAATAAGAAATAATATATGTCCATATTTTGGAATGTTGATTTTAAGTTTAACAAACATGAAAATGAAAGATAACCAAAAAAATGTCCCTAACGAATTTGACATATTTGCCATAGTTTAAATAAGTATTTAAAAATATACTTATTTAACATTATGAACCATTTAACAGAACCAGGCGTTCGAGATTATTTTGTTGAATCCTTCAAGGCATGTAAAGAATATAAAATGCAATATCATACATGGGTTTTGAATATATCATTACTTGTATTTTTTGTAGCTTGTACTGCATTCATTTTATACTATAAATATAAAGGTAAACAAACACCTAATGAGAAAAAAAAGAAACAAGAAGATGATCGAGTCTATATTATGAATCGTATTCGTTCACTGCAAATTGAAAAACAAAAAAATAATAATAATTTAATTACTAATTTACCCTTTTAATTACAATGTTGATATAATCTGTCCATTTTTGTATACATTACATTTAAATTGTTGCTTTTTAGGTCTAGAACAATACTCTTTATTGGAAGACGATGTACTAAAATATAACATACTGTCCCCTCCAATAGAATAAATTAAATAAAAGCATAAAATTCCATATGTTATTCCTGTAAATGTTCCTGTAAATGTTCCTATTCCATCATAATTTGAAATATTTGGATTACCTTTATACAATATAAACTGTCTTCCTAAAATATCATAAAAGAAAAAGAATAAGAAAATAGCTACAACTGCATAATTTATATTACTTACATAAATCATTGGCATAAATAAATACGTAAATGAAAAAGCAATCAAAAAAGATGACAGCGAACATGTTCTATAATAAATTGAAAATAATGGCAACATTGTATTATTTCGCCATCTGTTATCTATTCCTGCAGGATTCATATAAATGATAACATTGGATACGATCGTTAATCCTAATATAGTAAATACTAACCAAAAAATTCCTTTTGTATCTTGATTAATAAAAGACGACATCATTAATAATGAAAAAATAAATACAGGTATAAATTCAACTCCACGTTCAAAATCCATTGTTCCTTCAAATTGTTGAGACGTTGATATTGCCGTTGCCATATATTAATCTATCATTATTATTCTATTGTTTTAATTTTATCTAAAATGGTATCTAATCGTGCACAAGTTTGTTTACAATTTACATAAGTTTCTTTTAAATTTGCTATACCTACACATGATTTAATTACATATTCTTTAATACCTACATCCTTATTTTCATTCACTAATACTATTGCACAGTTGACAATTTCATTTATTTTTTTAATAGTTGTATCACGACCATCTTGCCGTTGCCATCTTCTTATACATTCTGGTATTAAAGATGCCGGTTCTATATTCAAAAAAACATCTCTTGTTGTCAGTTTCTGCATTTTTTGTACAGATTCTAATAATTTTAAATTTACAATAATTTCTTCACGTTCCATTACACTTTTAATTTATTTTTATTTCATTAATAATCAGCATTGATTTTCTAAATATTGAGGTGAAGATTCTATAAATGGAAGTCTATTTTGCATTTCATGTTTTTGAAGCTCTTTTACACATTTTTTACAATGTCGTGTTCCATACACACCTTGTACTATTTTTATACAATCAAATGTTCGTAAACATCGATCGCATTTGTAAACATTAGGTTCACTATCCATATTATTTGTTTTTTAAATAATTTTTATTTTCAATTTTTATATGTTTATACTATATGGATCACAACGATGTAATACCTATTACAGATAAAAAAGAAGCAAAGGCATTAGATGAAAAGGTTATATCGGGAAAATCAAACAATTTAGGTGATACAGTACGATTTTCATTTATGATCGTTTATACCATTTTATTAACAACAGGTACGATTACTTTAATAGAAGCATTACGAACTAACATAGCTGAAGCACGTCATGTATTTAATCTTGAAACATGTATATCTATTATTGCTGCATACTATTATAGCATTTTTATTACAAAAACGTCAAATCCAAACATTATAATTGATTGGGGCGAAATTACAAAACTTCGGTATATTGATTGGTCGATTACAACTCCTCTTATGTTAATTGTATTGTGTATTTTCTTAGCGAAAAATTCAAACACAATTATTACATTTAGATCCATGACTATGATATTAGCGTTAAATTATGCAATGTTAGGAATCGGATATTATGGTGTTGTCAATCCTGAAATTAAATTATTTACCATGATTGGTGGATTCATACCATTTTTTGCAATGTTCTATTTAATTTATACTAAATATATGGGTTCTAATAAACCCAATAAAGTGTTACTTGGAATTTATTTTGTTTTATGGAGTATATATGGTGTTGTATATATGATTTCGGAAGAATACAAAAATATTTCTATGAATATACTTGATTTAATTGCCAAATGTTTTGTCGGTATTGGCCTATGGATTTATTATACAAAAATTGTTAAGAAATATTAAATTAAAAATTGAGTATTTATTCCTATTCTATAGTGGTATAGAATGGAATTTTCACATGAACAACAACTTGCATTTGATCATTATTTAAACGGTAAAAATATATTTTTAACTGGCCCAGGCGGAACCGGCAAATCAAAATGGATACAAACTGTATATAATCATGCGTGTCAAGAACACAAAAATATTCAAGTTTGTGCATTAACTGGTTGTGCAGCACTGTTGCTACAATGTAAAGCAAGTACTCTTCATTCATGGGCAGGTATCGGATTAGGTACAGATAATAAACCTCTACATAAACAGGCTATACAACGATGGAAAAAAATTCAAATATTAATTGTAGATGAAGTAAGTATGCTATCCTTACCTTTATTTGAAAGACTTGATGAAATTGGTAAAACCATTCGCAAATCATCGCGTCCATTTGGTGGTATTCAACTCTTATTTTGCGGTGACTTTTATCAGCTGCCCCCTGTAAACGAAGCATTCTCCTTTGAAAGCGAATTATGGAAATCCACCTTTATTACTGTACAATTAGTGAAAAATTTCAGACAACAAGATGAAATTTTTCATACTATTTTATCCGAACTTCGCAAAGGTAAAATAAGTAAACAATCGTATACCATTTTAAAAGAACGAGTAGGTCTCTCCTATCCACCCAATATTACACAATTGGTATCTACCCGTTTGAAAGCTGAACATATCAATCATCATTATTATTCCAGTTTAACTGGCGAAGATCATATTTATAAATTAGAACAACACACTACATTAGAAATGACCGAATCCGAGAAGAAAATTCGTAGAAATTTCACTTCTTCACAAATCGAATATGAATTACAACAACTCCAAAAAAATATTCAATGTAATTTTATATCATTGAAAACCGGAGCAGTAGTTATGTGTATTATTAATATGAAAAATACCCCAATTTGTAACGGTAGCCAAGGAGTTGTTATCGATTTTACTTCCGATAATTATCCAATCGTACAATTTAATTCGACTACAATGGTTATGAAACCTAATATGTGGAAAAGTGAAACTATTCCTGGTATAGGAATTTCGCAATTGCCATTGATTTATGCATGGGCAATGACCATTCATAAATCTCAAGGTTCCACACTGACCAATGCATTAATTGATGTAGGTGATTCTATTTTTGAATGTGGACAAATTTATGTTGCTTTATCCCGTGTTACTTCACTTGAAGGGTTATTTTTGGTGGAATTTAATCCACAAAAAATAAAAATTAATAAAAAAGTATTTGATTTTTACAATTCACTTATTTCATCTTCGGATTCTTGATCTTTGATGATAGATATTCCTTTCCATGACCTTCCTTTTTTTGCTCCAAATTTATTCGTAATATAATCAAATAACTGTTTACCTTTTGGCATACCATGATGACCATGATACAATTTCCACCATTCTTTAAATATTTCATATAATTCCGTTTCCTTAATAGAACCATTTGGATCTACTGCAATACGTTCCTGAATAAATTCAGCATATTGATCCTGATTCTTTCTGTATTGTTCCGACGATGCCATTACAATTTGACAATCTTTTACATTTCCATTATTAATATACGCTCGTTCTACCAACATACTCATAAATACAGTTTTCCATATTTCGAACTTTTCATCTATATTTTTATCTACCTTAAACTGATAAGGCTTTTGAGCATCATTTGTAACTGGTTTTTCATTAAATACTGATTTGAATGCACACTTACGAATACGTCTCCAAATACCATCATCTTTGCCTTTAATCTTAAGGTCGTAATTTGTACTTAGAGCAAGCGTAAATTGCGGGTAAAATGTAACTGTATTTTTGTAGAGTGCACGACCTTGAATTGGATCATCACCCGTCAACTCCTTCAATATACCTTCATTAAATTCATCTTCTTGACTTGGCTCTTGCATAACTACATATCTCTTACCCATCAAATCCACAATTTCAGATGATGTACTTCCAATACTGGTTCGCTTTTGTGTAACCAATGTAATTGGACAAGTACCTTTGTATTCACCTAATGCAAGAGACATAAGCTGTACAAATTTACTTTTACCATTTCGACCTACACCTGTATACATATTAAATGTTTGATTATTATTTTTTCCGATCAATGTAGATGCTGCATGATCCCACATATAAATACACAATTCTGGTTCAGGAAATAATTGTTTCATAAAATCTTTTATTTCTTCCATTGTCTTTGGATCACAATCTTTAATTGGAATATACGGAATATTTGTAGATTTTGAAGTATAATCATCCGGCAATCCTTGCCTGAATGTTTTGGTACTAAAATCAATAACTCCATTACTAAAACATAAAATATTATTCTTACTATCGAGCAAATTCATGAAATCTTTAATATAAAACAGATCACATGCTTCACGCATTATGTTCGCCTTTTTATCCGTTTTCTTAAGATCAATCATAATCTTACAAATTTTATCATGTCGTTTTTGAAGAATATCCTTTTGTTCATCTTCTTGTGCCACTTTCAATTCATCCGTCAATGACTTTAGTTTTCTTGTAAATAATCCATAAATTCCGTTAAAATCACTAATATACGTTCTCAGTCGTGTACCTGAATCCGTTTCTTGCCATCGCTGATTTGAATATTCAAACCAACATTTATTATTAATACTTACACACACGAAAGCATCTTTATACCACTGATACAATATTTTTGCCAAATCATATTCAGTACATACTTCTTTCAACATCGTATCAATATATGCAGTTACACCTTTTTCCTTTACTTTTTCATATTCTACGATATTTTCGTTTCTCGCCCAAAACATAATTGATCGGTCCGTCAATTCTGTATCTGGTTTACTCCATCCACACCACATTCCGAAAAACTTTGGAACATTTGCAAATGTAAAATTAGGTTCCTGGCTACTAAATTTAATCCAAGATACAAATAACCGAAAATCGGTATTTCGCAATGCCCATCCTACTTTAATCCATAAATTATAATCCGTATAGTATTTTGATGGTAATATCATTGTGTAAGCATGGGTTTCATGCAATTTATAATCAGACATCGATTTATTCGATAACATATTCTCTATAGCACGGTTAAGTGAAGATTCGCATACAATATCTGTATGTGAATTATCTGAAGATACTACACGTATCTTTTTTCGCGGAACATTTTTAAATTGATCGTATTCTGGTTTAAAGGCATCTTTAATATTTGGGGTTTCATATTCCGTATACTGAATCGATAATTTGTGTAAATCTTTACGAATATCAAAATCTGCAATACTTGAACAATGCAATACATACTCTTCATCATCATCCTTTTTACAAGTATAAATTTTAGTCAGTGAATATGCCTGATTTCCAGGCTTAGTTGAACCATAAAGTTGCCAATTTGTGGTCCCCTTCATGACTCCTGCATCTATCACTGAGTCCCACTGGTTCGTCAACTTTTCTGCTAAATGATTCCAAATATTCATATTGTCCAATAACTTTTTGCGTAGCAATTCTTTGGATTGTTTATCCATGTTTACACCTATAATAATGTGAATTCCATCTTTAATTTTATCAGGAAGCACATTAATATCTTGTTTCTCAAATACATAAATGGGGAAATTAGTAGTAATGTTAAATACTGTATTCATTTGCTGAACAGTTACATCTACGAATTCTAAAATATCGTTAGATGTATATGCCCTGGTTGGTTCCTTATATCTAAAATCAAGATCAATTGCAATCGGTCCTGATTCTAGCTGTTTTTCGGTAAGATATTCGGTAGTACCATTTTCAAATACATGTCTATGGTATAATTTATAAAATTCGTCTTTTGCATCCAATGGAATGCAATAAGATCCGCCATATACACTATGAGGTACGCTGCCTATCCGCGTGTGAGTGCATTCAGACGCGTTTTGAGACGTGTGTTCTTTCAAAAACTTGTCCATTATATATACAATTGGCTATTTTATTTATCTCAATTTTATTTATAAATACGTTGCAACTAAAAACGTATTTTTAATAGGTTCCAGATGATGCTGGTTTTGTTTTCTTGATTGCTATTCGGGGGACATTGAGGTAGTTGAGAGTTATACAGTAATGGTTCGAGACGATGGTTTCTATCTAACAATCAAAAATGATATCTACAATCATCATATGTTGTGATGGAGAAAGTAAAAGTTTAAGCTAGACCTAATGTTGTTATAGTTCCAGATGAGCCTCGGTATTTTAGAGCACCATCCTCAACAAAAAGAATTCCTCCACCAGCTAAGTTAGCTGCAGGGGCTGTTCCATTTTGCATAAGAAGTCTGTCTGCATTTACATACTGAAAATAATCTATGGAGTTAGTGCTAGTACCAGTAAGGGTAGATCCTGGCTTATCGTAAACAGTATTGAAAATGGAGTAAATACCAGCAACACTAATAGGTGCCACAGTAGTACCTTCTTGTGTAATAATTTGGCAGGTTGCCAAAGTAAGTATGGTTGATGCACCAGTTATTGTTAATGCATTTGAACCTAATGATGTGATTATGCAATTAACAAGGTGTAATGTTCCAGCACTAGCAGAAGGCGTTACTACGCTATTGCAATCTTTAACAATAAGAATTGCTCCTGCATTGCTTACTGAAATACCAACATTTTTGTTTCCGTTAATTATCATTAACCCAGAGCCAGATATGTTAATTCCAGCGGTGCATTGCATCTCTGTATTGATAATTTCTACATAACCGCTTGAACTTTTAGTTAAGTTATTGTTGATTGTACAGTTGCTTACATAGGCTTGTGCAGTTCCAGTAATAGCAAGGTTATTCATAGAGAACCCTGAAATACGAGAACCCGAACCAGTTGAACCAATAGTTAAGGTTCCATAAAGAACGGTTCCGCCACCAGTTAATTCTGTGGATGAAATGGTTGTATTTGTATTAACAATTGTTGGACTCTCTGTATAAACACCTGGGTGAACAATTATTATTTTTCTTTGGCCTGTTAGTAAAGTAAGTGCTTGGGTAATAGATGCAACTGGGGTAAGCAAATCACCATTACCAGTAGTGTCGTTTCCATCTACTTGGCTAACGTGAATTTCGTTGTCATATCCAGCAAAGGTTGCGCCTTGATTACCTTGATTACCTCGAGGACCTGTTTCGCCGGTAGCACCAGTATCACCCTGGTTACCTTGAGGACCTGTATC
>Ga0209550_10007522_pt1 | contig 10084 bp, 12 predicted proteins | sample LauGreSuBDMM15SN_2_FD_187567 | JGI IMG/M metagenome (GOLD analysis project Ga0209550, IMG submission 187567) | Freshwater lake microbial communities from Lake Michigan, USA - Su13.BD.MM15.SN (SPAdes) (version 5) | ecosystem: Environmental > Aquatic > Freshwater > Lake | place: Lake Michigan... | reverse complement strand
CTCGTGATAATATACTGAATCTTTATACTTCATGTGAAAAATATTTCATTCAAGCATTAATTATATTTGAAAAAATATATGATGAACAAGTAAAGAATTTGAATGAAGGTCGGGTTGATTTTATTGATCAACAATCTCAACCTGAAATTACACCAGATTTTCAAACCGATTCCTATTTATCTAATAAACCGACAACTTCTACACTTACTGCGATGAATTCTGAAACAAATTATGAAAAAACGGCTACTTTTCCAGGTTTGAGGGAAAGTAATGAACCTAAAATAAATCCAGCTATTGCACCCATGTTTGTAGCCCCCATAGCTATTGGAGCTCCTCCACAAAATGCTATACCTACACCCGTGGTTGATAGTTTTCAAAATTCTACACCTCAAGCAAATACACCTATGCCTGGATTTGGTCCTCCTATATCTCAAGCAAACACACCTGCACCTGCATTTGTACCTCCTACACCTCAAGCAAACACTCCTGCGCCCGCATTTGGTCCTCCTGCACCTCAAGCAAACACTCCTGCACCTGTATTTGGTCCTCTTGCACCTCAAGCAAATCCTTCATTTAATCCTTCAGAAAATCCTGTACCTGTATTTGGTCCTCCTGCACCTCAAGCAAATCCTTCATTTAATCCTTCAGAAAATCCTGCACCTGTATTTGGTCCCCCTGCACCTCAAGCAAATCCTTCATTTAATCCTTCAGAAAATCCTGTACCTGTATTTGGTCCTCCTGCACCTCAAGCAAATCCTTCATTTAGACGTCCTAAATTTCATCGTAGTGCATATGGTAGATCTCAAGTAAATCCTTCACTTAGACGTCCTGCATTTGATCGTAGCGCATATGGTAGATCTCAAGTAAATCCTTCACTTAGACGTCCTACATTTGATACGCCTGAAGTAAGTCCTTCACCTCAAGTAAATAGTGCTGAAGTAAGTCCTTCACCTCAAGTAAATACTGCTGAAGTAAGTCCTTCACCTCAAGTAAATACAGTTGAAGTAAGTCCTTCACCTCAAGTAAATACAGCTGAAGTAAGTCCTGCACCTCAAATAAATACAGCTGAAGTAAGTCCTGCACCTCAAATAAATACAGCTGAAGTAAGTACTGTACCTCAAGTAAATACAGCTGAAGTAAATACACCTGAAGTAAGTGCTACGCCTCAAGTAAATACACCTGAAGTAAGTCCTACGCCTCAAGTAAATACACCTGAAGTAAGTCCTACACCTCAAGTAAATACACCTGAAGTAAGTCCTACACCTCAAGTAAATACACTTGAAGTAAGTCCTACACCTCAAGTAAATACACCTGAAGTAAGTCCTACACCTCAAGTAAATACAACTGAAGTAAGTCCTACACCTCAAGTAAATACACCTGAAGTAAATTCTTCAAATGCTACACCTGAAGTAAACCCTGCACCTTCAGAAGATAAAGTTATTGAGCCTCCAGCAAATGTTGATCAAAAAGATGCCGATAAAGAAAAAAATCCATCAATTATTTCAATGATATTTGGACAAAATACAAAAGACAAAAGTCCAGAAAATGCACCTTCTAATAAATTAGTACTAAAGAAGAATGTATCATAATTTATTTCTTATACTATTGAATAATTCACTGTCATATATTAATTTACTTCTTTCTTCTTTTTTATCACTAAATGAAACAGTTGTTTTATCTTTCTGAATTGTCTCTCCATATGAATTGATAGCAATACCTGTTTTCTTTTTGTACTCTTCTCTCACGTGAGTAGGTACCCAATGATTCCAGCTAATAAGCAATAAATTTGGATGAACATATCTTGTAAAAAAACCATCATTTTGCAAACGATCTATGATAAAAACAACGCAATCGCTTATATTATAATTAGGATAACCAACTAATATTTCTGGCATGACAAAATGGCAAAAATTTTCACTATTTCGTAATCTAGACGCAGTTTTAATTCTACTATGAACTTTTAACAATAATTTATTATAAATTTCTAATCTGTTCAAATCGTTCTTTTTCTTTGTCTCATACAATTCATCTATGTTCAAATGAGGGTTCATTAATATTACCTAGTAAAAAATTATTGATTCATTACCGTATTAATAAATAAATCCAACGTGTCTTCACTTAAATTTGCATCATATTCGTAGTTTTTAGAATCTTTTACTAGTATTATGGTAGGATATTCTTTTATGTTGTAATTGTTTGCAATTTCTGAATATTTATCACAATCAGTTTCGCTAAATACTATTGTATATTCTGAATTTTTATATTTATCTTTGATACCATTCCATTTATTCAATGCCTCTTGAGAATGTGGACACCAAGTTACATAGAATAATATTAAATTTCCTTCTTTTAACGTACTCGTTGATTTAAATTCATCGTTAGAAACAAATTCATTCTTTTTGCGATTATATAAATAATAACCAACTCCACCAAAAATAATAAGTACAATAATTCCAATCAAAATATTAACCATGCTCATTTAATTAATGATAATATAAAATTAAATAAACAGATAACGTAATTTTATATAATGTTTATTAAAGTAAACAATACGAATACATATGTATTTATTAATCAAAATAAATACATACACTTGAAACACTATTATGAAGAAATAATGCGTATTAAATTTAATAAGAAAATCAATTCAATCAACGTAATTGACGAACTCAAATGCAAACTAAAGTGTTTTAGACATTAGTTTTTTAGTCTTTGATTTTTTACGCCCGCGTAGATTCTTTTCGGTTGCATCTGCTAAATGATTTAAGACTTCTTCTATTGAGATAGTAGATGGATATATAATTTTTTGTGAAAATTTATTAAATACTATTACGTCAATAGAATTGTATGATTCGCCCCCTCCAAACATACCTTGTCCATTTGCGTATTGTGGTAATAACAGATTACCAACTCCTTCTAATGCTTCTTGAATTACACCAAGTACTTGTTCTTTGATTGCAGTTTTTGTTGCTGATATAACTAAAGCAACTACTGTCGCTGATGCGGTTGTTGGTAATGGAGTTGCAAGCAAACCAACTATTGGTATATTTGTAGGTATTAATGAAAATGCAATCATTCCTCCTCCAGCTGCTACTAATCGTTGAGCTACATTTGTAGCTATATTTGCCATTATATAAATTGTATAAAATAAAATATATGTATTTATTATGTCCACGTATACAGAAAAGGAATACAAAAGTGGTGAGGGTATGCTTACAACTGTATGGGGACCAAGTTTGTGGCACTTTTTACACACCATGAGCTTTAATTATCCGAACGAACCCACAGCCGAACAAAAAAAATATTATATGAACTTTATTTTAAGCTTAAAAAATGTTTTACCTTGTAAATATTGTAGAATAAATCTAACAAAAAATTTTAAGGTTGTACCATTAAAAATGTCTTCTATGAAAGACAGAGAATCATTTTCTAGATATATTTACAATTTACACGAACATATAAATAAAATGCTTGGTAAAAAATCAAATTTGACATATGATGATGTACGAGAAAGATATGAACATTTTAGAGCAAGATGTACTATAAAACGAGTCGTTAAAGAAAAAGGATGTACTGAATCTTTATATAAAGGAGAAAAATCTAAGTGTATCATAAAAATAGTACCTCAATCTAAAAAATGTAAAACATTTCAAATGAATAGCAGTTGTAAGAAAAAACTGATTAAAATTTACTAAAATCATTTAATATTGGTAATGGCATGTAATTTTGCATAGATTGTGATCTATAATTGGGTACTTTTTTACATTCAAATGCTGGTTCTGGGCATCTTTCGCATGCGGGACACGGAGGAGTGTCTTTATTGTTTGCCGCTGCTGGTGTTGAAACAGAACTTGGTTCGGCGGCCATTGGTGTAGCTGACCCCGCTAATCCAACATTTGCTGGTGGCGGAGTTGTTGTTGGAGGCGTTTTTGTTTGTACTGGTTCGGGTAAAGCAACTGTTTTATTTATATTTGTCTCATTTACGATATTTGTCTCTTTACTTGATTCCCAGGTTGTTTCATTATAATACTCGTTTGATTCATCCCAATTAACTTCATCATCACGGTATTTTGGTCTCCATTCACCATTTTCCCATTCTTTGTCTTCAAATGATGGGCATGCTGGGCACGTAGGAACAACAATTTCGGTTTTTAAAACGTAATCATCCATGTTATCTTCGTCGTATTTTGCAAATTTTAGTACTGTATCATGACACTCCGGAACAATCTCTCCAGAACATCCTACTGTACTATCAAATCCTTCAATTGCAGGTCTAATTTGTAATGATCCCATTATAGCAAATATTAGAGTTACGCCAATTAATAATATGGCTAGAACTCTGAGTTTATTAAATATTTTCATATATTTATAACAGAAAAAAATATTATAAATATATAATGCCTAAACAATCAAATAAACAAACAAGTGATGGAAATTCTGGAAATGGTGGTATCATGGGATCTGGGATTTTTGGATTATTTGGAACAACTATTCAATGTCCCGCTAGCGATACATCTTTTTTTTGTACATTTATGAAGTTTTTTAACATTTTTATGGTTGTATTATTAGTTGGATTTATTCTATATACAGGTTATTCTATGTATAAGTCCGCTTACCCAAGTAAGAGGCGTTAAGCACTACATGTGGTACACTCGGGCTGTAAAGTAAATTGTTGTGCCTGATGTTTAGGCTTTCTTCGCAAATAATACAAGCCCGTTTTTAGGCCCTGTTTCCACGAATATATATGCATACTTGTTAATATTTTATAATTAGGCTCTTCAATCCATAGATTCATTGACTGACTTTGACATATGAATGCACCTCTATCTCTCGCCATATTAATAATATGCTTCATTGGTATTTCCCAGACAATTTTATATTTGCGTTTTATTTTATCTGAAATTTCATCAATAGTTTGTATAGATCCTTTATTTTCAATAATCTTTTCTTTTATTTTAAGATTCCATAATCCCAAATCAATTAATTCTTTCATTAGATATTTATTGATTACTATAAATTCTCCAGCCAATGTTCTTCTAGTATATATATTACTAGTAAATGGTTCAAAACACTCGTTGTTAGACAATATTTGACTAGTAGATGCAGTAGGCATCGGGGCTACACATAATGAATTACGTACACCGTGCTCCATAACAAGAGTTCGTAGTTTATTCCAATCATACATAGTAGGTGTTATCTTCCACATATCAAATTGAAATATTCCTTTTGATATAGGCGATCCTTGAAAAGATTCGTATGGACCTTTTAAGAGAGATAATTCCATACTTTTTTCAATAGATGCATAATATATAGTTTCAAATATAACCTTATTTATTTTTACAGCCTCTTCACTTTCAAATGCAACATCCATTAATGCAAATGCATCTGCCAATCCTTGTACACCAATTCCAATTGGGCGGTGTTTATTATTACTTGTTTTTGTCTTTTCTGTAGGATAAAAATTAACATCTATTAGCCTATTTAAATTATTAGTTACTATTTTAGTAGTCTTCAATAATTTTTCATAATTGAATATACCATTTTCAACCATTGCAGACAAAGATATGCTTGCCAAATTACAAACAGCACTTTCATTAGAATCACTATATTCAATTATTTCACAGCATAAATTAGACGATTTAATTGTACCCAAATTTTTTTGGTTGCTCTTCATATTACATGCATCCTTGTATAACATATATGGTGTACCCGTTTCCATTTGACTATCCAAAATTTTAAACCATAAATCGCGTGCTTTTATTTCTTTAATATAGTTACCCATTGATACATACTCATTGTACAATTCTTTGAATACATCACCATATGCATCCGACAAGCCTTTTGATTGGTTTGGACACATTAAATGCCACGTTTCATCTTTTTCAACTTTTTCCATGAACAAATCTGGTATCCATAGAGCATAAAATAAATCTTTTGCTCTCATCTCTTCATCTCCATGATTCTTTTTCAAATCTAGAAAATTTTCAATATCTGCGTGCCATGGCTCCAAGTAAATAGCAAAACTGCCATTTCTTTTACCACCTCCTTGATCCACGTATCTTGCAGTATTATTAAAGACACGTAGCATTGGAACGATGCCATTTGATGTACCGTTTGTACCATTAATATGGCTTCCTTCTGCACGAACATTGTGCATATGTAGACCTATTCCACCAGCCCATTTTGATATATTTGCACAATCTTTCAATGTATTGAATATACCATCTATGCTGTCATCTTCCATTCCTAAAAGGAAACATGAGCTTAGTTGCGGACGAGCTGTTCCTGAATTATACAATGTAGGTGTTGCGTGAATAAACTCTTTGAGACTCAGGCAATCATATGTTTCCTTTACTTTGTCTAACTCATCGCCATGTATTTGAATTGCAACTCTCATCCACAAATGCTGAATTCTCTCTACAACAACTTCGTTACGAATTAAATAAGCTCGTTCTAGTGTTTTAAATCCAAAATAATCTATTAAAAAATCTCTTGAATGATCCATTATGGAATCTAAATATTCATGATGTGTTTGTACAATAACGCAATATTCATCTGACAAGTAGCCAGGCTTTACTAAAGAAATACATTTTAAAATAGAAGGATTAACTTCTTTTTGGTGATTTGAAATACAAATCAAACTTGATAGTTTTGAATAGTCGTAATGATTTGAACCCAATGCGGCACATATTTCTGCCATTAGTTCATCTATTTTCTTTGTAGGTATTTTATCATATAACTGATCTACTACTTTACTAACTAAACTTGCATACTGTATATTTAGATCCGGTGCAAGCTGTTTTAAACGGGCTACAATTTTATCATATGATAATTCTTCTAAGCTGCCATTTCGCTTAATGACATTCATTATATTTATTCGTCCGTTTTTTTTATATCTATTTTATTAATTCTTCTCTTAGGGGCTCTTAAACTATAGTCTCCTAAACGTTCCACGCATATAGTATTCCACAATTCTTGTAAGTGTGGAATGGCGTATTCAAACCATGCCTGATTTCTTTTAATGAGTACACAAGAATATACGTCCAATTTCCAGTATATTGTTTTAATCCAATTACTGTTTTGCGTCATATTTAAATCCATCCACTCATTTAATTCTTCTTCCGTTTTTATATTAAACGGCATATAGACATAAGCATATTCTTCATCTTTTACAAATTCCATAATACATCCTTTCATCTTATCATCTTTTGACAAAAATAAACTTTCGTTGCTATCTTGTAAAAAATCATCATAACAATCGTATTCTACAAACTTAGTTTCTACAAAATCAGCTTCCGGTAAATCACATACTTCCATTTGCAACAACGTTTGTGTATAATAATCCTTCTTTGGAATACCATTTATCTCTCGGGATACAACATTTTTAATTTCTATCATTCTTCCAAAATTATTTTTACCCACAACTATTCCGTCAGGAGATGCAGCTAAAAAAGGATATGCTGGGTGTTCTATACATCCAAAATCAACTACAATGGTATCATACTTTTCTTCATAAATAAGACGCGTGAGTGGTTCATATTTGTGCCCCCAAGTCATTGGATTTTCATTAAATGAAGCTGTACTTTTATGAGATGTTAATGGTTTGCATTTTTCATAAATAAGCTGATTTTTATTTGCTTGTGTACCAAATGCTTTCCATACATTACTTGCTGTTATATGTTGATGCCTGAATTCATACCATTCTGGTGTTTTTTGTTGTGGTTGCGGAATATTCTGTAGTCGCGTAATGTGTTCCGGTAAAATGGTATGAATAGATGGTTCAGTTGGTCTACTTCTATCTAGTCCCAATTCAATCAATATTCTATTTATATTTGATAAATAATACTCTTTATCTACAGATAATGCTTTGAATATTAATTCATTGTAATTTGGTTCAACTATCCATTCTGGATGTTTTGACACTTCTATTGGTATAGTTTCTTTCAAAAAAACTTCTGGGTCCATTACATAATCAATATAAATATGTTTATATTCATTAAATAATCTTTTTAGTCTTTTTTTTGCTCTGTGGCTGTTCTAATACAATAGTAAATTTTCTAGTATCCGTGTTAAACATAAGACCACCTATCTGATCAATATTTCCGTTTTCTTGGTTGTACGATAGTTCATTGTTCTTGCTTAGTTTTTTTCTATCAATCATCAATGTAAAAAAACGTACAGCAGTAGTAGATTCATCATCGCTCAAGTTGTGCTTTGCAGCCAATACATCCTTAACATACTTTTTTATTTTCTTTAACTTTTCCGTCTTGGATAATTTAGACCATACTGCTTTTTTATTATTTTCAATGTCCATGTTTAAAAATTGATTTAGAGATTCTTCCGTTGCATCTGGAAAAGTGTCTATATTCGCACCTGTTGATATCATTGTCCTGTATTTTAAGCTGTTGTATTCCTTGCATTCGTCCTTATTTTCTTTGGCATCTTTACTCATTTAAATATAATATATATTATATGTTTAACTAGTTATATGAAACAAATAACTTTACCTAATTCCTCAAGGAAAAAAAAATATATATTAGAAATTGATCAATTGAGTATATTGAAAGAAATTTATGAAAATGCAGAAATTAATAATGATTTTAATAAAGAACTAAAAACAAAATATAACGCTTATAAAAATCAAGATCGCATAAAAAATAAATATGATGAAGATAAACACATAACGTACATGCAGATGATTAAAAAATTATATGATTCACAATTAACATGTTATTATTGTAATTGTTCATTGTTAATACTTTTCAATAAAAAGAGAGAAGGAACACAATGGACATTAGAAAGATTAGATAATAATTTGGGACATTACGAATCAAATACATGTATTGCTTGCTTGAAATGTAATTTGAAAAGAAGAACGGATAGCCACGAATATTTTAAACAAGGAAAACAATTGACTTTAATTAAATTAGATTAATTAAAATTTAAACAGGATTTATTTTTATATACAATGAAATATGAGAGTCAAAATGACCTTTTATTAAATAAACTTATGATTTTTTATAATGCAAATGATAACCTTAATAAAATGCTATGTATTATAAATGGTGAATCTAAAATTTCTCTCCGTATCGTAGATTGGTTCTCTACTAATTATGCAAAGAAATGGTTTACCGTATATGATCTGGATACGTGTCCTAGATTTAGAGTGTATAATGATTATAAATTAAAATTAAAAGCGTACTCAAAAAGACGGTTTGATCCCTTCTGCAGATGGGAGAGAATTAAGGTGCCTTTTGGTGATCAACAATATAGCATTGAGACAACAATAGGCCAATTAAACTTTTTTAAATGGGCAATTGAAAATAAAATTATTGATTACATAGAACAAAACTATACCGACATTGAATTTGACATGAATACTAACAACAGTATATCCAAAACAAAAAAACACAACGACTCTGTTGGTAAAACACGAAAGAGGAGAGAAGAGCTTTCAATCTCTGCTGCAAAATGTATGAAAAAGGAAAAAGTTGATATTGTGGTAAAATTCGTTTAAAATAACGCTTTGTATAATTATAATGGGTAATGTTTATTCTTCCTTTTCTTCACATACTTTTGATACAATACAAAACAAAATTATGTGCAATCAAGATATTGTTTTAATCAATACTCTTCCAGAAAATGAGCAAGGGTGTTTAATTAAAAATACAATACATGCTAACAAGGAGACTGAATTTATGAATAATTTATTAAACAAAGATAAAAAAAAAGAAATTATTGTATATGGACGCAATCACCGTGATATGAAAGTTGCCGAAAAATACAACCAATTGAAGAAATTAGGGTTCGTGAACGTATATATTTATTTTGGAGGACTTTTTGAATGGCTTTTATTACATATCGTCTATAAAGAATTTAATTTTCCGATTGAAGGACATTTTAATGAAAGTGAATTATTGAAATATAAATAATTGGTGTCTAATATTTATTTACTACCCGATTGCCTTCTAAATAACCATTTTTCTTTACACCTTTTTACATTTCAAACGCCGATTTTTTTATTGTCCTATCCATATAAAAATTATTTGTAATTCTTCTTTATTTTTCGTGTTTTATTTTTTGG
>Ga0209550_10007521_pt1 | contig 10084 bp, 11 predicted proteins | sample LauGreSuBDMM15SN_2_FD_187567 | JGI IMG/M metagenome (GOLD analysis project Ga0209550, IMG submission 187567) | Freshwater lake microbial communities from Lake Michigan, USA - Su13.BD.MM15.SN (SPAdes) (version 5) | ecosystem: Environmental > Aquatic > Freshwater > Lake | place: Lake Michigan... | reverse complement strand
ATTCAAAGATGAGTATTACTGATTTAATGAACGAATTTAAAATTTCTAAGGAGGAATACATTGGCTCTGTTATTTCTGATAAATTTATAGGCCATGAATCCACCAATGAAATCATAACTAGACTGGAAAAATATGATATACCCACATTAAAACATATAAAAAAAAGTATGCGAAAAGACTCTCAAGATTTGTATGAAAAAATAATGAAAAGACGTCATACATACATTGACAAGGTTCGCAGAATTCATAAAATAAAAAAAGAACAAAACATGTTGAACGGTGCGAGTGAGTCTAATTGGATTGATTTTAGTGGTAATGGGGATGATACCGAAAATTTGGTTTGCGGCATGAATGTAATATCAAAAGGAATTGATAAAATAATTTTGATTATAGAAAAGAAAAAAGAAGCATTAGAGCTGGCAGAAAATAAAAGACAAAGAGATTATTATATTGATATGGCGGTGAATTTATTCGTGGTGGCTACTCCACTCATTGTAGGGGCAAAAATGTTGTTGTAGATTTGTTTGTTTATGGGCCTGTATTTGTATATTTGTATTTTTTATTGTTGTTTTTGTTTATAGTTGTTTTTGTTTATAGTTGTTATGGTTTATGTTTGTTTTGATTTCATTTATTTTGGTGTTGATTTGCATAATCAAACTTCTAGCACATTCGCATAAATAGTCATAATCGTTGGTTAAGTCTGTCGCGATTTCTTCGATATCTTCTTCGTTTTCTTCAATGTCATTCGCATTATTTGGGTGTATTTTTTCCAAATACTTCTCAAAAATAAAATATAAGGTTTTTATATTCATAGTTATTATTATCGAATATAAAAATATATTTAAACTGTTTTAACTAGGTCTTTGTTAAAAATTGTATCTATAAATATATATTACGATGTGTGAAAAAGTTATCCTACAAAAAATCGTTGTAATGGAATAAAGGTATTTCAAATATATAATCGGCAATTGTAATATCGCGTCATTCACATATTATTCACACAGTTAATTATTAAATAATTATCCTCTAAATCCCTTTTTAAAACCTTTGGGAACAATTTGTTGTTGGCTTTTTGTCCCTGTACGTCATGGTTTTATTCTTTTTCTATGTCCGAACTCTTGTTGGTTTTTACTTACATTGAAGTCATTATGCGAATAATTTTTATTGTATTTATTATTATTTATATCTTGTAATTCTTGTTGGTGTTCATCATCAAAAAAATCGGCTAAACACGCACGACGATAAGTTTTTTGAGTAGGTATTATTAATTCCTCCACATTTATAGGTGTCTCCGACATTATACTAAACTACTTTTTATTATTTAAATTGTTTACAGGCTTAAATAATTTAGTATTTTACTGATAATAAATTATTTATTCATTAGAAACCCTCATGTTTGGTATTTACAATAATTTGGTTGATTATGGTTTCTGAAACAATCGAATACATTCCCAGATTTTGGCCGATTCGTCTAGTCCAAAAGCACCTCTTTTATTTGCCAACGATAAAAAACTAACCATTACATTTAAAGCGGTATTTTCGTCGGTAATTGGAACTTCCACTAATTTCACTTCTGTTTGTGGTGGCATAGGAGGTTGTGGGGTTGGTAAATTGTCATTATTTTCCATTGTAGATTACTATGGTTATTGTTTTTAAGTTTTTTACATTACAGAAAGGTTTTATTTATTGGTTGTTGGTTTTATTTATTGGTTGTTGGTTTTATTTATTGGTTGTTTGGTTTTATTTATTTTCTTTGTTAAAGATATTTAAAGCTTTATCTAGTAGTTATTTATAACAGTAAATGACCGCGCATAATAATAACATGTTGGATAGTTCCATCACCAATAAGGAAATTAAAAATAAGGGGTTCTTGTTATTGGACGCAATGTTCAAAGAACACGGCTGGCACATTGTTAGGAATGAAATGAATTGGCTCTGCTATAGTAAGATGGGTTATGAGACGGATTTATTTGATATTAAGATTGACAAAACATCGATACATGTAAGCATTCCAATTAAAAACAGTCCTTTTCAATACCATACAACATTTAAGGATTATTTTCAGGCTAGCGAATATGTGGAAGCGAGGTTTTTTGATTTTATACACGAACTAAAAAAAATTGATTAAATAAATAATTTTGTTACTACTATTACACAATTATTTATACGCACTCCTCTAAAATGTCTATTCCATTATCCACGCAAGAAATATTTATTCAAAAAACACTTACTTTTGAAAATAACTTTATGAATAATGAAATCATTCCCGTTCCCATCAAAGATGCCAAATTTGGAATTCTTAATTTACAAGCGGTTTCGACTCCTGTTAGCGCGAACGTCCATGATTTCGTTTTTACGATTGATTGTTCCGCTTCTATGACAGATATATGCTCAGATAATAAAACTAAAATGCAACATATTATTCACACTTTAAAAAATATGATTTTATATTTCAAAGAAAATCCAAACATAAAAAACCACGTTACCGTAAATGCTTTTGACGATAAAATTTATCCTATTTTGGAACGATGCCCCATAACCAATAAAAATTTCAATGAAGTTATACAGAAAATCGAAGAAATAACACCTAGAGGTAGCACAAATATTGAGATGGCGCTTAAAAATGTATCTGAGCTGGTTTCCAATATAAAAGAGGGTTGCTCTACATCTATTATTTCAAATATATTTATGACGGACGGAAATGCCACGAGTGGTAATTGTAATTATAACGCATTAGCACAACTCGTCGATAGAAGTATTACCAATGCGTTCATTGGTTTTGGCATTCAGCATGATTCTACCCTATTGAATACGATAAGTAATGGAGACAATAGTGCATATTATTTCATCGACCAATTGGAAAATGCTGGATATGTTTATGGAGAAATTCTCCACGGAATTATGTATAAACTTCTTAAAAATGTAACCATTTGCGTAGAGAATGGGCTAGTTTATGATTATAAAAATAACACATGGGACTCTTCGCTGGTAATTGGTGAAATCGTAAGCGAAGCAAATAAAATATTTCACGTTTGTTCTAATGATCCGGACAAATGTGTTGTAAGATTAACCGCGCACATGGCAAACGATGATTCGACGTCTCTGGAATTTAGTATTCATAATGAAGGGCGTGATGTAAATGATTGTAATACATTTCAAAAATATATTTATAGACAAAGAACACTACAGCATTTGTATATGGTAAAAGATTTCTTGAAAAGAAAAAGCGACGCCAATATTACAAAAGATTCTATATTTATGAATGTAAATAAAGATCGTATGATAGAATTGAAAAAGGAAGAAATTAGTATAAGCGAAAGTCTTAGAACATTTATTGTAGAGATGAAAAATTTTATGTTGGAAAATAACTTATATGAAGATAATTTTATGAAAAATTTGTGCGATGATATTTATATTTGTTACAGAACATTTGGAACTATATATGGGGATATGTATGTGTCTTCTCGACAACGCTCGCAAGGAGCTCAGCGATGTTATACGGTCAGTCACACACCAGAGGATATGGATGATACACATTTGGATGAGTATGATAATAATGATGAATGTGGAGGAGGAGTTCTTACACCTGGATTATTAACCAGACGACATACTCGCTCGACTATTGGACTATCGCCACACCATAGGCTATCGCCACCTCCATTAAAACATAATACAGTGAAAATTACAGACGCGCCTTATCTCACCCCTACTTCTAGAAAACTTATGCGTGAAATCAGTGGTAAAAATGATATGGATAGTGATAATGATTCTATGTCAGTAGAGCTGTAAAAAATAAAGGAAAATAAAAATATGTATTGAAAATATATATATATATATTTTTATTGTGTAGAATTTTTATTGAGACGTAGTAGTATTTTCGGTTGTTGTGATTGGTGGTCTATTTTGTTTTAGCAATTCTGATTGTAGTTCACTCAATAATGGAAATTCATTGGGGTTGACAGTTTCACTCAAAAATGACGGCATCGATTGTAATGGATTGTCATTGATATTCCATAGTGTTTGCCATATACTACTAATAAATGGTGGTTTGTTTTTCACCGTTAATTTAAAAGGACAACTATAGTCTGGCGTTTCATTTATGGCTACACACGGATTACATGGTCCATTTACAAACGTAAAGCCTGGAATGATAGATTCCAAATTAGTATAATCTACTGGGGTTACTCTCGACGTTTGTTCGCCATATATCCCACCTTTACCTGTGTAGGTGGTTCTTTCTAAGGTCGCATTGTTTGGATTACTCATGTTGCATTTTATTACATCATCGCTTTTGTTTCCCAACAAACCTGCTTTATACGGAAAATCGCCGAATCCATTTGGTAAATCTTCCATTTTATTCCCTGAGGGGTCTTGCACTAGCACCCCATTTATTAAAAATTGTCCTTCTTTTGTTTGATACGAGAGAAGCCTTAAAATAGCGACTTCGTTGTAAATAGTCATGGCATAATTCAACCCATCGGCCGGTAACGTTCTGATGAAAGTATTGGTGTTTAATGCCGCCATATAGAGCTCTTTAGTTTTGGGGGACCAAGGCCACATTCCATGTTCGTTAAAATAGGCCAATTCTTCTTGACTTGCTTGGTTTTTTTGTATCATATTCACATCAAAAATTTTTTGTGGATTAATAGTGCTTTGAATCTTAATAAAATCCTTGGTAGATTGGGGGTCCCAAGCAAAGCCTTCTTTTCTTCTCGATAATTGCAGAAATCGATACATTAATACGATGAGAAGTGTGAGGACTATGCCATATTTAATGTTGTAAGATAATACCAGAATAGACATTGTTAATAATATTAAATTACCTAAAAGTGTATTGAAGAGAGAAGTCAAGAGCTCTGGTATGAAATATAAAATTAACCATAAAACTACCAATATTGTTAATAATCCGATGATTTTTGTCCGATTCTCGTCATTTATTAAGGTTTTTAGTTTTTTAATATTTGTGAATAATGATTTCATATATTATAAAACTATTAAATATTTGTATTCATGATTTTTTGTTTGTTTTGTTTGTTTTGTTTATTTTGTTTGTTTTGTTTATTTTGTTTGTTTTGTTTGTTTTGTTTGTTTTGTTTGTTTTGTTTGTTTTGTTTGTTTTGTTTGTTTTGTTTGTTTTGTTTTGTATTTTGAATATTATTGTAATATATATATAATAATATTCTTATGAATAATGCGGATTTGAAAATTATACCTTATACGGCGACATCTTTGTCTATTGTAGGAAGGCTTATTTTTATGTTCTTGCTTTATAAAAATAAAAGCGCTAATTCGCTATCTTTATTATTTTGTATTTTGAGTATTTTCTCATCGAGTATGTGGATATATTATAGCATTAAATTAGATGATATGCCTATGGTGGTCAGGTCTTCTACCGAGCTTTCACTGTTAACCATATCAACAATTTACATTGTTAAAAATAAATGTTTACATTATCATAATACAAACACAATATTACCCACTTGAGGTCTTAGTATTGTTGTGATTGGTTTTATTGGTTTTATTGGTTTTATTGGTTTTATTGGTTTTATTGGTTTATTGGTTTATTGGTTTATTGGTTTATTGGTTTATTGGTTTATTGGTTTAACTTCCAGTGGATCCGAAACCACCTGTACCTCTAGCAGTATCTTCCCCCAATTCTTCTTTGGTACCAACAACTTCTACTATAATGGGCGCTAATCCTGGTGCGCATATTTGCAAATATCGTTCATATTTTTTACCAAAATAATCCGCACCAGGTATTTTTTTTTCTGGTTCTATATTTACGACATCAAACATACCCATTAAATGGCCTCTATATCCAGCGTCTATGATTCCAGTTGAATTTGCCAAACGTATTTGCGTCTTAGAAAGAGAAGAGCGTGGATACATATAATATCCTGTATTGTAATTCTTTCCAGAATCCACAAACATTCGCGCTGCACAGCAAATTTTTAAATCCAATTTGTTTACAGGATGGGTGTCTTCCCATCCTGGACCAAAAAATGGCAAAAAATCGCCATATATACTTTCTTCAGGAGGGTCATTTTTGGGGGCAAATAAATCAAATCCTGCGTCTATGTGGGTTGATATATTTAAAAGCTTGGTGTTGTGATTATGTGCCGCATTGTAATACATATCTTTTAAATTATGGTCATCGGTATCGACAAATATTTTTAACACCATTACTCTATCATGCGTCGATAGAAGTTTGTTCAAAACATGTATATTGCGTAGATTATTGTTTAAAAAAGTAGACATTCTTATATCTTTATATGTATAAAAATGTTTATATTGTTTTATTTGTAGGTTGTTATTTGTAGGTTGTTATTTGTAGGTCATGGTTGGATTTTGTATGGGATTATATTTTATCGTAAGTATTTGTTGTGATACTATTTGGTCGTGGATTCTTCTTCAGGGTTTTTATGTTCTTCTGGTTCTTCTGGTTCTTTTGGTTCTTCTAATAAATCCAGCGCTTTTAATCGATTGTAAAATACACGCCTTCCTAGATGTAGCTTTGTCTTTTCAACATTTATAGTATCCAGCATTTTTGTTGCCTTTTCTTCAATATTAAATGAACATTGTTTTTTTGCTTCATACATTATTGCAGATAGTTTTTCTACTTCGTATTCTAATTTATTCAGACGGGTATAATAGTCGTTGAAATTAGCTGTCATATCGCTTATTATTTCATTGTAGGATTTAGTAGGCATGTCCGCAAATTCCATTATTTCTTCAATCGTCGCATTATTTAATTCTTCTATCGTTCCGTCCCATTTTTTTTCATAAAATTGAACAGTTCCTTTGTTAAAATCGAGCATAAATATTAAACCTCTTTCCTCCTTTTCATTTATGATGCGCTCCGCATGCAAGAGGTTCATATAACTACTCTGACAAAAATGAAGGAGCGAATACCAATCGACATTTTCAAGCGAATCTTTTGAAAAATCAATAAATAACTTGTTTTTTTCTATATCTGGTTTTTTAGGTATGGATGATGGTTTCGTAGCTCTTATTTCTTCAAAGACTTCTTCTAAAGATTCTTTTGTTTTGAAATGTTGCATTAGAATATAAATCTCTCGCACTAATATTTGCCAAAGTAGGTCCGCGTCGTTTTCTACGTACATCATGCGTTTTTTTCGTCCAATTATGTATCCGAAGGTTCCTTTGGTTGTCATTATATATACTTTTTAGAAAAGTATAGCAAAAAATAAACATATACTTTTTAGAAAAGTATAGCAAAAAATAAACATATACTTTTTAGAAAAGTATAGCAAAAAATAAACATATACTTTTTAGAAAAGTATATTTTAGAAAAGTTATAGTTGATTTTTTAATACGGTAGTTTGTATTTTATTTTTTAAATTTGGTTCCTGACCTGGTTGTACTGCGGTATACCAAGATGGCGGTGTCACATAAACTGGTGTGGTGTTGCAGCCTGTTGCAAAACGAGTAATACTGGTGCCACTAGCGGATTGACTACTACCTGTTTGCACTGCAAAAGGGAAAGGTTTTTGTGGACCCACTGGATTATTACATCCTCTAGTCAAGTATAAATTGTATTGCGCATAAGAAACTGGTTGTCCAAGCGTCTTGGTATATGGAGCATTGCGCGCCATATCGTTATATTTAAAACCAGCGGTGGACCTTCCTGGGGTGCACAAAGTAGGACCACAAGATGAACGATGACCTTCATATGTACCGACATTGTTGACCTTAATATTGCAGGTATTCGCCGCCGCTTTGTTTTGAATATATAACCATTGACTCGCAGTATCGGTTTGATTGCCTGTATAATTCGGCTGAACCCAATAATTCGGATATTTACCATAATACGCCCAGCGGTATTTTTTATCCAACATGCCGTGGCTAGATAATACAGAGGGCTTAATATACAAGTATTGGGTACCCATGGTGTCGACCACACGAGAATTGAGGACTGGTTGGACTACCGACGACGATTTACTATTGGCTACCGCACCTGTGATTTGAACATTTTTATCCGTGTTGTTACCAACTAATATGGCAGACGGATAATTGCCACTGGAACCGCCAAATCCAATAGCTTCGGTTCCTCTATAAGGAGTTCCTGATTTGGACATTTTCATATCGCGGCCTACTCCGCCACTATTTCTACGACCGCCATTGATAGAAAATCCGACTGGTCCTGGATGATGGATGGCTAATTGGAGTCCTGTGGTAGAATGACCAAATGGACCCTGGGGTAACCAAACACCGCCTGGTGCGGTTCCAGAACGTTTTGAACCATAATTGATTACCGATTTTTTTTTGAAAGCAGTTAATGACATTATAACATATTATGAGATTTTAATCAAAGGTATAATTATATAAATAATATTGTTCGTTTTTCTGGTTCTGCAATGAAACATCTCGAGAGAAGCCAATATACTTTGGTATGTTTGATTGTATGATGGTCTAAATTTTGCATAATATCTAGAGCGCTACTGTGGGCTTGCAAATATTTATCATAGAAATCATGATTGCCTAATAAAGTATAAACTACTAAACAGGCTAGGCTAAAATAAGCCGTTTTATAATGGACATAGGAGGGTAAATCCTTTATTTTTAATAGTTCAGGCGAGACGAAAAAATCTGTGTGGGAAAATGGATAGCTTATGAATATTTGTTCATCGTATAGGTGGGTTACATATTCGGTGCCTAAAAAGACGAATGTTTGGTCGTTAATCACAATGATATTTTCTGGGTGGTAACCAAGAATGGTGCTATTTTCATGTAATAAATATTGCATTTGGGTTACTAAATGTGATGTTAACAGATGGGCGGTTTTTATGGAGGGGCGGGGGTTTTCTCCTTGGTATTGAAGCAGCGTTTTTACGGTATGGGCTTTGAATTTGACAGTTTGGTAGTCGTTGGTGGTAGTCGCACCTAGGATGAGTTTTGTGTTGACGAGAGAATGTATGAGTGCAGGACAAGGGCTGGCGAATTCTATAGTAAATATATGGTTGTCGTATTGAATAATTTTAAAATTGTCTTTTGAAATTATTACGCTCATTTCATTTATTTTAACTTATTTTCTAAGTTGTTTATTTTTTGTTTCATTTCTTTCATTTCTTTTATTAATAAGGCGATTAGACCGGTGTAATTTACGTTTTGGTATGTTTCACCGTCTTTCTCTCCTTCGACTAAAAATGGATACACTTCTTGGATTTCGTGGGCAATGAAACCCATATCTGTTTTTTCGGTTTGCGTGTTTTTATATATGACGGGTCTTAATTGGTCAATGGTATAAGTTTCGTCGATTGGTTTTACGGATTCTTTGATACGATGATCGGAGGTGGTTTTGAAGGATGATGCAGTTACTGAACCTGATACAGTTAAATTTCCGGACAGGGATGAGATAGTATACGTTCCTGTTATGGTTCCTGATACAGTTAAATTACCTAGAATTTTTACGGTTTCACTAGATGTGCCTAATACAATTTGGTTACTCGAGGTTATTATAGCGCCTTTCCCTAATGCGGTAGAATTTGAATAGGTTCCGTTTGCTTGTGCTTGGTAGCCAATATAGGTATTATTCGAACCGGTGGTATTTGCAGTTCCGGCATATCCGGCTTGATAACCGAGTGCTGTATTGTTTGAACCACTGGTGTTGCTATATAATGCATACTTTCCTAGTGCTATATTGGTTGATACTGAACTTCCTCCTAAGCCAATTGTTAAACCATTTACTGTTAAATCAGAATTAAAAGTTTTTGAACCATCGAAGGTTTGGGAACCCGTAGTAACTAAACCAGGATTTGAACTATCCGCAGGTCCTAGTTGTAAATAACTGTCGGATGTTATTTGTGCGCCATTTGCTAAACTGGTGGTGGAAAGGGTTGTTACACCTGCGAGACCAGAACCAGATGAAGATCCTGCAGGACCAGTGGGGCCGGTTACGCCCGTTTCACCTGTTTCACCTGTTTCACCTGTTGCGCCTGTAGGACCTGTTCCTAAGGATGAAGATCCGGTTGGACCCATTTCACCGGTTGGACCCATTTCACCGGTTGGACCCATTTCACCGGTTGGACCCATTTCACCGGTTGGACCCATTTCACCGGTTGGA